>ERZ791716.110-NODE-110-length-53275-cov-10.357648_pt1 | contig 53275 bp, 30 predicted proteins | sample MGYA00510049_ERZ791716 | MGnify/ENA primary metagenome ERZ791716 (study PRJEB30046, sample SAMN00715135) | human gut metagenome | study: EMG produced TPA metagenomics assembly of the A metagenome-wide association study of gut microbiota in type 2... | reverse complement strand
GAGACAGAACCTAACCTATCCGTTAGTTATCTATGTGGAACATGGTAAGCCTGTATATCTCCTGTCATGTAAAAATGACAGGTAAGCTGACAGCAATGAAAGCCGAATGGTGTGCAGGTATAAGATAACAGAAAAAGCGAATGCCGTTCTGTAATGGAGCGGATACGGATTGAACCGACATCACGGGCTGATGTGGGCGACATCATCCGACACGAAAGTGGGCAGACTTCTGTGACGACATTAGGTAGGCAATCAAACCGAATGTTGTCAAATGGTGATTCTTTACAATTAACTTTTAGAACTTTCAAAAGGAGGAAAGCAAATGAACGAAAACAAGACATCGTGTGCGCCTGCTGACAATCAGCAAACACTTTGGGACAGAATAGACTGGACTAAAGCGGAGTTGGCTGTCAGAAAGCTACAAGCGCGTATTGTAAAGGCTCAGAAGGAAGGCAGATACAACAAGGTGAAAGCCTTGCAGTGGACGCTGACCCACTCTTTTTACGCAAAAGCCTTAGCCGTAAAGAGAGTTACTTCTAACGGAGGTGGCAACACCCCCGGGGTGGACATGGAAACATGGGAGAAACCCGAAGCAAAAACACAAGCGATAAGCGAACTCAAACGCAGAGGCTACCAGCCGAAGCCGCTGAGAAGAGTCCACATCAAGAAGAGTAATGGCAAACTGCGACCGTTGGGAATACCGACAATGAAAGACAGAGCCATGCAAGCACTCTACCTCATGGCATTGGAACCAGTGTCGGAAACAACAGCCGACACACGTTCATACGGTTTCCGCAAGGAACGTCGCTGTATGGATGCGGTAATGCAATGCCATAACATTCTCCGAAAAGGCTATTCTCCCGAATGGATTCTGGAGGGTGACATAAAGGGGTGCTTCGACCATATCAGCCATGAATGGCTGCTTGCCAACATCCCTATGGATAAGGCAATGCTCCGAAAATGGTTGAAATGCGGCTATATCTTCAACAAACAGATGTTCCCGACAGAGGAGGGAACGCCACAAGGTGGCATTATCTCTCCCACGCTTGCCAATATGACATTGGACGGATTGCAGAAAGTCCTTGCAGAGAAATATAAACGAGTTAGAATCAAAGGTAAGTTATATTCGCCAATGGTGAATCTTGTCCGCTACGCTGATGACTTTATAATTACCTGCGAGAACCGTGAAACACTTGAAAAGGAAATCAAGCCATTGGTAGCCGACTTTATGTCTGAAAGAGGTCTGACCTTATCAGAAGAAAAGACGGTGATAACCAATATCCGTGACGGTTTCGATTTTCTCGGTTTCAACATCCGCAAATACGGCAATGAAATATTGACCAAGCCGACCAAGAAAGCCGAAAAACGCTTTATGGAGAATATCCGTAAGGTGACAAAAGGCCATAAGGGTTGCAAGCAGGAATCATTAATCAGGATGTTGAATGCTAAAATCCGAGGATGGGGAGCATATTATCAGCATGGGGCGACACGTGATTCTTTTCACAGAATTGACCATCAGATATTTCTCGCCTTGTGGCAATGGGCTAAACGCCGTCATTCCAAGAAAGGGAAACAGTGGATAAAAGACCGCTATTGGCACAATATCCGAGGGAACAGCTGGACTTTTGCGGCTAAGTTCAAGAAATCAAACGGCAAAGAAGACCAACTTACCTTGTTGAAACTGGCATCTTCGTTTCCTTTTCTGCAATATACGCAGATAAAGGGGGACATGAATCCGTTTGACGCAGACTGCCGCCTGTACTTCAATAAAAGAATGAAGTCAAAGATGCTTGTGACGCTGAAAGGACGTAAATCCCTGCTTTACCTATGGGAAAAGCAAGGTCGGAAATGTCCGATATGTGGTGAACCGATTGACACGCATAAGGCATGGAATGTAATGCCGACCGTACAAGACGGACGGAAATGCAATCTGTTGGTTCATGATGAATGTTTCAAATTATCCCGTAAAAACAATGGAAACAAGAAGTAGGATGAGCCGGTCTCTGCACACGAACAGAGACTTTGAAAAGCTTGAGCCGTATGAGGGGAAACCCTCACGTACGGTTCTGAGGGGGGAAGAGGGCAGTAATGCCCTTGACCTACCCGATAGCTTAATAACATTGGAGCAGCGTAATGGCCGTATTGACAGGTATGGCCAGAAACAAACACCTGTCATCTACTATTTGGTTGCCAAAAGTGATAATACGGATTTACGTTCTGATTTTACGATTATAGACAAACTAAGAGCGAAAGAGCAAGAAGTTCATGATACACTGGGTGATGCCATGAGTGTTATGGAACTTTATAATATACAGAAGGAAGAAGAAGAGATTAAGAAAGCTATCATGACAGGTGATACTGAAGTTTTTGAACCTTCTGTAACCCGACGACGTGCCCGTGGAGGTTTTAAGAAAGCCGATGCAGTAGTAGCAACTCCGGCAACAGAACATTTGTCAAGTGATATCTACGAAAGAAGATTCTCATTATATTCTGATGATTTAAGCTACTATAAAGACTTATTTGCAGAGCTTGAGGCCGTCGGTAGCATTCAGCACGGCGATGTTGTGCTTCATGAGGATGCAACAGTTCCTTATGTAGAAGTGAAAAACAACGAGGAGCTTAGAGATGTTCTTTACGACATACCTAAAGAAGCTTTTCCTCGTGATAATATATTCCGTTTAACAATGGATAAGGCATGGCTGAATAAAAGTATTGCTGAGTCACGAAAGAGCACCACAAGTGAGTGGAGTAAATTCTTGCCGCTGTATGACATTCATCCTATTATCAATTATTTGCTGACAAAATTTACAGCATCGCTCCCGAAGACACAGGCCATGTGTGTGCACTGTATAACTCTGCCACAAGGGATGAGTTATTATCTGTTCTATGGAAGTCATGGAAACGGATTGGGGCAGAATTTAGTGAGCAAATTCTTTATTGTTCCGTTAGATAAAGAAGGTGCTTTGCGTGAACGCCCCTCATCACTCTATGACTTTACTCAAAAGTATCCTATACTGACACAATTCATGCAGGGCTCGACTGATGAAGACATAAAAGTGATTGAGTCAAATCTAGAGAATGCAATAGATGAAGGATTGGTAAAATATATGTATGAGGCTCAAGCCAAAGTTGGTGATGAAATGGAGAAACAACTCAATGCATATAAAGAAAAACTAAAACTTTGGGCTAATACCGCCAACACACTTTTCCCGGATGAGGATGTCACCCTGACACGTCAGAATTTATACAAAAAAGAGCAAGAAGAGATTCAGAAGATTACCGACCAATCAAGTCAATTTTATCAGGACCTGTTCTCTCTTGATAATGCAGAACCCTATATGCGCCTTTTGGCCGTATTTCATAATCTTTGATAGTTATGGCAGATAATATAACATACAGATTTATACAGAACGTGGGAGACTACTTCCCCTCAGGTTATTTCACTGATGATTTTGTAGATAAAGTACAAAAGTGTGCAGGTCTGAGTGCGGATGATATGAAGGAGTTGAATAAACCTTTTACAGCTCTCCGTGGTGAATACGAAGAGTACAAAAACTTCATTATTAATGCTCACCCTCGCGTAAAAGATGCTATTCGTAGAACGCACGACTGGCATACTTCATTGCTCCGAATATTGGGGTATGACACTTCACATCCGTATTCCGAACCTTATGTAGTAAGCGATAATGGAGAGATTATAGAAATAATACCTGTTCGTCATATTCTCAGAAGTGGCGATAAGATAAATATGCTTATTATGGAGATGCAAAATCTCATTACTGTGGGCGAAGAAACGCCTGCTGGTCTTTTTGAACAGCAATATGAGAGTGAGCCTGAACGCTATACAAAGCAACAAAGATATTATGCCGGCCAATGGAGTGAAATAATACCTGCAGAGTATCTTGATAAAGATAAATATCATTTTTCTCCTTCCATTATTAACAAAGCGATTACTCAGATATTCTTAATGCCAGAAGAACGACGTCCTCACTTCATTTTGATGATGGCCGGAAATACCATCTTCCTTTTCGATAAAGATAAATGGGCACGTGGCAGTTATTTACAGTTCTCTTTGGATGAACTGTATGTACAAGGTCAGTTGAAATCATCACGCAATCACTATGCGCTATTCCAACTTCTGGTAAATAAACAAGCATTGGCAGCCGATGGACAAACCGTATTGATGGACAGCCTTATTGAAGAGAGTTATAAAAATGCATACGAAGTAACCAAAGATCTCAAAGAGGGTGTTATTTTAGCTGTAGAGACTCTTGCCAATGAAGCTCTTTATTACATGAAGAAGATAGCTAATCGTCCATTCGGTAAAAAGATTATCAATGAGGATGGCTCTATCTGTTATGATGAAACGGATGATAGTTTTGAAGCTGAGGTTAAAGATGATTGTCTGATAATTATATATCGCCTGCTGTTCATATTGTTTGCTGAAAGCAGACCGGAGTTGAAAATTTTACCCATAGATGACGAGGTTTATAAACGTGGATATAGTCTTGAAGCATTACGCGACCTTGAACAGGTACGGCTTATAAGTGAAGAAACTCGTAACGGCTATTTCTTTGACGACAGTATACACCATCTTTTCTCTGTATTGTCAAAGGGTTTCAACAATGCAGACGGTCTTGCATATAATAAATCATTCATGGTACGTCCTATTGATTCACCCATGTTCAACGATAATCGTTTGAAACAGTTGAAGGATGTACGCATTCGTAATGTAAAATGGCAGGAGATTATCAAGGCATTGTCACTCTCTCGAAGTAAAAAGTATTGTGGACGTATCTCTTATGCCAACTTAGGGGTCAACCAATTGGGCTCTGTTTATGAATCCTTATTGGCATACAGAGGGTTCTATGCAGAAGAAGATTATATTGAAGTCTGTAAAGCGGGAGCTCCGGAAGATGGAACATACCTTGTCCCATATACACGCATGGGAGCTTTTAATATTAAGGAAGTGATTTGCGATGAAGAAACAGGTGAACCGATTAAATTACCTCGTGGAACTTTCGTTTATCGCCTAAACGGTCGTGACCGCCAGAAATCGGCCAGCTACTATACACCTGAAGTCTTGACTCGCAGCACTATTAAATACACTATTAAGGCCATTGTTGATGAAGTTCGTGATGGTAAAAAAAAGCCAGCTGAATTACTAGACTTGAAGATATTGGAACCCGCAGTGGGTGCTGCAGCCTTTCTGAACGAAGCAATCAATCAGTTGGCCGAGGCTTATATGACTTATATAGATAAGAAACCTTCACCCGACCAATATCGTGACGAACTGCAAAAGGTTAAAGCTTATATTGCTACCCATAATGTATATGGCGTGGACTTGAATCCTACGGCAATAGAATTAGGTAAGCTTTCTCTATGGTTGAATGTGATACATAAGGATATGGAGCCCCCATTCTTTGCCAATCGTCTGACCGTTGGTAATGCTGTAATTGGGGCCTGGTTTAAAGTTTACAACAGAAGTCAGGTGGTCTGTAAAATTGTAAATAATAAAAAGATTGCTACTGAATGGTGGACAATAGCTCCAAAGAAAGTATCATTCGGCAAGACACGTGTTTCCCGTTCTGTAAACGATGTATATCATTTCTTGCTTCCAGACAAAAATATGCTAGCAGCATTGGGTATTGCTGAGTTGAAAAAAGCGAACCAAACTGAAGCCAAGAAAATGCAAGCTACACTAAAGGACTGGTGTGCACCTGTCACAGAGGAGGAGTTTAAGACTCTACAACGGCTTTCTGCTAAAATAGATATATTATTGAGGGAGTCCATGGAAACTCAAGTCAATATAGAGCGTCTCACAAACAACAAAAAGGATATATGGCCTCATGAAGTGGAGCCAGGAAATCTTTTCAGAATTTATGAGCAAAGTGAAAATTACACCGAGAAAGAGCGTATCTTCGATACACGTTACCGCCACGACAATGCTTATTATAAGCTGAAGCTTGTGATGGACTATTGGTGTGCCCTTTGGTTTTGGGAGTATCAGGATGCATCAGAACTTCCTACTCGTCATGAATATTGGAATGAGATCGAGAATTTATTGAATGTTGACAATTCACATTTGGACTACAATACTAAGCGTGCCATGGAAAAAAGTAATGTAGTTTGTGAACCTATGCTTGATTTTGGAAGCAATCGTATGACTGAGGAAGAAGCACAAATAGTAGAACGTAGTAAAGCTGAAATTTTAGAAAGCACGAAATCGCAAACTACATTGTTCGATGAATGGGAGCCTGAACGCTTCAAGATAGCTAAACGGCTAGCAGAACGTTACCACTTTTTCCATCCGATGCTTGAATTTATAGAGGTGTTCTGGCTCCGTGATGGTTTTGATATTATCTGTGGTAATCCGCCTTGGTTAAAGTTACAGTTCGATGATAAAGCTGTGATAAGTGAACGTTTCCCGGAAGTGATGATTCATAAAATGTCGGCTCCTGATGCACGTGCTATGCAGACTCGCTTCATGGAAGATGAATCTCTTAAACGTATATACAATGATGAACTGATGGAAGTGCAATGCTCAGGAGCATTCATGAATGCTTATGCAAATTATCCTCTCCTTGTTGGACAACAAACAAACCTCTATAAGTGTGTATTGACCAACACATTCGACTTGGCTTCAGTAGAGAATGGATATATAGGAATTCTTTGTCCGGAGAGCATTTACGATGATCCTAAAGGACAACCACTTCGCCGAGAGTTGTACAAACGACTTCGTTATCATTTCCAGTATCAGAATGAACTTCGGCTTTTTGCCGAAGTTCATCACCATACGGTGTATGGTGATCAACTTCTCGGCCCACGCCGAAGTTCATCACCGCGCTTCGCTTCGCTCAGCAATTTATTCCATCCTAATACAGTGGATGCTTGTTTCGCTCATGATGGGCATGGAGAATGTGGCGGTATTAAGGATAAAAATGGTAATTGGAATACTTCAGCTCATAAGAATCGTATTGTATGGTTTGGTGAAGAAGAACTTCAAATATTAGCCAAAACATTTGAAGATAGTGATGATTGGGAAGGTACTAAGTTGGTCGGAATTCATAATAAAGAAATCATTAATGTTTTGAAAAAACTTAGCTTATTCCCATATCATGTATCAGATTTTGAGCATATTACTTCAGTTTGTCACGATGAAACTTATGGTATTGATAAAGGAATAATAGTAAGAAATACATGTTATCCCAACTGGGATAATTACGAAATGATTTATAATGGTCCCCAATTCTATATAAGTAATCCTTTATATAAAAATCCAAGAATATCATGTATCCTTAATAGTGATTATGATCCGATTGACTTAGAAAAAATAAATGATAATTATTCTTCACGAACTAATTATTTACCTGGATTGCTATTGGAAGAATATAAAAATCTTATAAATGGATTCGATGTTGGTCAAAGTAAAGATGGGGATTTTACATTCGAATGTTGGATGGACTATTATAAAGTGGGGTTCAGAAAAATGTTAAGTCAAGCTGGGGAACGAACGTTGATATGACCGCTTTATGTTCTTCCTTAGTTCTAGATTTCTATATAAAAACAGTGGGAGCTTCTAACTTAATGCCTATGAGAATGCGAATGTTGCCTCTAGGAATTGATAAAAAATACAATTCTGCACTTCGTTCAAGATGCCTACGTCTTAATTGCGTTACAAAACGTTATGCGGATCTTTGGCAAGAAGTATGGGAGCCTACATATAGAGAAGAAACATGGAGTATTGAAGACAATCGTTTGGCAAAATGGGACACATTGACCGAACATTGGAATCACAATACACCATTACGTAATTACTTCGAGCGTCGTCAAACGCTTTTAGAAATAGACGTTATTGCAGCGATGGCTCTTGGTCTTACTCTTGATGAACTGATTATGATGTACGAAATTCAGTTCCCAGTATTGCAACAGAATGAGAATGATACATGGTACGATAAGAACGGCCGCTTAGTATTTACATGCTCCAAAGGATTAGTTGGCGTTGGTGTAGACCGCCCAACATGGAACAAGATACGAGACATGAAAGATGGTGAGACCTATGAGCACACTCTCACAAGTGAGTTATACAATGGTCAGACAATCATCTATGAAGCCCCATTTACCTGCTGCGACAGAATACAAGACTACCGCACAGCATGGGCACACTTTGAAAAAATATTTAACAAATAAATAGACGAAGATGAAATTATTAAAATATAGAGTAACCAATTTCCGTTCAGTCAAAGATTCTGGATGGATAAACTGTGATGATGTTACAACATTGGTTGGAATCAATGAGGCAGGTAAATCAAACTTATTACTAGCATTATGGAAACTCAATCCTGCAAGTGGTGGCAATATAGATATTTTGCATGATATGCCAGTAAGTGAGTTAAGTGTTTTGCGTTCAAAAGCGGACACAACTCCCTTTATCACAGCAATTTTTTCTATCTCAAAGGATACTGCTGATACTATTGCAAAGAATGTTGGGTTTAAGGGAGATGATTTTCATACTATTGAGGTAGTTCGTTTTTATGATGGTCACTACCAACTAAATTGTCCAAATGGAAGACCTCTTTCTGTAAAAACAGAAGACATAGAGGAAAAAGATGAGGAAGGAAATGTTAATATTGTTACCAAAGAAATAGATTATTCAAATGAAGATTTTGAGAAGTATGTGTTAGATAAGTTACCAAAGTTTGTTTATTATTCAAATTATGGTAATCTATCTACTAAAATCTACATGCCTCATGTGATAAAATGGTTAGACAACCAATCTGTTGATGGTATTGAGATAAACGAGGATCAAGTTAGAACAATCCGAGTACTATTTGAATACGTAAACCTTCAGCCTAAAGAAATCCTAGAATTGGGCAAAGATCCAAAAGTCGTCGCATTAGAACGAAGGGGAAGTGAACCTAGTAAAGCAGAAATAGAAAAGGCAGAAAAAGACAAAGAAGAGCGCACCATATTGCTTCAATCTGCTGCTGCAAAATTAACAAAGGACTTCCGCGATTGGTGGAAGCAGGGTGATTATAATTTCCGTTTCGTGGCTGATGGATCTTATTTCACAATTTGGGTTTCAGACAAAAAACGTCCTTCAGAAGTACAATTAGACTTAAGAAGCACTGGTTTACAGTGGTTTTTGAGTTTTTATCTTGTATTCTTAGTTGAGAGTCAAAATAAACATAAAAATGCAATTCTTCTTCTTGACGAAGCAGGATTGACACTACATCCGCTGGCTCAAAAGGATTTGTCGCTATTCTTTAATAATTTGTCAAATAACAACCAAATTATTAACACAACACATTCTCCATTTATAGTTGATACCAACAATATCGACAGATGTAAAGTCGTTTATATTGATAATGATGGTTATACAGTTGCATCTGATAATTTGCGCCAAGGAAATGATGCATTGAATGAGAAGTCTATCTATGCTGTTCATGCAGCGCTTGGTCTTAGTGTATCTGATATCCTTTTACAAGGATGCAAGCCTGTTATAGTAGAAGGACCATCTGATCAAATTTATCTCAACACAATTAAGCAGATACTGATTAGTCATAAATCTCTGTCTCCTAAGGATGAAATAATTTTTGTTCCAAGTGGTGGCGTAAAGGGTGTAAAGGGTGTTGTTAGCATAATCTGTGGTAAAAATGCCGAATTACCTTTTGTAATACTCGATTCAGACAAGAGTGGTGAAGATTGCAAAAAGAAGCTGTCTGAGAATCTTTATAAGGATGAAATTAATAAATTACTCGAAGTCAAAGATTTCGTTAAACTCGAAAAATCAGAGATAGAAGACTTGATATTATCAGAAGATATAGTTAAGGCTGTAGATCGAATTATGCCACATAATGTGGAAGAATATTTCTCTGATATATTCGAAAAAGGTAAGCCCATTATTCCTCAAATTGAATCTTATTCAAATTCAAACGGATATGATTTACCCAATGGATGGAAGGTTGAACTGGCAAAAAAAGTTAAGGCTATAATGCTTAAACAAAAATATGACAAAGAACAGCTGAAAGTTTGGAAATCATTGTTTGATAAATTTTGTGAGTAAGATTATAGTTTGAATAGCTTTTAACATGAGAATGGTTATGACAGAAGCATACTACAAACTCTTATACGATGTACTTAGAGCATATAATCGATGTACTCCGTCGAAAGTAGTAAGATTAAGGCATAAGCAGATTTTTGTCTTTGGCACAGATGCCAATGGCTCACAACGCTATGGAGCGGCAGGCCTTGCAGCAAAGAATTTTGGAGCTCAAATCGGTGTAGGGAATGGTCGTACAGGAGATTCTTATGCTCTGCCAACAATGGGATGCACTTTAGAAGAACTTGGTGCTTCAATTTTACAATTTGAACAATATGCACGTGAAAACAAAGGATTAACATTCTTGGTCACGCCTATTGGTTGTGGGCACGCTGGTTTTAAATATGAGCAGGTTGCACCATACTTTAGGGGATGTATAGCTCTTGACAATGTCATGTTGCCTGAGCAATTCCTTTGTTTCTTCAGAAAAGAATGTATTGAAAAGTTACACATCAAAGAAACCAACAGTGCCAACAATAATCAAGAGGTAGATTACTATCTCCTCTATGACGAATCGGTACATCCTGTTCTAAAATATCTCGAAGCACACTCAATTCCATTCTCAAAAGACGGTGGATTCTCACTTGTAGATGAGAATGACAATGTCATAGCAGAAGCAGAATTGTGCATCGAATCAGAAAAGATTGTATTTTACCCTAACGATCAAAATAGTGAAAAGGCTTTAGTTGCAGCGGGTTATACAATAATGTCTGTTAACGAATACCTCACTTCTAAATTTTAAGTCATAATATGTCTGTTAGATTAAATAAAGTATGTAGAGAGCTTAATATAGGATTCCAAACAATAAGTGAATTCTTATCAAGCAAGGGCTTTGAAATAGAGCTTAACCCTAACTTCAAACTTACTGACGAACAAGCATCTCTTGTTTACAGGCATTTTAGCGACAAGGAATATATACCTCGTCCTAAACCAATTTTACCAATAAACAACGGTTCATCTTCAGATATCACTAAAATATCCCCACTTGAAGATTTTGATTGGGAGCAATATGAAGTGTCTTTGACAGAGGAATCATCAGAAGACACTTCATCCTCTTCTTTTTTTCAAAAACATGATATAGTTAGTGCGATAGTTATTGCTCTTAATAGAAGGGAGATTGTCGTAAATCTAGGTTATAAGATAGACGCAATTATTCCTGCAAGTGAGTTAAGATATAATCCAGACCTAAAGGTTGGTGATCAAATTGATGTCTATATTGAGGAAAATGGAAATAACCATGGACAGTTTGTGGTCTCACATAGAAAGGCGAGATTAAGCAAAGCATGGGATAAGATAAATGAAGTATTTAATAGCAACGAGACCATTAAAGTCTATGTAAAAAGCCGCACTAAAGGCGGTCTGATTGTGGACGCATTGGGTATGGAGGCATTCCTTCCCGGTTCCCAGATAGATATCGTTAAGGTGTTTGACTATGATAGCTATATCGGGAAGACTCTCGATGTAAAAGTTATCAAAATCAATACTGAATACAAGAACGTTGTTGTCAGTCATAAAGAGGTTGTTTCTGAGAATCTGCAGAAAAGGTCAACGGACAAGACTTTGCTAAAAGATATTTGGCAGAAGCACACAGAAGTTCAAGAACACATACTACGTCAAAGAACTGAACCTATCAGTATTGTCCCTTCATTGACAACCATCGTCAACGAAAAACTTCATGTCAGAATAGACACTTCGGACAATACAGATTTCCTGAAGTCGAGAATTATGGATTCTCTTGGCATCTCTGATCAGGATTGCCATTTTGATGATGGCTATGTTTTTGCTCCGTATAAAAACTGGAGCAAATTAGATGAGCGCGAGAAATCCAGAATCAGCACACAGGCAAACAAGGAATATATTTCTTTCTCTTATTATCCAGTAATTGACGGCAAGATAACTGATAGCAAAGCTCAGTTTACCGGTGTCAGAGAATTACTTGATAAACTGGAAATCGAATACGATTTTGATAAGAAGCGACGTTTGCAAATTTCAATCAACGAACTTCAACGTCTTAAAGACAATGAAGATTTCCAGAATTTACAGGTTTCACTTCCTGATGAAGCATCTGCTATTATACAGACATATCCAAGTATATTGTACTACTTGGAAAGAGTGTGTCCAAATCATAATTTCAAGAATATCGAAGTATTTAAAGATACCTCTCAAATATTAGGCGGAGTTTCAATAAACAAGCAGCTTGTTGTCGAAGGAGGCTTCTTTAACAAGGATACGCTCACTCAGTTGGAAGAATTGTTCGAGCTTAGAATGTGCAAACTGGAATATGAGTTTAAGATAGACAAATCCGCCATTGGTCAATATGACTGGAAGAAGAACAAGTTTGGACTTCCTATATCTGAACAAGGTACGATTCTATTCCGGAAGAATGTGAAGCTTTCGGTTACCGACATCTTTGAAGATGATGATATCGACGTTTTAGATGAAAGTCAGGAGGAGCCCCCAATATATACCGACTCCTTAGCTTTTAACAGTCAAGATACTACAGATATACACTTCGAGTACACTTTGGACTGCCAAATCATAAACCGGATATTTGGAAAGGGGAATTATAGAGTTATCCCTCGTTTCTTCTATAAGTACAAAGAAAACAGAAACTGGGCAACTACAGAGGAATTAGACCGTTTCAATGATCAGATACATACCGAACTTAAAGGGAAAGTCGGTATTGAGAAGAATGGCTCTTCAATTGGTATTGACTTCAAGTGGAAAGAAAATAGCTTGCCAGAGATTCTTACCCAACTCAGTAGAGAATACGGATTCATAGACTTTGGTCTATTCAAGAAGGGTCATAAATGCAACTTTGATATTAAGTACAAAAAAGCGGAGCTTACAAACATCATGGAAGAACTGCATGATTCATTTGATAAGCTTAATGTGGAACTAGTAAAGAAAGGTACCGAACTTTCGTTCTTTAGGGAATTTGACAATCTTGAAGAACTTATAGCATTCAGACCACAACTTCAAAATAAGCTCAATTCATTTGACGCAAACCGCTACAAGTGTATAATCAACGACATACCTGCAGGCTACGTCAAGTTATTATACTATTACGACAAGAAGAGCCATGATGAGGAAAGAGTCGATGCTATAAGGGAATTGAAAGGCGCAGATTTCTCTATTGGTGATTTACCAATCGGTAAGCTGATTCGAATTTCCAACTATCCTGAAATCGTTATTGATATATCGGGTGATAATTATGAGGTCACAAAACAGTTGATAGAAGAAACCCAGGTGTCTTCTATTACACCTGATTTGTCTGGTGATCTTGAAAAGCTTGCCCGTCTTAAAGAATCATTGAATAGAATCGTCCAAGGACGAGATGTTGAAAATGTTTCTTTAGGTGATTTTATCTTTGATGCCTCAAAAGCAGGAGGAATCAAAGATTTTGAAGAATCAATAAGACTGGAAGAACAGGAAATAAGCAAGCATATCCTAAATGGCAAGATAGACAAAAATCAACCGCAGAAGACAGCAATAGCAAAAGCATTGCTGGCTCCTGATCTCGCCCTTATCCAAGGACCTCCGGGAACTGGAAAATCTACTGCCATCGCAGAATTGATTTGGCAGCATACAAGAAAATATCCTGATAAAAGAATACTTCTTACATCAGAAACAAACCTTGCCGTGGATAACGCGATTGACCGTGTGGTAAATCCATATCATAATCTCATTAAACCTATTCGTATTGGTGATGAGTCCCGTCTTGAAACAGAAGGTCTGCAATTCTCATATTCTGCTATGTACCGTTGGGCAAAAGGCGAAGATTGGAATGCAAAGAAGAAAAATGCTTCAATCAACGATGATGATGACGATGAGGAAAATGACGTTTACACTGATATGGATTCCATTTATGAAGCTCCAGAAAAACTGATACTTCTAAACTGGATGGAAAATATCGGTCGTCGATTGGATTCCGATAAAATGCCTTCTGTAGCTCAAGAGCTTTGGAAGGATTTGCTGGAAAATCCAACTTCAGAGCTGAAGAACTTGTTTTTTGACAACTATATTAAGAACTGCAACGTTATCGGTGCTACATGTAGTTCTATTGGTCAAAAAAACATTATCATGTCTGAATCTATCGAGAATACTGGTAAGAGAAACAGCTTTGTCCCTACCAAATTTTATCGCATATATAGACAGATCTTCGCCGACAAGGAGGGTGTATATAACCCCAAAATATATTTTGATATGGTAATTCAGGATGAGTCAAGTAAAGCAACTCCTGCTGAATTGTCTCTGCCGTTAATATACGGTAAGAAGAATGTGATAATTGGCGACCATAGGCAGTTACCTCCTATGCTTTCAAGAGAATCGTTCATCAACTCATTTGATTTTCTTATCAAGAGAGAGAAGAACGATGATGAACGTCAGAAGATGAAAGAACTAAGGAGCTACGTTCTTAAGAATTTCAAAACTCTTGAAATCAGCCACTTCGAACGTTTGTTCACCCAGATTGACGACAACCTGAAGGGTGTTTTCAACTATCAATTTCGTATGCATCCGGCTATCAATGACGTTATTAAACAATTCTACAAAGATGAAGGTGGCTTGGAATGTGGTCTTACTACCCCTATTGATTTAGGTGTCGATGACCCTGACTATATTAATAATGGCGCATCAAGATACCATGGCATCACTGCTGGTCCAATCAATCCTGAGACCCACGTTTTATGGATTGATTCGTCAAGTCCAGAGATGCTTGATGGTACATCTCGTGTGAATTATGGAGAAGTTGCAATCATAAAGAAGTTGCTGACAGATTTCAACGAATCTGAATCATTTCATAACTACGTAGATAGTTGGGATAGTGTTGAAGATAAACAGATTGGTCTCATTTCTTTCTACGGCAAACAGCTACGCCTGTTAAAAGATATGACAAGAGAATTTGACAGCTCGCAAATTCCTGTCAGAGTTAGTACGGTGGATAGATTCCAAGGTATGGAGAGGAACATTATTATTGTATCAATGGTGAGAAGCCATTGCATACAGAATGGAAAAAATCAGAAACCTAATTTTGAACGTTATCCAGTAGATGGATTCCCCAAACAGGAAGACTTAGGTTTTGCTCAATCCCCTAACCGTTTGAATGTCGCACTTTCACGTGCGAAAAGATTGCTTATAATTGTTGGAGATAGCAAATTATTCAGAACCAAGGATATATATGAAAATGTATATCAGACTATTGCTGACCCTAACAACAAATATGGAAAAATAATAACCGCAAGTGAATATGGACTATAATAAGATTCTGCAAGAAGGAAATCTCATATACTCTTCATGCCCATCTGACAACAAGTTCAGAGAGTGGAGATTAAGTAAGACCATATGCAGTGTGGTCTACTATATAACATACGAACTGTCAAAACTGGATAAAGTTATACTGCTTACATTGCAATACAATGGAAAGTTGTATGAAAATCAGCTTGCACGCATCTTAGGATTCAATGTAGAAGACGATTTTGATTCTACTCCTAAAAGATATGCAGACCAGGGAGAAAAGGACATATTTAATGGCATCCTCTCCCAACTGACAACTTTCGGGCTGATAAATATATCTGAAAAAGAGGTATCGTTGTCACCTCTCGGTAAATTGGCACTAAAGAAAGGTGTTAAACACTCTTTCCATCGTGGTGTTATGGCTTTGATGCAATGTTTTGACATCGCACAGAAAGAGTCCTCAGAATACAAGATGTTCCCATTCCGTGATGCACTTGGAGTAACATCCTCCATACAGGGAAAATCTGACCTCCCATACGACGATTTTAACCATGATGGTATTGAGGAAGAACTCTATGATACCTCCTCTGAGCTCATAGCACGTCTTTCACTTCAATGCAGTGCCGACGTAAATATCTGCCGTGCAGAAGAATTAATAGAGTCTCGAATGAGTGAGATTCATGTTGATTTTAGACTGTATGAATATGAGAATGCTAAATATCCGTTTGTTTTCTACAACAATGAATTTTCTGAAGCGACTAATCTTCTTATGCATCAAGAATGCAATAATGATTACATTAACCAGAAAATCCATATCGGTGAATATTTGCATCTTGTTAGAGAAAGTCATAAAGAATTGAACTATGTTTCAATGATGCCATACATAGACGTATGGAATCTTAATGACTTCCTTGAATGCGAGCATCTGAACTGGAAAGACCAAGAACTATTTGCTGAAATTGCGAAACTGGCAAATGGTTCCCATTGGAATACCATATCTGTTGTTTCCCCAACAGATGCCCTTAAACTGTATCTGGAGAATTATAAAGATTCCTTGGACTGGATAGCTCTGTCATCACGCTATGATGATGATTTCATCGTTGAGACTGCTACTAGATATCCTTGGGATTTTGAAAGTCTGTCGGCAAACAGAAGTATTGATTTCGTCAAGCGTCTCATTGTCATCCCTAAGCTCCATGAAGGTGTAGACTGGGATTGGGAATCTATTTTGGAAAGACTTGATGATGAGTTTGTACTTGAAACCATAAATTTTATTCCATACGATATGTACTCTGTAACAGAGAAATACATATCTAAGTATAATTCGATAATAGCAAAATTCCCTGAGAGAAAATGGAACTGGGAATATATTTCCACAAATGCTGGTCTTGACTATGTATTACAGAATATCAATGCGTTTGCAAAAGATATTCATCTGGACGTAATTATGTCAAGGGCATTTACCTCTGTGGAATGGGCAGAAGCATATTGCAACTCAAGCGAATTTGCTTTTGCTGTAATTGAAAAAAAAGAATGGTTGCAGAATAGGTATAATGCAAATTCTGCTGATTACATTTGGACAATTAAAGTTATTGATTGGCATGAGAAACTAGGCTTTATTTCATGGAAGTCGGTTAACAATTCTGATGGCTTTGAATGCAATAAAGGAGTCGTTTGGAATAGTACGACATTTGAAAAATATCACGATAAGGAGTTCTCTGTAAAAGGTTTAAACCATATCACATCATCTATTACGGAAGTAAGGATAATTGACATTTATCCTGATTTCAAATGGGTCTGGTCTATTCTCTCTGCGCGTGACATCGTTGTTTCTGACATTGAATTTATCAAGCAGCATTTAGCTTTCATCACTTACTCTAAGGCTATTCCGTTAATAGCAGCAGAAAACCTATCTCAGCTGTATGCAATAGATGAATTCAAACAGTTAGTTACAGAACAGGGTGCTTGGAATAAATTAACAGCTCATATTGAGAAGAAAACCATTCTGCAAAATATAGGCGACTCAAATTGGGACTGGAGTATTATAACTCAGAATTTCTGTGATACGCTTAATTTTGCGGCTCTCTCTAAACTGAATGTTTTAGATCGTCTTGATTGGGATTACATCTCAAAGAATGCAGATATTGATAAAATCAAGAAGAATCTTGATAATTACGAAGACAAATGGAAATGGGCTACATTAACCACTCGTCTTGATCATGATTTTATTGTAGAGAACCTTCCTGAATACTACCTACTTTGGGATTGGGAATATATAATAGAATCTGTTCTTACTGAAGAAGACCTTGCAAAATCTGAATTAAGAATACAGATTGCAATCATTCTGTCAATGCTCGAAAAAGAAGTTAGAGCTTCTATTTGGAGTAAGCTTACAGCTCGATATTCAACAAATGATATTCTGGAAATAAACAGAAATAATTCCCTGCTGATAAATAAACAAGTTTCTTATGAATGGGATTATTCTGATTTATATAACAGAAGTGATTTTGATATTGATGGATATTTAAAGTCATATCAAGAATTTGGTATTCCTGTAAACTGGGATGCTCTTTCTGCCTCTAAATCTTTGAATAAAATTCTTTTTTGGAACAAGAAAGTTATCAAAGATTTTTCCGTATGGGAGAATGTGGTACTTGAAATCCTAGGTAACGAGGATTTCCATTGGAATTTCCAGTATCTATCTACCCTCTCATCAATTAACTGGTGCGATAATATTCTTAGAGTACGCAGTGAAGAATGGGACTGGAATTATCTTTCAGAAAACAGCAAATGTTTTAGTTATAATAGTAAGAAGCCCAATGAGATACTAAAGCACATTGAGAAATTCTCTGCATATCTTGATTTTGCCATTCTCTCAAAACGACATGATGTCAAGCTGACACTACGAATGCTTACATCATTGATTGAGGAGAAATGGGATTGGAAAGAAATATCTTCTAATAGAGGATTTGAATTATCTGCTGAGTTCGTCACCGAACATGATAACCTTTCGTGGGATTGGTATAAATTGACATCAAGAAGAGACTGCCAATTTACCATAGAATATATCAAAGAACATAAAAACAGAAACTGGGACTGGTCTGCTCTTTCAAGAAGGAACGACCTCAATCTTAATGCCGATATTGTAATTTCTCTGATAGATAAAGAATGGGACTGGAAGGAAATCTTACGCAGAAAAGACATTGAATTTACGGAAGAGCATATTTCTAAGTTGGTCCATATTGATTTAGACTGGAAAGAGTTCAGCCGTAGAAAAGACTTCTTCCCGACTATGAACACTTTGAACATCCTAAAGGATAAAGATCTCGATTGGACTGACATTTCACGAAGAATGGAATTACAGTATAATGTAATTCTGTTCTACAAGCATAAATTAAACTGGTCAATTCTCACCAATAGTACTCATATTGATAAATCCAATCCCAAGACCCTTGAAACATTCAAAGAATATCTTGACTGGGATGTAATATCGCACTCTCCTGATTTTAACCCAACAAACGAGAATTTGCAAAAATTCAAAGATAATGTTAATTGGACCATTATATGCAAAAGGTCAGATTTTGTTGTTGACGAAATGACATTATCTTTATTTGAGGATAAAATCGATTGGAAGAGAATCTCTCAAAGTAGTACCATCGCCTTTACTCAAAGTCTGATTGATAGATTCAAAGGTCGTTGGGACTGGGTTGCTTTGGCTGAGAATCCTGCATTCAGAACCTCTGGCGTTGATAAATCATACAAGAGTGAATTGAATCTGATGGAGTTCTATAATACTCTTAAATCAACGGGTTATAGAAGGCCATTCATATATCACTTTACGCACATGTTCAATGCGATAGAAGTGATTAGGTCTCGAAAAATACTCAGTCGTAACAGAGCAACAGAACTTGGTCTACTAAAATATGATGCTGCAGGCTCAGTTGTTCATAGGTCTGCTAAAGCACATCCATATGCTCGATTCTATTTTAGAACTGGAACTCAAACACAGTTCTACAATGAATGTTTGGGAAAACAGAAAGGTTCCAAGTACTACGGACGTGCAGAGGATAATGGTTTGCCTATGTGTCCGATGCCAGTATTCTTTAAGTTCGACCTTCAGGAAGTATTGGCAAAACATTCTAATTTATGTTATTACAGTACTGGAAACTTGCAGACTAATTGGGCTCGAATATATAAGGTGATAGATGACCCTCATAATATAGATGCCGTCCACCTGTACAGTAGTCAATGGAGTAGAGAAGTCCAAGAAAAGAAGCAACAAGAATTTCTTATAAAAAATGAGTTTGATTTTTCTGAACTTAAGGATTATCAAATTATCTGCTATGACCATGAAGAAACGGAAATACTAAAGTCTTTATTCTGCGACGACCCAATCTGTGAACATATATATAGCATCTATGACTCTGAAGATGTATTCGAGCATGAGAACCCGCCATTGAAGTTTGAAAAGTCAGATGAACGTCTTAAGATAACAACAAGCTACAACGGTGACTATATGTTCCAGATTGAAAGCGCTCAGATTAACAAAATCAGGGTGTTCAATCCTGCGTCTCAAATAAAAGCGGTAAAAAGCCATGTGATGCAGATACGAGACAACGTATCTGTAGAATGTGGCGATACTGAATTTGAGGTTTACTATGTTAATATGAGTCCGCGTGCTCGTTCACCGCGATGGCTGGTTTACAAATATTCTCCCAATAAAGCTGAAATCAAAAACACAGACTCAACTGTTATCGAAAACTTTTTGGGTATTAGCCTTGATGATGACTATTCACCAAAGGAAATGATTACTGCACTTGAACTTATAATGCCAAAACTGGAAGAACTCTATAATACTCGTGTTAGGCATTATGTGGTCAAGAAGCATACCCTATTAGTATGCGAACAATTTGAGAAGTACGCCTTCGCCTTTGACAATAAATGTATGAACATGGATCTTATGCGTCTTGTACTGGCAATACACGATATAGGCAAGGCTATAGACCGTTCAACTCAGCATGAACATACTCTTTCATTGGTTCGTGAACTATGGGAAAACACTCCTTTTACCGAGCATGAATTCAATCTTGTAGAAGTACTGCTGAGAGATGATCATTTAGGCTTGTACTTCCAAAACAAATATAAATTGTCAGATTTGAAGGAAGAAATTGTTGGTAATGCGACAGAGCTAAAAATGTCTCCATCAATTCTTCTCCAATATAAAATGATATTATATCAATGTGACATAGCTTCTTATACAAAAGATGTAGGTGGATTAAAATATCTGGAACACATGTTTGTGTATGAAAACGGAGAAAAAGCATTTGATGAGGAAAACGGCATCATAGCCATGTCAGAGGAATATGCAGATAGGTATGTAAATCTTAAAAAGTCTATTAATGAATAATATAACATTTCATAAAGGTAATATCTTTAACAGCAAGACGCAGACGATTGTAAATACAATAAACTGCGTTGGTGTTATGGGCAAGGGTATCGCGCTCGTTTTCAAACTCAGATACCCTGAAATGTTTGAAAAATATAAGGAGTTTTGTCAGTCAAAGATGATTGGCATAGGAAAATTGTGGCTGTATAAGTCAGAAAATACGCCACAATGGGTATTGAATTTCCCTACAAAATTCCATTGGAAATATCCCAGCAAAATGGAATATCTTGAAGCAGGATTGCAAAAGTTCGTAGATTCTTACAAGGAGAAAGGTATCACTTCGATTGCCTTTCCCCTTCTCGGAACCCACAATGGCGGACTTGATAAAATTGAAGTCCTTGACCTTATGCATAAATATCTCGAACAATGTGATATTCCTATCGAAATATATGAATATGATCCGTTAGCACCGGATGATATGTTTGAGGATTTTATGCTTAAATGGATTGATATTTCGCATTCAGAGAAAATCAAGATATTAGGTAGTCGTTCTTCAAAGCAGATTGAAATCATAGATAAAGCAATCCATGAGGACAATATAAAATCCATGATTGCTTTAATAGAGTATCAAGGGATTGGATTTACGACAATGCAGAAGTGTTTCAATTTTGCAATGAGCTATAAAAAAGAATCTACATAAGAGTTATAAAATATGTTACCACTACAACAAGCACGCGAAGTACGTGACTCAGTCATCGAATATATAAAAGCTACATACCAATTCAAAGAAAAGGATGTAAGCGATGCGTTCTATCGCTTTATAGAAGATAAGAATGATGGATTGTTCAAAGGGCCCTTCGTCTCTTTGAAACCTCCTTTTGTGTCGGCTACAGAAGAGGAATGTGCCAATATTCCATTAGATATAACTCCTTCATTCCCTCCTTATAAGCATCAGTTACAGGCTTTTCGGCAACTTAGCATGAAGAACGGTCATAGTCCGGAACCCACACTTCTTACAACAGGTACGGGCTCTGGTAAAACAGAGTGCTTCTTGTATCCTATTCTGGATTACTGTTACCATTGTAATCAGTATGAACGCCAAACAGGTGTAAAGGTTATTATCATGTATCCGATGAATGCACTTGCCAGCGATCAGGCCAAACGTTTGGCCGAGACAATATGGAATGACCCTCGCCTCAAGGATAAAGTAACTGCCGGTCTTTTTGTGGGTGAAGGAATTGATGCGAAAGAATATCCACGCACAATGGGTTCTGACCATATTATTGAAAATCGGGATGCTATCCTCGATACGGTTCCGGATATTCTTCTCACTAACTTCAAAATGTTGGATTACGGACTTATGCGACAAAAATTCATGTCGTTATGGAAAGGGAATATCGAAACGGAACAGAAGGCTCTCCGATTCATTGTGCTCGATGAACTACATACATATGATGGAGCACAAGGTACTGATGTGGCGAATCTGATAAGAAGATTGAAATTAAAGCTCCATATTCCTAAAGGCTTATTATGCCCCATCGGTACATCTGCAACAATCGGCAGTGGTTCCGACAGCAAGGCATGTTTATGCGAGTACGCTATGAATGTGTTTGGAGAAACATTCCTTGAAGAAAATGTAATTGAGGAACATCGTATTGCCGTGGATGATTATGTAGATGTTGTTTCAAATGGCATTCCAGACGGAAAACTGATAAAAGAATGCGTATTCCAAAACGATGATACGGTCGACACTTATATCAGGCGTATATGTAAATACTGGTTGAAGAATAGTGAAGCCTCTCCTATTGAGGCTGGTATATCTCTTCGCAGAATGGGTATAGTAAGGGATCTTCTTTTTGTTCTTAAAGATGGAATTCTGTCTATTGATGAAATTCAAAATAAACTTGAAGATAATACTGAGTTTCGCAGACTTAGACAGCAACATAATGAAAAGACCTGTAAAATAGCGATAGAAAATCTTTTGGCTTTAATTGCCTATTCTAAACGTCTGTTGGCTAATGGGAAAACTATACCCTTAATGTATCTTCAAGTCCAGTTATGGCAACGTGAGTTAAGTGGAATACTGCGCTATGTACAAAAAGAACCGGAGTTCGTCTGGAGGGGAAATTTGAATAAAGATGATGAGAGGATTGCTCTTCCAATGTATTTTTGCAGAGATTGTGGTGCAAGTGGCTGGATAAGTCGCAGGCTTGCTACCGATGACAGATATTGTTCTGATGTAAAAACCGTCAATACGGCTTTTGCAGAACGGGAAAAAGAGGTTTATCTGCTCAATACTGAGATGAAAAGACATGAGGCTGTGGATGACTATATTAGTGAGAATGCAGTTAATATTACAAAATATGTTAAACTAAAAGATCTTACTGAAGTAAGTCTCAGCGACAGTGACACCATACGGTTAAGAGTATGCAGCAAGACCACATCCAACAAAAACGGGAATCAAAAATTCACCCGAAATTGCCCCGAATGTAATGGCAGTGATACGATCTGTCAAATAGGTGGTAGAACATCAACCCTGTCCAGTGTGGCAATAAGTCAAGTTTTGTCAAGTGATTTTGATAATGCAAATGCCCAAGAACGTAAAATATTGGTATTTACCAATAGTGTACAGGATGCAGCATACCAGGCTGGTTTCTATGAAGCACGTACTTACCGTTTTCTGTTCCGGCAGTCTATGCAGAAATATATTAATACGCTCGAAAAGCCTGTAAATTTGATTGAGTTACAAAAAGGTTTTAAATCGTATTGGCATGCCCGATTAACAGATGACGAGTATTACAATCGTTTCTTACCGGCTGATTTGGCTAAACATATAGACCTTCGGAAGAATTATAGAACTGGAGGAGAAGGTAGCTATTTTATGGATAGCTTCAAAAAAGAGTTTGATTTGCGTGTGGACTGGGAGATTCTTAGTGAGTTTGGATTGACTGCTCAATTGGGTAGAACGCTTGAAAAAACAGGAGCTTCTGCTACCTATTTCAAAACTGAGATTTTGCGACATGTCTATCAGGCTATGGAGCATTGGTTAAAGGATAATAACATGGAAAATATCTGGAGCAATGAATCCGGATTCATCCATTTTGTATATGGCATATTGCAGAGAATGAGGACTCATGGTGCAGTTGACCATCCTTTCCTTGAAAAATACCGCAAGGAAAACCTTACACAATGGGCCTTGAACTGGAATCGGGATAACCGTCATTTCCTGAACAAGACTCTCGGTGGAAGTATGCAATTTCCGAAACTCGTTGGAGTTGTGCATACAGGCAAGAACCACGAGATGCTTGACATGGCAGTAATGCGTTCTGACAACAAAAATACCTGGTACAGCAATTATTCTTTCGAAGTCTTTAATGATCCATGGATAGCAAAAAACTCCTCTCTATTCAATGATTTTATGCGCAAATTGTTTGATGTCATGACTGAAGTTGGTTTGCTTAACAAAGAGGAACAAGGTGGAGGTAATTATGCTATAAATCCGGAGCATATATGGGTCAGTAAAAATGTGAAACATATACAATGCGACCTGTGTCAGTCCAGACTATGCGTCGCTGCTGAGGATGAATGGGCAGAAGGGACACATTGTCTGGATTATAAATGCAAGGGAACATATTCTGAGGAGATCAAACCTGAATTGAACTATTATCAGCAGGTCTATAATAGAAATATTTCACCACGTGTTCATGCACACGAACATACGGGATTGCTTGACCGACATGACAGAGAGGCTTTAGAAAAGGATTTCAAAGAACATCCGCACAGTAATTCGGTAAATGTCCTTTCTGCAACATCCACACTTGAGATGGGTATAGATATTGGTGATTTGAATGTAGTGGGCAATACGAACGTGCCACCTAAACCAAGTAATTTTTTACAACGTATCGGCCGAGCCGGACGTAAGGAAGGAGCTGCATTAGTATTGAATTATTGTCATGCATCCGAACCACATGATATGTATTATTATACCTATCCATTGGAGATGATGCAAGGAGAAATTAGTACGCCTGGATGTTTCCTCGAAGCAAAAGATATTCTTAGAAGACATTTCTTAGCATACTGCATTGATACGTGGACTTCAGCAGATGTGAACAATACATTGCCAGAAAAGATTCGTGAACTTCATTTACTGAATGATAACATATTCAATGACCCTACATTTGTTATCAATAGAATCATAGAATTTATTAAAAACCATAAGACCACATTACGTTCTGAATTCAATATTCAATATGAAGATAAAACTCAGGACGCACTTAAGAATTTGTTTGAGACATTGGATGATGGTACTTTCTATAATCGTATCATTTCGGATTTTGCTATGTTGTCAAACAAGCTTCATTTCCTTGGAAAAGAACTTGAACAATACAATGAACAGAAAAAACATATAGCTACAAATGATCCTGCATCAAAGCAGATAGAGGAATTAATTAAGGCTTCAAGAATACAATATCGCCAGATAATGAGTGATAGTGTCATTGAATTCATGACAAATATCGGCCTTCTGCCCAATTATGCTTTTCCTGAAACTGGGGTTAAGTTACATGCAAGCGTATATGCTTCAAGGGAGAAATGTGATAAAGAAGGAAATATAACTGAGCCAAGGACTTTTGAACTGACCCGGTCTGCATCTCAAGGAATTAAAGAATTAGCGCCTGGTAATCATTTTTATACTCAAAGATTTAATTTGAATGTCAGTGGCCTCAATACATTTGATTGGAAGGATTCTTTGACTGAAATAAAATTCTGTTCCAAGTGTGACTGTATTTCACTGAAAGGAGAAGACGGATTTAATCAGGCCACCTGTCCTAAGTGCGGTGATCCTTCGTGGGGTATAAACAAACATAATATATTGAAATTTACCGGCGCACGAAGTGTAATGTATAGCAATGATGCGGCATTGGATGATTCGAAGGAAGAAAGAGAAAGTGAAAACTACATTATAAAGCGTCATTATATATTCCATCATTTGGGAGCTACCACCTCCTACGCTATTAAAGGAGTTGGATTTGGTATTGAGTTCTGCAATAATATGGAACTCTATGAAGTGAATTATGGAATGAAGATGCAATCGGGAAGTAAAGTGGAAGTCAATAATGATGCCAATGTCTCTCAGAATGGCTTTATAACTTGCCGGTACTGTGGTAAATCTACGCCATTGATTAGTGGGACGTCAAATGATGAGCAACATTATAGATTCTGTACGCATAAAGACATTTCTTTTGCCGATGATACAAAAAACGAGGTTTTTGAAACTCTTTATCTTTATCGTCACATGCAAACTGAGGCCATCAAGATTCTGCTACCTATCCAGATAATGGATGCATCATCGGCTGTAGAGATGTTTAAGTCAGGTATTCAATTAGGGTTGAAAGCTTATTATAAATCGTCGCCTGAACATATCAGGATAGATTCATATTCAGAAATGAATCTGGCTACCATGAAGAAGGATTACTATCTGGTAATGTATGACACAATACCCGGTGGTACCGGTTACCTTTCAACACTTTATAATACAGAAGAATTTTCCAAATTGTTGCAGTATGCATACGATAAAATTCACGATTGTCAATGCCAATATGAAGGCAAAGACGGTTGCTATCATTGTATTCTTACATACGGAAACCAATACAATAGAGAGTTGTTCAGCAGAGAACAGGCTGAAGCTTTGTTTGAAAAACTCATAGAACATACAAAATCATGGGAAACGCTGCCGGGTTCTGTAGGAACCATATCACAGACAGGCGTGGCGGAAGACAGTGAATTGGAATTGAAATTTATTGATTCCATTAAGACTGTAGCCCGCACCAATAAATGGAATTTTGAGAAAGTACCAGACGCTGACTCTTATCGCTATGAATTAAGAATTATGGATGGAGAAAATGATATTCGATATTATATCATTCCTCAGTTTGCACTTGGTGGTCACTATGGAGTAAAACATTATACCGTTGCAGATTTTCAGATTATTTGCATGTCTGCAAGAATTAACGGTAATGATTTTAAGGAGATTGATAAATTGCCTATGTGGGCTATATTTCTTGATGGTTACACCTATCATGCTCAGGCTCCGAACATGAGATTCTATGGCGATAAAGAAAAACGCGATGGAATACGTGATTCTAAAACGCATAGGATATTTTCATGGACGATGACATGGGAAGATATTCAGCTATTTGAAAATGACAAGGAGGATTCTTTGGGACTTAATTCAATTACCCGTTTAATTGAGTTCTTAAAAAATCCTCAGATGGGATATATCAGAGAAACCGCTTTTGGATGTATCGCCGATGCAGAAAACTTTATGGGACATGGAGGTGCACTTTATCAAGGTGAAATAACGATAGATGAAAGTTGCTATGACGAACTTACCGATTTCTCAACAGACGAGGAAGTTGCTGAAGAAATTGATAAGGGTATATCATATAACTGGAATCTGCAACAGATTTATCCGGATATTGATAAAGATGAATGGATCGGATTTTGGAGACGATATAATTTACTGCAATTCTTCTCTAATACAACAAAGGCTGAATCTATTACAGACACGGATATGGTTGCTGTCGACCGGGATGAGATAAAGATGTACTATCCTGGACTGGAACATATAGTAGATGTTCTATTAGACCATAATATTCCATTCGGATCAGACGGTGATGTGGATTTAACCGATTCTGACGGAATTGTTTTAGCTTCGGCCGGAATGATTATCCGTGATTTAAAGGTTGTAATTGACCCCGTTGATGACAACTCTGAATCGATCTTTGAAGCTGCTGGTTTTAAAATATTTACAGCAGAGAATTTTGATATTAATGAAATAAAAAACATATAAAATTATGAGACTGTTTTTATCAGACACTTGTTATGAATCACTTTTTGATTTGCCTAAAAGAATACAGACAAAGGTGGTCAATTTCCAGAAAAAATTCCGTGAATGCACAACTTCCAATGGTATGCACTTAGAGCCAATAGCACAGTTTAATGACAGCTCGATGCGAACAGCTCGTATTGATGACAATTACCGTGCTGTGATTGGAATTATTGATAATAATGCATATCTATTGTTTGTTGGTACGCATGAAGTTGCCTACAATTGGGGCATTAGAAAACGTCTGGTATGGAATGATCATACTCAAGCCTGTCAATTGGTTTCAGTTCAGCAAACAACTGAACCTATTGCAGAAAAGACTGAGACAGAATCTATGACGTCTTCAGATTCTGTATTTAAAGATATTTCGAAAGAACAAATATTAAAAATTGGAGTTCCAGAGGATTTAATTCCTACGGTAATGAAGATTACCTCTCTTGATGATTTGGACCCATTGGAGGATTGTTTACCATCTGATGCATACGAGAATATCTTTAATTTGCTGGATGGGGTATCCATTAATGACATAATAGCTGAAATAGAGGAAGGCCAGGCCAAAGAGAACGAAGACCAACTCCTCAGCAATAATAACAAACGTAGATTTGTTGAACTCACTGATGATGAAGCCCTTCAACGTATTCTTGATAATGATATGGAAAAATGGCAAATTTTCCTACACCCAAGTCAACAGAAGTTGGTGAATGCTGATTATAAAGGAACTATAAAAGTTAGCGGTGGTGCAGGAACAGGAAAAACCGTTGCTGCATTGCATCGACTTAAATTTTTGAGTGCCAATCCTAATGCAAAAATCCTTTTTACTACTTATACAAGAACACTTAAAGAAAACCTTGAGGACCTGATAAAAAAGATGGACATCAATCAAAACAGATGTACATTGAGTAATATTGACCAGGTATTAATTGAAATAGCCAAACAATACAAAATAAAGGACGGATATAAGGTTCTGGATTATTCTGGTAATGAAGAATCCATAAAATTATGGCGTGAGGTTCTTGAAACAGAAGTGACAGAATTTGATGAACAATTCTTGTATGATGAGTATATAGACGTTATTATCTATTTTGGAAATACTGATGCTAAGTCGTATATGATGCAACAGCGTGTAGGACGTACTAAAGCATTAAGTCGTAAACAAAGAATTGATATTTGGAAATTGGTTGAAAAGTATGTGGCACTAAAAAATGAAAGAAAAGTAGTTGACAGACTTGAGTTGTTTAATGAAACTACGAAATATCTTAACGACAATAATATTCGTCCTTATACGAATATTATTGCAGATGAGTTCCAGGATTTCTCAAATCCAGAACTTAAATTCTTACGTTCATTGGTAGCAGAAGGAAAAAATGACCTTTTCCTTACAGGTGATCCTATGCAACGAATATACAGTGGACGAAAGATCAATTTCAGTGCAGCCGGTATTAACGTGAGAGGTGTCAGAAGCCGAAGACTTAAGATTAATTATAGAACTACAGAACCTATAAAACGTGTCGCTGTAGGAGTGATAAAAGGCCAAGTATATGATGATATGGACGGCGGAACAGAGTCAATAAAAGGATATGTCTCTCTCATCCATGGAGGAGAAACACCATTATATAAAATTGTTGACAATGCAAACGATGAAGTCATGCAAATTGTAGAATGGGTGAACCAATGTACTCAGAATGATATTCTTTTAAAAGACATATGTATCGCTTCTCCAAGCATGGGATTGATGAAGGACTTACAATCACACTTGCATGTTAATGGTATTGCATATAAGGTCTTAAAAGGGACATCGAAAGTTGGATCTAACAATGGCATTTCACTTTGTACATTCCATTCACTTAAAGGACTTGAGTTTAAAGTTGTTATTTTAATGGGAGTAAATGAACGGAATATTCCATCAAAGGCGACAGACAGCTATCCTTTTAATGGAATGGATGTACTTGAGAAAAAAGAGTTTCTTTCATCTAAACGTTCATTATTATATGTAGCAATAACGAGAGCAAGACAACTCGTCTATATGGTTGGTTATGGTGAACCATGCGGTTTGCTTGAAAATATAAATTAAACTATTTAAAAGCAACGATATGAGTATGCTCGAAGATTTCAGACCACGTATTATAAATGTGACACGTAAGCCCTCAAAATGTCCTGTGTGTGGCAGTGAGATTATAGATATTATATATGGCACAGGAGAAATGACAGAAAGCGAATTCATGCTCAAATATCGTAAAAGCGCAATTATGGGCGGCGACAATATTCCTCGTCGCCCACCTATTTGGTGCTGTGCGTGCGGTTGTAAACGTTTCAGAAAAATAAATGAGGATGGAACAGATGCAATAATTAAAGTAAAGATGCTTAAAAACGTTCGTAAAGCACCTGCCTCTACAATTAACTGGAGTTCAAGAATGATTGAAAAAGCCTTAGAATATAAGAATATTTATACTATACATCACTACCATGCTGTAGTAATCACAGAACTTGGCGAACGTGAGACTCTTAACCTAACTGCTGTAAGTATTGATGATGCAAAAGAACTTGTAATGGATTTGGTGTCAAAGGGTCTGCTTGGACTTAATGGGCGTACTTGTATGACTATAGAATTAACAAAAGTAATCGGATAATTTGCAAATGGAAAAGACAATCAACGGAGTAAAGTACTATCTCCCCAGCAATCTAAATTTGGAACAAACAGATATTTATATCCACATCATAGACTGGAAACGTAAAAACATAACCACAAAAAGAGGTTTATACAGAGGGCATGAATACGATGCAATTCTTCCTGTTGAAACCGCTTTTCCAGCAATGATGTATAAACCGATAATACCATTGTTAGAGAAAATGCAACAGAGTGATTTCGCTTACAAGTTCCATAAGTTTGCCTACCATGCCATAAGTTCTCAAACTGCATGTATCAACCTCTTCATGCCATTACTACTATCCGAGGATGCAAATCGTATACTACAGAAGATTCCTGGATGTCCTTCAGATTTCAATAAAATAGCAAGGAACAAGTTGTTCCACGGGTTCTGTTTTGAATATTGGGGCCAAGACATAAAATCAGGCAGTGGGGTATTGAATGACCATTCCAGAGGTGCCGGAACTGATGCTGATGTCGCAATTGCTTACTATAATAAGGAAGAAAGATTGTGTCTATGGCTGATAGAGCATAAACTGAGTGAGCGGGAGTTTACTGTCTGCGGAGCATATAACAGCAAAGCCAATAAGAATAAAGGAAATTGCACTATGTGCAATCTCATGGATATAGCCAAAGAGCCGCAGAAATGTCATTATCACACGATAGGATATAAATATTGGGATACTTTGAAGAGAAATCTGGACAGATTCCAAGGTGCAATCGAGATTAAAGGTTGTCCGTTCAGGCATGGACTAAACCAATTGTGGCGTAATCAGATGCTTGCCTCTGCCTTACAGGAGACTGGAATATACAACAAAGTAATATTCTCGGTCTGTCATCATGCAAAAAACACGATGTTAAACCAGTCAATCAATAGATATAAGGCATTGACCTGCGGAGATAGTATGTTCAGTTCTTTTACCAACTATGATGTGTTGAACGCTGTAAGTATGCAAAATTGTGAATTGCAAAAATGGATGCAATGGTATAAAAATATCTATTGCTTTTGATACCAGCATTCCACTTGCTTATAATTCATTCAAAGCTGTAACACAATTTTGTTGAGTGACTTCAATATATTTGAGAACAATCATTGGATCTATGCTATTTCCATGGAGTTTACAGGTTATATGAAGATGTTCTCCTGTACTGCAACCAGTACTTCCTGTAATCCCAATAGTGTCCCCTGCCTTGACTGTCTGGCCTTGATAAGCAAAGGTGCGTGAAAGGTGGCAGTAGCTTACTGTAAAGCTACCGTGCTTGAGTGTTACATATTTACCTGAGACCCTATCCTGCCCGACCTTCACCACTTCACCGGCCAACATTGCAAAAACTTTTGAACTCCTTGCATGAAGATCCAAGCCATTATGGAATTTACGTTTCCCAGAAAAAGGGTCTTTCCGGTAGCCGTATGATGAATTGATTTTTATGTTCGACAACGGATAGCTAACGCTCATATAACGTGCTTTCAGTTCTTTTATAGAATCATTCAATATCAAACTGTCCACAAGAGAAGAATTAATCTCTTGTGTTTTTTTTGTTTTGTTGGCTTGGTGATTATACAAATGTCCAACCGTATTAAACTGAGCCTTTATTGTAGTACTTGAAATCAACGATAGAAGTACCATCATGAGTGCATTTCCAATATTCATGAAGCAAAAATACGTATCTTCACTACCATGAGTTAATACCCATATACTTCAAGTGATTTTTCTAACTTTATTTATGCTAATAGTATGATTTTATTCGATAAATCATACTTCTTTCATAATGATATATAAAACTTAAGGCATGATATACCCATTCTTCTGATTCTCTAATCACACCTTTTATTTTTGTTTCTGGATTAGCTATTACAGTTCTTCATAAGACAATGAAATACTGTTATGGCAAAAATAATAACGTATTAAAAAAAGTAACAAATGATTTACAACTTTGATGAGAATGAAATGCCTTACGGCATTCTCGAACGTTTTGGACTGACACAGGAGATGATTGAGGATCTGCCGACAGACATTTTGCAAAATATTCTCAATGGCCGGCATTCTCCAGTCTTACCTGTACACATCATTGCTGATGATGGTGAAGAAGTAAAGGCAAGAACACGATTCTGCCTTGTAAGAACGCCAGAAGGCAATGTAGATGTTCTCTTCTTTCCGAAGCTCGACGAGTATGATTTCAAAGTCTTCAATGAGCAGCAGAAGCAAAGTCTTCTTGCAGGCAAACCCATCATCGGACATTTGGAAAGTAACGAAACAGGCCACGAACTCGGCACCAAATGTTTCTTTCAGCTTGACCAGGAAAGCAAACAAGTGCTGAGCGTACCAACCCCTGTCATAGGCAGGAACATTCAATACCTTACCGACCGATATCATCTTACGAGTACTGAGATGCAGAAACTACAAAACGGAGAAATTCTCTCTATCATTGAAGACGATGATGAGATTTCCATCGGTATCGATCTTAATTCAAATACGGGTATCCGTCTCTCCGCAGGTAATGAACAAGTTTGGCGCAGAGAAGCTAAACGGGAATGGGACAAATACAACTTCGGAATTTTCGGTTGTTGGACCATGGACGAAAATGGTAATCTTGACTATATCCATGAAGAGGACTACTCTGAAGAAATCTGGAATGAGCAGAAGAAACAAGGTATGCGTATGATGCAGCGATAAACCAAAGTAACAACCATCAATAACAAATTCAATATGGCAAATATCAAATACTATCCAGAAGACGAGCTTGTACAGAAAGTACAGAGTGGAGAATACGGTTGGCTCGATTACATCAATCACCACTCACCGGAATGGCAGGAAGAGTACACCGAATTCTGTAATGAAAGGAATCTTGTAGTCAATGAAGAATCAGCCGAAGATTTTATCGAATGGAAAGGCGAACTTGTTGAAACAGGCGAATAATCAACATTTAAAATCAATCACAGTATGTCAATCAGATCCAATGCACTACCAGTAGGTAGAGATTTGTCACCTGAGCTACAGGATATTCTCCGTCGCAACGGTATGCAAGCACATATCATCCGACAAGGAGAAAACTATCTTCTGGCTGTTCAAGGGCATGACTCACCTCTCCTAACCTATCATATCAGTGCTCAGCAGATGAGGGACTTGGCAGATTGGGGTACAAACTCGGCTAACAAAAAAGCCTATAACACCTTTGCTGATTTAGTGAAGAAAGACTTCTATATGCCAAGAGACTTTGTCCATGCCCGTAATGCCAACGGTCGTGTGGCCATGGGACTTCACGGCTACCGGATTGGTGTTGGCGAATACGGCAGACTGCCGTGGGACAAACGCCGTACCTTTATGATGATGGATCCGTTTCATGGACGATTTTTGGGATGGACACCACGCAATCAGGAAGGTTTTCACATGCGCCGCGTCGGTGGAGCCATGTTCATGCAGGGAGCCCCTTTGGTTCCGGAACGTCCTGATGGCAGAATCAAACCAGGCGAATTACTCAATGGCAGCTATGGTTTCTATTATAAAGGAGGACAGCAAAACATGGTACAACAACCTTCAGAGGATGTGCTTGCAGGATTAGAAGCAGTAATTCCACCTGTTGAAATACCTACCCGTCCACAGGAACCGGCAAAAACGTACAAGGAACTTATCACCTCAGACGTATACTTCAGTAACGAAAAATGGCAGGAATGTCTGTCTTCTCATGGAGTCATTATTGATACTAACAGTAAGACTCTGACCATTCAGTCGACCGCTACACAACATGATCTTGTTTACGACCTGACGGATGAAGAAGTTATCCGGCTTACAGACAATTCCATCAAGAATGTACCTGTACAGAACCGTCTGGACATCATCAACAACGTCATCAAAAATGATTTTTCAGATAGATTGACGATAGACATGCTCAATTCCAATGAACAGATAGCCCTGAATCTTACTCCTGAAGTGGAAGCAGAACTGAATGCCAGACAAGAAGTAGTGGCAGAACATGCGTTTCCTCTTACTCAGGGAAATGAATATGTCATTGCGGAGCAGGAAGACCGAAGCGTAGCCCATGTGGATGGCAACAGCCTTTATGATATAAACCAAGATAAAGGTTGGTTTCGGGAAAGAAGAAACGGACGTGAAGTACAGGTAGACGACATCAGAGTTGAACCAGTACGTAATGAACAAGGAGAAATCCAGAAAGACGAGAAAGGCAATGACATGTTCCGTATGACCGCAGTCATCAATGGTGAAAGTATCAGTCACGAGATAAGCCAAAAACAATATGACAAGTTCATGGCCGTAGATGACTATCATCGCATGAAACTCTTCTCTAAAATCTTTGACGAAGTGGACATGAAGAATGCGCCGGGACATGGGAAAAATATAGGTGCCATGATTGGAGGTGCCTTACTTGCAGGCCTTACTGTCATGCGAGAACTCGGAAGAGACCGTTATGCTCCGGCTGTGTTCGTTGAGCACCATCATGCACCTGGCCCGCACGTCTATTTCAAAGGAGGCGTGGATTCACCACAGGATCTAGCATCAAGAGCATTTGATGCCGGAATTAATGCAGCTGAGCATGGAGTCGGCTTAGGACATGGAAGATAAAACTCAATAATCATCATAGAACACAATGAACGAAGAGCAGAAATTTGAAGACTATCGCAACCGTCTTAATATCAGAGACGTGTTGACAGATGCAGGTTATACACTTCACAAGCGGGACGGCTTGCGCTATCCTGCCTATGTGCGTCTGGATAATGATGGACGCAGAATAAGGGGTGACAAATTTATTGTCATGCCTAATAAAAACTGTTGTTTCCAACCTCCAACGATAAAGCTGTATTCTGTCACATCCTTCATTTGGGAACACCCGAACCTCTTTCCTGAATACAGTCAAGGAATGAAAGAGTCTGCTCTTGTTCACAAAGTCTGTCAGCGGCTTTTGAATATTCCTGTGGAGCAACGTAACCAGAATGTGCTTGCTCCTACCCGTGATGCAAAGCCTTTCAATATCAAAGATTATAAGGTTGAGCGTTTTCATCCTGATGAAGTTGACTCTCAGAAACCTTTTTACGCATTCTTCAAGTCAAGAGGAATCGATTTTGCTACACGTTGTGCTTTTCACCGTAACTTCTTTCTTGCTTCCAAAGCCGTAGACAACGGAGCAAGTTATAAGAACCTCTCTTTCCCCATGTATATACCGGGGCATCCTGAGAAGTGTGTCGGTTTGGAAGAAAGAGGCTATCCACGTAAGGACGGCACTGCACGAAAAGGTATGGCAGCAGGGACAAACGCAAGTGAAGGCCTGTGGATGGCAAGTCCGAAAGACACTGAACTGAAAGATGCGAAAGATGTATATGTATTTGAGAGTGCATACGATGCCATGGCATTCTATCAGTTGAGAATGAAGAAAGACTCCGGACTGGACTACAAAGCAAGACAGGACCTGAAGTCAGCTGTATTTGTCTCTACCGGAGGAAATCCCAGTTACGGGCAGATACAGGGAGTGGTCAAGGCTGCTCCCTGTGCTACTTTCCATCTTGGCTTTGACAATGACCTGGCGGGAAAACAGTTCGTCTTCAACTTTGAATCCATCGTACAAAAGATGAATCCGTTGCACCCTGAATCAGTCTCATCGGACATGAAAGGCTTCATTGAAAGTTTCAAGGAAGGTATCACATCTACCAAAGAACTGCTTGATATTGACGATGACAGGTATGCAGAACTCCCTGAAGGACTGCAGAAGCTTTACCTCGCTTATGACACAGCAAGAAATGAGGCATGGGAATACCATTATTCTCCCTTTCTGTGTAAGGAAGACAAGCAGGAAGCGGCTGACAGGATGAACAAAGCCTATCAGGAGTTTAAACAGGCCCTGTTTCAAAAGCTCCATGTGCAGGACGGACAAGACCTGAATCCAATAGGAATAGTACGTGAACTGCCGTCTGAAGGCTATAAGGATTTTAATGATGAACTGTTGGAAAAGAAACAATACTCAATGACCGATGTCGTTGAGACAGCCTTTGACGAAAATGGTGTTTCTCTCACTGAAGAGAGAGAAGAAGAAAATGAAGAAACCAAAAAGAGCGGACTAAAACGATAAATGATATGACAGACTCAAACAGACGGTTCAGCATAATCACATTGCACCCTCACTGGGCGCAATACATTATCTCACAAGGCATGGCATTTCTTATCAGTTGTGCCCTGTTCTTGGCAGCCGGTCACGAAAGCATCACCTATAAGATGCCTTTTGTGGTACTCGGGGCAATCATGACGTGCATCATGCTCTACGGTTGTCTTTATCTACACAAACTGAGCTATATCATCACATCCGAACAACTGATTATCCAACATGGTGTACTTATCAGGAAGAGTGACTACATTGAACTCTACAGGGTGGTTGACTTCAGTGAAAACCGTGGTATCGTGGAACAGCTGTTCGGATTGAAGACTGTCTCGATTTTCAGCGGAGACCGTTCCAATCCCAAACTGGACATATTTGGAATCAAGGAGCGCATTGATGTTGTAGGAATTATCCGTGAACGGGTTGAGTATAACAAACAAAGGAAAGGTATCTATGAAATCACGAACAGATAATATATCGTCAGAAGCCAAGACTTCCAAAGGCATTGCTTACGACAGCAGATGGATGATTATCTCAGCCATTGCTTTGACCTTGTTTCTATTCTGTCTTGAAGGTCGTGCCCAATTGGTTTCCAGCAATCCTATGGAATATGTGGCCTTAGCCGAAGGTAATGAGCTTATCAACGGTCAAATCAAGAATCAGATTGAAGACCAGCAGAAGACGGCACTACTACAAAATACCATTGCGGCAGAGTTCACTCAGATAAGGCAATGGGAGAAAAAGTACAACAGCTACCTGAAAACCGTGTCTGGCTATGCTTCCACCCTCAAAGCCTGTAGCCATCTCTATGATGACGGTGTAAGGATATTCATCAATCTTTGTGATTTGAAGAAAGCCATATCACAGAATCCACAAGGGATAATGGCCACAATGAGTATGAATAACCTTTATATCGAAACAGCGACCGAACTCATCACTGTATACAGCATCCTGAAAGATGCCGTAGCCAAAGGTGGAGCAAGCAATATGCTTACAGGTGCGGAACGCAGTAAGATTCTTTGGGAGTTGAATGACCGTCTGGCACAATTCAACAAAAGACTTTCACAGCTCTCCATCAGCATCCGTTATTACACAATGGCCGATGTATGGAACAGAGCCACTGCAGGAATGATAGACAGGAACACCGCTGAGATTGCCGGTCAAGCTTTGGACAGGTGGCATAGATGCGCACGAATAGTAACACCATAAAAGATTATCAGGATAACACAATGAAACGCTTATTGCTGTTTTTTGCCATGCTTATTTCTCTCACCCTCCCTTTTGAAGGGCTGGGTGGGAGTTTTCTCCGGGCTCAGGGCAACGACCCTGTTTTGGCCGGAATGATTCTGGCATACACAAATAAGGCAGAAAAAGAACTGAAGCAGCAGGAACAAATGATGCTTCTGGAATCTACAGGTCATCTGTGGATAAAGGAAGAGGTACAAGGAGTAACTGACCTGCAAAAGGAGTTCAACTCTTATTTGGATAACTTTCATAGCATCATCAGTTATGCGGCACAGATATATGGATTCTATCATGAAATAGACCGACTCGTGAAACACCTGGGAACTTTTAATGACCAGCTCCAGCACCAGACAGGAAATACCCTGGCAGTAGCATTGTCTTCAAACAGGAATAAAATCTATAGAGAACTTATCATGAATAGTGTCGATATAGTCAATGACATCCGGCAACTGTGCCTCTCCGATACCAAGATGACAGAGAAGGAACGACTGGAAGTTCTCTTTTCCATCCGTCCGAAACTTAAACTCATGAATCAAAAGCTCAAAAGGCTTACGAGAGCTGTTAAATATACTTCACTCTCTGACATATGGGCGGAGATAGACTACAATGGCAGAAGTGAGGTGGACAAGCCCAATATTGTACAGAAATGCAAGGAAAGATGGAAGAGGAACGCAAAGCCAAAGTAAGTATTCAGCTATAAAGATAATTCAGGATAACAATTTAACAATCAAACTTTAAGTATGGGTTGGGGAGCATTATTGAAAGCAGCAGTCAGCTTAGGAGGAAGAGCTATAAAAGCTATAGCTAAATCGGCAGGGGGTGCAGTAGTACATCCTCAGCAAACGCTAAAAGGATTAGGAAGCGCCACAAAGTCTGCTGCCATAGGTGGAAGCCTGGGCTACATTGGTTGGGAGAAACTGACTACAGACAAAAGCGTAGTGGGTATTGTCAGCGATGCTGTCATTGGCGAAGAAACGACACAAAAGATTGGAGATACAGTTTCGAATATAGGTGAAGGTATGAAAGAGGTGAAAGACTCTGTAACTGGTCTCACTGAAAATGTCAATGATGCCATCACCAGTGCAGACAGCAAATGGAGCGGTATGAGCAAGTTCCTACAAGGTGTTTTCTCCGGGAACGGTGGAAACATGATGGGGAACTTTTTCAGCAATATAGGTAAAGGGAATGTTTCCGGTCTGAGTCTCATCGGACTTGTAGTGGCTGCACTACTTGTTTTCGGAAGATTCGGATGGATGGGCAAGATAGCTGGAGCTGTGCTTGCCATGATGATGATAGGAAATAATGTAAATATGAACGAGGCACTTGCCAGTGAGAAGAAACGACCTGCTGCACAAAGTCAAGACGAAAGTCAACAGTCGGAGGTTGCGCAAGGCACTGGTGGCGGCAGACGAAGATAATAGTAAAATTTATAAACAGATATAATATGCAATATACACAAGAAATGATTCTTCGTTCAGACAGTGGATACTGTATGCCCTACGAAGAAAAAGGCCGTGACGTACAGATGAGTCTTGGCTACGGTAAACAGAAACATCCGCATACAGGGGAACCTTTTTTTCATCATGGTGTGGATTTCAAGGCCAACCATTATCTTCTTTCAGCAGTTGCAACAGGAAAGATTACTGGACTTGGGAATGATGCCGTACATGGTATCTATCAGGTGACACGCTATGGAGACTACGAAGTAAAATACGCACACCTCTCGAACGTTTTTGCCAACTACGGAAGTGAGGTCAAAGCCGGTCAGGTTATTGCCGTAAGTGGGGAAATACTCCACATGGAGGTCAAGTATAAAGGAGAAGAGCTTAATCCTCTGGAGTTCCTGACCATGATATACAGTAATTTGAAAGTCATGGAACAAAATGGACAACCTGGTGCAGTACCACAATTTGTGACAGTGGATATGGATGTCAGAACCATGTATGACAAAGATAGTAAGGAGATAGAGAATCTGATGATGCGTTTTTTTCCGGACTACATGAAAGACATCTGTCTTGGAGCCTACACGTTGCCGGAACATACACAGTTCACTTTGAGAAATATTCTCTCACTGTCGGCTACAAAAAATTACTTCTATGAAACCATCCCCAGTATGGCCAATCCATTAGGTATGGGCGCACGAAGTATACCGATTGCAGAACGGGTACAGAATCTGCTTATCGGTGATTTCCTGAACTATCTTGCCCTGCGTCATCAGATATTCCTTTCCAGTTTAAGTGATCACGAAAAAAAAAAAGCACAAGAACTGGCCATAGCAACCAGTGGACTTATTGATCCGTTGGCAGAGCTCGATATTGATGTTCAAAGCTTCGATATTCCCCGTATGGTGAGCGTGTATCCGGATAAGTCCGGTATCAGATGGTGGACAAAAGCATGGTTCAATGGTAGTGAGAAAGGAGAAGCTGCAATAGAGATTGAACGTGAGCTGGCTATCAAGTTTATCAATGAAAACATTGAAAAGGATGAATGGCTGGAAGAATATTTCCCGAAACAGATGGAAGTATATCACAATGCCATAGAACAGACACGCGAGCAATTACTCAACCAGATAAATCTATAAAGGGCATATAAATTATCAATCATATAAAACAGCAACTCATGGCAGAGTCAGAACAAGATAGAATATTCAGGACAAAGGTCATTCCAATCATGAACAAGGTCCGGAATGAACTGCAAGATAAGATGGCAGCAGAGCTTAAAGAGCACACCTCATCATTTGCAGGATTGATGGCCAGTACCATTGGTCCTGATGGTGGAATGTCTGCCAGACAGGCACAGATGCAGTCTTTGCGTTACACAGGTGAATGGAACTCGAAAACAGCAGAAGATTATATTAAAATGGTCAAGAAAGAACTTCAACGCCAGCACATCACCGTTGATTCCGCCATGGAGAAAAAGATGATAGACAAGATGATTCAGGATAAGATTCCACGCTCATCCATTGAATACATCTTAAAGAAGGCAGCAACTAACACCATCTTCTATCTCCCTCAGGAAGTTGCAAAATCACCATTAGAACATCATATGGATACAGAAGCCGAAAAGAGATACAACCCATCTGCGTGGGAAAAGAACACAGGTATAATTCTCGGATCCGTAACCGATCTCGCATGTATGGGTGGAGTCGGTGGCGGTTGGAAAACAGCGGCTACATGGATCGGCGGTGACTTCCTGTTATCTAAATTTTCTGACAAACAGGAAGACCGTTCAGACATACCTTCAATAGTGCGCCCGGGATGCGAGGAACAGTATAGACAAGACCAGGAGAAAATGAAAAAGCAGTCAGAAGAAAAGCCACAGAGTAAGACTTCATCAGCAGAGACTGCACCGGAACAGGAAGAAGCGGTCAAAGAGGAACAACCAACAGAAGAACAGACCTCCCCGAAACCGGAGCAGACCAATATGGACGGATGGCAAGGGTTGCTGACCTCTTTCGGACTCAATGGCATTAGCGACATCGGACACAATATCGGATATGTACTGGCTATGCTGCCTGATATGCTTGTAGGACTCTTCACGGGAAAAACAAAGTCAATCAATCTGAAGGACAATATGATGCCTATTGCCAGTATCGTTACAGGCATGTTCGTCAAGAATCCAATCCTGAAAATGATACTTATCGGTATGGGAGGACTCAATCTGCTGAACAAGGCCGGGCATGAGACTTTGGATGATTTCAAAGTACATCAACACCCTGAAGCAGGAAACAGCCCAGTGAATTATCGGGTTTATCCTGATGAACCGCTCAATCCACGGATTGTCAATCCTCAGATTAGGTCCAACTGTCTGATTGCTACAATAGACAAGGTTCCTTGCAGCATCACTTTGCCGGATAAAGTTGTGGATGCCTATCAGCAGGGAGCTTTACCTCTCATCACACTTGCAAATGCAATACTGGTCAAGAATGACCAGATGCGTCAGATTGCTTCTGAAAACTACGAAGCAAGCGAACGGCAAACAGTAGCAAGACCACTTGCACAAAGATAAAAGGATAACAATATAATAATCAGACTTATGGAAGAGAAGAACCAACAAGAGAAAATGGCAATAGTACGTCAGGTTGAGCTTTTTGAGAATGCTTTCAATAAAGCCAAAGAAAATGGTGGAATGTGGCTTGACAACGATGGTCGCAAAGCACCGAAACTATATCTGAAGCCTTTGCAGATTTCTGCTTTCAATGCCATCATATTGGGAATGCACAGCGACCAGAATGGATACAAAACAAATCAATATACGCTTTTTTCTGAAGCAAAGAAACGCGGTGAATCTGTCCAGACCAAAGAAAAGGGAGTACCTTTTCTCTGGTATAATTGGAATGAGTATGTAAACAAACATAATCCTGAAGAGAAAATCAGTCGCTCAGACTATCAAGCACTGCCAGCTGACAAGCAGGAGGATTATAAAGGAATCAGGAACCGTGAAGTCCGCTCACTTTTCAATATCGAGCAGACCACACTCCCTATGGTTGATAAAACAACATTTGATACGGTAGTAAAAGAGACCGGTCCTCTGAAAGACCGTACAGATGTAGAGTCAGCATCGAATGAAATCCGTCAGGGTGTCGAAAATCTTCTGGAACAGTCACGAAAAAATCTGGTTGATATACGCACTGATACTACAGGTGTAGCGCATTACGACAGCAAGAAGGATATTGTCTTCCTGCCACCTGCTTCATCCTATGAACATTATGAAGACTATGCCCGTGATGCTGTATCCATGCTTATGTCCGCAACAGGACATCAACAGAGACTCGCCCGTGAAGGAATGGTAGTCAAGAACGGAAAGGTTTCAGAGGATGCCATGAAACAGGAAAGGCTGGTTGTGGAAGTAGCTTCAGCTGTTAAGCTGCAGGAGTTGGGTATCTCAGCTAAACTCTCTCCGGACAGCATGAAGATGACCGATTACTGGCTCAGAGAACTTAAAGAAGACCCGCATCTGCCGGATATACTGGAAAGGGATGTAAACAACGCTATAGATATGATTCACAAGGCTGAACATGGTGAGAAAGTAGAGCTCAACAACAGAGTCCTACAGAATCAGATAGCAGATATTAAGCACATTCTTCCCAAACACTATTATGTAGCCGATGAAATCAAGACATTGCCCAACATAGATACAAAAGAGTTCGTAGTTATAAAAGAACCTGAACAGAAAATGGCTGATGTGGTTCTCCCATCTGGAGCTTCATTAGGAGTCGAGAATGAGATTCCTGGAATGAACAAAGGCCGTATCGAACATGCACTTCAAAAAGAGGGATATGAAACGGTTACATTCTACAACGTAGATGGTTCTATGGGGTATCGTCCCGATGACAGTTTCTTTGACGGCAAGGAAGTTTCCGTGAACCGCATGAACAAGTGGAATTTAGAGACCCTTACACTACTTGATGTGTCTGATGCCGTCAGACGCTCCGGCGCAATAGACTTTGAAAAGATACTCATGTTACGTAATGACGAAGGGAAATGGGCACTCTATCTGAAGCCCGAAAATGAAAAGAGCTTCAGCGTTTACCCCGAGAAGGCAGATCTGAACCTTTTCTTTACCACTATAAAGCAAGGTGACGAAGAAGCTTCAGAAAAAGTACGTCAGGATATGGCCCAGAAATACTATATGGCTGCCCAAAACAATCCGGACATTAAAGTTGACCTCTTCAAAAGCGATGCGACAGCAGAAGAACTCGCAAGGATAGAACGTGTGAACATATTCAAGACCAAAGGTAATGAGAGTACTCCCAGTGTGATATTATGTATGCCCACAGTCAACGGTGAGAAATTGACAGCCCGTGAAGTAAGTCCACAGCAATGGCAACGTATGTGGCTGGCAGAAGATATGCAAGATTACAAGAAACATCTTGCAGCAAGTCTTTTTGCCGATGTGCTCCGTAAGGACCGTACAGATGCTGTTGTAGTAGGTACGGATAAATCAGAACAGGAAGCTCAGTCAAAGAATCCAAATCAGCAAACGGAAGTATATGAGGAACAGACCGAAGAGAAGAGCAGACAGAGTGAATCTCATGGGCCATCCGAATCTAAGGGCAATAAGAGCAAGGATGAAAGTCCTAAGACTGAAACAAAAGTAACCGCTGAGCTCTCTCCGATGCTGAAGCAATTCCATGAATTAAAATCGAAGCATCCTGATGCAATTTTGCTCTTCAGATGTGGAGACTTCTATGAAACTTACAGCAACGATGCAGAGAAAGCAGCCAAAATACTTGGAATCACGCTCAGCAAAAGTAATCACACAAAAGATGCTGAAGGAAAACCTCTTATGATAGCAGGGTTTCCTCACCATGCGCTCGATGTTTACCTTCCTAAACTGATCCGTGCCGGTGAGCGAATTGCCATCTGTGACCAATTGGAAACTCCCAGGCAAGAAAAAGACGTTACTGAAAAACAGAAAAATGAACCCGACAATCAGGAAGAGAGCAAGGCTTCAAGAATGCACAGATAACATGCAACCACAATGTCAAAGAATCAAGAATATATCCAACAATATGCAGAGTATGCCATGGAGCAGATGCGCAGATATGGCATACCTGCCTCTGTCACACTTGCACAGGGTATCTGTGAAAGTGCCAGTGGCCAGAGTGAATTGTCCCGTAAGGGAAACAACCATTTTGGTATCAAGGCCACATCCGGCTGGATTGAGAATGGAGGCAAATATCTTGTATATACCGATGACCGTCCAAATGAAAAGTTTTGCCAGTATGCAAATGTAGGAGATTCCTATGAGCATCATTCTCAGTTCCTGAAAAGGAACGGAAGATACGCAGAGCTGTTCCAACTCTCTCCTGATGACTACAAAGGATGGACAAACGGATTACGGGATGCAGGATATGCGTCAAGCAAACAATACGCAGCAACCCTTCAGAATATTATCGAGAAGAACGGATTGCAAAAATATGACCAGATGGTAATGCAGGAGATGAAGGCAGAGGGTAAATCCTTTGGAACTGCTGACAATCCGCGTCAAGCCACATCAAATGATGTTTCCGTACAGGATACTGAAGAAAAGAAATATTCCTTCCCTTTAAAGAGAGAGGAGTTTATGCTGGTTACTTCTCCCTTTGGTACAAGAAAAGATCCTTTAGACACAAGTAAATATCAGGTGCATAAAGGAATTGACATCCAGACAAATCATGAGGCCGTCCTTGCTACTGAAGATAAGGGAAAAGTTGTCAATGTGAACAGTAATGCCAATACAAACGGAGGACGGTCTGTGACTGTCGAGTACAACAGAAACGATGGCAGCATATATCAATGTACCTACATGCATCTGGACAGTATATCCGTCAAGGTCGGTGATGAAGTTGCTGCCGGACAGAAGCTTGGCATTTCAGGAAACACTGGGTATCGGACTACTGGTGAACATCTTCATTTTGGAGTTAAATCCATATCCACAGATGGAACAAAAAGAGATATTGACCCGGCTGCATATCTTGCTGAGATTTCACAAAAAGGGAACATCTCATTACAGGTTCTCAGTAACGGAAAAGATCTGACTGCGCAATACAAGAGTGCGAGTAAATCCGATGCCAATGTGCAGCCAGAGACAGCTATGAGCCCGGACGACTGGATGAAAAAGATTCTGTCCTCTGAAGACAGTGGGGTAAATATGCCTATAGCAGATCCTGTAATAGAGATAGCCATGACCATGTTCACCTCACTCATGGCTCTTGCCCTCCAGATAGACAAGTCAAGTGAGGAGGAAAAGATGCAGAAGGCCACTGATGCAGCTGTCAGTAAAAGCATAGACCTTACTCCTATCCTCCCATCCTATAAGACCTGCACCATAAGCCTGCATGATGGTAAACCCAATCTGTATGCAGACAATGGAGTTGTACAACTCAACAGAGAACTGAGTAATGCAGAAATAAACAAAATCCAACAGACACTTGGCAGTACCATGATGAACGATGATGAGAAACGACGTAGCATCGCCTCTGTTATTAACTCTGCCGTGGTCACGCTACAGATGTCACAAAACTACCAAAATAATCTGGAGAACCAACAAGGCAGACAGGAGTCTGTACAATTGAAATAATTTGCTTTTTAAGTATAACCATCAATTCGTTTTATTATGATTAAATGTAATGTAACTGTGTGTGGGACAGTTTCCCGCCAGGCACAAATGCGTGCTAACAAAGAAGGTACGCAGTTCGCATCATTCGGTATCAATATCGTTCTTCTGGCAAAATCAGGAATTAACAAGACAGTTGAAATCAGTGTGGCCAAGACCTGTAACAACCTATCTGAGTTACCACCAATTCAAGTTGGGACTCGCATTGAAGTAGCCGGTATTCTAATGTTTCACAAAAAGGGAGAAGCATTATACCTTAACCTGTCTGCAACTGGCATTAACACATTCAATGCAAGCAATAACGACGGCATTAACGGTACAATGGAGTTCTATGTTCAGAGGTACTTTAGGCAAACAAATTGAGGACAAGACAACTAAAAGTGGTAAGTCCTTTACGGTGTTTTCCGCTTATAGTAGCGAAAAGGATGGAGATAATTACACCTATACTTGGGTACGCTTTATGCAATTCGACAAAAGAAAAGAAGCATGGATGCAACCCAAAGCCGGAATCAATGCTAAGGGGGAATTGGAATTAGGTGTGTACAATAACAGACTTGACCTTACATGCCGCATAAGCGAATGCTCTCTTTGGGAGAAAAGCTCTAACTCTTACCAACACTAATGATTATGACAGGTAAAAAGATTTATAATTCAGATGGCCGTAGCAGTGAAGATAAGGCCTTGAACAAATTCGCAGAGATGATGATTGAGAAAATCAAGACATTGCAGAATGACTGGAAGAAGCCTTGGTTTACAGATAAATCCATCTCCTGGCCGAGAAATCTTTCTGGCCGCGAATACAACGGAATGAATGCACTCTTACTCATGATGCACTGTGAGAAACAGGGATATAAACTACCTGTATTTTGTACTTTTGACCGTGTAGCCGGTCTGAACTATACCAAAGACAAGCAGGGAGTCCGTCAGCAGATAAAGGATAACAATGGACAGGAATTGCCAAAGGTTTCCATTCTGAAAGGAGAAAAGAGTTTCCCGGTGTTCATCACGACATTCACTGTTGTCGATAAAGAGACAAAAGAGAAAATTAAATACGATGACTATAAACAGCTGAGTGAGGAGGAAAAGAAAGGTTACAACGTCTATCCGAAGCTTCAGGTATATAACGTGTTCAATGTGGCCCAGACCAATCTTCAGGAAGCTCGTCCTGATTTATATAAGAAACTTGCTGATGCAGGAAAACAGATAAGTCCACAATCTGAAGGTGAAGAATTTTCCTTTGCTCCTATCGACCGGATAATAAAGGATAACGGATGGATCTGCCCCATCAAGCCAACTTACGGAGACAGTGCCTACTACAGCATTTCGAAGAATGAGATTGTCGTTCCTGAGAAAAAGCAGTTCAAGGATGGTGAATCATTCTATACCAACCTGGGTCATGAAATGGCCCATTCCACAGGAGCAGAAAATCAGTTGGGAAGACTACAGCCGACATCCTTTGGTAGTAAGGAGTATGCCCGGGAAGAGCTTGTGGCCGAGCTAAGTGCAGCCCTCGTTGCACAACGCTATGGTATGACCAAGCATCTGAAAGAAGACAGTGCCAGTTACCTCAAAAGCTGGCTTGACAGCTTGAATGAATCTCCGGAATTCATCAAAACTATACTAACAGATGTGAAAAAGGCATCAAGTATGATTATAAAATGTATTGATGCCATGCAACAGAAAATTGACCAGGAACAAAACATAGAAGCTGGCCAAAGCAAAAGTCAAGAACCAGTGTACTATGCCTCTGTAGCCTACCTTCAAATGGGTGAAGACACAGACAGACTTGACAAGCTACAAGAAAAGGGCGATTATGAGACACTATTGAAGGAAGCCATTGAGTACGATACCGGTGATGCCATAGACCTGTCCAACACTTACCTGTCTCCTACTAAATATCGTGGAGATGACCTGTTGGTTGAGGACAAACATTATGCCGTGGTATATAACCCGTCTGTTGGAGGTACCTATGATGTGATGCGTAAAGTCTCTGCTGAAGAAGTCAGACAGAACATCACTCGTTACGGATTGCCTGATAATGCCACAGCGGATGTCAAATCTCTAGTTGAAAAACAGGAACAGGAAATGGAAGCTGTAGCAGAAGAAGAGACCTACTATCATAGAGGAAGGTAATGGAACATTCTAATCTTTTCCCTCTCATATTATCAAAAAAAACAAATCCACTTGCATTAGGTTTCGTTTATCTCGAAGATCTAAGACAAGTGGATTATCAGTTATAAATTCTGACAAAGCCTCCATACATGTTCAGCTTTTATGGAATAGTTTTACCAGTTTTTGCTGTATAAGCAGTCTCTGATTGGCCTTTAAATTATTATGAATTAACGGGCAGTATGTAAAGTTCAGAAGATTCCTAACTTAACTATTAAGGAAAACGCATCAAAAAAAATGTTTGAAATGATTTATTTAATAATGTCACAAAACTTAATATTTTCCTTTCCCGAAATTATTTGATAATACTATAGTTTTAACGGGATATTAATGTTTAAGCATAGATATTTATTCCCATTTTTTCGAGAGTATCTTCTGCTATTTCCATTGCAGATTCAACAAATTTTTGTAGCTCATGATAGTCGCTAAAAGTATAGTAACGAAGAGGAATATCATCTTCATCTTTATCCAAATAAACGCAACAAACATCATTTGGATCTATATAACCACATCCTGAAATATCATGAAATTTCTTAGCTTTTGTTTTGTTAGGAAGCTGAACAAAAATTCGAAATAGATGATTATTGCTAAAGTCTATGTTAAAAGAGAAGTCCTCATTTTCATCATAATTAAAGTAAAAAATAGCATCTTCCCCCTTATATCGTCCATATTTTGTAAAATCTTGTATCGATGTGTGACAATACTCATCTTCATAGTATTGCATTCCATACCCTTGAATGAATTTCTTTGCTATCTTCTCTCTCTCAGAATCTATAAAGAAACGATCAAACCACTTACCAGGAATGGCAACAGCAATATGCCCATTCTTTGCATGAACATATACAGGAGACGGTTGTTCCATAATCCAATTATACAATTTAACATCCTTACGCAGCGCATTACAAGCAATGGCAACTTGTAAATTCCACCCTGTTAAACCTTCATAAGGTATCAAATTTTTAGTAACTTCTTCTAATGCAAAGATAACTTCTCTACTATTTGAACTGTTATCTAGAATATCGGAAAGCATTTTATGTATATCTTTATTTCCTATCAATAAAATTTTCAGAAACTTATGGGTTTCACTATTCTCTGTAATATATTGACGTTTAATGTCTTCCCAAGTGGATAGTTTTGACATAAGTGCGCGTATTAATACATGTTTTTTGCGAAATTCATTAGTAATACCTTTTGCATCAAACATATCATAAACTAAATCACAACGGTGCTTAAATGAATCCAAAGTTATACCATCAGTATAGTAGAAATTTGTTGTACCTTTAAAATACGGATGCCTCTCCATGTACAAGAACTGGTCTAGCCAAGCAGAATCTTCACTGATGCGCTTAGCTTTTTCCATTTCCTCTTTAAACGGACGTGACCAACGATTATCTTCATCTGTTGCAGGAATATTAGCACAGTTGGCCATTGCCTGATAGAATGAAGAAGTCTTTACTACATCATGAACTTTTTCTCTTGACGCTCCAAAGTCACTTTCGCAGTTAAGTGAATTTGCTATATAACGTATCATTCTGCTAAAATTACGAAGAGTCGTTGCAACACGTTCCAAGTTGTCAATATCAGTATTCTCTACTATATTCCAAACTACACGCATCCATTTCTTATACAGTGCTTTATCAAAATTCTCAAAAGTGAGTATAAACTCTTCTATTGCACCCATCACAGTTAAAAGTGTCTGAGTAAATGTAGCATTAGAATCGGTAAAAAAGTTACCTTTTCCTTCATTATCCCAGATAGGTATCAGTGATTCTTCTATTAACTCTTTGTTTAGTTGAAGCGTATCAAGCACTTTCTCAATTGCAGAAAAATATTCCGGATGTTTCTCCAATTCTAATGCGTACTCATCAAATCCCAAATATTCACCTTTGCTTTTCTCCGTTTGAGTATAGAAAAGATTAACAGGAACATCTGTGTTACGCATGTCTTTAGGTGGTCTATTGCTGTCAATTAAATAACGACATGCAAAAAAACGACTAAAAAATCTCATATATGAAATATCAGAATCCTTCTTCCTGTTACTATCCCAAAACAAATCAATCCATTTTGCATCAAGCTTAATAGATATGTTTTCTTCGCGTGATACCATTTCACCTTCTATTCCACCTTCCAACTGAACCATCTCCTCACGCAAAGAAGGCACCTTACTCATTGCGCTTGTGAAGTCTGCCTTAAAATTATCAAAAACAGAAAGTGGCAAACCTCTGGCGTTCATCTTCATATATAGCTCTTCAGATTTATTAAATTGCATTAGAGGTAATATATAGAATTGAAGGTTCTCAACTTTATCTATCGCATCCTTAATGCCAGATTTATTGTAGTATGAATCAATAGCATCAAGCATGACCAACATTGAAGATATTGTTGAGTCTTTATCATATGAACGATAGTACCATCTCGCTTCGCTTATGATTTTACTGGGCTTCTCATCTTTTTTAAATTCACAAACATATGAGGCTAATGATTTGCAGAACTTCGTAGCAGTAGTTCTGGTTTCATAAATAAATGACATTAAGGCATTACGAACGGTGTCGTAATTAGAATCTTTTTGTTTGCCCTCCTTGTTTAAAAGATACCAATGGAGAAGATATAATGTTGTAAATCGCTGCTGACCATCCAACAAATCCATTATGTACTCTTCCTTATCGTTCTCTTTGTTTTCTTTAACTGCACCATATAAAAAATTCATCTCCATGATACTATTATTCTTTAGGCTTTTAAATATCTCCTTTAGAAAATTTTCACGGATTTTAGTCTCACTATCACCTAAACGGCCCTGAGCATATGGACGTTGAATACGGGGAACAACAATTTTGGAGATTGTAACAAGATCACTCTCTGATGAGTAAGGCACAGGAGTGTTGAATATTTTTGTAAATGTATATGTCTGGCTCATGATTATTCTTCCTAAATATTGAGATAGTCTTTCAATTCCTCGCAAATATATTCTTGATATGATTTCATATCTGCTTCAGTCCATAAGGAACGACGAGTACCTTCATCATCAAACAATTTCATAAAAACATAAGAAGTTGAAACTGGTACAAAGACACCGTTTTTCATTCGGTCAATGATTATCTTTCTTTTGGTGATAAACAGACTGTTCCCATACGAGCGGTTAGTCGCAGAATCCAAAAGAGTAAGATTCCCAATATTATTTTTTACTTCTTCAGCTGCATCAGTTTCTTTTGCAACTTGACGTAATTTGTTTATGGCATCCATAAGTTTACCATTCTCAAGAAGTGTTTCTATTTCATTTTTCGTTTCCTCGTCATCATTAAGTTCCTGTTCAAGATCAGCTTTAGCCGTTTTTATCCATTTTTCTTGGTCATCTACACGTTTTAATCCATTTTTTGTAAATGAATCTATATGTTCAATATCCCAAGCTTGTGACGTTAACATAGCAAACGGAAATTTATAAATGGCCCCTATTTTATTCTGACCATCCTCTGCTTGTTCTACTTGACGATTCAAATGATTAACATTCAGCAACAGCAAAAGATTAAATACCCTAGAATCTCCATAACTAATATCTATTTGGCTATCCTTCACTGGAATATCTGCAACTTGTAAACGTATTTGGCTTTTCATCCACTCTTTGAAATCTTCTCTAGACTGATTCTCGTCCATCGCTAAAAAATGAATATAACTTTTGGGTAGAAGATTCTCATTGTATTGACAAAGCATTCCTATTAGGTTATAGCATACAACATCATCATACCAGTCTTCTAATATATGGAAAATCCTTGATACGTTATCCCACTCTTCCTCTATTTTTATTTTTAGAGCTTCACCACTTAGTCCATCAAATTTATCGTAGAAAAAATTAAAGATTTTATTTTTATCTTTTAATTCTATATCGCATTCTTTGAGTTTATTATCAATCTCATTTTCGTTGACATCCTTTAAACGTTCTGCTTTGTAAGCTAACTGAAATATAAAGTCAATACGATTAGGTAGTTCATTACCACGCTTGTTGAGAAAATACCAGAATGAGTCATTGTGTAATGTGTTTTCAATTGCCTCCCATTCCAATGCACGTTGCATTTGTATGTGTTCAAGCACGTCTTTCTGCTTTTTCAAAAATAAAGCTTTGATAAGTTCAGCATCAGTAAGATATATCTTTCCTGTATTTATTTTGCGGAACTCACTAATGGCATCGGAATCTTTTGATAGCTCATACCATAATACTTGAACAGAACCTCTATTGTTTTTTTTACCTTTACCTGCATTCAACAGATCAAATAAGATTCCACGCACATTTTTTACAGTTTCGTCAAGTTGATAACGTTTACATAATGCTATCCCACCATTTTCTGCATATTCTCCTTTACCACAAATCCATTTGTCAATGGTATCATATGCTTGCTGCATATGAAAATAGTCTATATTACCAGTGGCCTTCTCATCTGATTTCCCAAGATTTTCCAAAAAATGAGCTGAATCTTTTCTTGTAGCATAAGCAAGATGGTATAATTGTTTACCTCCATAATCCTCTTTTAAATCTTCTTCGGAGATACGTTCTTTTGTCATTAAATATTTGTAAAGTATATATATAGTCGTCAAACGTTGTTGACCATCAATAATTTCCCAAACTAAGTTGTCATCACTTATTGAAGCTTCTTCTGGTAAAATCTTCTTTAAAACTATATCGTTTGTAACCGGACGAGCAACAACAGGTTGAAGACAATAATAATCACCTTCTATATTTGCATTGTCATTCCCATGTGGCTCATTCGCATACGAAAACAAGTCACGCAACAATTGTGTAACTTGCGTTGGAGTCCATCTATATCCTCGTTGATAAGATGGAATATAAAAATATCCACCCTTAAGAAGATCTGATATAGCTTTTCTTTCTATTATGTTGCTCATTTACAAAGTATTTATATATAAGTAATACTTACTGTATGAATTAATATTTTACAAACATTTTATTACAACGCATTATCCTTATACGGTTAGTCTTCCAGGATAATCATCTGTGGTCGCACATTTACTACAAAGATAATATACAGTTTTGTTAGCAAAAATAATATTTTTTTCTAAGAGATATCTTCTTTTTAATTCAAAGCTTACAATAAATTACAAGTATATCTATGGAACCACCAAGAAACTCTTGAGTTACTATCATATGAAAATTAAATTTATTTCCTCTATATCACTTCGTAAACTCCACTATCAATTACGATATGTATCTTTGCTTTTTCCGTGTGAATCCCGATATTAGGAACATTGATGATTGTACTTGTTAGCAACACTTATTCCGAACACTCAAGAAGGTATGCAAGGAAAATCCAAGCATACCTTCTTTAAAAGCATATTAATTATAATAATAGTCCGTTAAAAATTTAACATATCGGCTAGGCGGCTTCTGCCACTATGCCA
>ERZ791716.103-NODE-103-length-55239-cov-4.178729_pt1 | contig 55239 bp, 71 predicted proteins | sample MGYA00510049_ERZ791716 | MGnify/ENA primary metagenome ERZ791716 (study PRJEB30046, sample SAMN00715135) | human gut metagenome | study: EMG produced TPA metagenomics assembly of the A metagenome-wide association study of gut microbiota in type 2... | reverse complement strand
AAATCCAAGTCGTTTTCCAGCAATGCTAAATGCTTGGCAAGGAAATCCCCCGCAGGGATTTTGAGGTGATTAATTATTAATTTTATTGATTTGTTTTCTGGTATTGGTGGTTTTAGATTAGCTCTTGAAAGAGCAGGTCATACCTGTGTTGCATTTTGTGAAATTGACAAATATGCAAGACAAACATATAAAGCCAACTTTAATACAAAAAATGAAACAGAATGGAACGATATAACAACAATTACAGATAAGGAGATAAAAGCTTTTGGAGAAAAAAATAAAACAGAAATTATCTGCGGGGGAGTTTCCCCTCAAAAGTGTTATTTTTAACTACTAAAGCATCCTCATTCACGTTTATCACTCCTAAATTAATCTTTCACTGTAAAATTTTCCCATTTCTTATAAACATCAACATAGGTTTCATTTTTATCGCCATTATAAGTAATTTCATAATACATTCCATCTGAAACACTTGTACTAACTAATGCTTTCCAATTCTGCAATGTTTTACTAAACCAAACTACATAAACATCATCTAGTGTAATTTGCTTATTATCAGTTTTATCTACATGAGAATTAAAATAATTCATTACTATTTTTCTTGCTTTTTCTTGTCTTTCATTTGCCATTTGTTTCACCTTCTTTATTTTTTAACTAACTTTTACAACTTTAAGCATTGCACCATTCAGACCTTCGCCTTACATCTCAATAACTTCTAGTTTATTCAACAAGTAGGAAGAATAAGTCTGAGCCATAAGGAGCTACCTTATAACTTCTTATCCCTATGTTTGCCCTACGTGAGATTGATTACTCACAAATTTCACCTATCATTCAGAAATTATTAATAAAAGTTTTCTTGATTATAATTTCTTGAGAACAGTTTTTTTAGGCATCTGGACTGTTCAAACCAGCTTTGGCTATTTTTACTAAGTAATGTGTTATAGTAAGATTTCTCTTACGTTCAATGCCAATAGCTTACTTGACATTCAGTTAGCTCGATTTAACTGTCAGATTAAATGGCATAGCTGATTATTCTCCACTGGAGCGTCTATTATCGCTACCACACAACTTATGTTTTAACTAGCGTTACGATTTGCACACATTGTTATTCTTTTGGTTTACCCAATCGTTTTGCATTGTTACCTTTGCAAAAAAGCTCAACTTCAGCAATATCTCACCAAAGTCCTACTCAATCTACCAATGTTCCATGAAGTTTGATTAGAACGTTTTCACATGGTTGAATAATACAATGCTTAAAGTTGTAAAAATAAAAACCCTAATGGGTTGCAACACCATATAAGGTGTCGCAAGCAATACAAACTAAAAAAAGGATACAACCTCAGTCATATCCTTCTAAAACCATGTCGCAACTGGTTTTAATGTCTTTAAAATTTTATCTGTAAGCAGATTATATAACGGACAAAACAATCATAAGCGGGATTTATGTGTTTTTACTTAAATAAGAATCCATGAAGAAATCGCTTAACTAAGACTTCAAATTACCCTTACACTATCTATTCATTTTTAGCGAAAATTATTCCACTTTTTTATAAAAAAATTAAAATTTTAATCAAATTTTAATCTTTAATTAAAGTTTTTTTTACTAAAAAATTAAAGTCTTTCATTGCACATATTTTTGTTGGGCAATCAATAGCTTCACTTTTTACACCACCACAACAAGCAATACAATTTTTTACTATTGCATCAACTAAAAGTTTATTTTGTTTTGGTGCAGACATTTTTTCAAATTTCTCTTTGAAACTTTTTTCTACTCTCATACTTTCTCCTTCATATTCTTTCTTATGTAGTTTATGTGTTCCGGGTTCTTGTTGCACTTCGCCCCCTACCCCCATAAACTAGCAACTTTAATACAACTCTTTCCTACTGCTTTGCAGTATGCCTACGGCATAGTTATTATATATATTCTTATCTTTTATTCTTCTTAACCAAGGGAATTTATGTTTCCAAAAGAAAAAGGGCAAAAAGAAAAGTAATAAAATAACCACTCTGGTCTGCAAGGTTTTTAAATGTCCTTACAATATCTATTCATAATTGGCAAAAATTATTCCACTTTTTTATAAAATTTTTGTATTTTTTATGTATTTATGTATACAAAATACATTTATAGGATAATGTACTTTTGAAGTTATAATTATTGCAACTTTTTTTGAACATAAAAAATGCACCATCAGAATTTAATCGTCAAGTGCATTTTGTATATTTTTTTCATTTTTTATACAATTATATTTTTTACCTTTTTTTATCATTCTTAGTAATACCTCAAATAGAAAACTAATGTTAATGTTTTAGTGTCATTTTTATCCTTAATTTTAATCTATATGGGTATCTATATTTTTATCTATATATTATCTATAAAATTATCTATATCATTTATCCCTAAATTTATCCATATCGCTAATAATTTTTGTTTATTTTTTGTTGAAATTTTTGTTATGTTTTTGTTGCAAAACGTAGATGCAATTCATAGAAATTATAAAAAATGGTGCAAATTTTGTCGCAAGACTAAAAACCACAGGCACGCTCAAAAAGCAAGCCCGTTAGGAATAAAAAATCACACCCCGCCCCAAAATCCAGCAATGACAAGGGATTTCGGCTTCCAATATGTTATAATATCTATTATAACATATATATATCATTTATTATATTACCATATATTATACATTATATTAATAATATACAATGCTGGCTCATGTATCAACGTTATGCAGCTTATCATAATTAATATTTATACAATCATAATTTAAGTTTATGTTATATGTTGCTGCTTTTTTAATATCAAAAATTCTTGATTTAAGTTTAGTTATAAATATTATTTATTTTAAAAATAAATTTCATCTATGTTTAGCACTCAAAATATACAATCATAATTAACATCTATTTTAATCATAAATAATCTTTATATTTGTTTTTATCTATGATGTGCAGCATATAATATACACATTATTTATACTTCTATTTAAATCTATAATTTAAATCTATTTTATATATTATACTATATTCTGTATATTTATACATAAGTATTTTACATATATATTATATCTTTTTCTTTATTTCTATTGTATAGCCTATAGCGTCTAGTATACTACATAACATATTATATTTTATATTATTATTATTTACCATTCTTCTAAATACTTGCGGCTGCATATTATCATTGTACTTTTTATTGTATATATTCGTGATATCAGTCATTGATAATCCTTCTTTATAGCATATCATTAAAAATATTTCTTTTATATCTTTCATTATATATAGCTCCTTAATTATAAAATGATTATTTTTGATGTTTTTTAGTAATAAAAGTTGTAAAAAAGTATTGACAAATATATACAAATATATTATAATATACTTGTAAGGTTGATAAAGGGAAAAACCTTACAAGATATATATATATCTACATCTATGTACTTTTATATATATCAATACTTTTTAGCAATAAAAGTTGTAAAAAAGTATTGATATATATAAAAAAATATAGTATAATAAATACATAAGGTTGAGATATATAAATCAATCAGTCATAATATATTATAACTGATTTCAGCATATTATTATAATAGTGTGTTGAAATGGGTTATAATACTCAAAAGGTTTAATCTACCTTTTAATATTTCAAAGTTTGGCGACCGCGAATATTAATAAAAGATAAAACATATAGCGAATAGCGAGGTGATATTTTTAAAACTGAATATTTGCATTGGCTCGCCTGATATAGTCCACGAGTTGCAAGCAAATTGACTTGTCTTTGCTTGAATTCGCCTATACGGGAATTGATAAGGCGGTATAAATAAAAGCCTATCAATTATAGTTCTTGCCTAAGCTAGAAAAAAGGACTCATTTGACTTGTCATGAGTTTATCCAGTTGAAATATCTGAGTCTAGCCGAATATGTTTTAAAGATTAAACCTTTTTATATTATATATTTTATCAAAGTTAGTTTAAAAAGTCAATTTTTGATTGAAAGGATTGATTATATATGAAGTTATATATTGCAAGCGTTAAGCAATCACGAAAAGGCAATATCGAAATAATAAAAGAAAGATTTAACAATAAAGCTGAATTTAAAAAAGCTTTACATGATAATGAGTATATTGTGCAATTCATATCTACAGAAGAAAATCTTGAAAGCGATTGCGAAAAATACTACGCAAAACTTGAAAGACAACGTCAAAAACGAAAAGAAGCAGCAGAAGAAAAAAGAAAACAAGAAAATAAACAACATGATTATAAAGTTATTAATAATCGTGAAGAAATAGCTATTTTTGATAATAAACAAGATGCTATTGAATACGCTCAAAATTTAGCTGATATGAACAGATTAATATATTATGTTCATGATGGAAAAAAAGTGATTGAATGTAAACCACTTGAAAAAGTTTTATATTATACATTCAACTTGCAAAATGGAAAATTTAAAACAGAAGCTGAAGCTTTAGACTATGCAAAACGGAATAAGTCAATAAGTACAAAATGGCTTTATAAGGTAGTAGAACCGTTGGCGAACTCTTTACAAGATAAAGAGTATATTTTAATAAAAACACTTGAATAAACCGCTTTAAATGTTATCATTTAGGGCGGTTTTTTGTTACACATATTTTAAAGGCACTTGAAAAGTATTTCACTTTTGGTTTATTTGTCATTCCTGTATCTGAGTAAGTAACAGTAAAGGCGAACGCTATTTACAGTGAACCATAAGCCACTATAAAAGCTTAGATAGTGCCTTTATTTATGAGTTGATAAGAACATAAAACAATTTGCTTTATGTTGTTATTAGCTTATAAAAAAGCTAAAATATTAATAGAGGTGATAAATATGACCAATGATGAAAAAATGCTGCAAATGTTGGAAGCATTAACAGGCGAAGTCAAGAATATTAATACTAGACTTGACAACATGGAAACTAGACTTGATAATATGGAAGCTAGGTTTGACAAAATTGAAACCAGACTTGACAACATGGATACTAGGTTTGATAAAATTGAAGCTAGGTTTGACAATATGGAAGCTAGACTTGACAATATGCAACATGACATCAAGACAGGTTTTGAAATGCTAGGGAACTTTGTTAATGAAATAGAAAAATCAACTACTGAGACTGAAAAGCGTTTTAGTAGATTAAAACAAGCAATTTAATACTTAATATTAAGGCACTTTATAGATATTCTATAGAGTGCCTTTTTTGTACATAAATTGGAATAAATCCAATAAAAAAACAATAGATTATAAGGTAGGTTTTAAAAATGAAAAAATTCGATAATGCAAGCACTCAAATAATTTTTGTGGAATATCCAGAAGGTTTATCAGTTATGCACTTAACAAAAGTGTATAAAAACGGCTGTTTAGTTGATTATGAACTTATTTACGCTGATGGTACATCAGACGAATTTTGCGAAAAATGGAATAGTGATTTTATTGATTGTGAAAATTTATCACCAATAACAATAAAAGCAGATTATTTCAAAGAATTTGAAAATGAATTAAAAGGGGCTATCAAAATGACAACATACAACACATATCAAGAATACAAAAACGCAAGAAAAGAAGCTTTTGAGAAATTTTCTCAAGGTAAAATTATTTATATAATTGCGTTTAGTGAGAATGATTTTAAAGAAGGTTTAAAAAAGTATAATGTTACAGAAAAAGACTTGATTTCTTTTGGTAATGGCTGCTTTTTAATTAAGAAATATAAAAAAGACTATGAAGAATATGCTAAACAACAAAATGATATTTTAAATAAATCCATTGCTGCTGATACCAAAGGGAATGGATTTATAAAATCTATGTTTGCTTACGAATTGGCAAACAATGAATACAGATATACAGAGAATTTAAAAGCCACGCTAGATAGTGTAGGCTTAAGTTATGAACAAATTGAAAATAATGCAGCCTTGAAAAATGGTTTAAATCTAGCATTAAAAAGATATGAATATTGATTGAAAGGATTGAATATATATGAAAGCATTAAATAATTTAGATAAAGAAAAAATTATTAGTATCGTGATTGTTGGCAAGCGTTATCATGCTGCTAATTGTCAAACGTTTTTTTCTAGTGAAGCTTTTTTGACTACTAAACAAAACAATAAAACAGAAATTACAACAATATATATTCAAGGCAAAGGAGGAAATGATCAATATATATACGAAATATTTAAAACTTTAGGAATAACTAAAAAAGATTTATATAAATATAACTTTGTTATTGGAGGCACAGTATCAGACGTGCAGCGTAAAAAAGATTTATAAAGATTTATAATAAAGGCGGGTTTTAAGATGATTAAATTTGATGAAAACGAAAGAAAGATTTTAAAGCGACTAATTGCAAATAATATTATTTGTTTAAAATCAATATCTACAGGAAGATATTTAAAATTAACAACTGATAATATCAAATATTTAAGCAGTAAAATAAATACACTAAAACAAGGAGCTATATTTGTTATATGTGGGCTTAATATAAAAATAAGACGCTATGGATTAAGTTTTTTAGATTTTCAAGAGAAATTTAAACCACAATTTATGTTTAAAATTGCTGATTATATGATAAATAATAAAATCAATAAAAAAGAAAAAGCAATTATTTTCAAAATATTAAATAAAATATATAGCCCTTTATATTGGCAATATAATATATTTGCACAAGCTGGAAATTTAGATTTTAATAAGGCTATTAAATTAATAAAAGATAGCTCAATCAGTTTTGAAGGTATTTATTTAGACAACTTAGCTATTTACACTGAAAAATATTATGGTAATTTTAAAGCAATAGACGCTAGAGAGTTTTATAATAAAAATATTAATAATGATGATATTTATATAAATGGAGTTCGTTTAGATAAAATTAACGCTGATACATTTTCAGAAATTAAAACTAATATAATAAAAGAGTTGATAAACAGACAAAAACAACTTTCCATAAAACACGCTTAAGATTAATTCTAAGCGTGTTTTTTAGTATAGATATGTAAATTATTAATAAAGATTTAAACCGTCTTAAATGGATTGTTAAGGCGGTTTAATTTGATTGAAAGGATTGAATATATATGATGTTACGTTATGGAAAAGAATATAATAAAACTATTGAAGGCTTAAAAACTGAATTTACAAATAAAATAAATGAATATATTGGGACTAAATTAACACGTAAAGACATTGTAGTAAAACCAAATACTAAAAAAGATGCTTTATCTGATTATAATATTCATTTATCTATTGTTAATACAAATAACGTTATACCTTCATTAAACATTATATCTTTAATAAATAAACTTGAGATAACAAATAAACAAGAAAAAAGAGTCGTTAAAATTTTAAAACACTATGTAACAAATAACGATATAAAATTTTGGATTGATAATATAACCGCTTGTTTTATTTGTAGTAATGGGTGGTATTTTTTTGAAAAATATCCTCGTATCAATAATTTAATATATAATATTGTCGAAAAAATTATAAATGAAATAGAACTAAATACATTATATATTTTCTCACGTTTTCAATCTAAAGTAAAACAATTATAAGGAGCTTGATACTATGCACACTTTTTTAATACAATCGTATTATACTATATTATCATAAAGGAGCTAGGTAATATGAAAAATTATAAAAAGTATGCAGCTATAGCAGACAACGGGAAAATAATTGCTTATGGTATCTTTTATAATTTAAATCAATACAAATGGCTTGAAAGTAAAAGCCCATCATTTGAAAAGTTTATACGACTACCAGCAAAAGAAGCGTATAAATTATTAAATAAAAGTGTGTTTTTTATAGATTATAGAGAAGGATATAACTTATATGATTTTATATGATACCAACTAAGGCACTTTATAGAAATTCTATAGAGTGCCTTTTTATTTGTAAATTGAAAGGATTGATTATAAATGATATTTTTTAAAAAAATGAGAGAAATAAAAAGAGAAGGGCGTCCCGCTCATTCTAATAGTATACAACTATATAGATATTTATTAGCTTGTAAAATGCTGCACGACAAAAAGGGAATATCTAATAATAAATTGCCGTATCCTGGTATTTTGGGTATCAATATTCACGCCACTAAAATTCCTGAGCTTGTAAATCTTATTTATTATAGTCAGCAGGCGTATAATAAATGGTTATCTAAAGATTATAATAAATATTGGGCTGATTTTATAGGTTCGACAACTTATTATAATCAATATATTGATATATTTTTGAAAAACTATTTAAACAACGCTCACCGCTTTTTAGATAATGAATCATGGTGGCGTTTATATGATAGATTAAATAAAAGCTTAAGAAAATAGACTTTTGAAAGGATTGAATATAAGTGAATAGCAAACAAAAAGAATATTTAAAATTAAAACAAGAAATGGCTTTAGGTGATATTGAGCAAGCAAAAAAACAAATTGATTTATACTTGTCTGATTTATCTTTAAAGATAGATAAATTAAGACAATATTTTTCTGTGCATGGTCTTTGTATTGATGGTGATATTAGAGAAATACACTCTATTACTAGCGAACTATTAGAGGAAAATAACATCATCATTAAAAATAATGCAGACTATAAGACGTTAAAAAAAATGGAGGCTTTAGACATGGATAAACACATTGTAATTTTTGAAAGTTTTAAAATAAATAGAAATGGGAATAAAGTATATAAAATATCTGTGCTACATTGCAATGATAAAGGATATAGAAATGCAACTGAATCAATTGCAAGCAAATTAAACTTGAGATATCGTACAGGATATATTTATATTCAAGATTATAAATCTTGTATCAAAGAATTATTTAATAATAGCTTAAATAATGTTGAATTTATAGACGATTAAACATCAGTATAATTAATAGCTTAGAAAGGATTGAATAAAATGTATACATTAAGTGATTATGTTGCAATGATTGAAGAAGGAAATAATACAGTAATTCTATTTAATAGAATTGTAGACTTAATACAAAAAGATTTACTTTATAAAACAACATCTATTAACAGCTTGATAAATTATATGGAAAACATAGGGCTTTATGTTACACTACACGACTATACAAAAGATAATACTATGCAATTTGCTTTTCATTCTTGTAAATATCTATATGTAGAATACAAACCTATTAATAATGAGTTTATAAAAATAATTGATGTTAGATTTTAGGAGGGTTTATTTATGAATATGTTATTAGATACATTTATTTTTATATCTTTGATTCTGTGTGTTTTTACAGATGATTTAGTTGAAATTAAATCAACATTGTATTTGATACTAATGATAATGTTAGTTGTATTATTGCCAAACGTGGTACTAACAAAAAGTAGATATTATAACAAAAGAGGTAGATAAAATGCACTTTATAGAAATTCTATAGAGTGCATTTTTATTATAAATAAAGGAAGTTTTTTAATTTTAGGTTTATATTCTAAGAATTGAATCAGAGGGTATAAGTTAGAGTTTAAATCTAATTTATACCTTTTATTGAGTTCTTAGAACTCTAAAATATTAGATGAGGTGGTATTGTTATGTATTTAGAACTTTTAAGAAATATTAGTATTTTGAAATTTCCTTATGATTGGATTAAAAATGAAGAACTTTGTAATCGTGTCATAGATGCAGTTAAAACAAATAAAGATATAAAATTAAATGCTGCTGAATTAATGAGTATAGCTCATGCTTGTTTAAGTTATGAAAAGGCGATTGATTGCAACTATTTAGGATTTAAATATCCTGTATATACTATAAAATTTATTCAGAAATACTTGACAGGTTCTCATTTTAAAAAGTTTACTCTTTATGGATTAGATAAAGAACTTCAATCTTATATTGAAACTATGAGTAATTTTTTACATGATCCTGATATGGAACGTAATTTTATCAGAATAGGTAGAACAAAAAGAAATAAAAAATAATATTAAAGGAGTAATGAATTATGAAAGTAGTTTTTAATTTTTACGAAGATGGCTCTAATTTTAAACAAATGTATAACGTAAAAAACATAGATAGCCAAACCTTAAAAAGGATAATGAAAGAAAATGAAGGAAATGGTGATGAGAAGCCATACATTACCTATAAAGGGAAAATTTTAGATATTGAGAATCCTATATTACCAAAGACAAAAACTAGAGAAGAAGAACTGTGGGACAAATTAAAAAAAGAAATAATAACCTCAAATAAAGGTTTTTTTGAAGTTATAGATATGATATTGAATAAGAATTTTCTATGGCTTATTTTGAATGAGTCATACGAAGAAAATGGAAACGAATATATTCCAATGGTTATGGAGATATACACAGAAGAAATGCTTGTATATAAAATTACAAGTTGTTCAGATGGAGAAATAAGAGGTAATTGGGAAATATCAAAAGTTCCTAGTAATATACTAAAATTAGCAGAAGAAGAGCCAGAATACGATTATGATTATTGGAAAAATCATTGGACAGAAGAAATATCACACGACTTTTATTCAGATTTCTATTTTGAAAAAATTGCTATGGATAAAATCGTTGATGATATTAAAAATATTTATGCTACTAACAACAAACAAGATGCTTTCAATATTGCTAAAAAATACCTAGTAGAAACATTGATGTACGACAAAGATATATTAAAATACATTTCCCTATATGATAGCAATAGAATTTATTGCAAAGTAACTAAAAATTTTGGATTTATTTCATCTTTCAATCATAGAGAGGATATATTCTCAAGAGAATTTATGATTTTAAAAAATGAAGGATATATAAGAAAAATAGACATAGAGTCTAATAATTATTATATCTGTATAAAAAATCCTAAATATGATAATGAAAATGGAAACGAATATAAGTCTGAAAAAAGTTATTTAGAAATAAAAATAGATAATTTATAAACAAGAGGTGAATATTATGAGTATTATTCTAGGGTTTTTAATGGCACTATTTATCATTTTATTAACATCATCAAACGATCGTTATTAATAATAATTTAGAGGTGAAACCAACGTTTACAAGATATTTAGAGGAAATCAAGTTAAGTAGAGGAGATAAAACCTATACAAAATATGCACAAATATTAAGAAAATTTGAAAATAAACCCATAAATATGGGTACAGTAAAAGAAATTATGAACTTAAATATGTCTATTAATTCAAAGAAATTCTATTTATCAGTTTGGATTAGAGCATTGAAGTTTTACAAAAAAGACTGTGAAGAAGTAGAAAGATTTACTAAAACTATTCATACACAAGAAAAACTTGCAGAAGCACCAACACAGGAAGCAGTAGAAAAAATTATTAATAGTACAACTGATAAAAAAGTTAAGCTGTTAGTATCTTTAATGTCATATGCTGGACTTCGTATTTCTGAAGCTCAAAATATGCTTATTAAAGATATTTCTTTAGAGGAAAATAAATTCATTATACGTAATACAAAAAATCATACGGATAGATTATGTATTATAAATTCTAAATTAAAACCACTGTTAATAGAATGGCTTAATAGTAAAGACCGAAATGCAGGGGACTATGTCTTTAACTCTCCTCGTGGTGGTAAATATACTACAAATTATCTAAAAGATATTGTTAAAAATCATTGTATTAAAGCTGGATATCCTGCCTTGCATTGTCATTCATTTAGACATTACTTTGCAACTAATTTCTATCAAAAAAGTCATAGTAATATAGCTTTAACAGCTAGAGCTTGTGGACATAAAAGCATAAGTACAACAATGAGATACATTGCGACAAGTGCATCAGATTTAGCAAATATAATAAATAAATTCTAAAAATATGCTTGACAAAAAATAAGCAAGACAAAAAAGTGTATTCAAAGAGAAAAGGAGATTATACTCATGGAAAACGAAAAAATAATGAATAAAATAATGGCACTACTTAACAAAACTGTAGAGAATGGTGCAACTGAACAGGAAGCTATTGCTGCTGGTTTAATGGCTCAACGTTTAATGAAAAAATATAAGATTTCAGAAGTGGTAGACATTACCAAACCAAAAGAGGTAATTCGTAATGATGTTAAAATCAAAACTAAAACATGGATATCCTTTCTTGCTGGTGTAATCGGTGATAATTTTTGTTGTCAAGTTATTAAATCACCTGTAATTAATGTTAAAACTAGAAAATCAACATACATTATTAGATTTTATGGGTATGAACAAGACGTAAAAGTAGCTACAAAAATGTTTAATGTTTTATGTGAACTTATTGATAGAGGTATTGTAAAACAAAAAGCATTAGCTAGACGCAAATATGGAACATCTAAAGGTGTTCAAAATGCTTATGCAAGTTCTTTTATTAGAGCAGTTAATAAAGCATTAAGTGAGCAACGTAGAGCCTTATCACTGGTTATTTCTGATCAAGTTATAGCTAAAGTAAATGAAATACACCCTGATATTAAAGATGGATCAATAAAATTTAAAATTGAATATTATAGTGAAGCTGCTATAAGTGATGCTAGAAAGCAAGGCGAGATAGATGGTAGAGAAGCTACAGAAAGAAGAAAATTAAAGTGATTTGATATAATAAATAAAAAAATAAACATAAGGAGAAAATAAAATGTACTCACAAGAAATAGATAAAATATTAACAGATAACAGATTATCTTTTAAAGCTAAAGGTATATATTTAATTATTTATCAAGGTAAAATCAACATTACACTTGAAAATTTAAAACAAATAAGTTCAGATGGAACAACAGCGATTGCTAACGGAATTAAAGAATTAGAACAATTAGGATATATAAAAAAAGAAATTGTTCGGGAAAATGGAAAATTCAAGAAGGTTTTGTATAAAATTACAAAATAATGTTATAAAATCTTATTTTATTGAAGGAGATTCTGTATGACAAAAAGACGATATTGGTTAAAACTTAGAGAAGACTATTTTAATTCACCAAAAATAAAAAAACTTAGATCAGTTGCTGGTGGTGATACCTACGCTTTAATATATTTAGAATTGCAATGTTATTCTATAAAAAATGAAGGCATTATTGAATTTGAAGGATTAGAAGATAACCTTGCAAAGGAATTAGCTTTAATCTTAGATGAAGAAGAAATGAATGTAGCATATTTATTATCTTATCTTGAAAAATATAAACTTATTGATTGTATTGAAGAAAATAAATATGCCCTAGTTGAAGCAATGGGAGCTATTGGTTCTGAAGCTGAAAGTACAAAACGAGTACGAGAATATAGAGCCAGACAAAAAGCGTTACAATGTAACGACAATGTAACGGATATGAAACATGATGTAACAAAGTGTAACGATATATATAATAAGAATAAAGATATAAGAAATAAGAATAATATATATAATAATATAATGATTGATATAAATATTATTAATGATTATATAAAAAATAATAATTTGGAATATGTGGATGCTGAAGAATTTTATAATTATTATTCTTTACGGGATTGGAAAACCAAGAATGGTGAACCAATTACAAATTTAGTAGCTTTATTAGTTAGTTGGAATACTAGAAATAAAGTTAGAGTAGAGGAAACAAGAGAAACACAAAGAAAAATGAATGAACGACATGATTATGCTGCTGATTCTAATAATGTACCTAAACCTGTACCTTTAGAAGTTCCTGAATTTTTACCTGAAAATGCAAGTGATTTTTTAAATAAGTTAGCTAAAAGTGGAAAACAAAGCACTGTATTACAATCTATTATAGGAAATTTAGCTAAAGAAAAGGAGATGGAATAAGTGTATAAGATAAATCAATCAAACTCTACAGATATTGCTTGTTATATATACTTAAAGCAATATAAATTACGGGTATTTAAAATTTTTTTTTACTACAGGGCTTGCATGGAGCTAGAAGCATGATAATATAAAAAATGTAGTAAAAAAGAAGGAGAGCTTTGTTAATGATAAATAGTATTTCTTATAGCTTATTAGGAAACAGAAAATATTACTTGTTGAAAGATGTATTTAATCTTACTAAATTGCACACATATGTTCCTGAAAGATTATTAAAGGACATAGACAATGATGAAGTGCTACGTGTTTGTTTACAAAAGAGTAAAGGCGGAATAGCTAAGAAAAAGACTATTTACGTAACAGAGGGTGCTGCTAGGCAGATTTTAAATAAATATGTAAAATCTAATAAAACATCTTTATTTGAGATAATTGATTTAGCAAGAAAATATGGTGTATCTGAAGGTTTTATAACAGCCCATATATATGCAGGCGATTTAGAAAAACAACTTGAGTATAGACGGAAATATTTTGGAATTGAAGATGAAGTAAAATCATATAATTGTAGAGATTTCACTAAAAAAACAATATGGTAATTATAGAATAAACTAAATCTTCAAAAGATTACGTCTATTATTGTATAGTTAACATATATGAACAAAAGGAAATAGAATGGATAAAAAAGTTATAAATTATATTCCTCACTTCAAATATATAAGTGAGGAATTAGAAAAAGAAATATCTCAAGAAAAACGAAAAAATCTTATATGTACCTTATGTTTAATTGTAGGTGCAACAATGATGATAGGATAGGTGAATAAAAATGAATGAATTATTAAAAGTGGAGATTAATGCAAACAATGAACAGGTAATTAGTGGTAGATTACTTCATCAGTTTTTAGAAGTAGGTACACAATATACTAAATGGATTGAAAGAATGTTGCCTTATGGCTTTACAGAAAATGTTGATTTTATAACTATTAGTCAAAAAAGACTAACAGCTCAAGGAAATGAAACAACATATATTGACCATACTTTAAAACTAAATATGGCAAAGGAATTATGTATGCTTGCTCGCAATGAACGAGGGAAGGAAGCCCGTAAATATTTTATTAAATGTGAAGAAGCATGGAATAGTGAAGATATGATTATGGGACGAGCATTACAAATAATGCACAACAGATTGCAAAACACAACAAAACAATTAGAAGAAGCAAAAGCATTTATTGAAGAAGCAAAACCTAAACTTACGTATTATGATACTATTCTTAATTCCGTTGGGACTATGACTAGCAGTCAAATTGGTGCTGATTATGGAATGAGTGCTATAAAATTAAATAAAATTTTAAATGAGCAAAAGTTGATTAAAAAAGTTAATAATCAGTGGATTTTATATGCAAAATATCAAAATCAAGGCTTAACAGAAAGTAAAACTTTTGATGTTGAGCATGGTTCTATTGTAGGCTCTTATGTTTCTACTAGATGGACGCAAAAAGGTCGTTTGAAAATCCATGAAATATTAACCAAATTGGGTTATGTGGCAAATGTTGACAAAAGCATAAATCGTATGAGTAAGAGAGATAAATTTGTTGCACAAGAAAAAGCAAGACAATTATCTCACATTGCATAGAAAATAAAAGCCTAGAGGGTACATTTTGTACTCTCTAGGAACAAATAAAAGGTGATATATATGAAAAATGAAAATTTAATCAAACAATTTATGGAAGAAAATGGAATAGAGTTTAATAAACCATTTTGGGTTAAAAGTAGTAATAACGAAGTTAAGTATAAAATAATAGAAAAAGAAGGAATGTGGGGAACTATACCAAAGATAAAGTTTTATAGTAATGAAGGTGAATGGAAAGAAACAGACTTAAGTTGGTTATTATTAATTATATTTTGCGAAGGATATGAAATTACACCACTCAAACAAAGACCTAAAGATGGAGAAGAATTTTGGTATATTACTCCACACGGAACTATTTTTTCTGTATTATACCATTCATATGTTGCGAAAGACATTGCGTTGTTTTTAATGGGAAACTGTTTCAAAACAAAAGAAGAAGCGGAACAAAATAAAGAGAAAATATTAAAACTGTTAAGAAGAAATGAACCTTTAGTTGATTTAAAAGAGGTGTACTAAGTGTATATTGAGCGATTAACAAAAGAACAACTTTTTGATTTAACAAAAAAATGTTTATTAATCCATAAAGCGAGAAACTTAAATGTAAAAAGAATAGAAATATTAGATGCAACAAAAAAGGTATTCCTGTTCTTGTTATAGATAATAACGATAATGATATTGGTTATTATATCTTAGGAGATTTTAAGGTTGAAAAATATTACTTTGGTAAAATGCTTAATCCAATTAGATATACAGATATTATGATAAAACATTTTGGTGAAGAATATGCAGATAATCTTTTAAAATACTATAATATCAATCCTAATACAATAAAAAACATTTATTCTTTACCTACAGATTGGGAGGATAAATAATGGAAATTAAAAGAGAATGGGCAATGCCAAATAAAAATACGTTTAGTATAAAACCTATAAAAGAATTTATATTAGATGAGATAGGGAATAATCAAATTTGGATTGACCCATTTGCTAACAATAATAAACTAGCAAATATAACAAACGACTTAAATCCAGAATGTACAAGTGATTATCATTTAGATGCGTTAGACTTTCTAAAACAATTTGAAGATAATTCTATAGATGGAGTTTTATATGCCCCTCCATATATTCCTAGACAAGTTTCAGAAGGTTATAAAAACTTTGGTGTAAATGTTACTTCTGAAACGACTAGAGCAAGTTTTTGGGCAAAACATAAAAGTGAAATTGCACGTATTTTAAAACCAAAAGGGAAAGCTATTATTTTTGGGTGGAATAGTGGTGGTATCCCAAAATCATTAGGATTCTCTATAGAAAAGATTTTATTAGTTGCTCATGGTGGTTGGCATAATGACACTATATGTACCTTATGTAGAAAAAGAGAGGATAAATAATGACATTATATGACTTTATAAAAGAAAACAAATTAGAAATGTATATTCGCTATAGTCAGAAAACACATAGATTAGAAGGTGGATTATTTATACCTTATTATTTGCTAGAGGATTTTATAGAAATAGCACAAGATTTTTTAACAGATAATTGGTCTGATGACGAATGTAAAGCACTGTTGCAGGAAAATTATATTCTTTTTCAAGGAATATTAGACCTCATTGACTATCAAGAATGGGAAAACAATGAAAGACCATTAAAAGAATATAGAGATTTATTTTATGAAAATGAGTTTAGTGTAAATGAATATGATTATGCTATGGCACAGTATGAAAAGGAGAATGAACAATGATATTAAAAGGAAAATTCAATACTGCAAAAATCTTTACTGAAAATGTAGAAGAAGCTTGTATTAAACAGATTAAAAATTTGCTTAATATAGAAGCTTTTGCAGGTACAAAAATTCGTATTATGCCAGATTGTCATGCTGGTAAAGGTTGTACTATAGGCTTTACTATGGACGTCAAAGATAAAATTGTTCCTAATCTTGTTGGTGTTGATATTTCGTGTGGTATGTTAACTGTAAACCTAGAAAAAACAAAAGAAGAAATTGATTTTGCTAAATTAGATGCAGTCATTAATGAATTTATTCCGTCTGGATTTAATATTAGAGAAAAAGCATATGGTAATTTTGCTGAATGGGTAGAAGATGTAAATGGATATGTTTGGGGTTTACCATGTGATAGAGTTGATTATGTAGCTAGAAGCATAGGAACTCTAGGTGGTGGAAACCATTTTATAGAGATTGCTGAAAGCGAAAAAACAAAAGAATGTTATTTAATTATTCATTCTGGCAGTAGATTTTTAGGTGTTCATGTCTGCAAGAGTTGGCAAACACGAGCTGAATTAAACTTTAGATACGAAAGAGAAATACCAAAAGAAATTGTTCCTGACGAATTATGTTGGTTAGAAGGTGAAGATTTAAGATGCTATTTAAGGGATATGAGAATGTGTTCTGATTACGCTAGTTTAAATAGAGAAACAATAGCTATTGAAATTATTAATAACATGAATTGGAATGATAGCCCTTATCTTGATAAATTTCACACAGTTCATAACTACATTGGAGATGACAATATAATTCGTAAAGGTGCTATTTCCGCTAAAAGAGGAGAAAAATTGTTAATTCCATTAAATATGCGAGATGGTTCTTTACTTTGTGTAGGCAAAAGCAATCCAGAATGGAATTATTCCGCTCCTCATGGTGCAGGTAGAGTGTTTAGCCGTAAACAGGCTAAGAAAAAATTATCTTTAGACGAGTTTAAAAAAGATATGGAAGGTATCTATACAACTTCTGTATGTGAGAAAACATTAGATGAAGCACCAGAAGCATATAAGCAGGGAATTGAAGAACTTGTCGGCGATACTGTTAAAGTAATTGATAGATTGAAAACAGTCTACAATTTTAAGGCAAAATAGAGGTGATGATAACATGGAAGAAATAAAAAAACAACCATTTATATGTCCATACTGTAAACAATCAGAAGGATTTAGGAGTGAAAAACCTGTAAGAGGTAAAGATGTTTTGTATTTTGATGAATTTGGTGAGAGTATTGATGGAGATATGTTATATACGACTCAATACAAAGAAAAATTTTATTGTTCAAATTGTGATAGAGGTATAACAAAAGCAGTAAAAAAATATTTATGTATTGAAGATGATTAAAAGAATAAAGAGAAGATAAAATAATAAAATATCGGCAAGTTAAAGTGAAAAATATTGTTAAAAATATACTTTAATTTGCCGATAAAGGCAAAAAAATAAAGGGGTTTTTGAATGAGAAAGCTAGTTAGTGTACAAAAAATTAAAAATATTCAAGATATTCAAGGTGCTGATAAAATTCAGCAAGCTAAAGTTTTAGGTTATCATGTTGTAATTAAAAAAGGAGAATTTAATGATGGTGATTTAGTTGTATATTGTGAAACAGACACTATTTTACCAAAAGATAATCCTTTGTTTGCATTTTTAGAAGGAAAACCAATTAAAACAAGAAAAATGCGTGGTGTAGTTGCTCAAGGAATTTGTTTTCCTGTTAATATTCTTGAAAACTATCAACAATATAAAGAAGGCGATATTGTTACAGATTTAGTTAATGCTAAAAAATATGAGCCAGACTTTAACAATATAACCAATGTTGAAGGAGATTTTCCAAATTGGATTCCCAAAACTGATGAAACTAGAGTTCAAGATTTAGAAGGTGTTTTGAAAAAATACAAAAATACTGAATGTGTAATTACAGAAAAATTAGATGGCAGTTCTATTACTTTTTGGTTAGATGATAATGATGAACTTCATGTATGCAGCAGAAATAGAATTGTTGATAATAATAGTTGTTTTTATAAAATTGCTAGTCAATATAAAGAAGGTTTAAAAAATATTCCTAGAAACATTATTATTCAAGGTGAATTAGTTGGAACAAAAATTCAAAGCAATAAATATAAATTAAATTGTAAAGAAATTTTTGCTTTTAATGTTAGAGGTTTTGGAGATTATTTTAGTTTTAAACAAAGTGTAGGGTTATTAAAATTAGCAAATATTCCTACAGTACCTATTTTAAATAACAGCTATTATTTATCAGATAATGTAGATGAACTTGTGCAAATGTCTAAAGGGCAATCTACTATTGGAAATACACCTAGAGAAGGAATTGTTATTAGACCTAAAAGAGATATTTATGTTAATAACAATTATAGTTTTGCTGATGGCAGATTGTCATTTAAAGTTATTAATCCAGATTTTTTATTGAAATATCACTTATAAGGGAATAAACATAATGAAAAACATAATTGTTAATGATATATGGGGAAATGAAAATGAAAATTTCAAAGTAATATCTTTAGCAAAACATTATGAAACAGATGAAGATATTATTGTATGTCGTGAGCTTCCAACAACAGAAAATTCGATAAATGTAGCAATTCATATTGATATACTTTTAAAAAAATATAGATTAAAACATTGTGGTAATATCCTATTTTGTGATAAAGATTGCTCAAGCTGCAATAGATTAGAAAAACAAAAAGAAGAATTGAACATATAAATAAAATCTATAGAAATAACTTTAAATAAGAAGAAGGTGGAAAAATGAAGGTTGATGAAAAAAGGCGAAATGTAAGAAAAGTCGTAGATAGGTTAGTAAAAAGTAGGATAGAAAATTTTATGCCAAGCTATATAGCGTATATGGCTGGAACAAATGTTGATGAAGCAGAAAAGTTTTTAGATGAGTTGACCTTACAAGATGCCGAGATTTTAAGAATAAATTATAAATTTATATGTCCAGAATGTAGTAAAGTAAAATACTGTGAAAAAGAAAGTGATTTAGTCAAATTTCAAAAAAGTGATTATGAATGTCCGATTTGTGGCAGTGAAATACTCAAAGAGGATATAGAAAATAATACATTTAAGATATATGTTTTCGATAAAGAATATAGAGAAAGAAGAAAGAAAAAAGATGAATGAATTTATTGAAAACAGGGATAGTTAGGAAGGTGAGATTTTAAAATGCTAGGTAATAAAACATATAAAGAAATAGAACGTGCATTAAACGAAGAAAGACACAAAGAATATTTATTAAACTATCCAAAAGTTATTGGTACTGAAGATGGTGCTTTAGTTTATAACGAGTTACTTCGTATAAACAAAATTCTAGGTTATGAACCAGAAAAAGTGCAAAAAGATATAGATGCACTAAGAAAAACACACGAATTAAAAATAATGCCGAAGTATTTTGATGCAATAATAAACGGATATAAAAACTTTGAAATTAGAAGAAATGATAGAGGTTTTAAACCAAACGACATTCTTATTTTAAGAGAGTATGACCAAGTAAAAACAGAATATACAGGTTGTAAAGCTAGATGTGAAGTTCTATATGTCTTAGACGATAAAGATTTCCCACAGGGGATACAGGAAGGGTACTGTATTATGGGAATTAATGTCTTAGGATATACAGATTTTGATGAACAGATAGAAGGTGAATAAAAATGGAAATTATTGATGTTACAGGGATAGAGCTTCCTAGTTTAGATAAAATAAATAAAGATATAGCTATTAATAAAGATACTTATACACCAACATATATTAATGATTATGAAGTCCCATTATCACTAAAAGATGCAGAAGGCAAAGATTTTAAATGGAAAACTCTTGTTAGTAGATATTAGATTAATAATTAATGAAAAGAGTGAAGTAATTACATGACAGAAACAGAAATGCAACTTAAATTAGGCAAACATTTTGGGATTCAATATATTTGTATTCCAAATATCCTAATGACAGGTGAATATAAAGAAGAGATGTTGTCAGAAATAGAAAAACTAGAACCATGGCAAAAACCTTCAAAAATGTATGAAGCAGATTTGATATATATTACCAAATCAAAATATTTAACTGAAGTTGAAATCAAAGTTGATATAAACGACTTCAGAAATGATTTCAACAAAAAAGTATATCATTCTTCTCCGCTCGTAAGTGCTTTATATTATGCTTTTCCTGAAGAGCTATATAAAAAGTATGAAGATGAAATACGAGAGAAAGTAAACGGAATTGCAGGTATAATAACAGTTTCTTATGATTGTAAAATTAGGGTTAAAGCTCTAAAAAGAAAAGAAGTTTCACCATTGACAGATATACAAATAACAGATTTTATGCGTATAGGTTGCATGAAGTGGTTTAAGGAGTGGTAAATATGAGTAACAATATTGAAAGAAATAATTGTTTGTTCTGTAAATATTTTTACCGATATGAAATAGAAAAACCATGTTGCGAATGTAAATTAAATTCTAAATTTATTGATGGAAGTATTTGTAATATATGCACTTATAAAAAAGAAAATATCACTCAAGATTATCCGTGTAATATTTGTGATGATAAAAATTCAAAATTTAGTTATTTAGGTAAATATGATAGAGGTGTTTTTTAATTGGACGAAAAAAAGCTGAAATTAATGAATGACGCTATTAGAGTTATTAGAAATTTTTGCAATGATTTAGATATAGACTGTTCAAATGAACATTGTTCTTTTTCAGTTAATTGTCCAGTTCATACGATTGAACCACCATGTAATTGGATTAATTTAGAAAAAGAGGAGAATAAAAATGAATAAAGAGATTGAAGAATTAAATTTAGCAATAAGAATATTAAGAAATTTCTGTAAAAGCAAAGAGGAAAAAGGGTTAGATTGTTGCGGTGATGGTGATGATTTTTACGAATGTCCATTTATTCTTAAGTGTCCAGTTTTCACTGATGATGCACCTTGCGATTGGACTGATATTAAAGATGAGGAGGAATAAAAATGGATATACCACAAATATTAGCAATTATATTATTAAGCATGGATTTTTGTTCAGGAGTTTTTCTTGATGGCAAGCTTGAAACAATAAGTTTTGGGTGGAGGACATTTTCGGTAATTATATGGATTTTAATATTATATAATGGTGGATTTTGGAATTAAAAATGTTGAATTTTAGCGATACAGTAAGCACGTTGAGTGAGTTATTTCAAATACACTCTCGATTAGAAGCAGAATATTCTCGTGCATTGATGTCATATTTTAACTCATGTTCTGGTTCAACAGGTGAAGAATATCATAAAAATATGGCATTATTTTTAGGTGAAATTCTAGGATATAAAAAAGAAAAAATCTTAGATGATATAAAAGCGTATAAATGTGATAAGGAGAAACATAAATGTTAAAAGTATGTATTACAGGACATAGACCAAATAATCTATATGGATATAGAAAAAAAGGTAAGTATGAGATATTAGGAAACACTATATTTAATCTGATAGAAAAATTATATATTCAATCTAATAGACATATAACATTAATTAATGGTGGAGCTTTAGGTGCAGACCAAATATTTGCTTTAGAAAGCATTAATTTAAAAAATAAATACAAATATGATAACAATGCTGAGATTAAATTAGTTTTAGTGAAACCTTGTTTACAACAAGATAAATTATGGCAACCTAGTTTACAAAATAGATATAAAGAAATTTGTTCTCATATGGACGAAATAATAACAATCAATCAAGAATATACTAAATCATGTATGAAAGAAAGAAATATGTATATGGTTGATAATTCAGATATTGTTATTGCGGTTAAGAGAGATAATGTATGGGGAGGAACACAACAATGTTTTAAATATGCACTTAGCAAAGGAAAAGAAATAATACTTATAAATCCAGAAACGTTATTAATGAAAAGAGTAAACAAATGACATTTACTGATGAAGAAATGAAAAAATGTTTTCAAATATTAGACGAACTACTAGAAGAGTATAATATTCCAAATAAACTATCGCCTGATGGAATATCTAGGATTGATGGTATGACAGTTGAAGAATACTTTAAAAATCATGACTTATGGGATAGAGATAATTATAAGGATTATGACCTTGAAAAAGTATATGAACAAAGTATGAGGAAATAATATGAAATTATTTATTCTAACCATTGCAAAAGAACAAACATATTACAGTTTTGATTTTGAAAAAGATATTTCTGTATACAAAAATATTTATACTGGTGTATTTAATAGTAGAAATAAAGCAGAAACTGTAGCAAAAGAATATTTAGATAATAATAGTCCTTTTGATGTAAATATTTTTTATATTGCAGAATGTGAATTAAATGATATTGCAGATATAAGTTAAGAATATATATCTTAATAAAAAAGGAGAATATACAATGAACAAATTACAACTAATTAATGAAAATGGAAAAATTTATGTAGATAGTCGTCAAGTGGCTGAAATGATTGGGAAAGACCATGCAATGTTAATGCGTTCAATACGTAATTATGAAGAAATTTTAGCCACTGCAAAATTGCAGGCACCTGATTTCTTTATTAAATCTAGTTATTTAGACAATCAAGGAAAGCTTAGACCTTGTTACAAACTTACTCGTAAGGGTTGCGACATGGTCGCAAATAAGTTAACTGGTGAAAAAGGTGTATTATTTACTGCTGAATATGTAACCAGATTTGAAGAAATGGAAAAACAACTTAATCAAATTAGTGAAATTAAGATAACAGAATACCAACAAAAAGAATTAGAAATTAGAGAAAATGAAGCTAAGGCAAAAGTTGCTGAATTGTGGATAAAACTAGGGGATAGAACTAACATTCCAGAATATAGACAGATTACTGATAGCTATGCTTCATTAGTTCTTGCTGGTAAGCCTGTACTACCATTGCCAGAAGTAAAAGAAAAGACTTATTCAGCTGGAGAAATCGGTAAAATTTTAGGAGTATCTGCAAATAAAATTGGTAGATTAGCGAATGAGTTTAATTTAAAAACAGAAAAATATGGCAAATACTTCTATGATAAATCACAGTATTCTAATAAAGAAGTTGAAAGTTTTAGGTACTATAATAGTGCTATTGATATATTTAAGGAGTTGTTGGCATAGTGTTTACCCATTTACACGTCCATAGCGACCATAGTTTATTTGATGGATACCAAACTATTGATGAAATATTAAATAGAGTTAAGGAGCTTGGACAAGAAGCTGTTGCAATAACAGAGCATGGGACAATGGCAAGTATAATTGAATTTCACAAGAAAACTTTAGAACAGGATATTAAACCTATTATTGGTTGTGAGTTCTATTTTTGTGAAGATAAATTTATAAAAGATAGAGCATTTACACACCATCTTATTTTACTTGCCAAAAATGAAACAGGTTATATGAACCTAAAAAGATTAAATAAGATTGCATTTAATAAAGATGATGGGCATTTCTATTTTAAGCCTAGAATAGACTCTAATGAATTAACGGAATATTCAGACGGATTAATTTGTTTAAGTGCTTGCTTAGCATCTATAATCAACACCGAAGATGGAGAAAAATGGGTGCAATATTTTAAAAATATTTTTGGTGATAATTTTTATTTAGAGGTGCAACCACACCCTATTGATGAACAAAAAGAATATAATTTTAAATTATTATCTTATTGTGCAAGGTATAAAGTTAAAGCTGTTGTTACAACAGATGCACATTATTCTAAAAAAGAGGATGCTGTATGGCATAAAAAATGGATAGGATTAAAAAAAGAAGAATACTATACCACTGATACGAACTACCTATGGAGCGAAGATGAATTATTAAATTCTAATTTTCTTCCACAAAATATTACAAGAGAATTGATTAAAAACACACAAGAGGTTACCAATAAAATTGAAGTATATAATTTAGCCCCTGCTGGTAATCATTTCCCAACCTATCCAATAAATGACGCTTGCGAAAAAATAAAAGAAATCTGTAGAGGTGTATGGAAGGATAAAGTTCCACAAGGGCATTATAAAGAATATGGTGATAGATTTTTATATGAACTATCTATGCTTGAAAAATGTGGATATACAAATTACTTACTATTAACATGGGATTTCCTTAACTGGTGCAAAAGAAATAATATTTTTACTGGTGTTGGTCGTGGTTCTGTAGGTGGAAGTGTAGTTGCTTGGCTTCTTGGTATTCACCATGTAGACCCTATAAAGTATAATCTCTTATTTGAACGTTTTTGTAATCCAGAACGTGTTTCCGCGCCAGATATAGATAATGATCTACAAACTTCTCGTAGAGGTGAAGCAATAGATTATTTGATAAAAAAGTATGGAAATGTAATGAAAATAAGATCATATTCTTATCTTGGGAATAAAGCTGCTATTAAACGTGCAGGGCAAGTTTTAGGAATTGATACTACTGTTGTAAATGATATTACCAAACAAATTAAAGAAATAGATGATATTATGAACGTAAAAGCTAAAGTTAATAAAGAAGAGCTTATAATCACAGCTAAACATTTTTATGGTAGAATTGGTGCTTTTGGTAGTCATGCTTCAGCAATTTTAATAACACCTGATGGTACAATTAACTATACTCCAATCGAATATCAAAGTATATCTGATGAATCACTTGGTGGAGAAAAAATTTGGACACAAGTTGCTTCAGGGGATTTTCATGATTTAGAAAACTTTGGATTGATGAAATTAGATGTACTAGGGTTGAATACTTTAGATGTTATAGATAATACTTTAAAACAAATAAAAGATAAAATTGATATTTTTAATTTGGATATAAACGATAAAAAAGTATTTAAATTATATCAAAATGTTGATTTATTAGGCTGTTTTCAAATGGACTCTCCAGGTATGCAAAAATTAGCTAAAGACATGAAAGTAAATTGTTTTGAAAATGTTATTGCTTTAGTTGCATTATTTAGACCAGGACCGCTAGGAAGTGGTTTAGTTTATTCGTATATAAATGGTAAAAATGGTGGAAGAATAGTTTACCTTTGTAAAGAAATAGAAGAAGTTTTAAGTCCTACTTATAATGTTATTGTATATCAAGAACAAGTAATGTTACTTGCACAAAAATTAGCAGGATATACATTAGGACAAGCCGATATGTTGAGAAAAATTATTGGTAGAAAAGAAGAAGATAAAATTGAAAAAGCAACTCAAGATTTTAAAGAATCCGTAATCAAGCATGGGTTTAGCAAAGAGATTGCCGAATATATTGGTAATCAAATAAAAGCTGCTGGTAGATATATTTTTAATAAATCTCATGCTACTGCATATGGATATTTGAGTTATATTACAGCATATTTAAAAGTCTATTACCCTAAAGAATTTATGTGTGCTTTAATTAATTCAAAAAAAGACCAGAAAGATGTTGTACCTTATATGGAAGAATGTAAACGACTTGATATTAAAATATTACCACCAGATTTACGCAAAGGAAATCTAAAATGGCAAGTTGAAAAAGAAGGTATTAGAGTTGGTTTAACTTATATTCGTAATGTTGGTTCACAGGTTGATATTATTCATTACAAGGATTATCAAGATGTGGTTGAGCATAACAACAAAAAGATTACTGAAGGTTTAATTAAAGCTGGTGCTATGGATTTCTTAAATATCCCTAGAGGGAAAATGCTTATGCAGTTAGTTTCCATGCAGGACTTTTTAAAGAGAAAGAATACTTGCAAACAAAAAGTAGATGAAAATTCTCTAGCACTCGAAAATGCTAAACTAAAAAATGATGCTAAAGAAATTAGAAAATATGAACGACAATTAGCATCATGGAAAGAAAAGTTAGAAAAATGCACTTTAGAAGAAACTACAGATTGGCAAGAAGTATCTAATTGTCAATTAGAGAATGAGGTGCTAAAGTTTACTTTTTCAGAAGTGCCACGAGTAAAAGATGCTACGATTAAACAAATAAAATTGCATAAAGATAAAAAAGGAAAAGAAATGGCTTTTGTTGTGTTTATAACTAATTATAGAGAATATAATTGCACTGTATTTGCAAGACAATGGAAAACATGGAAAGATGATTTCTCTATAGGTGCTAAATGTAAAATAGCGTGTGCTAACACCCAAAATCCAATTCTTGATGATTTTGTATTAATGTAAAATAAAAAGCTCTCTATAGCTTTGTTATAAACTGTAGAGAGCCTTCAAAGGAGGAATTTATATTGAATTTTGATGAGTTTAATTTAAATGATGAAGTTTATACACCAGATGAAGTAGCAACTTTACTAAAAATACCTAAAAGTACAGTTGGTTATTTATTGAGAAATGGTGAATTAAAAGGAATGAAGATAGGTCGGCAATGGCGAATTACAAAAAAGTATTTAGAATTATACTTAGAGGATAATACTATTATTTGATTGAGTAGCACTTTGTAGCACTTTTCTTTTTGGTGCAGGAGAGAAAATGCTTATAAATAGCGACTTTTTAGAAATTAAAAACTTTTTTAAAAGATTTAAAGGAATAATAAATTTTTTATAGAATTATATATTCATATGGTAAATCAAAGTAATAAATACTATGAAAAATTAACATAGATAAAAGAGAGGTTGATTACAATGATGAATAACTATTCTAGCCAAGATTTCTTATCTGTAGCAAGAAGAATAACTTATGACGCAACAATTCCTGAATTACTTGAAGAAGCGGTTAGAAATCATGAAGGACGTTTATCTGATAAAGGTGCGATTTGTGTAACTACTGGTAAACATACAGGTCGTTCACCTAAAGATAGATTTATTGTTGATACTCCAGACATTCATGATTTAATACATTGGTCAAATACAAATCAACCATGTTCGGAAAATACATTTAATCGTCTTTATGAAAAAATGAAAGATTATGCTAAAGACCATCAATTATTTGTAACGGATGCTTTAGTTGGTGCAGACCCTGCATACAAATTACAAATAAAATGCATTAATGAGCATGCTTGGCATCATTTATTCTTAAAACAATTATTCATTAGACCAAAAACTAAACTCACTACACCTGCTGAATTTACACTTATTTGTATGCCTAGTGTAAAAGCTAATCCAATTGAAGATGGTACACATTCTGAAACTTTTATTATTGTTAATTTCAGCAAAAAAATGGTATTAATCGGTGGCGGTGCTTATGCAGGTGAAATGAAAAAAGCTATTTTCTCTGTTATGAACTTCATTCTTCCTCAACGTGGTGTTTTATCCATGCACTGCTCTGCAAATGTAGGTAAAGATGGAAATTCTGCATTATTCTTTGGTTTAAGTGGTACAGGTAAAACAACTTTATCTGCTGACCCTAATCGTTCTTTAATCGGTGATGATGAACATGGTTGGAGTGAACATGGTATCTTCAATGTTGAAGGTGGTTGCTATGCAAAAACTATAAAAATTACACCTGAAAGTGAACCAGAAATTTATAATGCAATTCAATATGGAACTGTTTTGGAAAATGTTTATATCAATCCATATACTCGTGAACCAGATTTCTTTGATGCTAGATTTACACAAAATACGCGTACAGCTTATCCAATAGAAAATATTACAAATGCCATCGTACCAAGTATGGCAGGTCATCCAAATGCAATTATCTTCTTAACTGCAGATGCTTTTGGTGTATTACCTCCTATTGCAAAACTCACTAAAGAACAAGCTATGTATCACTTCTTATCCGGTTATACAAGTAAAGTTGCTGGTACTGAACGTGGTATTACAGAACCACAAGCAACATTCTCCATTGGTTTTGGTGAACCATTCTTCCCATTACCACCATTACAATATGCTAGATTATTAGGTGAAAAAATTAATCAATATAATACTAGCGTATATCTTGTTAATACTGGTTGGACTGGCGGTCCATATGGCGTTGGTAAACGTATGGAATTAAAATACACTAGAGCTATGATTTCTGCTGCTTTAGATGGTAAATTAGATGATGTTACTTGGACTAAACATGAATATTTCCAATTAAATATTCCAGATAGCTGCCCGGGTGTACCAAGTGAAGTATTAAATCCAGAAAATACTTGGATGGATAAAAAAGCATATAAAAATCAAGCTGAAAAATTAGTAAGATTGTTCGCTGAAAATGTTAAACGTTTCGCAGGAGAAATGCCAGAAGAAATTTTAAATGCTGGACCAAGACTTGAAGACTGAGAAGAAATTGGTTTTTGTAGAAAAATTATAAATATGATTTTAAAGTTTTTAGGCAATAAATAAATTTAATGGCGATAACTTAATTAATGAGAAAAGACTACCAAAAATAAATATGGTAGTCTTTTTTTTACTTATTTTTTATTTAAATCTTTATTGATGATTGGCATGATTTCATCTTCATCAGGTGTTACATATAAAGTTTTATTATTTGTAAAGATGACAAAACCAGGTTTAGCTCCTGATGGTTTTTTTAGATATCTACATTCTACATAATCAACAGGAATTTTAGAAGAACCACGAGCCTTACTGAAATATCCTGCGATTTGGGCAGCTAAAAATAGAGTATCCTCATCTACTTCATCGCCTTTAGTATCAATGATAACATGAGAGCCAGGGATATCTTTTGTATGCAACCAAATATCATCGCTATGTGCTGTTTTAAAAGAGAGTTTATCATTTTGATAATTGTTTTTGCCAACGAATAAGAACATTCCATTAGGTAGAGCAAATTTAAATGGTTTAGATGGAGCAATAGAAGCTTTTTTCTTATTTTCAGGTGGTAAAAACCCAGCTTTAATCATTTCAGCTTTGATATCTTCAATATCGGCTATAGTAGTACAAGCATCTATAGCAGTTTCTATGGTTAGGGCATATTCTCTATCTTTTTGGCAACGTTTTATTTGGATTTCTAACATTTGTGTAGAGCGTTTTAACTTATCGTATTTTTTATAATAAGCTTGCATATTTTGAATTAGAGTTAATTTCGTATCCAATGCAATAGTTATAGGCGCATAATTTTCATCATAAATATTAGCTACAGAAATTTCTTTGTCTTGATGGTCTTTAAATTGGTATTGATAAGTCATTAAGTTATCAGCTTTTATTTTATATTTTTCAGCTTTTTGCGCTTTAGCTAATTCTTCTGTAAGAATTTTTTCTTTTTTAGTTAAACGATTAATTTCATTATGGATTGTTTTACGATAGAAATCTTTTTCTGGCAAATTATAATAGCTGTTAGTATAGTTTTTGGAGTCTTCTAATAGAGCATTAATATCTGCATATGTTTTGAGGGTGAAGTCTTTTTCGTTAAAAATATGCAAAGTAAATGGTGCCACAGCTTTAATTTTACGTTTTTTATCTAAGACTAATGTTGGTGAAAAGTTTTTTTCTTGATACATGAGTTTTAATTCATCAATGATATTAGTTATAGAAGAAAAATCCATTTCGTCCATATCTTTTATTAATAAATCGTTGCTAAAGCCAGCTAAAAAGATGATTTCTTTTGCTGTTATTGGTCCGAAGCCCAAGCCACTAGCGATGATTGCTTGATATAAAGTCGCTTCTTGATATGTTTTTAAGCGTTCAATAAATGAATTTGTATCGGTGGTTAAAATATTTATTTTGTCTTGAATAGGTGGGACTTCATAATTTTGACCAGGTAAGACAGTACGTACACGGTTGCTATTTTCACCTACACGGCGAAAGGCTTCAATAATAGTTCCGTCTTGCATTAAAATAAGATTGCTATATTTTCCCATAAGTTCAGCTATTAAAGTTTTTGTAATGATAAGACTTTTTGGTCCTAAGGTATCAATATCTATTAAAATCATGCGGTCTAAACCATATTGAGAAATAGAGGCGATGCGACCACCTTCTAATTGCTTACGTAAAACCATGCAGAAAACTGGTGGTTCAGGTGGATTATCTGGTTGAAATTCAGTTATATTTGCCATAGGATTTTGAGGATTTATAGAAAGATATAAAATATATGTCTGTCCAGGTTGGCGAATATATAAATAAATATCTTGCTTGTTTGGTTGGCAGATTTTATCTATTCTACCACCTGCTAATTTGTCGTTTAGTTCATTTATTAAAGGATTTAATGAAAATCCATCTAAGCTCATAGTTTAATTCATTCCTTTCGTTAATTTCTTAGGTTAAGAAATTAATATCTAAAATATTATATCATAGGTATTTTTATTTGATAAATTATTAATTGAGCAGTTTTTGCTAAGTTTTTTGTCATTAATTAGTATTTTCTTTAAAAAGATGAATAATTATAATAATATGAGCAGGATTGTTGATATTTAATAGCGAATTAATATTAGTTATAGTTATAATATAATAATTTAGTTATTATCTATAATGAGCCTGAATAGATTTTAAATTTGTAAAAATAAATACATTGTTTTAATAATGTGTTTAAGGAGGATTTTATCATGGAATTTAATTTTTCTAAATGGCAAGCTTGTGGAAATGATTTTGTATTAGTAAATGCTTTCAATAATGAAGATATCAGTGAAATAATCGCAAATGCAGAAAAAATTTGTGATCGTCATTTTGGTGTAGGTGCTGATGGTGTTATATTTATTTTGCCATCTAAAGTAGCAGATTTTCGTATGCAAATCATCAATAGTGATGGCAGTGAAGCTGAAATGTGTGGTAATGGTATACGTTGCTTTGCCAAATGTGTAAAAGAAGCTAATCTTACAGATAAAAATAAATTCACTGTAGAAACTGGTGCTGGTATAATCGTTCCTGAAATTATGGAAGATGGCACTGTTCATGTAGATATGGGTGAACCTATTTTAGAAGGCGATAAAATTCCAGTATCTGGCTTTGGCAATAATCAAGTAGTAAATGAAGATATCACCGTAGATAGTCAAACTTATAAAATGACTTGTGTATCTATGGGAAATCCTCATTGTATCGTTTTTGTTGATGATATTAATAGTGTAGAACTTGAAAAAATTGGTCCAAAATTTGAAACTAATCCAGTATTTCCTAAGAAAACAAATACAGAATTTGTAGAAGTAAAAAATGATAAATATGTTCGCATGCGTGTTTGGGAACGTGGTGCAGGTATCACTTGGGCTTGTGGTACTGGTTCTTGCGCTACATTAGTAGCTTGTGCATTAAATAAACGTACACAAAGAACAGCTCAAATTGAATTAGATGGTGGTATTTTAACAATACAGTGGGCTGATAATAATCGTATTTATATGACTGGCCCTGCTACAAAAGTTTTCACAGCAACATGGGCTGATTAATAATCTTAATTAGGTTTGGGGAGGTATTTTTTTGATAAGAAGTATGACGGGCTTTGGCTCAGCAACTTTTGATAATGGAATATATAAAATTGGCGTAGAAATGAAAGCGGTAAACAATAGATATCGCGACATTTCCATTCGTATGCCAAGTGGACTACGTGCTTTAGAAGCAAGTATAGTTGAGGCTTTAAATAAATATGCTCTTCGTGGAAAAATAGATATTTACATTAATTTTGTAAATAACAATGAAGAAAATAAAAAGTTAGCCATTGACAAAGATTTGTTGATTGCTTATTATAAAAGCTTACAGGAAATCAATACAACTATTAAAAGTGTAGATAAAAAAGCAAAATTAAAAAATATATCTTTAATAGATTTGGCAAATTTTCAAGGCGTGATAAATTTAGCTGATGATAGTTTAGATTTAGAAGCGATAAAACCATTATTAGTGGCTACTGTAGAAGAAGCTACAGAAGAATTTGTCAAAATGAAATGTATTGAAGGTGAAAATCTAAAAAAAGATTTACTTCGTCGTTTAGATATCATTGCTAAGCATACAGAAAAAATAAAAGTAATAGCGCCTGAACGCTTAGTAAATTATCGAACTCAATTGATAGAAACACTTAAATCTTTATTGAGTGAACAAAATATTGATGAGAATAGAATAATCCAAGAATGTGCGATAATGGCAGATAAAATGGATATTACAGAAGAAATTGTACGCATGGGAAGTCATTTACAGCAGTTTAAGGCTAGTTTGGAAATGGACGGTAATATTGGTCGTAAATTAGACTTTATTGTCCAAGAAATGAACCGTGAAACAAATACAATGGCTTCTAAAGCTAATAATGCTGAAATTGCTAATTTAGTAGTAGAGATTAAAGGCGAATTAGAAAAAATTCGTGAACAAATCCAAAATATTGAATAGGTAAAAATAGGTAAAGAAGTTATGCAGGCAAGATTAGTTAATATTGGTTATGGTACAATTATAGCTGTAGATAGAATTATCGCAGTTGTCGCTCCAGAGTCAGCACCAATAAAGCGTATAGTCCAAGAGGCAAAAGAGTTAAAGAACTTAATTGATGCCACTTATGGACGTCGTACACGTTCAGTGATTATCATGGATAATTCGACTGTTGTTTTATCGGCTGTACAGCCAGAAACAATAACAAATAGAGTAAATATGGATATTATAAAAGAAAAGGGTAGAGTAAATGAAGAATAAGGGTAATTTAATCGTTATTTCTGGACCATCTGGTACAGGAAAAGGGACTGTTTGCAAAGAATTATTAAAAGCACAGCCAGAAATTGTATTTTCCATATCAGCAACAACACGTAAACCTAGACCAGGCGAAGTGAATGGTAAGGATTATTGGTTCTTATCTAAAGAAGAATTTCAGCAAATGATAGCAGAAAATCGTTTGTTAGAATGGGCTGAAGTTTATGGAAATTATTATGGAACTCCAGCAGATAAAGTACGCGAAGTATTGGAAAGTGGTAAAGATGTATTACTTGAAATCGATACTCAAGGTGCTTTAAATGTACAGAAAATGTTTTTAAAAGAAGGTACATTCATCTTTTTATTACCTCCTTCTCTTGCAGAACTTGAAAAACGCATTCGCGGACGTGGTACTGAAACTGAAGAAGCAATAAAACGTCGCCTCAGCGCTGCTATTGAAGAAATTCCACGCGGAAATAATTATGATTACATCATCACTAATGAAGTTGTCAGTGATGTTGTAAATAAAATTTTGCATATTATTGAAGCTGAACGCTGTGCAGTGTATAATAATTTAGATAAACTTGTTCAACTTGAAAATGAAAAAGTTTAAATTAAAATATTGCAAAGGAGCGATTTATAATGGATATAGTACATCCTTCTATGGACCAACTTTTACCAAAAGTTGATAGTAAATATACTTTAGTAGTTTTAGCAGCTAAAAGAGCTAGACAAATTTTAGCAGGTTCTTCTGTAAAATCCGTACTTCAATCTCATAAAGATGTTACAAATGCTTTAGAAGAAGTTGCAGAAGATAAAATTACTTTTGCACGTGTGAAAAAAAGCATTTAATTTAAAATGAAAGGCAAGCTAATACTTGCCTTTTTTGCTAATTAAGACGGTAAATATTAATTTATTTTATATAAGAGGTTTATTATGTTAAAAGGCAAAAATATCTTATTAGCAGTTTGTGGTGGTATTGCAGTTTATAAAGTTGTAGATGTAGCTAGCAGATTAAGAAAATTAGGCGCTAATGTACATGTAGTAATGACTAAAGAAGCTACAAATTTTGTCACACCACTTACATTTCAAGAAATCAGTGGAAATCCTGTAAATGTTTCTATGTGGGATAAAGTTACAAATTGGAATGTAGAACATATTGCTCTTGCTAATTTGGCGGATTTAGTTTTGATTGCACCTGCAACAGCAAATATTATTGGTAAAATAGCAAATGGTATTGCTGATGATATGTTATCCACTGTGATTATGGCGACTAAAGCACCTGTTTTTGTCGCTCCTGCAATGAATAGTAATATGTATCAAAACCCAATAACACAAAAAAATATAAATACTCTTCGTGAATATAATTATCATATTATTGAGCCAGCAAGTGGTCATTTAGCTTGTGGTGTAAATGGTATAGGTAGACTTCCTGAATCTATTACTTTAGTAGAGACTATAAAAGATTATGTTGAAAAACAAAATAATCAGTCTTTAAAAGGTAAAAAAGTGATTGTAAGTGCAGCAGGTACAAGAGAACCAATTGACCCTGTTCGCTACATCAGTAATCGTTCTAGTGGAAAAATGGGATATGCTATTGCTACAGAAGCTGCTAGTAGAGGTGCTGAAGTAGTTTTAGTTTCAGGCATTACAAATATTAAAGCGTCTGAAAATGTAAAATTAATAAAAGTAGAGTCTGCACGTGAAATGCAAAAACATATTGAAGAACATTTTGCAGATTGTGATATTACAATAATGTCAGCGGCTGGTTCAGATTATCGTGTAAAAGAAGTAGCTAGTCAAAAAATAAAAAAATCTGATGAAGTCATGACTATTGAGCTTGTAAAAAACCCAGATATTTTGAAAGGTTTAGGCGAGAAAAAATCAGATAAACAGTATTTAGTTGGCTTTGCTGCTGAAACACAGAATGTTGAAGAATATGCTAAAGGCAAATTACAACGCAAAAATCTTGATATGATTGTAGCAAATGATGTAAGCCAAGCTGGTGCTGGATTTAATGTAGATACTAATATAGCTAAAATCATCACTCGTGATGGAGAAATAAAACAAGCTCCACTTATGCAAAAGGCAGAACTTGCTAAATTGATTTTAGATACAATTGAAGAAAAAATAAATAAATGATAAATAAAAACTCCTATTAGTTTTTGAAGCTAGTAGGAGTTTTTTATAATTAGTTGTTATGATAAAATATAAGTTAAATGATGTAAAAAAATAAATAAAGAAGGTATTTATATGTTTGATAATTTAAAATTAGGTTTTATTGGTTTTGGCAATATGGGACAAGCTATAGCTACAGGTTTAATCAATCAAGGAGCTATACAGGGCAATCAAATTTTTGCTTGTGCTAAGAATTGGGATAAACTTTGTAAAAATACACAGGAAAAACAAATCAATCCTTGTAAAAGTGCAAAAGAAGTTGTCGATAATGTAGATATGGTCATCATAGCTGTGAAACCATATATGATAGAAGAAGTCATTACACCAATAAAAAAAGAATTACAAGAAAAAATCGTTATTTCTATTGCAGCAAATTTTCCTTTTGCTAAATATGAACAAATTCTTTTACCAAATACACATCATTTAAGTACAATACCAAATACACCAGTAGCCATAGGTGAAGGTATTTTTATTTGTGAAAATACACATTCTTTAAGTGATGAAGAATTGGATTTATTTACAAAATTATTCTCCACAATTTCTATAGTTCAATTTGTAGAAACTAAACAATTATCTATTGGCGGAACTGTAGCAGGTTGTGGCCCGGCTTTTGCTAGTATGTTTATCGAAGCTTTAGCTGATGCTGGTGTAATGCATGGTCTTGCTCGCCCTGTAGCTTATAAATTAGCAAGTCAAATGATAGTGGGAACTGGTAAATTGCAATTAGCTACAAATAATCATCCAGGTGCAATGAAAGATGCAGTGTGTTCACCTGCTGGTACTACAATTGTAGGTGTAGCAACCTTAGAACGTAAAGGCTTTAGAAGTGCAGTGATTGACGCTATTGATGCTATTGAAAACAAATAAATTTATATAAAAATATGATATAATATAACTAATAATTATTCAAAGTGAGGCGATAAATATGAAAAGATGGAAAAAAGTTTTAGCTCTTAGTGCTATGGGTTTAATTTTAACAAGTGCAAGTTATTAATTATCTGTAGATAATACAGCACAGGCAAGACCATTACCTAGAGCTGAAAGAGTATCACCACAAATGCGTATTAATAATGAAATGCAAAATATAAGTGAATATTTTGGGGTAGATAAGCAAACATTAGTAGCGTATTATAATAATGGTTGGGAAATGCCTGAACTTCGTAGAGGTGCTTTCTTAGCATATGCTTCACATAAATCTTTTGATGATGTTATGAATTTAAGAGAGAATAATTCTTGGGGTCGTGTAGAATATTTAATTGGGCTTACACCAAATGATTTAAAGACAACACAAGATGATATTATATCAACACAGATAGCTAATAAATTAGATATAAATAAAAGTATTGTAACTTTTTTAGTTAAACAAAATTATGAAGTAGATGAAGTTATTCATGGCATACTTTATTCTATGTATGTAGGTAAATCTCCAGCTGATATTATAGAAATGTATAATCCACCAACATCTAATTGGGAAGTGGTAGCAGATGATTTGGGTATTACTCAAGAAGAATTAGATGAAATACATCAAAAAATGGAAACATTGGATTTAGGCATGATTAAAGGTCCAAAAGGACCTGGAGCGATGAGATTTTAAAATTAAATAACATAAATAAAAATAAGCACTAATTGATATAGTGCTTATTTTTTATGAAGTAATTTATTTTATTAGAAGAAACAAGATTTTCCAATAAATTCTCTTAGTATAGAATTATTTGGTACATCATCATCGTTTGAAATATCTTCAAAGTAATCAAGAAAATCAATTAAGCGTTTAGATATATTATATTCTGGTAAATCAGGCGTGATTTTTTCTAATAAAGGTTTAGCGTATTTCTTTAAAATACCTAATTCATAAATTAGAGCAGAATTAAACATGACGTCTGCATTTTCTTGGAATGGGAAAATATTTTTATCTTCACCTTTGCGCACATCAGGCCATTGTTTAATTGTTTTTAAAGCGTGAGCACCTCTAAATTGATTATCGCGAACAATACGGCGAATAATGCGAGCAGCTGTAGTAGGAATGCGGTTGTGTGCATCTATAGCTAATTGAGTTAAGGCGCTGACATAAATTTTATATTTTACATGAGAAGGAATATCTCTTGTTAATTCATCATTTAAACCATGAATACCTTCGATGATGATAGGTTGATTAGGTTCTAATTTTACAATATGATTTTTCCATTCACGGTAGCCTGTGGTGAAATTATAAACTGGTAATTCAACGCTCTCTCCTTTTAATAATGCCATCATATGTTTATTGAATAATGGCAAATCCAAAGCTTCTATAGATTCAAAATCATATTGACCTTCAGGTGTTTTAGGAGTTTTATCTCTATCTAAGAAATAATCATCTAAAGATATGGATAGAGGATTTATACCATTGACAAGCAATTGTATGCGCAATCTTTGAGCAAATGTTGTTTTTCCAGAAGATGATGGACCAGCTATTAAAATTAAACGAAGGTCTTCTATAGATTCAACTATATGATCGGCAATTTGAGCGATTTTCTTTTCGTGTAATGCTTCGGAAATACGAATTAATTCACTAATTTTATTTGAGTGAATATATTCATTCAAATTGGTCACATAATTACATTTTAAAATGTAAGACCATCTATCGGCTTCACTTAATATCATAGATAGTTTCTTTTGTTTCATCTTTGGCGGAATTACATTAGGATTGCTGATTAAAGGTGTTCTAACAATCAATCCTGGCTCATAAAAGTCTATAGCGAATTTATCTAATAATGAAGTGTTATAAAGCATTGGACCATAAAGATAATCATAATAGCCTGCGCAGTAATAAAGGCTTACATAGTCTTGCTTTAAGGATTCAAGAAGTTTTGATTTAGCGATTTGTTGAGATTCTCTAAATAAAGCAACAGCATCTTCACGAGGCAAAATGCATTTTTTTATATCTTTTGCTTTAGAAACAAATTCAAACATTTTTTCTTGAATTTTGCCGACCATTTCTAGTGTTAAATCACCTTTAGGCAATAATTCACAATAAATACCATTATTTACGGAATGTTCTACTACTACCTCTTTATCAGGATAAAGCATATTTACAGCAGCCATCATGATAAATAAAATACTTCGTTGATAAGCTTGGACACCATCTTCAGTGGTCATATCAATGAATTCTACTTTGTTTTCTGGTGTAACTTGCGTTTGTACATCACGTAGGACATTATTTATTTTTACTGCTGTTATCAAATTTTTGTGATTTTTCTGTTCTTTTAAGACAGTATCTAATAATGAGTATTTTATTTGGCAATCCATAAAGAACACCTCCTAATTTTTCTTAAATATATTATAACAAAAACATTATAAAAACGATAATATTATTTTAAAAAATAGGGCAATGATTTTATACTTTTATAAACAAAAAACGCACCTCCAAAAGTTGGTTTTTATCCAACTTTCAGGGTGCAGTTGTTTTTTTGATTTTCAATTGGTCATTATAAGCCAAATACATAGCACATTAAGGAATAAACTAATGCACCAACAATGGCTGTACAAGGAATTGTTAAAACCCATGCCATAAGCATTTGTTGAGCTGTTCCCCAACGAACTGCTCCAATGCGTTTTGCACTACCTATACCCATTATAGAACCAGAAACGACATGTGTAGTACTTACTGGTAAAGAAAGTAATGTAGCAGAGAAAATTATGACAGAAGAGTTTAAATCGGCAGCAAAACCAGATATTGGCTGGAGTTTGAAGATACGACCACCTACAGTTTTGATGATTTTCCAACCACCAATAGCAGTACCACAAGCCATAGCTGTTGCAGCCAAGATTTTTACATAATAAGGAACTTCAAAAACATCGATATAACCACCACTTAAAAGAGCAAGTGTGATAATACCCATAGATTTTTGAGCATCATTTGAGCCATGAGAAAAAGCCATAGTAGCAGCTGTTATAATCTGCATGCGTTTGAATTTATTATTGAGCGACGAGGGCCTAAATTTACCAAATAATAAATAAAATATATTCATAATGATAAAGCCGACAACGATAGCAATAATAGGTGATAAAATCAAGGATAATACAATTTTACCAATGCCCCAGAAATTCAAGCCAATAGCACCTGTGGAAACGAGTACAGCACCAATAATACCACCAACTAAAGCGTGAGAGGAACTACTTGGCATTGCTATCCACCAAGTGAATAAATTCCAAACAATAGCACCAATTAAAGCAGCAACAATGATATGTTCATCAATATGTTCTGCTGATTTTACAATGTCGCCACCAATTGTTTTAGCAACACCTGTACTATACATAGCACCAAAGAAATTCAAGAAAGCTGCCATTATGATAGCTGTTCTAGGTTTTAAAGCTCTTGTTGATACAGATGTAGCAATAGCATTAGCTGTATCATGAAACCCATTAATAAAATCGAATACTAAAGCTAGGATAATAACTGCTATGATAAGAAATTGTAACTCATGCATATTTCATTACCACGCCTCTCACCAAATCAGATAATTTTTCGCAATGGTCTAAAGTATCTTCCATATAAGTCAAAATATCTTTCCATTTGATAAGCTCAATTGGGTCAGTGATATGTTCAAATAAGTAAGCAACCTCTTCACGATAAATACGGTCGCCTTCGCTTTCAAGCTTGCTAATTTTATAAGTACATTCTAAAATTTCGTGTTCATGTTTTGTAACTTCATGAAGCATAGAAAACGCTTTTAAGATTTCATCTGTTGCTGATACTAATAATTCAGATAAAGCGATAGCTGCTTTGCTTGTATCTACTAAATGATACATAACAGCTCTTTGGAGTGTTCCTTGGAGAAAGTCAACCCCATCATCAAGACCATTAGCTAATGCATAAATGTCTTCACGGTCAATAGGAGTGATGAATGTTTTGTTTAGTTTATCAATGATTTTGTCGTTAACAGCATCAGCTTCATGTTCGATATTAATGATATCTGATAGTTTAGCTTCTGCTTTATTGTTGCCAGACATAACATCATTAATTAATTTTGCACTACTGTTAAAGTGTTTTGCACTAGCTAAAAATAAATCATAAAATTCCGTATCCTTTTTTGTAAAAAAGTTGAACATGCCCATTTGTTACTGTAAATCTCTAAACTAAAATTAAGCTAGAGAATATTCCTTGTTCATAGTATTCACTAAAATTATTAATGTTTGATGCAATACTCCCAAGGCTTAACATCCCGGCGATTTCCGGTACAATATTACTAAATAGTAATACCAGTAACTCTTATCCTTTCCTTGTTATTCATCAAATATATACTTCACTTATATTTAAAGTGAATGCGATTATTATTATGGAGATACATATATTTTAATTTTAAAGTAAAGAAAAAGTAAAATATGGATAAATATAATTTTACTTTTTCTTTACATCTGAAATTAAATCATACGCTTTCCATAAATCTGTAAATAATTATACCATATTAGAAAAAAATAGGCGATAAATTTACTAGTAAAATGTAAAATTTATCGCCTATTTGTAAAATTTTTATGAAATATTCATTAAGATATTAGATATTTAAAAATGTATTTACAGCTTTAATCATATCTTCTTTTGCACATAAATTATTATGCAAAATAGGTAAAGATTGTAATTGAGCCAAGCCTTGAGGAATTTTATCTTTATTCAATGTAGATAATTTATCTAATAAAGCAAATTCATCTTTATCGGAGATATCTTCACCAAGAGCAGATAAAACGCTATCACTAAATTTATATGGGCTAGCAGTAGATAATACAACCATAGGTGTTTTATCTTGTGTAGATTTTTGATAATCTTGAGCTACTTGCCATGCAACAGCAGTATGTGTATCTGCTACATAATTATCTTGTTGATAAATATCATGAATACATTTTTTAGTAGCGTTATCATCTAAATATCCAGCAGAGAAAGTTTCTTGAATAGCTTTTAATGTTACTTCATCAACTTGATAGCAACCTGTTGATTGAAGTTTTTCCATATAGGATTTTATTTTAGTTGCATCATTTGTAATATGATAAAGTAAACGTTCTAAATTACTGGAAATTAGAATATCCATTGATGGAGATATAGTTTTGAAAAATTCACGATTGCGGTCATAAGTGCCAGTTTTCAAGAAATCTGTCAATACATTATTAGAGTTAGAAGCACAAATTAAACGATTGACAGGAAGACCCATGCATTTTGCGTAGAAACCAGCTAAGATATCGCCAAAATTACCAGTTGGTACAGTAAAGTTGACTTTATCACCCATAGTGATTTTTTTATCATTAACTAAATCAGCATATGCACTGAAGTAATAAACTATCTGTGGCAATAAACGGCCCCAATTTATGGAGTTTGCAGAAGAGAGTTTAAAACCTTTTTCATTTAGATATTCATTGTATCTACTATCACTAAAGATTTGTTTAACACCGCTTTGAGCGTCGTCAAAATTACCTTTAACAGCGAATACAGATACATTATCACCTTGTTGTGTGAGCATTTGTAAACGCTGAATTTTGCTTACGCCTTCTTGTGGATAAAAGACAAGAATTTTTGTTTGGTCAACGTTTTTAAAGCCATCTAAGGCTGCTTTACCTGTATCACCAGAAGTAGCTACTAAAATAACTAATTCATCTTTATCACCTAATTTTTTTAATGAAGTAGAGATGAATTGTGGCAATAATTGTAATGCCATATCTTTAAAAGCACTTGTTGGACCATGCCAAAGTTCTAAAAGATAGTTATTTTTTTCGACTTCTACTGTAGGGACAATTTTATCAGTGTCAAATTTTTCTGTAGTATAAGCGTTATCAACACATTGATTGATTTCTTCAGCAGTAAAATCTGTTAAATATAAAGAAAGAATTTTTTTTGCACGTTCTTGATAAGATAAATCAAGAAGTAAAGTTAAAAATTTTTCATCAATAATAGGTATATTTTCAGGAACAAACAATCCACCATCTTCTGCTAATCCTTTTATGATGGCACGTGCAGAAGTAACAGCACAATTATGACCACGTGTACTTATATAATTCATAGAATGCCCCCTTAATTTATAAATATCTATTTATATTCGATTTAATGATTAGTCTTTAAAGAATTCATCATGAATAGCATTTACAGCTTCTTTGATTTTATCAGCTTTAATTAAGCAAGAGATGCTGATTTCAGATGTACTGATTACATCAATATTGATATTAGCATCAGATAAAGCTTTGAACATTCTAGCAGCAATACCAGGGTTACCGAGCATACCTGCACCAACGATAGAAACTTTAGCTACGTCTTGTTCGATTAATACTGCAACAGCATTTAATTCATCAGCAACTTTATCTACAATTTGTTTTGCTTGACCGAGGTCATCAGCAGTAACAGTAAATACCATATCAGTAACATTTTTTTCCATATTGCGAATGCTTTGTACAATCATATCAACATCAACATTATTTTCAGCAAGTTTGGAGAAAATTGCATGTGCAATACCTGGAGTATTTGGAATACCTAATACAGCGAATTTAGCTACATTAGTATCATGAGCTACTCCTCTAATAATAAACTCTTTCTCTTCCATTGTATATTCCTCCCTAATAATTGTGCCTGGTTTGTTAGTGAATGTAGATCTTACATGAATTGGAATATTGTATAAACGACCAGTTTCTACGGAACGTGGTTGCATAACACCAGCACCTAAACGAGCCATTTCTAACATTTCATAATATGTGATTTCTTTCATTCTACGAGCGCCTTTAGCAATACGTGGGTCAGCAGAATATACGCCATCAACATCAGTATAAATTTCACAAACATCAGCTTTCATAGCACCAGCTAGAGCAACTGCAGAAGTATCAGAACCACCACGACCTAAAGTAACAGGATCGCCTAAATCATCACAACCCTGGAAGCCAGCTACAATAACAATATTGCCTTTATCTAATTCTTCAAAAATACGTTTAGGTTGGATATCTTTGATTTTACCTTTTGTGTGAACAGAATTAGTTTTTACACCAGCTAATGCTCCAGTAAGAGAAATAGCTTTTTGTCCTAAAGCTTTAAATGCCATAGTCAATAAAGAAATTGAAACTTGTTCACCAGTAGTAAGTAACATATCCATTTCACGAGTATATTGATATGGATCTTTAGTAATCCCTTTTGCCAATTGAATTAAGTCATCTGTTGTATCCCCCATAGCGGAAACAACTACTACAATTTTATCATCTGGCTGTTTTTCATCTAAAATACGTTTTGCAACAGCTTTGATTTTATCAATATTTCCAACAGAGCTGCCACCAAATTTTTTTACAATTAGTGCCATTGTTACCCTCCTAAAGTATTTATGTATTTACATAGTGTATAAATTAAGTTTGCCTTTTACATTTATTATACAATGCAAACCATATATAATGCTTTTATTATAGCAGCTTATGTTTATTGTGTCTATCATAATTATAATTATAATCTATATAATTATTTGATTTTATAAAAATACTTATATTTAATTTTGTTAAATGAAAATTTCTTATTTATTATAATAGGAAATAAGAAGAAAATTTTTGGTAAAAATAGCGTAAACAAGTGATTTGTCAAATTAAAAAAGATACAATAAGAATATAAAAAAATTTTATTTCTTTATATTTAGTAATTTTTATCTAGAAGTTTTCAAGGTTACATTTTTGCAAAATTTAAAATTATCTTAGAGTGAAAATTTCTATCCTTTTTATAAAAATATGTAAAATTTTTATAAGCTATATACATTGAAGTTTTAAGTTTATTCTGTTATAGTAATTATTGTACTAATTAAATAAAACTACTCAGGAGGTTGATGATTTAAATGAAAGTAGCTGTAGTAATGGGCAGTGATTCTGATTTTCCCATTTTAAAACCGGCTGTTGATTTATTACATCAGTTTAATGTAGAAACAGAAGTAATCGTAGCTTCTGCACACCGTACCCCTGGCAAAGTCCGTGGCCTAGTTTCTTCTGCGGAAGAAAGAGGTGTTGGCGCATTCATCTCTGCCGCTGGTGCTGCTGCACATTTAGGTGGAGTTATCGCATCTTATACTACTTTACCTGTTATTGGAGTACCAATTAATGCAACTCCATTAAATGGTATGGATGCTTTATTAAGTACTGTACAAATGCCATCTGGAATTCCAGTTGCAACTATGGCAATTAATGGTGCTAAAAATGCTGCTATTTTTGCTATAGAAATCTTTGCTGTAAGCGATATGAATTTAAGAAAACAACTTAAAGAATATCGCGAAAAAATGGTTGAAGAAGTTGAAGCTAAAGCTGCAAAAGTTGCACAACAACTTCAAGCATAATTAACGAAAAAATTCATCTAAAATTAATATAAAATCGTATAACTCATTTTTATTTAGATTTTAGTTAATGACTTGGGAGGTCAATTAATAATGGAAAACAAATTATTATATGAAGGCAAAGCAAAAAAAATCTTTTCAACAGAAAATCCTGATGAATTATTAGTTTATTACAAAGATGATGCAACTGCTGGTAATGGTGCAAAAAAAGGTACTATTGCAGATAAAGGCATTTTAAATAATAAAATTACTAATTTCTTCTTTGGTTTATTAGAAAAAGAAGGCATTAAACATCACCTCATTAAAGTTCTTAATGACCGTGAAATCCTTGTAAAAAAATTAGATATCGTTCCTCTTGAAGTTATTATCCGTAATGTAGCTGCTGGTAGCTTAGCAAAACGTCTTGGTCTTGAAGAAGGCGTAAAAATGTCTAAACCTGTAATTGAATATTGCTATAAATGTGATGATTTAGGTGACCCTATGGTTAACCGTTATCATATCACAGCTATGGGTTGGGCAACAGCTGAAGAACTTGATCAGATTGAAGCGATGTCTCTTAAAATCAATGATGTTATGACAAAATATCTTGCTACAAAAAATATTGACCTCATTGACTTTAAATTAGAATTTGGTAAATATCATGGTGAAATTCTTTTAGGCGACGAATTATCTCCAGATAACTGCCGTTTCTGGGATAGTCAGACACATGAAAAACTTGATAAAGATAGATTCCGTCGTGATTTAGGTAATGTTGAAGATGCTTATAAAGAAGTTCTTCATCGTTTAACAGGCGAAACTTTATAATTAAATAAAATACTAAGCATAAATTATAAAATATTTATGCTTAGTATTCTTAATTTATATTGTATGTATTGAGTAGGTTTATGATTAAAATATATGTATAGGAGAATGTAACTAATGGTTGACATTACGTCAAATAAGTGGAAAGAAGAATGTGGCGTCTTTGGTGTATTTTCTCGTACTGAAGATGTTTCTATGTTAACATATCTTGGGTTGTATGCACTTCAACATCGTGGTCAAGAAAGTGCTGGTATAGCTGTTACTGATGGCGCTTGGATGGACGTTACTCGTGATATGGGGCTTGTAAATGAAGTATTTCGTCATCAATTACCTCATATGGAAAATCAATATATTGCTATTGGTCATGTACGTTATTCAACAACTGGCTCTAGCTTATTATCAAATACACAACCTTTAATTGCTAATTATTCCGGCGGAAAAATTAGTTTAGCCCATAATGGTAATTTAACAAATGCAGCTGAACTTCGTCGTTACTTAGAAGAACAAGGTACAATTTTTCAAACTTCTATAGATACAGAAGTAATCGTTAATCTTATCGCACGTTCTCGTAAATCAAGTATTGAGGAAAAAATCATTGAAAGTGTACAACAAGTAAAAGGTGCTTTTTGCTTGGCTATTATGACTGAAAATAAATTAATAGCTGTACGTGATCCACAAGGATTTAGACCTCTTTGCATCGGTAAAACAGAAGAAGGTTCTTGGATAATTTCTTCTGAATCTTGTGGTCTTGATGTTGTAGGTGCAGAATTTATTAGAGATGTTGAACCAGGCGAAATGATTGTCATGGGTGATGATGGTTTAAAATCCTATAAATACACAACTCCAGAGAAAAAAGCTGCATGTGTTTTCGAATATATATATTTTGCTCGTCCAGATAGTGTAATTGATGGACAAAGTGTTCATGCTGCTCGTTTTATGATGGGTCGCATGCTTGCTCGTGAAAGTAAATTCAAAGGTGATATTGTTATATCTGTACCAGACTCTGGTAATACAGCTGCTACAGGTTTTGCTTATGAATCAGGCATTCCATTTTGCGAAGGCTTAATCAAAAATCGTTATATTGGACGTACATTTATTCAGCCAACACAGAAAAAACGTGATACAGCTGTTCGCTTAAAATTAAATGCTATAGCTGAAGCTGTTCGTGGTAAATCTGTTATTATGGTAGATGATTCTATCGTTCGTGGTACTACTAGTGGTAAAATCGTAAAAATGCTTCGCAAAGCAGGTGCAAAAGAAGTTCATATGTGCATTAGTTCTCCACCAATTGGCTATCCTTGCTACTATGGTATTGATACTTCTGTACGTAAAGAATTAATCGCTGCAACTAAATCAGTTGAAGAAATTCGTCAATTTATAGGTGCAGATTCTTTACATTTCCTTTCCTTGGAAGGTCTTAAAGCTTCTATGACAACAGCTAATCCTGAAGATATGTGTTATGCTTGCTTTAACAATGCTTATCCAATTGAAATGTCAAAAGAAACAGTAACTGGTGCTGATAAATACGTATTTGAACAAAGAGCAAAATAATTTGCACTTTTTGGAGGTTAACATGACTGATAATAAACAGACAAATCTTACGTATCGTGATTCTGGTGTTGATATTGATGCTGGAAATTATTCTGTAAAACTTATAAAAGATAGCGTAAAAGCAACATATCGTCCAGAAGTTTTAGGTGATTTAGGCGGTTTTGGTGGTCTTTTTGCTTTAAATAGTGGAAAATATAAAGAACCTGTATTAGTATCTGGTACTGATGGTGTTGGTACAAAATTACGTCTTGCATTTATGCTTGATAAACATGATACTATTGGTCAAGATGCTGTAGCTATGTGCGTAAATGATATCTTAGTGCAAGGTGCAGAACCACTTTATTTCTTAGATTATCTTGCTGTAGGAAAATTAGATCCAGAAAAAGTAGCTACTGTAGTAAAAGGTGTAGCTGGTGCTTGTAAAGAATCTGGCTGTGCTTTAATCGGTGGTGAAACTGCTGAAATGGCTGGTTTTTATGCTGATGGCGAATATGATATTGCTGGTTTTGCTGTTGGTGTAGTGGATAAAGCTAATATCATCACTGGTGAAAAAATCAAAGCTGGCGATGTTTTGTTAGGTATTCCTTCTAGTGGTGTACATTCTAATGGTTATTCTTTAGTTCGTAAAATCTGCTTTGATGTAAAAGGTTTTAAAGGTGAAGAAAAATTCCCAGAATTAAATGGCAAAACATTAGGCGAAGAACTTTTAACACCTACACGTCTTTATCCATCTGTTTGCTTACCATTAATTGAAAAATATGATATTCATGGTATGGTACATGTAACTGGTGGCGGTTTCTATGAAAATATTTCCCGCATTTTACCAGAAGGTACTGGCGTTGAAGTAGATGCTAGCACATGGGAAATGCCAGCAATCTTCAAACTCTTACAAGCTTGGGGAAATGTAGATTGGCATGAAATGTACCGTGTATTCAATATGGGTATCGGTATGATTTTACTTGTATCTGAAGAAGAAGCAGCTAAAATTCAAGAAGACCTCAAAGCAAAAGGTGAAAAATCCTATATTATTGGTAAAGTTGTTGAAGGCAACCAAACTGTAGAAGTAAAAGGCGGAGTTTTCAATGAATAACCAAATAATTTTAGGTGTATTGGCTTCTGGTCGTGGTAGTGATTTACAATCTATCATTGATGCGATTGAAAATGGTCAGATTAAAACTAAAATAGGTGTTGTGCTCACTGATAAACCAGAAGCAATGGCATTAGAACGCGCTAGAAAAGCAGGCATTCCTGCTGTTTGCGTTGATCGAAAAAAATGTTCTACAAAAGAAGAATTTGAACAAAAACTTGTAGAACAATTAAAAAAATACAATGTAGGTCTAGTTGTTTTAGCTGGATTTATGCGTATTTTAAGCCCTTATTTTGTCAATGAATTTAAAAATTGTATTTTAAATATACACCCATCATTATTACCTTCTTTTGGTGGAGCTCATGCTCATCGTGATGTTTTAGCATATGGTGTGAAAGTATCTGGTTGCACTGTGCATTTTGTAGATGAAGGTATGGACAGTGGCCCTATCATCATGCAAAAAGCAGTACCTGTTTTAGATGATGATACAGAAGAAACTTTATCTGCTAGAGTGCTTGAACAAGAACATATAATATATCCAAAAGTTATTGAATTGTATTTAGCAGGAAAAATACATGTCAATGGTCGTCATGTGACGATTGATGATTGATTTTATATAATCACATTAAGAGGAGGCTTTTATTATGCCTATTAAAAGAGCGTTATTAAGTGTTTCTGACAAAACTGGTATTGTAGAATTTGCACGTAAACTTCATGAAGCTGGTGTAGAAATCATTTCTACTGGTGGAACAATGAAAGCAATTGACGATGCTGGTATACCTGTTACTTATGTTAGTGATGTAACTAAATTCCCTGAAATTATGGATGGTCGTGTAAAAACTTTAAATCCATATATTCATGGTGGTATTTTAGCTGTTCGTGATAATCAAAGTCATGTAGCACAAATGCAAAAATTTAATATTCAACCTATTGATTTAGTTGTTGTAAATTTATATCCATTCCGTGAAACTATAGAAAAACCAAATGTAACTCTTGCTGAAGCAGTAGAAAATATCGATATCGGTGGTCCTGCAATGATTCGTGCTGCTGCAAAAAATTTCAAATTTGTTACAGTTGTAGTAAATCCTAAACATTATGATGAAGTTGCTGAAATGATAGCTAAAGATGGTTGCACTACAGGAAAATTCCGTATGCAATTAGCTCAAGAAGCTTTCTGTCATACATCTCATTATGATGATTGCATTCAAGAATATCTTACAGCTCAGTTAAGCAAATAATATATTTTAGCGCACTTATTGATATGCTAATAATTGGCACTATTTAAGTGCGTTTTCTTTTAATAAGTTTAATAAGGGGGTTATATTTTGGATATTTTAGTTATTGGTAGTGGTGGACGTGAACATACACTTACATGGAAATTAGCTCAAAGTAAACTTGTGGATAAAATTTATGCTGTGCCAGGAAATCCAGGCATGGAAAAAATAGCACAATGTATACCAGGTTCAGTAGAGGATAATGAATTTTTAGTAAAAGTAGCTCAAGAGAAAAAAGTCGATTTAGTAGTGGTAGGACCAGAAGTTCCATTGACAAATGGAATTGTTGATGATATGGCTAAAGTGGGAATTGCTTCTTTTGGACCACAAAAAGCTGCTGCTCAATTAGAAGGTTCTAAATCTTTTTCTAAAAATATTATGAAAAAATATGGCATTCCTACTGCAAAATATGAAGTTTTCACAGATGCAGTGGAAGCTAAAAATTATATAGAAAAAGAAGGCGCACCAATAGTAATTAAAGCAGATGGACTTGCTGCTGGTAAAGGTGTTATTGTTGCAGAAACAAAAGAGCAAGCTTTAGAAGCAATTGATGAAATTATGTGCGATAAAACTTTTGGTAATGCTGGTAATAGCGTAGTTATCGAAGAATTTATGGCTGGCGAAGAAGCTTCTGTATTGGCTTTCACTGATGGTGAAACTATTATCCCTATGATACCATCTCAAGACCATAAAAGAGCGTATGACGGCGATAAGGGGCCGAATACAGGCGGTATGGGAACATATGCACCAGCTCCAGTAATCACAGAAGATTTAATGAAGCAGGTACAAACAAAAATTTTAGAGCCAACTATAAAAGCTATGAAACAAGAAGATTATGAATACAAAGGTTGTTTGTATGCTGGTTTAATGATAACAGCAGAAGGTCCAAAAGTTGTAGAATTTAATGCTCGTTTTGGTGACCCAGAAACACAAGTTGTATTGCCATTGTTAGAAAGTGATTTAGCTGAAATCATGTTAGCTTGTGCAAATGGTACACTTGCAAATTGTGATATAAAATGGAGCAAAAAAGCTGCTGTTTGTGTAGTTATGAGTGCCGGTGGATATCCTGCTAAATATGAAAAAGGCAATGAAATTCTAGGTTTAGATAAGGCTGAAAATGAAAATGTCTTAGTTTTCCATGCTGGTACAGCTAAAAAAGATGGAAAAATTGTAACAAATGGTGGACGTGTATTAGGTGTAGTGGCTTTAGGTGATGATATAAAAACTGCTGTAGATAAAGTTTATACAGATATAAAACTTATTGATTTTAAAGATGTATATTATAGAAAAGATATCGCACATAGAGCTTTTAACCGTAAATAATTAAAATAGTATATATAAAAAAATAAAGGAATAATAGATTAATATTATTCCTTTATTTTTAATTAATTATTGATTTATTTTTTATTGAGATTAGATTATTTTTTTACTACTTATATGATTTTATTGATGAGAACATAGATACATTTGACAATGAATAGCATTACAAAAAATAATTAAATAGTAAAATATCTGTAAAGCTATTAGTTTAATAATGATAACTTTGAATATTTTGTTAATTAGAAAAATAACATATAGTACTAATAAATAGCCTATTATTATCTATTGTATATTGTGTTCAATGCATTTGTACACTTATGATAAGTCTATATGTTAATATATAGGTGGTGGCAATGGTTATGAAGAAGACCGTTGGAGAAAAAATTAGAGCTTTTCGTCAACAAAAAAAATTAACTCAAGAGCAATTAGCGTTAGGAGCTGAAATTAATCCAGTCTTCTTGGGTCATTTGGAACGTAATTTAAAGAGTCCAACAATTACAACATTAGAAAAAATAACAAGAGCTCTAGGAATTACTATGTCTGAATTGTTCTTAGATGTGCCTAACAATGACAGTGAAATCGAGGTTAGACAAGCAAGCATTCAGCATATTAACTATCTCTTAAAAGATTTGTCCAATGAAGAATTGGATAAAATCACAGGTATTTTAAAAGAAATAATTGACTGGAAAAAAATGTAATGACATTTTTAAGTACCTATAATTTTTATTATAGGTACTTTTTTATATTATGTAAAAAATAAATGTAAGAAATACATAAGTGGTTGAGGTTCAGTTATTATAATAGCATATTTTTTATAATTGCAATAGATATTTTTAAGGATTAATTAAGTTTATTGAAGGTTTGCTATTTTAAAGGTATAATATAGATATGCTTTTAATTGTATATGTATGATTTTAAAAAATATCCCATTTCTTCTATCGGGATTATGAATTTTATATAAATTAATTAAGCAAAATCTGCAAATATAATATATTAATTTTATTTTGAATAAAGGAGATATTATTTTGAATTTACAAGAGAAAAATATTTATTGTGGTTTCAGATTGGATAAAATATCCCATATATCTGAAATTTCATCTAATGCATATGAATTTTATCATGAAAAAAGTGGCGCAAAATTATTATTTATAGAAAATAATGATGATAATAAAGTATTTTCTATAACTTTCCGCACTACTCCTACTGATGATACTGGTGTAGCTCATATTGTAGAACATTCCACACTTTGTGGTTCTCGTAAATTTTCTACTAAAGAACCATTTGTGGAATTAGTAAAAGGTTCTTTGAATACTTTTTTAAATGCAATGACATTTCCAGATAAAACTATGTATCCTATAGCTAGCAGAAATGAAAAAGATTTCCGCAATCTTATGGACGTTTATCTTGATGCAGTATTTTATCCAAATATGCGTACAACACCTGAAATCTTAATGCAAGAAGGTTGGCATTATGAAATTGATAATGTAGATGCTCCATTAGCTTATAGTGGTGTAGTTTATAATGAAATGAAAGGTGCATTGTCTTCTCCAGATGGATTATTGGAAAGAAAGATTTTAAATAATCTATATCCTGATACAACATATCAATATGAATCTGGCGGTGATCCTGTAGCTATCCCAGATTTAACACAAGAAATGTTTATTGATTTTCATAGCCGTTATTATCATCCTGCAAATAGTTATATTTATCTTTATGGTGATATGGATATGATGTCAACTTTATCTTTCTTAGATGAAGAATATCTCAGCAATTTTAATAAAATTGAAATCGACTCTCATATTGATGTACAAAAACCATTTACAGCTCGTAAATTGATTAAAGATATTTACCCTATAGCTCCTGGTGAAGCAAAAGAAAATAAAACATTTTTAAGCATGAATTATTCTATTGCAACTTCTTTGGAAAAAGAAAAGATGTTGGCATTTACTGTATTAGAACATGCTTTATTAAAAAGTGAAGCTGCGCCACTTCGCAATGCTTTGATTAAAGCTGGTCTTGGTAGTGATGTAATTTCTTCATTTGATAATGGTATTTTACAGCCAATGTTTAGCATTATCGTCAATGGTTCTGAGGCTAATAAAGTTGATGAATTTACAAAAGTTGTAACTGATACTTTAAATGATATTGTAAAAAATGGCATTGATGATGAATTATTACAGGCTTCTATTAATAGTATGGAATTTAAGCTTCGTGAGGCTGATTTTGGTCAATATCCAAAAGGATTGATTTATAATATTAACCTTATGAATAGCTGGTTATATGATGGTGATGCTACTGTGTATCTCCATTATGAAGAAGCTTTGAAAACTGTAAAACAGTGGGCAAAAGAAGGTAAGTTTGAAGCATTAATTCAAGAATATTTATTGGATAATACTCATAGTCATATTTTGATTTTAGAACCAGATGAAAATGTAATCACTAAACAAGAAAAAGATTTAGCTGATAAATTAGCACAGAAAAAAGCTTCTATGAGTAAAGAAGATATTGAAAAAATTATTGCGGATACTCAAAAATTAAAAGAGCGTCAACGTTCTGTGGATAAACCAGAGGATTTAGAAAAAATTCCATTATTGAAAATTGAAGATATCACTAAACAATGTGATAAATTAATTATTGCTGAAGATGAAATAGCAGATACAAAAGTTTTAAGACATGATATTGATACGAATGGAATTTGTTATTTAAGAATGTTATTTGATATAAGCAATATAGCTTATGAAGATATAAATTATCTATTCTTATTGGAAGAATTCATTGGTAGAACTGCTACAAAAAATTACACATATGAAGCATTGGCTAATGCTGTAAACTTGCATACTGGTGGAATGAGATTTGCTGTAGCTACGTATGATAAAGAGGGCGATGTTGACTCTTATATGCCAAAATTTGTATTTAAAGCTAAAGTTTTGGTAGATAAGATGCCAGAATTGATAAAATTACTACAAGAAATAATTTTCAATAGTTCCTTTACTTCTAAAGAACGTATTAAAGATTTGGCAATGCAATGTCGCAGTGATTTTGAAATGTCAATATTGCGTTCAGGTCATCAATTAGTTCTTGATGAATTGATGGCATATTTTACACCAAAAGAACGCTATGATAATTTTGGTGACTTAAAATTCTATGCATTTATTAAGAATTTCTTAAATGATTTTGATAATGAATTTAATAAAATGCAAACAGCTTTTGCTAAAATTTTACCAATGATATTTAATAAGGCTAATTTATTGACAAGTATTACTGTATCTAAAAATGATTATGAAAAAGTAATATCTGCAATTAAACCTTTATTAGAAGTATTGCCAAATGAAACTTATTCAAAACAAGAAATACCATTTGCAGTAGAAAAGAAAAATGAAGGTTTTATCACATCTTCTCAGGTACAATATGTTGCCAAAGGTGCTAATTTCATACGCTTAGGATATAAATATACAGGAGCTATGAAGGTATTAGAAACTATTATGCGTTATGAATATTTGTGGACTAATATTCGTGTTCTTGGCGGAGCTTATGGTGCATTTGTAAAATTCCGTCGTGATGGCAATATGTATTTTGGTTCTTATCGTGATCCTAATTTAGTAGAAACTTTAAATGTATATGATAAAACAGCAGAGTTTTTACGTAATTTTAATGTCAGTGATAGAGAAATGACAAAATATATTATCGGTACAATTAGTAATATTGATATGCCACTTACTCCTGCATTAAAAGGTGAATTAGCTTCTTCTGCGTATATTGCTGAAATGACAGACGAAATGCGTCAGCAACAGCGTGATGAAATTTTAGCTACAACTCAAGAAGATATTAGAGCTTTAGCCGATTTAGTAGATGCTTGCATGAAGGAAAATGCTATCTGTGTTTTAGGTGGAAGCAATAAAGTAAACGAAGCTAAAGATGTATTTAAAACAGTAACTATTATTTTATAATCTAAAAAAAGAAGGCTCTCATAGTAATATGAGAGCCTTTTTTTATATATTTTCATTAAATTTATATCCTATTCCCCAAATTGTAATAATGTATCCTGGTAAATCTGCTTGAGGTTCAACTTTTTTACGTAGTTTACGGATAAATGCCATTATATTATTATCTGAAAGCAGAAAATCTTCTTCCCAAACAGCTTGATATATTTGTTCTTTATTGACATACTCCCCATGCCTAAAGGCAGGAGATTCTTGGATACAAACGATACTTGCCTACTAAAATAGCAGGTCTTACTATATCT
>ERZ791716.97-NODE-97-length-56724-cov-3.934514_pt1 | contig 56724 bp, 67 predicted proteins | sample MGYA00510049_ERZ791716 | MGnify/ENA primary metagenome ERZ791716 (study PRJEB30046, sample SAMN00715135) | human gut metagenome | study: EMG produced TPA metagenomics assembly of the A metagenome-wide association study of gut microbiota in type 2... | reverse complement strand
TATAGATGAAATAGATGCAGTAGGACGCCAAAGAGGTGCAGGACTAGGTGGAGGACATGATGAGAGAGAACAAACATTAAACCAATTATTAGTTGAAATGGATGGATTTTCTGAAAATGAAGGTGTTATTGTATTAGCAGCAACTAACCGTCCAGATGTTTTAGATAAAGCATTATTAAGAGCAGGAAGATTTGATAGACAAATAGTTGTAGGAGCACCAGATGTAAAAGCAAGAGAACAAATATTAGAAGTACATTCAAGAAAGAAAAAATTAGCAGAAGATGTAGATTTAAAAGTAATCGCAAAAAATACATCAGGATTTGCAGGAGCGGATCTAGAAAATGTATTAAATGAAGCAGCGTTGTTAGCAGCAAGAAGAAATTTAACAGAAATTGGAATGAAAGAAATTGAAGATGCAATGGTTAAAGTTACTATGGGACCAGAAAAGAAAACAAGAGTAAGGAGTGAAAAGGAAAATCGTTTAGTTTCTTATCATGAAGCGGGTCATGCAGTAGTAAGTCATTATTTAGAAACACAAGATCCAGTACATCAAATATCTATAGTACCTAGAGGTATGGCAGGAGGGTATACAATGTATCGTCCTACTGAAGACAAAAATTTTATGTCAAAAACAGAAATGGAAGAGAATATAGTATCTTTACTAGGTGGTAGAGTTGCAGAAGCACTTATTTTAAACGATATTTCAACAGGTGCAAGTAATGATATAGAAAGAGCTACACAAATTGCAAGAAGTATGGTTACAAAATATGGTATGAGTGATAGAATAGGAACATTAACATTAGGATCTAGCCAAAATGAAGTATTTTTAGGTAGGGATTTTGCACAATCAAAAGAATATTCTGAAGAAACAGCAGCAATTATTGATGAAGAAGTTAAAAAAATAGTTGATAAAGCATATAATGAGGCTAAACAAATTTTAACAGAACATATTGATAAATTACATGCTGTAGCTGGTGTTCTTCTTGAAAAAGAAAAAATTGAAGCAGATGAATTTGAGCAAATATTTGCATAGAATGTAGGGGATATTTAATGAAGAATTATTATGAGATTTTGCAAGTAAATGAAAATGCCTCACAGGAAATAATAGAAAAAGCATATAAAGTTCTTGCAAAAAAATATCATCCAGATTTGCAAAACGATATGAAAAAGAAAGAATTGTCAGAAGATAAATTAAAGCAAATTAATGAGGCTTATGACATTCTTTCTGACTCTTTTTTAAGAGGACAATATGATACAGAACTTCAAAGACAAAAAGAGGAGGAGATAAAAGCAAAATATGGAGATAAAGATTATGGTACAGAAAAGACAAAATTTTATGGGAGAACAAATGAAAATCAAAAAAATAAATCTGAACAAGATTTGAGAAGAGAAGAATATTATGCTCAAAAAATTAATGCTAGACAAGAACAATATGATCAAGAAGAAAAAAAGAGACAAGCTCAAAAACTGGGAACTTTAGCAGGTGTTATAGATTTTGTTAAAGTACTTTATAATGATAGACCGAAAAGAAAAGAATTAGCAGATGTTACAAAAAAGGACTTATTTGCAATTGTTTTGGCTATTTTAATTGTCATTGCTATTGGTGTTATTTTATGGTGTATACCTTTTACTAATGGCTGGATAAGAGAGATATTATTTGAAAATCCAATAGTAAAACTGTTTTCAAAATAGCTTTTTATATTGTTTAAAGAAGTTTTTTTAAATGTAATAAGTAAAGAAGATATGTTTTTTAAAGCCAAGTGTTTTTTACTTTAAAATTCTCAAATTTGCCTATTGACAAGCATTTGTGTTTAATGTATAATGGATAATGTTAAGGGTTATCCCACATACAGATCCGATCGACCGGAAGGAGGGGAATGTAAATGTCAGAGATTAAAGTAAATAATGGAAATATAGAAGAAGCTTTGAAGAGATTTAAAAGACAGTGCGCTAGAAATGGAGTTATGCAAGAAGTTCGTAAGAGAGAGCATTATGAGAAACCTAGTGTTAAGAGAAAGAAAAAATCAGAGGCTGCTAGAAAAAGAAAGTTTTAATTAGATAGGGGGAGGACATTATATATAAGTAATTTAAAGATTATTTTATATAGGGTGTGTCTTTCTTTTTTTTAGTTTCCGGTTGGAAAATAATTACAATTTTGACGTCGTTAAACTTCATTTAAAATTTAATCTAAATTTAATTTAGTTTGATGTATATGTTTGTTTTTTTTGATAAGAATAGTATAATATAGATGATTTTTTAGGAAAGGATTGGAGTGCAATGGAGTATAAAGTTAAAGAAATAAAACAAGGTATTAAAGTGCATTTGATTAATAATGATAAGTTTAAAACTAATTTGATTGCTGTTTTCTTGACAACAGAATTGAATAGGGAAAATGTTACTAAAAATGCTATTATACCTGCTATTTTGAGAAGAGGTTCTGAAAATATGCCTACACAAGAGGCTATTAGTAGAGAGATGGAAGAGATGTATGGTGCTTCTTTTAATTGTGGTGTGGATAAAAGAGGAGATAATCAAATTTTAAAGTTCTATATGGAGACTATTAATGATAATTTTTTACCGGATTCTTCAGAAAATATGCTTGGGAAGAGTATTGATAAAATATTGGAGATTATTTTTAATCCTTTGGTTAAAAATAATGGCTTTTGTGATGAGTATGTGGAACAAGAGAAGGAGAATTTGAAGCAAATTATTAATGGTAAAATTGATAATAAGGCTAGTTATGCAATGGAAAGGTGTATAGAGGAGATGTATAAAAATCAGCCTTTTGCTTTGTATAAGTTTGGCTATATTGATGATTTAGATGTTTTGAATGGAACTAATTTGTATGAGTATTATAATCAGCTAATTCAAAATTGTAAAATTGATATTTTTGTTTCTGGAATTGTTGATGATAGTGTTTATGATAAAATTATTGATAATGCTAAAATTGAGTTATTGAAACCTAGAGTTCCTGATTTTGTTATGCCTTCTTTGGCTGTTACTGCTAATAATAATGGTCAGGTTGTTACTGAGAGTATGGATATTACTCAGGGTAAATTGGTTTTGTCTTTGAATGTTGGCTTGGATAGCGAGGATCAACAGTATGATGTTATGATTTATAATTCTATTTTGGGTGGTACTGCTAGTTCTAAGTTGTTTCAAAATGTGCGTGAGAAGGCTAGTTTGGCTTATTCTGCTGGTTCTAATTTTATGAGGGCTAAAAATACTATTTTTATTAGTTGTGGTATTGAGATTAAGAATTATGAGAGGGCTCTTGATATTATTAGACAACAACTTGTTCAGATGGTTGATGGTGATTTTTCTGATCAGGATGTTGCGGTTGCTAAGAAGTCTTTGGTTGATTCTATTAGGACTATTGATGATGAACAGGATACTGAGGTTTTGTATTTGTTTGGTCAGGAGTTTTCTGGTGGGTTTATGGGCTTTTCTGAGTATATTGATAGGGTTTCTAGGGTTACTAGGGGTGATGTTTTGGCTGTGGCTAAGAAGATTGGTACGGATATGGATACGATTTTTTTCCTTAAAGGTTAATTTTTAAATAATTACAATTTTGACGTCGTTAAACTTCATTTAAAATTCAATCAACGTACCCTCGTACGCCTCATGAATTTTAAATATATTTTATGAATTTTAAATTGGTTTTGTGAACTTTAAATATTTAGAAAGGTGGGAGTTTTATGCAAGTTATTGAGAATATGAAAGTTAAAGAAAAATTATATATTGAAAAACTGGATAATGGTTTGATTGTTATGATAATTCCTAAAAAAGGTATACAAAAGAAATATGTTATTTGGGGTACAAATTATGGTTCTAATGATAGCAAGTTTGTTGTACCTGGTGATACAGAGATTACAGAGGTTCCAGATGGTGTGGCACATTTTTTGGAGCATAAGATGTTTGAACAAAAAAATGGTAAAAATAGTTTGGATGTTTTGACAGAATTAGGTGCTGATGCGAATGCTTATACTACAAATGATCATACAGCGTATTTGTTTAGTTGTACAGATACTTTTTATGAGGCTTTAGATGAACTTATGGATTATGTGCAAAATCCGTATTTTACTGATGAAAATGTTGAAAAGGAAAAAGGTATTATAAGTCAGGAGATTATGATGTATGATGATTATCCTGATTGGAAAGTGTATATGAATGCAGTTCAGGCTATGTATAGTGATTTCCCTATTAGAATAGATACAGCTGGTACTGTCGAGACTATAAGTCATATAAATAAAGAAGTTTTATATAAATGTTATAATACTTTTTATAATCCTTCTAATATGGCTATGGTTGTTTGTGGTGATTTTGAACCAGAGGCAATGCTTGCTGAGATTAAAAAGAGATTATTGGATATTAAGGCTAGTGGAGAGATTAAACGTATTTATCCGGAAGAACCAGAAGGCATAGTTAAAGATTATGTTGAACAGGATATGGAAGTTAGTAGACCTTTGTATGCTATAGGTATTAAGGATAAACCTTTTGAGGATTTTAAAAATTTTAGTAAAGATGATATTGTGAAAAAACATATAGCAATAGAAATCTTGTTGAATTTGATTTTTGGTGAGAGTTCAGATTTATATAAAAAATTGTATAATGATGGTGTTATAATGTCTAATCCTAGTATGGATTATGAGTTTAGCAGAGGATATGCTTTTGTCCTATTATCTGGTCAATCAAAAGATCCTAAAAAGGTTTATGAGGAGTTTAAAAAGGCTGTAAAGACTATAAAGGAAAAAGGCATTGTTGAAGGGGATTTTAATAGAATTAAAAAGACTATTTATGGTGATTATATAAAAGAATATAATGATGTTACAGATATTGCTAGAATGTTTTTGGCTGATTATTTTAAGGGGATAAATAGTTTTGATTATATAGAACAAATTGGTAGTGTTAATAAGGATTATACAGAACAAGTTTTAAATGAAGTTTTTGCTGAAAATAAAATGGTTTTGTCTGTTATTAATACTAAATAAAAAATGTTTTTTTGTAGAAAATATGATGTAAATTTTATTTGATGATTTATATCATATTTTTTTGTCAAATATTGTCAATATTTGGTATACGAATTTTGATAAAAAAGCACAAATTAGCTTGACTTAGCAGGAAAAATATGGTAATTTATAGATGTACTTAAGAAGAAAAATCAGAAAAGGAGAGATTAAAATGTTAAATGATGAAATTTGTAATTTAAGAAATAAATTGAATAAAAGCATCGAAGATGGTGAGGATTATTCTATTATTTATCAACTTAGTGTCGAATTAGATGATTTAATTGCTAATTTTTATAATGATGTGAGTGTAGAAGAAATTAAATAAATTTGTAAAAATATGGGCTATTATTAGTCCATATTTTGTGGTAATTTTTTGCTTTTAGAAATATAAGAAATATAAAAAACCAGTTTTCCTTAGAAGTAAAAAACACACTGAAATAGATTTAGTAGGAACACATTACTCAGAAGAAGTATAAGTAGAAGACGGAAAAGTAATATGCTCAGGATTTCAAAAAGGATTCTGAAATAGTGTAGAAATTGAAAATATTGTAAATTGGAAAATAATATACAGTTTCTATGCATACTTATCAATAATAGACGTATAAAAAGGCCAAAAAAGTAAGAAAATCCCAATAATAGGACTAGAGCTATTGATAAAATTGTACAGAATGTATATAATATAAAAATATGAAAGGAATGAAATATTATGAAAGATATAAAATTAAAAATAGCAGGAATGCATTGTACAGGATGTTCTAGTAGATTAGAAAAAGTGTTAAATAATATAGAAGGAGTAGAAAAAGCAAAAGTAAGCTTTGAAGAAGAAGAAGCAGTAATAACTTATGATAATGAGAAAGTATCAGAAAAACAAATAATAATTGAAATTGAAGAGGCAGGATTTAAGGCAGAAAAATAGTTATAATTTTGCCTGTGTTCAGTGGCAATGGAGTCATAGCCTTGAGAAAGGAATAAAATAAAAATGAAAAAAGTGTTATTAAAAATAGATGGAATGACATGTAGTGCATGTTCATCAGGATTAGAAAAATATCTGAATAGGCAAAAGGGAATAAAAACAGCGTCAGTAAATTTAATAATGAATAATGCAAGTATAGAGTATGATAACACAAAAATAAACTTAGAACAAGTAGAGAAATATATTGAAAAAGCGGGATTTGCCAGTTTGGGTATATATAAATTAGAAAGTGAAGAAAAAAAGCAAACAAAGGAAAAGAATAAATTAATAGGAGTAAGTATAGTATCAATATTAATATTATATATATCAATGGCACATATGGTAAAATTGCCAGTAATACCATATTTAGATATGATGCATAATCCAGTAAATTATGCAATAGCATTATTAATATTAACAACAATTGTATTAATAATGGGAAAAGATATATTAAAAAACGGATATAAGAATTTGGTTCATAAAACACCAAATATGGATACATTAGTGGCCATAGGAGTAATAGCAAGTTTTGTTTACAGTATATATGGAACAGTAAAAATAATAAAAGGACAAGTAATGTATGTTGAAAACCTGTATTATGAATCAGCAGCAATAGTAATCTTTTTTATTAAAATAGGAAAATATGTAGAAAATAAAAATAAGGATAAAACCAAAGAGGCTTTAAAACAATTGATGAGTATAACACCTAATCATGCAATAATAGAAAGAGAAGGGAAAGAAGAAACAGTAACATTAGATGAAATAAAAAAAGGTGATATAGTAATTTGTAAGCCAGGGGAAAAAATAGCTGTAGATGGAGAAGTAATAGAAGGAGTTACACATATAAATGAATCATTTATAACAGGTGAGAGTGTACCTGTAAAAAGAGAAAAGGGCTCAAAGGTAATTGCAGGAAGTATAAATTATGAAGGAACAATAAAATATAAAGCAGAAAAAATAGGAAAAGAATCAACAGTATCAGAAATAGTAAGATTGGTTGTAGAAGCAACAAATACTAAAGCACCAATAGCAAAAGTAGCAGATAAAATAAGTGGATATTTTGTACCAACAATAATAATAATAGCAATAATAGCGTTTATAATATGGTTAGCAATAAGCAAGAATTTAGCAACAGCTATAAACATATTTGTAACAATATTGGTAGTAGCATGTCCATGTAGTTTAGGTCTAGCAACACCATTGGCAATAGTAGTTTCGTCAGGAAAAGCAAGTAAAAATGGAATATTAGTAAAAACAAGTGAAGCTTTGGAAAATGTACATAAAATAAAAACAATATGTTTTGATAAAACAGGAACTTTAACAAAAGGTGAATTGACAATATCAAAAATATATAATTATAGTAATTTAAAAGAAAAAGAAATAATAGAAATAGTGGCAAGTATAGAAAATAAATCTGAACATCCAATAGCAAGAGCAATAGTAGAAAAAGCAAGAGAAGAAAATATAGAATTAGAACAAATAAGTGAATTTCAGGCAATAGCGGGATATGGTGTAAGTGCAGTAATAAAAGAAACAAGATACTTAATAGGAAACAAAAAATTAATGCAGGAAAATAATATAAAAATACAAAAAGAAGATGATGAAACTGACTTAGTAACAGAAGGAAACAGCATATTATATGTGGCACAAGACCAAAAAATAATAGCATTAATAGGAGTAAAAGACTTAATAAAAGAAGAAAGCAAAGAAATAATAGAAAAATTGAAAAAAAGAAAAATAGAAGTAATTATGCTAACAGGAGATAATGAAAAAACAGCAAATGCTATAGCAAAGCAATTAGGGATAGAAAAAGTTGTAGCAAATGTATTACCAAATCAAAAGGCAGAAGAAATAAAGAAACTAAAAGAACAAGGTTTGGTAATGATGTGTGGAGATGGAATAAATGACAGTGTAAGTTTGGTAACAGCAGATATAGGTGTATCAATATCAAGTGGAACAGATATTGCAATGGATTCAGCAGAAGTTGTTTTAATGAATGATAATTTGGAAAAAATAGAGGAATTAATAGAAATTAGTAAGAAAACAATAAGAAATATAAAACAAAATTTATTTTGGGCATTTTTCTATAATATATGTATGGTACCTATAGCATGTGGAATTTTGCAGCCATTTGGAATAACAATGAATCCAATGATAGCAGCTTTTGCAATGACAATAAGTAGTTTAACGGTAGTATTAAATGCATTAAGATTGAGGTAAATAGAAAATTGAAAATAAAAAGGTTTGATTTAATATATTAACGCTAATATACTAGCAAAGTGAATAGTGCTTTAATGAGGAGGAAAATACAAGGTTGAATAATAAAATTAGATGTAAATGGTGTAATATAAAAAATCCAAAGTATGTAAAATATCATGATGAAGAATGGTGTAGACCTAATTTTAATGATGAATATTTATTTGAAATGCTTATTTTGGAGTCTTTTCAAGCAGGACTTTCATGGGAATGTGTGTTAAATAAAAGAGAAGATTTTAGAAAGGCTTATGATAATTTTGATATTGATAAAATATGTAATTATGATGATAATAAGGTACAGAAATTATTACAAAATGAAAAAATAATTAGAAATAAATTAAAAATAAAAGCTAGTGTAAATAATGCAAAAATTTTTAAGGGTATACAAAAAGAATATGGAACATTTTATAATTATTTGAGTAATTTTACAGAAAATAAAATTATATATGAACTAGATAAAACTACAAATCAATTGTCTGATAACTTATCAAAAGATTTACAGAAAAGGGGAATGAAGTTTGTGGGTAGTACAATAATATACTCTTATTTGCAAGCTATAGGAGTTATATATTCTCATGATAAAGAATGTTTTATGTATAAATACTGAAATGAATTAAAAAATGGAAAAATATATTATGTTCAAAAAAGTTTACAATTTACATAAAATATGATATAATTATGGAATATAAAAGGTTATTGCACAACCTAGTATAGATATATACGGGGGAGTGCAATTCCTCCGTGAATTATAGGAGGAAAAAATATGACATTATTAACAGTTAAACCACAGTTTTTATATCCACGTTCAAGACAGTTCCCATTTGATGAAATTGCTGAAAATATTGTAAGAGCATTGGAAAAACGGAATTGGAATGTACCAGGAATAGAAGTAGAGTTTGATACTTATGGTTCAGGAGAGGCTAAGTATAAATATGTAAAGAGGATTACAGGCAAAGATTTTATATTATATTTTATGCGAATTCAGGGAAGAGTAAGTAAAAAAATGAATGATATAGCAGCGCTTCAAAGTGTTTGTATTCCAAAACAAATTTTAGAGGTATTTGAAGATGAATCAGGTCCAAGATACTATTTGTATGTTGGTGATGATTGGAAGAAAGACAAAAAATGGTTTATGAATTCAACTAAAGTCAATTCTAAGCTTAGAAAAGAACCACGTAGATATTTATGTTATAGAGGAAATACATATAAAAGAAGAGCAGAAGTGTTATTACCTGATAGTGACTTAGATAGAGAATACTTACCTGAAGGGGATGAACCAAGAAGTATTGTGCTTGAAGAAAAATTTAATGAAATTATCATATGGTTGAGAGAGTTTGTTTTAGAGTATATTCTTAGTTTAGAGGAGACAGAAAAGGTTGTTGAACCAATGCAAACAGTAGAGATTATTCCTTATAAAGGACCGTGGAAGACTATTTTTAGTATCTGTGACTTAGATGATGCTAAAAGAATTGAAATAGGTAAAAATCATCCAGAAAAGTTACCTCCAGAAAAGAGGCATGCTTATATTGGAAAAGGTACAAGGCTTGTGCCTTTAGATGTTAGATTAGATGAAGGATTATCCCAAAAGGCTTATGAAGGCTTTATCTGGTGTGATGTTAATCAGAATGCTAGTAATTTGGATTTTGTACGTGACGTTGAAAGGGCAATGAAATCATTGTTTGATGATACATATTATCTTGTTGCAATAAATCTTAAATATGCAAATGAAGTTTATGTGGTAGATAATTCTAAGTATTATAAAAAACGTAATGAAATGTTTGAAATGATTGCTCCACGTGATGTTTTAACAGATGATGAATTAGGTAGAGCTTATGCTTCTAGAGGAGAAACACTTGTTTCTATTAGTGAGTATAAAGGTGAATATGATGAACCAATTGTACTGATAAGTAGAGAATTAGAGTTTGAAGAAATTGAATGGATGGTTAAAGTTACTGAATAATGTTAAAAGGCTCTGGGATTATCTCCGGAGCCTTAAAATTTTATAAATTTCCTTTAATATTTATTTAGAGAAATATAATAGCCTAAAAATAATTAAGGAGCTTGTAAAAAGCTCCTTTTTATGGTCGAGGTGGTAGCTTTTTCAAACTACCACAAACCTTTTATTTATCAATGTTTTATAATACTTTTGGTATTTTAAAACATTTTTTTAAAATTCTTATTTTAGTATTAATCTAAAATTCAAATGTTTAATTTTAAATGTTCTTTTATGCTCTTTCTCTCTTTAAATAATCTATTACTTTTTGAGTTTCTTTTTGTTTATAATAATTGTAAATATCGCCATAAGTATTTATTGTAGTTTCAATATTGGCATGTCCCATTAATTTTTGCAACACTGGCAAGTCTACTCCTGCCTCAATACATCTAGTTGCAAAAGTATGTCTTAACATATGGGTATTTACTGGTTTTGTTATTCCTGCATTTTTGCATATTCGCTTAAATGCCGAATTTATTGTATTATCTACATATAATTTTTTATTTGCTTGACAAAATAGAACTTTATTTTTGTTTTCTATTTTGTTATTTAATGAATCTATTATAATATCTTCTGTAAGTTCATTTATTTCTATATTTCTTTTTCCACTTTTAGTTTTGGTTGGACCAATAATAGTTTTTTTATTTCTATCTTTTGTTAAAGTTTTTGTGACTTTAATCATTTTATTATCTAAATCAATATCTTCATTGTAATTCAATGCTAGTACTTCGCCGATTCTCATCCCTGTATATAAACACAAAAGAATAATGTTTTTATAACTTGATGAATGACTTTCTAAATAGTCTTCTAATTGGTTTTGTTCTATTATTGTTAAAGCAACTACATCTTTATCTTCTTTTAAACTTTTTGGTTTTTCAATACGATCAATGCCTTCAAATAAATTTTTTACTAAATATAATTTATAATTTGCATATTCATAAACATATTTAAGCATTCTATAATCTTTTTTTATAGTGGAATTTGACTTTACTCTTTCTTCCTGTAAAAAGTCTTCAATTTGTTTTTTAGTTACTTTTTCTATTGGAATATTAGCAAATTTATGCTTTTTAATTCTTTCTAATGTTGACATATTAGTATTGTAAGCATTTGCTTTCGTTTTTCCCATTCTATATTTTGAATCTTCAATTTCTTTTGCTAAAATTGCTATTGTTTTTTCTGTTCTTTTCAATTCAATAGAACAACCAGACCTTTTTATTTCTAATTTGTATTTATACATTTTATCTAATGCTTCTTCTTGTGTTTTAGCAGTAAATGTCTTTCTAATTACTTCTCCTGTTTCTATATCTTTTCCTATTGTTAAAGTTGCTTTATGTTGTTCATTAATATAGAACTTATCGCATTTATCCGCATTTTTACATTTTCTACATTTATCGCAATTATTCATTGATTTTTTGTTTTTTCTATTTTGACAAACAGATCTATCTTTGCATTTCTTACATATAGGACACATAGATAATTCAGAGTTCTTTTTTTCTGTTTTTATTATATATGTTCCGACTGTATAACCTTTATTACTCATAATATTTCCTCCATTTCTTAAATTTTTTGAGGAAATACCTTGCTCAATTTTTAAATTGGTAGTATAATTATTTTACAAATATATCGAACAGGGTATTTCCTGTTTACTAGAAGATTTAATGTGCTAGATTAAGTCTTCTTTCTTTTTTATTCTACCATAATTCTTTTATGGCTTAAAAATTCATTTAAACAATCCGCTTTTATCCAAAACTTTCTGCCTATTTTTATACTTGGAAAATCTTCTTGATGAAATAATTGCAAACACTTTTGTTTTCCAATATGCAATAATTTGCATACATCATCTGTTGAGTATAGTTTAATGTCAATTTCTTTTAAATTCTGCATATTTTTACCTCCTTTCCTTGACAATACTTACTTAATATAGTATAACTATATTGTGAGAGATTTGTCAAAACTATTTAAAATTGTAAATTGATTATATAATCATATTTTATATTTGTCAACATATTTATAAAAATATTTTGAAATGTTTCACATTTTATTTTTAGGGGGATTAAAAAGATGCGAAAATTACCTCAATATTCTTTTAATGAAGGATTTTATATATGGTTTGATATAAACTCTAAGGAGGAGTATTATTCAACACCATTATATATGTATAAAACTGATTTTAATGATGATTTATCTAATTATAAAAGGGTAATTATACAAGAAAAAGACTTTTATAAAAAAAAGCCAAGCAAAAAAAATTCTGCTCCAAAACATCCTGCAACTATTCTTTATCCTTTTGCTGAGCAATTTGGAAGACTTTTGATAAATTTATTAAATGCAGACTTTTCAAACTTTGATAAAGCATATAATACATTTTTCTATTTGTATGGATTTGAATTATTAAGAGAATATGTACCAGATAAGGAATTAATATATACATATAAGTCTGAAGAAGAATTAACAAAAATAATGAAAAGAGTATATGAAGATAGTTATGGATATGTATCAGATATGCAATATAATTTTAGAAAGTGTGTAGATTTTGTATATAATTTAAATGGAAATGAAGAACTAAAAAATAGCAAACCAAGTTCAAAATTTATTGCATCTTTAGTAACACATCATAATGATGTATATTCATATTCAAGTGATATAGAAGTTATTTTAGATACATATTCAGATAAATATTTAAAATATGGTAATCAACCATTAAATAAACTAACTGAAGAACTGGATCAAGACGATTCTTTTATACCAATGACTAATGTATATACGAGTGAAAAGTTAAGTAATATTGTTTTTGTAGTGTTAGAACAAATTGTAAAAAATTCTAATTTACCAATAAAAAAATGTCAATATTGTGATAGGTATTTTATTCCAGCAGTTAGACAAGATGAATTATATTGTGATTTGCCAAATGAAGATGGAAAGAGTTGTAGAGAAAAAGGTGCAAAACAAACTTATAAACAAAATTTAGAAAAAATTCCTGCTTTACTAGAATATAGAAAAGCTTATCAAAAGAAATTTATGGAAGTTGCTAGAAGTGGTAACAATAAAAAATTGAAAAATGATTTTGATAGTTGGAAAAAAATTGCACAAGGTAAGATAAAAGAATTTAAACAAGGGAAAGTTACAGAAGATGAGTTGTATAAGTGGATGATGGAAAATAAATAACTAAAAAAGGAAGTAAGATATGAAAGATGTATTAGCTGATGCAATAAAATCACATTATAATAATAAAGATTATACTGAAGTAGTAAGAGATGCATTATTATGTATGGCTACTGAAATACGAAAAAAATCAGATTTAGCTGATGATGATGGTGTTGACTTAATAAATAAAGCATTTTCAGAGAAAAATCCATTGATAAAAATCAATAAACTATCTACTACAACTGAAAAAAATAAACAAGCAGGTATTAGAGATTTATCAAAAGGATTAATAGAATATTTTAGAAATCCCATGAGTCATTCAAAGCAAACATATTCCAAAAGAATAGCAGATGCCATTTTAGTTTTGTTAGATGATGTCATTTTAGATGAAATAATGGATAGCAGAAGTATAAATAGTATAGAAGATTGGTTTTTAGAAATTTCCAATGACCTATTTCCAAATACAGAAAGATATGCAACTAATCTAGTAACAACTATACCAGAAAATAAAAGATTAGATTTATCAGTATTGCTGTATCAAAATAGAGATAAATTAACAAAGTCTAAAGATAAAGTAATTAATGAATTGCTAAAAAATTTAAAGCCTGAAGAATTTAAAGAATATTGTGAAGTGATTGAAAAAGATTTATTTGGAAAAATAGATGAAAATCAAATAATTTCTTTATTGAAATTTATTACAGAAGCAATATGGACAAATTTTTCGGAATTAACTAAAACAAAATTGGAAGATCTTATTTTAGAAAATACTAAAACATTAGAAATTGTTGACTACGAGGATTTTAATGAAGGATATATTCATTATGAAAATGGTACTATTCTTGTTAATTGTTTGCATATATTAAATTTATTTTCAAATAAAATGGATATAATTGATATCTTATTTGAAAAATATATTGATTGTAATGAGCCTACTCAAATTTTTATTACAGATAATTATATTAATATTATGATTAATGACAATGTTGATATTAAAGAAAGTTTTGTTGACTATATTATTGAAAGATTAAAATATAGAAACAAGCCATATTGGTATGACAGAATTAGAAAAATAATTCAAAATCTTACAAAAGATAGTAAATGGTATATGCGATTGCATACTGCTTTTAATGTTGATATAGAAGAAATGCCTTTCAAAATTGAAGCAGATGATTTACCTTTTTAAAAATAGCGAAAAAGTAGGTGATTAAAATAAAACGAAGACTTAATATATTCATTGATGAAAGTGGAGATTTTGGATTTGTAGATGGAAGTTCTGAATTATATGGAGTTTCATTTACAATACACGAAAGTGATGATTCTATTTCTAATGACTTAGAATATTTAAATAATAGACTAAAAAAAGCCCAATATGATGGAATGATACATTTGGCAGATTTGGTTGCTAAAAGAGGGGATTATTCACATTTTGATTTAGAACAAAGAAAAGATATTTTTTGGTCTATATTCTACTTTTCAAAAAGAGTAAAAGTAAAAATACATACAGTTATAATTGATAAGAGATTTAAAAATAATAAAGCTCAATTAAATAGAGAATTAGCACTTGAAATAAGTAATTTTTTTGACTCTATAAATGATTACATGAATGAGTTTGAAAAAGTAGTTGTCTATTATGATAATGGACAAGAAGCATTAGGTGCTATTATTGATACATTGCTAATTACAAAAAATAATGTAGAACATAGAATTGAATTTGATCACAAAGAGAAAAGATTATTCCAAGTATCCGATATGCTAACATTTGTAGATAAAATCGTATATAAACATAATCATAATATGCCATTAACAAAAGCAGAAAAATATTTCTTTAGTGTAAAAGATATTCTAGGAATTATAAGACAATTAAAAGGTAAAAGACTATAATAAAAAGCCATTCGTTTGAATGGCTTTTTGCGACGCTCAGCGTCTACACGGGTTTGGTCCTTGTGAGACCAAAGTAAATAATATTATTTATAATATATATTATTCATTGTTATAATAAAATTATACACTAAATTTTGAAAAAAGTACATAGTTTTTTCAAAAAAATTGCTAAAATTATTTAAATATGATATAAATATTTTGTAAGCCAAAACATTTTGCAAACATTAGGAGGTAGCAATATGATTGAAACAACTAGACTTCCAGAAGAATTTATTGCTGGAATTGGAGAAACACGGTATCCGTTTGGACCTAAGGTAGAAAAACGTACACTTGAAGGTATTGATGAAATACAATACCTGTATGTATCACCTTGGACCTCCATCAAGATGCATGGACATGACAATCAATGGGAAGTGTGGGCACGGCTCTCTCACAAGACAGCTCATGTGTGTCTCAAAGGTGAGGAACACGAGTTGGTAAACAACAGTGGCGCAATGATGATCCTTATGGCAATTAAAGGTCATATTGATTACTCATATGATGACCTTGAAGGGCTTTTACGCGATTGGGGATTTACCGTAACACACGGCTCTCTGGTAGTCAATGACTAACCGCTCCTAATAACAGGAGACCGAAAATTCGGACCATATCTGTCACAGCAGCAATGCTGTGACAGATAACTTTATATTTAATACTCTAATTCTTCTTCCTGCTGTTCTTTATCAAATCTGTTTATATTAAGCTGTTTTTCAACATCAAAGTCCATATATGTTTCTCTTTCAAAATCTCTTATTAATGCTTCTTCAGATGGGGCAGAAAACTTATGACAAATCCAAGTAATAAACTTTTGAACCGTAAATTTAAATCTATCAATAACTTTCTTTAAATAAGTATTTTCTTTTTCTAATTTGTTTATAATCTTTTGGTATTGATAATCTATTTTGTAAGTTTCATCTTCAAATTGTTGCTTTAATTCCTTTTCCTTATTTTCTAATGTTTTTTCTAACTTTTTGCATTTGAATTGTAGATTTACATTATCTTCAAGAATTTGAGTATGTTTCTTTTCATATTCTGTTGCTATGTTTATTGTATTAGCTTGTTTTGATAACTCTTTATGAAGTGATATATTTTCATTATAAAGTTTATTTATTAAATCATCTTTAGGTTTTATAACTTCATTTTCTATTTTTTCATCTCTATTTAGCATAAGCTTTTTGAAATCTTTTATATCTGGTGTTTCAGGTAATTCTAATTTGATATTTTTTAATAATTCTTTTGTATTTTCATAATTTGTAATTTTCTTATACTCTTGTATTGAATAATGTTCTCTGTTAGTTACTTCAACTAATTCTCCTCTTTCTAATTTAAAACCTTTTTCAGAAATATGCTTGAAATAAGCATTTTGTAAATCTCTATAACTATTTTTTCCTCTCCAAAAATCTCTACAACATACTTTATCAATCTTATTTCCTTGTTTATCTGTTGTATGAACTACTGGAATAAATAACAAGTGCATATGAGGTGTATCTTCATCCATATGTACTACTGCTGATATTATATTTTGCTTACCTAAATTTTTGTAATTGCATATAAAGTTATAACTTTCGGTAAAATATCTTTTACTTTCTTCATATCCTATTTCATCAAAGAATTTTTGGTCAGAAGTAAATACCATTTCGCATATTATATTGCTATTACTTCTTATTTGACCTTTTAAATTGTATTTTTTCTTTATTCTATCAAACTCTTTTATATAACTTAATTCATTTTTCTTTAAATAATAATTTAGTTCTGTTCTACTGCTATCTATATTTTTATTTGAATGATTTTTTGTTTTTCTTTCATTATGCTTATATGCTCCCATAGCTTGTGCCCTTGTCAATTTCTCATTTCTAATTATGGCATAGCTCATATATTCTTTCTTGCTCCTTCTTAAATTTACGAGATAAGATTTTCTTGTCTAACACACTAGACAAGTTTTTTTCAAAACTTATCTGTGTGGCAGGAGATCCTGCACCCTTTCCTAAAAAATAACTAAAGTATTTTTTAGGCTTGACTCAAAATAAACAAGTTATTTTGAGTCAAGTGAAGTTGCACTATAAAGCACACCCTCGCAACTTCATATCAGAGCAAATTTCTACGAAGATGCTACTGCATTTTCATATGAGAAGTTAGCGTATAAGCTATCTAAAAATCCATCTGGATATTTTCTTTCATATTCACGAGTAGAAATAGCAGTTTTGTTATTGTTTCTCATATTGCTATGTCCTAAATTATTATATAAACAAATCATTAAGTAATTAGTTATATTCTTAATGTTACTACTATTTTTAGCAATATCTAATAATTGAATTAAGTTATCTTTATTTATTAAAGAAATTTTTGATAATATTTTTGAATTAGTAATTACTACACTACCCACCTTTAAATCATTAGCATAATACAATCTTTCAATTACATCTTCTAATATAGTTTGTTCCTTTTTTGTAAATTCCTTTAATTTGCATTTTTCTTTTACTTCATTTAATGAAATATATTCTTCATTACTTTGAAGATTGATAGAATCAGTATTGATTATATTAGTTTTGATATTATGAGGATTGATTGTAGGTAAAATTTCCGTATCAAGAGTTGTATTTTTTACTTTTCCAGAACCGTAATTTTTACTGTTCAAGATTTGTATATTGTCCTGTTCAATATCACTAATTATTTCTTCGTGTTGTATTTTACCAACATAAATTAAATTAGGTTTTCCTAAACCTTGTCTTTTTTCTGCTATTAAATTTACTTCTAATAATTGTTTAAATGCTTTTGTAACTGTCTTTTCAGATAAGCAAAGTTTATTTTGTACTTCTTCTCTTGTGAATATTAAATATACTCTGCCATATTCATCAAACCAATGATTTTTTTGTGATAGTGATAATCTATCAAGCAAGAAAGCATATAATATTTTACTATCTGAATTTAATTTTTCTTTATATAAGCTATTAACAAATAATTCTTGTGGTATTTGATAATAACTATTTTCTAATATTTCATTATTTTTATAATAATCTATTTCTTTCATCTTTGTTCCTTTCCAAGATGAAAGAGCATTTTAAAGTCCTATATAGTTTTTTAGAACTTTTTAAAACATTTTTCATTAACCTAAAAATTTTTTAAAACATAAATTTTAGAACTATTTTAAAACTTTTTATAGAATTTTTGAGAACTGAATAGAAAAAGAGTATTAATCAAAATCCATTGATTAATACTCTTTCAGACTTTTGCAATTTTCTTGAGTTCCCTCAAAATTGCTATCGTATGGTCGAGGTGAGTACTCGACAATTTGTACTATTTTCTTTGATATTTCAGCCTTTGCAGTGATTGTACTTTATTTTACGGAACACTTTTGCGGAACATTTAAAGTCCTAAATGCTTTAAAATTCCGCACAGTTCCAGTATTCTTTTATAAGTTTTTTAAAATTTTAACTAGCTACTATCTGCTTATTCATTATTGCTCCAAATATATTTTTGTTTATTAAATAATTAACAACACTCTTGTTTTCAGATTTAATAAAATCAGTATCTATATCGACATAGTATTTCATTGTAATAGATATATCTGAATGACCTAATATTTCTTTTAATACTACTGGAGCAATTTTTGCCTCTGCACATCTTGTTGCAAAAGTTCCTCTTAGCATGTGAGTGTGTATATCTGTTCTTGTTACCTTTTTGCCTTTTGAATTAACTTCTTCGTAAAGTCCAATTCCTAATTTCAATCCTGCTCGTTTTAATGCAGAATTTATACTACTCTCTTCATATAATCCATATTGTTTATTTGTAGGATTATAGAATAGTAAATGAAACTTATTTGGAATGATATGGTTCATAGCATCTACAAGTGCTTTTCTACTAATATCATTTAAATCAATAGTTCTTTGACCAGAAAAGGTTTTTGTTGATTCTCCTATTCTTGATTTTCCTTTTGTATCTTTAGTTTGTGTTCTTCTAATAATTACAATTCCTTTTTCGAGGTCAATATCTTTAGTATAATCTAACACTAAAGCTTCGCCTATTCTCATTCCTGTACTAAGCAATAACAAAAATAGATATTTGTGTTTAAAATTTGAATAATCAACTTCATTTAAAAAATCTATTAGCTTTCTTTGTTCTTCTATTGTAAGTGCTATTCTATGATGTCCGTTGTATTCGCTTTTAGGTTTTTCAATTCTTTTATAACCATCTAAAAAGTTATCTTTTATTAGTTGTTGATGATAAGCTTCTCCAAATCCCATACATAGTAGTTCATAATTTTGCTTTATTGTTGTTTTTGAATAAGTTTTAAGTTTTGCAAGATAATTAACTACTTCATCTCTAGTTACCTTTGCAATTGGCTTTCTTGCAAATGATGCGTTTTCAACTTGTTTTAATGTGTCTAATTTTCTTTTATAAGTTGATTCTTTAATTCCATTTAATTTAAATTGTTCTTCTATCATTGGTTTTACTAAATCTATTAAAGTTTTATTTGTTTTTGTTATAATTCTTGGTCCACCGTTTCTATCTAGGTTGATTTTATATTCCAAAGCATTGTTTAAAGCTTCTTCTTCAGTATCAGCAACAAATGATTTTCTTTGATTCTTGCCTGTTGTCTGATCTCTACCTATCGTTAAAACAGCTTTACAAGTTTTTGAAACGTAAAACTTATCGCATCCTTTGCATAATTCATATTGTTTTTCTTTGTCAATGTTCTTATTTTTATTTTTTTCGCAACCCGTACATATTGATTCATCAAATTTTCCTTTTGGTCTTTTTGAGATATATGTGCCAACAGTTATTCCCTTAAATTTCATAATATTGTTCTCTCCTTTTCGTAATAAATTTAAGGAAAACTATTGCTATAATTTGATTTTATGGTATAATTATATCAGTTAAGGAAAGCTATAGCAATAGTTTCCTTTCAGTTTTTAAAAAATACATAATCTTGTATTTGAAGGTTTAAATGTCGCATATTTAAATCTTCAGCTAACGCATATAGCTATTGACACAAAATCGAAGATTTTGACAATAGCTTATTTTTTTATCTTTCATCTTCTTCATTATTAACATGTCTTGTCTTTAGATATTCTTTTAAATTTTCTTCTGTAATTTTATAAGCTCTTCCAAATTTTTGGCAAGGAAAATCTTCTCTATGAAATAATTCTAAACAAGTTTTATTTCCTATTTTTAAAAGTTTCCTTACATCTGCTGTTGTAAGAAGTTGAATAGTTTCTCCCATATAAATTGCTCCTCCTTTCGTTAATTTTTTGAATGATATTTTTCCTGTCCCTCTATTCTGGGCTAATAGCAAACGGTATTTTCATACTCCACTGGAATTTCACCACTCCGACTCTGTCCGAGTTGCACCCATTGCTTGCGACGGTTTTATCACGCTCGAGCTGTGGCTATGCAAGTGTATCATTATTTTGTATTTAGCTATAGGGTATTCAATTTTCAATGTGCTGTTCAAGAATTTTCTTACATATTCTTGACACTTTTTTGTAATTATTGTATACTATTGTTATAGATAATTGCTTACTTAATGGATGTTAAAAAAGTAAGCTGTTACCACTTACAATCAATTACTATACATTAATATAATATAGTAATTGATTATCTTTGTCAATAGATTACAAGAAAATTTTTAAAAAAATTTGGGAGATTGTAAAATGAATGTTAATTTTAATTTTGAAAATGGACAAATTAGCTATGTTTATAGCAATTACAAAATTGAAAAAATAAGAGATAGAAAATATATTCTACCAGAAAAGAAAGCTACCCAAAACGCTATTAGCTTAACAGAAAATATTGATAAAAAATTATTAGCTTTATTAAATATTGGAAAAAAAGCCTACTTTTTTGAAGATATTAATGATTTAGAAATATTAAATTTTGCAAAGAGTTATGGTTTATTAGGATTTATGGCTGATTTTCCTATAAATAAGTATTACATATTAGAAGATGAAGTTATTTTTAGAGATTATAACTTTTCTGAAGCTAAAGAATATATATCAACTATGAAAGTTGAAGAATATTTAGAAACATTTATGCCAAGAATAAATAAAAGGGAAATGAAGAAAATTATAGATGAATGCAGAAAGCAAATACATTCTTGTGATTCTGAAAAAAATATAATAACAAATATGAATGAAAAACTTATTTATTCAATTAATTATGGAGAATCTGTTGATTTAATAATTTACTATGCAAGAGATTTATATAAGGCTTTGTATGAGTTAATTGATAGTAAATACACAGTTAAGTTTCCTGCTCTTTCTAACATACATCATTTAGCAACCAATATAGATGGTTTATCAAATGCAGAAATAGAATTGAATGTGTTTAATTTAAAACAAGTAATAGATTTAGCTTTTTCAATTCAATTAGCACAAGATGTAAGACTATTAAAAATTTGTAATTTTTGCAATAATGCATTTATTGCAAATAACCCAAAAGCTGAATATGATACACCACAATGTAAGAATAAAGCTAATGTGTATAAAAGTAGAGGAAAGCATTTAAGTAGAAATGTAGTACATACTGAAAACGGAATTGCAGTAAAAATTCCAAGTCAAGAACTATCAGATAGCTTGATAAAAAGATTAAAGAAAAAATAGAATAAGAATTTAACTATGGCACTGAATTTATAATATATATTCAGTGTCATAATTAAAAAATAAAAATTAACCTAATTCACTCCATACCTATTGACTTATGGAGCGAATTAGGTTAAAATGTTTTTGGAGGGAAAAAGTATGTTATATAATCATAGTGAAATAAAAAATAAGTATAAAAGTACTTATCAAATTAGAAAAGCCTTAGAAAATAAAGAAATATATAAAATTGAAAAAGGAATATATTCTGATGTGCCAAGTGTACATTATTTAGCAGTTATAATGAAGAAATATCCATATGGAGTATTCACTTCTTATTCTGCTTATTATTATCATAATCTTACAGATGTAATTCCAGATAAAATATATTTAGCTACAGATAGAAATAACAGAATGATATCTTCTAATAAGATAAAGCAAGTTCGTATGAAAGAAGAGTTATATAATTTAGGAAAAACTGAAATTGATTATGAAGGAATAAAAATAAATATTTATGATAAAGAAAGAACGCTAATTGATTTGGCTAGAAATAAAAATCAAATTGGCTATGATTTATATAAAGAAATAATATCTAATTATAGAAAATTAGCAGATTCATTAGATACACAAAAGATAGAAGAATATTTACAATACTTTGTAAATGGAGATAAAATTTTTGAAATAATACAAGACGAGGTGTTTTAATGGATATATATGAATTAGTAAATAAATACATATCAGTAGGTTATTCTGAAGATGATGCAATTCCAAAAGTTGCTCAAGATATTGTTTTACTTAAAATTGGAAATAGCAAATATAATAAGAATATAACTGTAAAAGGTGGAGTTGTAATGCATAACATTTCTAAAGATATGCGTCGTGCAACTCGAGATATGGATATAGACTTTATAAAATATTCTTTAGAAGATAAATCAATTCTTAATTTTATAAAGGAATTAAATAATACAGATGATGGCATAAAAATAAAAGTTACTGGAAAAATTGAACCATTACATCATCAAGACTACGATGGAAAAAGAGTTTATATACAACTAACTGATAATAACAAGTATTCAATAAGTTCAAAACTAGATATTGGAGTACATAAATATTTTGATATGGAACAAGACGAGTATTATTTTGATTTTAACATAATAGATGAAAGTGTTAGTTTACTTATAAATTCTAAAGAACAAATAATTGTTGAAAAATTAAAATCATTATTAAAATTTGGTATTACCTCTACTAGATTTAAAGACATCTTTGATTTTTACTATTTAATTAATAATGAAAAATTAGATAAGGATAAGCTTATAAAATACATAGATATTTTAATTTTTCAAGATGAAAATATGCGTGAAAATACATTAGAAGATGTAAATAGAAGATTAACAAATATATTAAATAATAGGAGATTTCAGTCAAGAATTAATACGGCAAATAACAATTGGTTAGAAATACCTATTAAAGATGTTATTGATAATGTTTTAGAATATTTTGATGGATTAATAAAGGTTAAAAATTAGTTGTAAAGTATTAAAAACATATAATTATTTAATTATAAAGAAAGGATTTTGTTAAATGGATAAATATATAAAAATTGGAATAGGTGTAATGATATTAGATGGCAATAAAATATTATTAGGACATAGAGCTAAAGATAAAAAAGATACTGGTGGAATATTTGAAGTAGATTGCTGGACTTTGCCAGGTGGAAAACAAGAATATAATGAAACTTTTTTTGAAGGAGCAAAAAGAGAAGTAAAAGAAGAAACTAATTTAGACATAGATGAACTAGAGTTATTTGATGCAGCAGATGATATTCAACCAGATAGACATTATATAACAATGCATGTAATTGCTAAAAAACATAGTGGTGAACTAAAAATAATGGAACCTACTAAAGAAGATAAGTGGAAATGGTTTGATTTAGATAATTTACCAGAAAAATTATATTCACCAAGTAAAAAATTTATAGAGAATTATTTAAATAATAAAAATAAATTAAATAAAGAATTTGCTGAAGAATGGTTAAAGAAATTAAAAGATTATTGGTTTAATAAAGATATTGAAAAAGCAGTTTCTTTATTTACTAAAACAACATTTTATCAAGAAACTCCATTTATGAAACCTTATACAACTATAGAGGAAATAAATCAAGAATGGCAACATATAAAAAATGAAAATATACAAGATATTGATTTAAAAGTATTAGCAATAGACAATAATACTTTAATTGCAGAATGGTTATTAAAACAAAGTAATCAAGAATTTGATGGAATATATGAAATAAAATTTAATGACGATTTAGAATGTATCTGTTTCAAGAGTTGGGAAATGAATAAATAAATATGTATGATTAAAGAGCTACTTTTTGTAGCTCTTATTATATTTGCTTATTTAGATTTAGTATTTTCTATTCTACTATGTATATAACCCAGTTGCTTTTTATATGATATTACAAATAATACAAGAAGAAATATGAATAATATTGTGCATATAATTGTAGAATTAATATTTAACCAATTTTTTACTGCATATGCAAACTTAGATACTAATAGAAGAAAAAAAGTTGCTATAAAATTTCTATACATATTGTAATCTGTAAATAGTATTTTTATTTTTTCATCTTTCTTTTCAGCCTTATAAAAATCTACACATTCTGAGCTGTCCTTTTTATTTAAGACTTTTAATTTCCACAATAATGGTTTTATAATTAAGGAGCCTACTCTGCTAATAACCAACCCTAAAAAATAATATATAAAAATTGAAATAAATATATTATCAGTAGGAATTAATTCAATATTAATATAATATCTGCAACCAACATCAAAAATAATAGCTGGTAAAATATAGTTTAGTATATTATAGTTTTCTAATTTATTTAAAAAATCTTCCATATTTATTTTATCCTTTCAAAATTTTCGTTTAATTTTTCAATAATATTACTTTTATAACTATTGTAAAAATCTAGTTCTGATAATGTTATTTTAAAATTTAATCCCCATTTACTACCATCGTAATAATCTGCCTCATCATTATTTTGTCTAGTCAAATATATTGATGTACATTTTAAGGTAGATAATAGTCTATTAATTTTCTTTTTATTATTTTTAACGCAAGTTATTATAACTAATGTTTTTCCATTAAATTCTTCCTTGTGTGTATTTATATATTCTATAACAAAATTTGTATCGCCTACAACCACATAGATATTATTCATAGAATTAAAGGGAAAGCTTTCAAGAATATAATATTGTGGTAATGTAAAGTTTCCCTTTAAATACACAGTTTTCTTTATTACAAAATATAATTTAAAAATATTATATAAATAATCTTTTCTTCCTATAATTTCTGTATTGAAATTTTTATATTCTTTTTTATATGAATGTTGTAAAATGTATATCATATATACGACCCCACTCTATAAGATTTTTGATAAGTTGTAGAGTTTATAGTTTTAGTGTCTTCGGTTCTAGTATTAAATATAGTATGTCCTTTGTCTTTTCCTCTACTTATTAATTCTTCTGAACCTCCTGAGCTAGAACCTTTGTTATCTGATATTATATATACTGTATCTTTATCGTCTTTTTTTATCTCAAATAACTCTTCAGCGTGATCTAGTCTTCCATGATGAGGGATTTGAATTATTTGATGTTTTTTAGCATTATCTTCAATGGCTTTTGTACTAGCATCTCCAACCAGTAAGATTTTTGATGTTCCTAAATCAATGCTTATTTGAACGCTAGCAGCATTCACGGTTGTTTCATTATCTATAGAATCCCCTTGTCTAGAATCTAAGGCTTGTCCAGCAACTTCTAATACATACTCTTTAGAAGGACCTACGACCTCTATTCCATTACATATTTGTACAAAGGAATTATCTTCATTGTAGATGTTTTGCAATACTCCCTGTTCTCCTAAAGAAGCAATATTTGAATATCTTTCTAATATTTGTCTCTTTATAGAATCTTTAGTTTTTCTATCATCATCAATTTCTTCTAATAATTCTTCATAAAATTTTAACAATAGAATAGTATAAACTTTTTCTACTTTATTTTCTTCAATTAATTTTGGTATACCATTAAAATGGTCTGAATCGTTATGTGATAAAACAATTATTGCTTTTTTGTCTGGACCATAATTGTTTTCTAAATATTCTATTACTTTTTCAGCATGTTCATTTGAGCCACAGTCAAACACAACAACATCATTTCCATTATCTGATATAAAACAATCCCCAAAATCATGTTCCTTACTTTCTTTATAACTCTTAGAGCTTAACATTAAAGTATTCATAAAACCCTCCTTGTATGATATAATATTTATGTATGTATATAAAAGCACAACTTAAGTGTGATTTATATTTTTATTACATTTTGATTATACTAACTATTTTAGCAATTGTCAATACACTATGCTAAAAAACTTACATTTTATTTAAAAAATATTTACATTTTATTTATTTTATAATATAATTACTTTAAATGGAGGGAAATATTATGAACGAAAATAAATTTTCTCAAATAATAAAAGAATTAAGGAAAAAAAATAATCTAACACAACAACAACTAGCTGATATAGTTGGAATTACTGCTACAGGAGTATCATATTGGGAATCTGGAAATGCAACTCCAAACACTGAAACATTAAATAAATTATCAAATTATTTTGGAGTTACTGTTAATTATTTATTAGGAATTAAAGATAAAATAGAGGAAGAAGATAATTCTAGGACTGCTATAATTTTTAGAAAAGCTGAACAAGTAGATCCAAAAGAAAAAGAAAAGCTACTGGACATATTAGATAGCACAATAGATATATTTTTAGGGAATAACAAGAATGGTTAAACCAAATTTTAAAAGAGCGAAAGAAGAAGCTTACAAAACTTTAATGTTACAAGAAAATTTTTCTTTTCCAATAAATCCTAAAAATATAAAATTAAAAGAATATGATATTAAAATAATCAGTTTCCAAGAATATGCACAAAAGACAAATCTGAGTATAAATCAATTAACTTCTAATGGAAATACTAATGATGGATATACATATATTAAAAACAACAATATATTAATTTTTTATAATGAGGATATAGAAACAGAAGGAAGAAAAACTTGGACAATATCTCATGAATTAGGACATATAGTTTTAAACCATACTACTCAATGTGATAAAAATGAAGCTGAAGCTAATTTCTTTGCAGCTCAATTATTAGCACCTCAATGTGTTTTAAAAGACTTAGTTAAAAATGGTGCGAAAATAACACCTTTATATTTATCTGAAAAATTTAAAATATCTAAGGAAGCTAGTGAAAATTGTATTAATACTTTAGGTAAAGTTATTGATAATGAATTTATAACAACGGATTATGATGATATTGTAATACAATTATTTAAACCATATATCAGTATAGATTATTCCTACGATTCATATTTTGATGAATTAGAGGATAGAAGAAAAAGCTTTTATTTTTAAGGCTATATAAATATTAATTGTAAGAAAGGGAAATAACTCTATGTTTGAATTATTTGAAGTAGAAGAAAAAGACAAAAATATTATTTATAATTTAATGCAACTATATACTTATGAATTAAGCTTTTTTGAAGATGAAACAACTAATTTTCAACTAATAGAAAACGGTTTGTTTAAAATGAGTAAGTATATAGAATTATATTGGACACAAGAAAAAAGGCATCCATATATTTTAAAATGTGATGGTAAATTAGCAGGTTTTGTTTTAGAAAGATTTAATGAAAATGGAATGAATGAGATAGCAGAATTTTTTGTTTTAAATAAATATAGAACACTTGGAGCTGGAACATTTATGGCAAACGAAATGTTTAAAAAATATAAAGGAAAATGGGAGATACGAACATTATTAAAAAATAAACGAGCTCAAGAATTTTGGAGAAAAGTTGTAAATAATGCTAGTAATGGAAACTATGAAGAACATTTAATAAGAGATAATACTAGATATGCATTTTATTTTGAGAATTAAAATAACAAATATAATTTTAAAAGGAGCTAATAATTATGATAGATATTTCAAAGGCAAAAATTGCATTCAAAAAATTTTTAGACAAGTACGAAGATAAAAGTGATTTAAGTTTTCAATTAAAAGTTGTACATACATATCACGTCGCAGAAAATTCAAAATATATTGCAGAAAAATTAAATCTGAGTAAAGAAGATATAGAACTTGCAGAATTAATTGGATTACTTCATGATATAGGAAGATTTGAAGAATTAAAAATAACAAAAGAGTTAAATAGTGTAAAATTCGATCATGCAACACATGGCTCAACAATGTTATTTGAGAATGGAATGATTAGAAATTTTATAGAAGACAGTCAATACGATGAAATAATAAAGAAATCAATAGAGAATCATAGTAGATTAGTTATTGAAAAAGGATTAAATGAAAGAGAATTATTGCATTCAAAAATAATCAGAGATGCAGATAAATTAGATAATTATAGGGTAAAGAAAGCAGAAAAAATAGAAGCAATCTTCCCTAAAAGAGTAAATAAAAAAGAAGATATGGAAGAATGCTTGTTAAGTGATAAAGTATATGAAACCGTATTAAATAGAGAGTGTGTTAATATCTATGATAGAGTAACACCATTAGACTTTTGGGTTTGCATATTGGCATTTACATTTGATTTGAATTTTGATGTAACATATAATATCGTAAAAGAAAATGACTATATAAATATATTAATAGATAGATTTGATTATAAAGATATAGACACAAGTATTAGGATGGAAAATATAAGAAATATTATAAATAAATTTATAGATGAAAAAATAACAAATTTTAAGTAATAGGGTGATAATATGATACTAATAAATGATAGAATTAAAGAACTATTCAACGTCTCTGCCAATGACTTATACATATTAACAGATTTTGATGGAACTATAACGAAAGATTCTAGTGATAGTTCTTGGGCTAGCATTTTCAAAAATCCTAATGTAACAGATGAATTTGTTCAAGAGTGTATAAGAATATTTAATTATTACCATAAATATGAAATTGACGAAAGCATTCCACTAGAAGAAAAAATGGTAATTATGAGTGAATGGTATAACAAAAACATAGAAACACTAAAAAAGTTTGGTATTACTGAACAAACAATAAATTACTCAGCTAATAATGAGAATATAATGTATTTTAGAGATGGTGCAAAAGAATTTTTAAAAGAAATGAATGATAGAGGCATTCCTATAATAGTAATATCAGCAGGAGTAGGAAATATTATACAACAATTTTTAATCAATAATGACTGTAATTTTCCCAATATTTATATTTGCTCAAATTTCTTGGAATATGAAGATGGCGTTATTAGAAGCATTAGAGATAATAATTTAATACATCCATTAAATAAAAATGAAATCTCATTGCCGACACATATTCAAGAGAAAGTTGCTAATAGAAATACTATTATACTTCTTGGAAATAGTATCTCAGATATTAAAATGATAAATGATAGAACGAAAACATATAGAATAGGATTTTTAGATGAAAAAGTAGAAGATAGAATATCTGCATTTCAAGAGCACTATGATGTGGTGTGTACAGATAATACATCATATTATGAATTAGGAAAGAGAATATCAGAGCATTTAAATAGAGCAACGGATAAAGAAGAAAGATAGTATATAGTTAATTTATATGTGAAATTAGATAAGGGACTAATCCCCCTATCTAATTCTTTTTTTATCTTTATTTTTTAAACCTTCCAACTCATTATTTAGTTGATTTTCTGCTACTCTATTTTTTATTAGAATAGCTTCTTTTTCGCCTTTTTCAGCTTTAGTAATAATTCGTTTGCAAGTTTGTATTTTTGAATTTATTTTATTTATATCTTTTGTGAGATTATTTAATTTATATTCAAGAAAAGACCTATCAGTTTCATTAGTAGTTTTCTTATATATCTGCCTTATTTTTTCTCGTTCTGCCTTTAATGGTGTAACTTCTTCAATATATTTAATTCTTAAATTTTGAACAGCTTCTTTCGAGTTTAGATTATAAGTGCATATTAAACTCATTTCATCTGCTAATTTATTAAATTTATCTATTTCTTGATAATATTCTTTTGTTCTTTTTTCATAATGAATTTTAGGTGGCAATTTTCCGAGTAGATATAAATAATGCACATATAACCTATAAAAAGAGGAGGTCTTTAATTTTTCTTGATCAATCTTAATACCATCATATATTCTTACCTTATATACTTTTTCCTGTTTATTTGCATTTATATAATCATATAATCCTCTATGATATATTCTAGTTTTAATATTTTCAAAAGTATAATCTTCTCCAAATGCTCTTGCAAGCCTTATATTTCTATTATAGTACGGAGATGAAACAGACATATAATTTCCAGATTTTTTTATATAATAGCCTTTATAATTTAATATATCCACAAACTCTTGATATTTTTGAGCATCTTTAATTGCTTCATCAATATCAGCTTTTATAAGTTCCATTTTTCCAGAATTACGGTTATAATTTGCAATTCTACTTTTGGCTATATCACTCACTTGAGTAGCTTTTGTACTTTTAATTATAGATAGTCCATATTTTCTACAAATAGCATCATTTGTTTCTCGAAGTAAAGCAATTTCTACATTTGAATTATGATATTTATTTCCATCTATAAATGAAACTGAATTTAAAACTATATGATTATGAACATTTTGCTTATTAGTATGAGTGCAAACTATAACTTGATATCTGTCTCCCCATAGTTCTTCAGCAAGTTCCATTCCAATTTTATTACACTTGTCTGGAGAAATTTCATTACCATTGAAAGATTGTATTATATGATAACCTAATCTGCCATCTTCTTTATGAAATGCTTTTTTAGTTAGCGTCATTTGAGAATAGGCTGTTTGTGGTAAACAATTTATACCAGATACTAAAATACCATTTTCAGTTTTTTCTCCATTCATTGCATAATTTATTACTGCATCTAAATTTTTCTTAATAACTTTATATTTTGTAATTGCCATTTAAATACCTCCTTTTATTTTTGTCTTGAACAAATTTTTCTTTCAAACCTTAAAATAAAATCAGCTAAAGTATTTGAAATATATTTATAATCATCGTGAGAAACACTGTATCTTGAATTTGCAACTTTAGCAATTTGATTTATATTATTTGCTATGCCATATAAATCTCTTTGAAAAGATTTTATTTCTTCAGTTGGTTGAGCTTTTATTCTATAACCTTTGATTAAACTTCTAATAAATTCAGCTTCACTTAAACCTGCTTCCTTTGATTTTCTTTTTAATAATTCATTTTCTTTTATATCTAACCATATTTGTTTTTTTATATTTCTTTTTCTCATAATTTTCATTCTCCTTTTTCAAAAAAATTGGCAGTCTTTTTTCTAAAAGACTGCCAGAAAAATGCTTATACTTTTAAGGGGATTGGGGAAGAAATTCCCCATAAATTAGTTTTAGCGTAAAACTACAAGCGGTATTTATACGGGAGTATAAATGCGATGCTTGCTTTCAAAATAGCATAAAGTTTTAAAGTATCTAAAACATACTAAAAAAGAGAAGAAAGTTTTAGATTTCTTCTCTTAAAAAAGTTATATTAGCCTTTAATAATTCCTAAATTTTTAAAATAAAAATAGTTTTCTCTTGCTCCTAAAAAGAAAATTTTTCTATCTTCATAATCACTCATCTGTAAATAAAGAGATACTAACTTTTGCAACATTTTGCATTCTTCTTCGTTTAAATTCATAGCTTTATCATCTTCAAAAAGTAATTGCAAATTTGGATACATCTCCATAATTTCACTAACTTTATTTTGCAATTCTTTATATTCAGGATTATTATTTTTTAGTTCAACTCTTGCAGCATCTATTAACTCACTAAATTCAATTGAATTTATATCATATAATCTTATTTCTTCCATAACTTTTACCTCTTTTCCTATACATATATTAATTCTTTAAATATAATTTCTTCAACACGATTTTTAATATTGTTCATGCATCTAACCCATTCCATTTGATTAGTTGCTTTTAATTCTTCAGTTATATTTTCTTGCTCTGCAAATTGTTTCATTAACAAATGAAATCTTTCATTGGCTGTTTTATCTATTTCTAATAAATGACTTCTTAATTTATTATCAAGCCATAAAATTGTATATTCTACTTTCTTATGCTCTAATAAATATTTCAATCTTAACTTTCCATATTTACCAAGTTCACTTTTATTTACACTAGCCGAATCGACTAAATTTGGAAAGTAGAAATCACCTTTTCTTATATATTCAATTCCTTTTTTTTCATCAATAAATCTATCTTTTAATTCTTTATTTTCCATAATTTTAAATCTCCTTTTCTATACATTACAATATAATTTATCTAATTGTTCAGGTGCATAAACTCTTTGTTCATAATTTGAATATGAATTTTTTCTCTGGGGCGTATTACTATAATTAGTTTTATTATATTTATTATTACTACATCGTAAATTCTCCGACTCTTGATTCGTAAATTTTCCGTTTCTTGAATCGTAATTTTTACGGCTCATAATTTTTTCGGTTGATATATGATTTATCTTTCCAACATAGATAATATTCTTTTTTCTAAAACCTAACCTCTTTTCATATATCAATTTTACATTGTTTAGCTCTCTAAATGCTTTTGTGACTGTTTTGTCTGATAAGTTTAGTTTCTCCCCAGCCTCTTTTCTTGAAAATATTAAAAATATATTTCCATCTTCATCAATCCATTCATTTTTCATTGAAACTGATAGTCTATCTAGTAAAAGTGCATATAATAATTTACTATCTGAATTTAGTTTCTCATAATATGGATTTATAAATAGTTCTTTTGGAACTTGATAAAAAGTATTTTCAAGACATTCATTCACTTTATAAGGTATAAAATCCATAGCAATAGTTCTCCTTTCAGTTTTTTTGAACAACACTGAAAGTGCCTAAATATCAATGAATTTTGCTTTGCGGAAATTTGCGGAACAATTTTTTTAAAGATTTTAAAAATTGCGGAACATTTTTCTAAACAAAATATTGGAATTTTTGAGAATTTTTTAGAATGTAAAAAAATTGTGCTATTCTCTAAAATTCTTAGAAAATAGCACTTTTAAATATTTTTGACTGTTTTCAAATTCTATTGAATTTTCTTGAAAAACGGTCTAATATGGTCGAGGTGACAGGGATCGAACCTGCGACCTCATGGTCCCAAACCACGCGCGCTACCAACTGCGCTACACCTCGAATTAAAATAACCTTAATGCTTATATAATATACCATAAAAAAAACAATTTGACAATAGATTTTGAAAAAAAAATAAAAAAAATTAAAAAAAGACTTGAATAAAAAGAAAAATCAAAGTATAATATAAAATGTACAAGTATTAAGGAAAAAATAAACAAAGAAATGTGAGGTTTAATTTTTAATAAATAGAAAACAAATATGCGCCTGTAGTTTAGTTGGATAGAATATCAGGCTACGAATCGTACCTTTAGTTTTTTAAAGTGGTTATATATCAAGGGATTTGGGAGATGGGTTTCAAGTTTTCCCCCGAATTTCCCCTTAAATATATTTTAAATAGAAAATGTTATAATGGCTTTATAATATTTTCTTATATATGCAGCTGTAGCTTAATTGGATTGAGCATTCGGCTACGAACCGAAAGGTTGCAGGTTCAAGTCCTGTCAGCTGCACCATAACTCTCAAGCAGATTTGAGGGTTTTTATTTTTCTTTTGACAATATATTTTTTCCCCTTATTTTGAACATTTTTCCCCTGAGTTGTATTGTTATGGATTCTTTCAAATTCCTTTTTCTTTCTTTCTTCTGTAATATGAATATAATAGAAATCGGTTGTTTCAAATTCTGAATGTCCCATAAGTTCTTTTAAAACTTCTCTATCCATTCCTTTCTCACTATTCAAAGTTGCAAAAGAATGTCTTAAGCCATATACTGTCATGTGTTCTAATCCATATTTTTTAATAAATTTAGGCATTTTATTTGTTAATCTTTCTGGAACATAAGGAGTACCTTCTGTATTTAAAAATACATAATCGGATTCATTCCATTTTTTGCCTGACTTCTTACAAATTTCCATTTTTTCATTCTTAAATTTTACAAGCATATCTTTTAATCTTGGTGCAATAGGAATTACTCTGTAACTTTCATCTGTTTTTAAGTTGTCATCTCTATATTCGTGTCCTATTATTCGCATTTCATCATCATATATTGTTACATCTTTATAAGCATTTTCGACTGTAATAAGATTTTTTTCAAATGATACACATTTCCATTTTAAACCACAACCGTTCTTCTGGTCGCATACCAGTCTGTAGCAATGCAGAATATAATAATGCAAACTCTCTGCCATCTTTTTCAAAATAATCTAGCCATACTTTTTGTCTATCTTCTGTTAAATATGGTATTTTGGCTTTTGTTGCTCTTTTCTTTTTAGAAAATTTTAAAGTAAGATTTGGAAGTTTATCTATTAATTTTCTTTCATCTTTTGCATATACTAATATACATTTTATTAATAAATATAAATCCTTTGCCATTCTAGGTGTATCTTTTCGCTTATCATTTATATAGTTTTCTATCAATTCTTTACTCATATCTGCAACATGATATTCTTCAAAATCTGGTACTATATGAGCCTGAATTGAATTAATATAAGCCTCAACTGTTTTAGGACTAATTGTTTTATTAGTCGCTGGATTTACTTGTTTTTTCTTCCAATTTATCCATTCTTTTGCTATATTTGGAAATAAAGTATAATCATCAGCCAGTTCAATTATCTTTCTTTTTGATTTTTCTTCTTTAAATTCTTCAAACTGATCTAACTCTTTACTACATTCATCAGAAAAAACTTTGTCTGAATGAATTTGCTTTTGTATTTTAAAATATATATTAGCGATTTCTTCACCAAGTCTTTGTCTAGCTTCTTTTTCTGTCTTTGCTGTTCGTGAAAGTCTTGGATTTTTTTCTACTCCTTCCATAATTGCTGTTAAGTCAAGTGTTACTCTTGCCTCAAAACTATTGGCTTTTGACCTGACTGTAACTGTTCCTTTTGGTGCTCTTTGTCTATTTATTTTTTCCATTCTAACTCCTTCCTTATTGGTGTTAGAAAAAATTTAATAATTCAAAGAGTCCAACCTATTATCGAACATATTATAACGTCATTTCAATAAAAAGTCAGCGCTCTGTATTAAATTTTTCCCCTTATTTTTAATAGTGGTAGTTTCCATATTCACCACAATTTTCTGCAAACCACTTTGGGAGAAGTTCTTTATTTATAATAATTTTCTTCTTAAATCTAATAGCTGGAAAACCCTTTACTTTTACTAATTGCAACATTAGATTTTTTCCAATTCCCAGCATCTTTCTAGCTTCATCAACTGTTAATCCAATTTTTGTATTATCATCTTTAGATTCCATAAAAACACTTCTTTCCAAAAAAATAAGACTATGAAATTCTTTAAAATTTCATAGTCAGTTTTTATATTTCTGTAAAATCATCTTCAATAGAATGTTGTAAATCAACATCTTTATTTTCTGTCAAGTTCTTTTGCTTTTGTGTATTTCGTATTTCCAATACTTTATTGTGTAATTTGCTTAGTGCCGTATCTTTAGTTTTTCCAAAGGCTCTGATCAACTGTGTTCTATGATACTTATCATTGTTATTATTAATGATAGCACTGGCAACATATATATTATCTTTAAAACAAATTTTAGGAAAACCATATCCTAATTGTTTTGATAGAAAAATGTAGTCTTTTGAATTATTAATAGATATTTTATTAGTTTCTTTATGTATTTTGCAATCCAAACTTTCAATTACATCTCCTGTTAACACAAAAATATCATTTTCATTTAAAGCAATATCTGGGAAAATATGTGCAATGTGCATATTTTTAAATTTTACAGCTAGTCTATATTTATAATCGTTGCTAGATTCATCTATAACTGGTATAAGATAATATAATTGCCTTCCAGCTTTTTTACTTTCATTTTGAATTGCTATTTTTTCACAATCTGATAATCTATCATAAATAAAATCCACAAACTTTTCTTTATTTATTATATGGTATAATTCTATCTTTTCCCATTGGTTATATTCTTCGTAATCCTCAATAGATTTTGAATCTAATAAACTATCTATATCTTCCTTAGTTAGCCTATAAAATAATGCTTTTTCCCATGAATCACATATATTAATAAAAACATCATATTCTTGAATTGTATTACCAATATATCTTTTAGTTATTTCATTTGGAACTTTTACAGGGACCAAATGTATTTCGCTATCTTTATAATTGTCAAAAATTATCGTTAAATCAGAATTTCGATTTTCTTTAATGTATTTATTAAATCCATCTTTATCTGTTATAACAAACACTTTTAAATAGTCCATTATTATCACCTTAATCCCATTTAATTTTTTTTGGAACAGCATAGGATACTTTATCTTCAAATTCTTTTTTTACTCGATATTCTTTTGTTCTTTCATGATATTTATATATACTAGAGTTCCAATTTCTAAAAGCACGATTATTAATAAATTTTCTTTTTGACATTTCACAACTTGCTTGAAAATGTAATAGTTCTACTGTTCCATCTAATCTGTCCATTTTCTTTTGTTTTCGTTGTTTATTAATATAGTTAATAACCCTTTGCTTTTGTTTATTCTTATTAGTAATTTTTCTGTTTTCTCTTTCCTCATTGTACCTAGAATCTTGTCTTACAACTTTTGATACATATTGTTTTGTAATACTTAATTTATTTGCAATTTCGATAGTTGTTAGTTTATCTTCAAAAAAGAGAATAATAATTTTTTCTTTCTTAGTCATATCAACCCTTTCAGCTAATAGTAGTTGACTTTTTATATAACAACTTTTGAACACAGAAAGACTATTATAAATCCTTTGTTAAATCATCTATATAATCTTTAAATTCTTTTCCTTTTAGGCTAGATAACTTAGGTGTTTTACGATATTTTGGCTTTTGTTTAGTCTTTTTCTTCTTATTCAATATAATTTTTATGCAAAAAACAATCAACCCCAACACTATCAGCGCAATAAAAAACTTAATCATTTTTTTGCCTCCAATTCATTTATAAATTCAAATGCTTTTTGGTGGGCTTGTCCTTCGTTATAAGTAAGTTTCATTAAATACATAAGCTCACCAATTTGCTTTGCAAATTCTTGTGGAGTAGGTTGTATGGCTTTAGATTTATTTTCTTCACATGCTTTTTTTAAAGCTAATTGAGCATAGTCAATAGCACTTGTTATATCCATACTTTATACCTCTTTTAAAAAATTAGATAAATTTATCTTTTCACTATATATATTTCATACATACAGTACAAAATCGGTAATTTTCAAAAAAATTTTTTAAAAACATTGAAATATAAGCTTGGGAAATAAAAAAAGAATGTTGATAAAATTAATTACCAACATTCCATTGAAAACGATTTTATTTTTTTCTATTTCTACTTAATTTTCTGTATATTGCAATCATAATATTTTGTTCACATTGTTCATCAAATATACCATTTATCCTTGACATTTTTCTTATATCAGATCTGTAGTCTAATAATATTTTGTTAATTTCTGCATCACTCAAATTATAATTATTAAAATAATCCTTCATTTTCTACTCCTCCTTCATTTTTTCAATTTTTGTATCTATTGATTTTCTTCTATTTAGAATGGTCTTTTCAGTATTTCCTAGAAGTTTGGAAATTTCACCATTTTTAAAGTTTTCAACATAAAATAAAAAGAACACTAACTTTTCATTAAAAGTTAATGTTCTTATTAAGTCAAATAGGCACAATTCTCTTAGTATTGAATCTAGTCTTAAAACAATATCACATTTTTGTCTATCTGTTAATGGATTTAAAGACACAATGTCCTCTGATGCCTTATAAAAAGTGTATGTATCTTCTGTGGCAACATTAAGATCATCAAATAATTCATAAATAATTTGTTTTTTTTGATAAAGTCTACTCTTATATAAACGTCTAACATTTTTCATTATTCCATATAAGATTAATTCTTCCTCTTTTGAAAGAGATTCTTTTAAATAATTTTTCATATTATTACCTCCAAATTTTTACTGGAACTTGTCCGTCAAAATCTGAAAGCAACAAATATTAAATTATAATAATCCTCCTTCCATAAAAAAAATCGTTGTCAAAATTTATAAAGTAACAATTAATAATCTTGAGTTTTTTGAGATTTTATCTTTTGCATGTTACTTTTAGATTTCAACAAACAATTTCTGGAGGAATTATATACAATATTCGACAAAAAGTTTGTCGAAAAATGGTGTAACATTTTGTAGTAAAATGTCGTTTTTGCTAGTAAGTAAAAAAATGAATATAGAAAAATCAATACTTTGCAAGAAAATACATATCAAATATGAGGTGTGAAATACACCACAGTTGGTATGTAAAAATTTTGTCAAAAATTATACAATTATGTATGGAGGAGTTGCCTATGAATTACAAAGAGGTGGGTGAAAGAATCAGAAAGATTCGAGAAACAGAATTAAATATGACTAGAGAAAAATTTGCGGAAGAAATCGGTATAAGCCTTAACACTCTGGTTAGATTAGAAAATGCAAGTGGTAATGTAACTAACATTGAATTTTTTATACGAATTGCAGAGATAACTGGTTATACATTAGATGAATTAACACAAGAAGGAAAACAAAAAGATATGAAATCTAGGGAAAAAATGATTACTAGAATTAATTATTTACTAAATGTTGTTTCTCCTGAAGAATTAGAATATATTTATGCAAATGCTAGGCAATTTATTCAATTTTGTCATCAAAACGAAATTAAAACACTAAAAGAAATTAAAGATGATATAAAAAAATAAAAAAATAATAGAGATACTTGTTGAAATATTAAGAAATCTCTATTATTTTTTATCTTCCTTTACAATTTTAGAAAAGTCTTTTAATAAAATATCTGTAGAAACATTAAGCATTTCAGCAATAGCACAAAGTTCATAATCTGCTACAGTTCTATTTCCTCTTTCTATATCATATATAGCTTGTCTATGAATGTCTAAACCTATAATAATTAACTTATCTGATAGTTGTTGAGCAGACATATTCTTCTCTGTTCTTATACGATTTATATTTTCGCCTGTAACATTCAATTTTCCATGCAATGCTTTATATTTATTCCTTGTTTGGCTCATAAACACCCTTCCTTTAACTATAGTATATTGATTTTAACATTTTTTTATGCTATACTTTAAAAGGCACAGCCTTTAAAATAGGCTTTTGCTAATTTTGATGAAAGGGAGGTAAATATGAAACAAGATATAAAAAAATTAGAAGAAGATGTAATCGCAGTAGAAGATCAATTAAATAAATATATTGAAGATGAGGAAGAATATGATAGAATATTCCAACAATCTGTGCTAACAGATCAAGTAATAAGTAAATATCTAAATGCTAAAAGAAAATTAGAAGAAGAAAGGAAAATTCTTATTAAAGACTATAGCAATGTGCTTAATACACCATTTAGAGAAGAAGTTACAAATCAAATCATTGAAGAAGTAAAAAAAGATTTTCCTAGTGTTAGTACAAATGAATTGTATCGTTTTTCAGATAATGTTTACATATATGCAACACTAGATGCTCATAATGTAGATAAGCAAGATATAATAAATCAATTATTATATTTAAACAATAGATATTTTGATTTTATGCAAGAAAAAGGCGAGATCGAAGGTAAACAACATATTACAAATAATCTTGATTACTTAAAAAAGCTAAATGAGAAATATCATAAAATAATAAAAGAAAAGATAGATTAACAAAGCGATTTAAAAATCGTATTTTTATTGCCCTTCATTTTCCCGACAGGAATATTATTTCGTAACTCATAGACAATAATAAAAAATATGAATTTGTGGAATAATGACTGATAGGAATTTATACAATGTCTGTCAGTAATGGAGGGATAAAAATGGAAGGAAAAGAATACAACGATTGGGAACAATTTGGTAATAGAGTAAAAAATGCTAGAAATAGTATGGGAATGACTGTAGAAAAATTAGCAGAAAAATCAAATAGAACTGAGAATTTTATACAAAGAATTGAAAGTGGAAAAAAGAAATGTAGTATCCATACTCTATATCAATTTTGCAAAGTAATGAAAATATCTGCTGATGATCTATTGATGGGTGGAAAAGTGGAAATAAAAGAATATGGAGATAGAGAAATTATTGAGAATTTACTTAATAATTGTGATGAAAAACAATTAAAAGTTATTAAAGAAGTATTAATAGCAATTTGTCCTAATTTTGAAGATTTAAAAAAATAATAAAAAATAACAAAAGACCTATATTGATATATTCAATACAAGGTCTTTTAACTTTTTAAGAAAACTAGGCGAGAGAAAACTCTCCCGCCTAGTCAATGTCCAATCAGCAGTTATGCGAATTTCTTGGCAAATAATTTAAGTATAGCCATAATAGAAATTTTGGGGCATTTTTCTGCTAAAGTAGGATACTTTTCTAACCAGTATTTGAATGTTTCTTTTAAGGTATTTTTGATAGTTTCCTCATTCATCTCGGGAAATTCTTCATGTAACCTAAGAATGACATTATCATACTTGATTTTTTTAATATCACAAGCAATAACAAAGGACTGTGTAATCATTTTTTCATTAGATACCATACCGATATCAGCTAAAAAGTTTTCTACCTGATCCTCAACCTTTTTAGATGGATCAAGTTTATCGAAAGCAAAACCAATAACTTCCTGCAAAGTATCTTCAACATTATACTTTTTAGTAGGATTTTCGGACTGTTCAACCTTATTTGTAGTAGTATTGTCAGATGTACCAACAGTTTCAGTAGTGTTTTCCTCTGTTGTAGAAGATTTTTCAACTACTTCATCAGTTGTTTCAGTTAGTGTTAAAGGTAACTCGCTTTCTTCTTCAACTTTTTCTGCAAACTTCTTTGTGAAATCAAAGGTATTTGCCAGTTTTCTTAAAATTTCTTCAAAGAAAGCTGGAGTTGTTTTACCAATTACTGCATTGAATCTTTCGGCACGGACATATTTTCCCTTATCTAATAAAGCAGTACCACCTTTTTTGTAATAGTCATTTTCATAGACTACATCTTTAGGGGCATTAAAAATTAAATAAGAATTAGAAACAATGTCTGTCTGTACCTTTGTAATAGGTACTAAATATGCCATAGAACCGTAAGAAATATCGCAGACTATTGCAGCAACATGTCCACCATTAATTTCTCCAGGTAAATGAACTCCATAAGAACAGTCAACAATGTCGCCAATTGAGAAATCAATACACTCTTTTTTATTGTATCTCATAGAAATCTCATTCATAGCGGTATAAATGTAATCAGCAATTTCTTTCTCGGAGATATTCATTTTGAACATTGCCCAAGATATAGTTCTTACATACTTGTTGATTAATTCCTCAAGATATTCATTTTGAAATTCAAATTTTTTGATGATTAAATCATCTTCTGTCTGAGGTTCTACAACTATTGGTTTGGATTCAATTCCTATTTCATCTGTTTCTACCGTATTACTAGGAACATCCGACATAGCCTCTGGTACCATAGTTGTTATTGGATTTTCTACATTGTTTTCAATTGTGTTGTCAATATCAACACCTACAATAGTGTAATAATTATCGACTAATTCTATAACTGAATCAATCATAATATCATTGACATTCTCAACTGATACAAAACCCTTCTCAAAATCAAAGGAAATCCGGCAAGATATTTTATCAACCTCTTTTATTAATGCAATAAAAGAGCCATCTTTTTTTGAACTTACTTTAAATGTTAATTTCTTCATTGTTATCCTCCTGTTTTAACAAAAAACTATTAACCAAACGAATAAAATCAACTGTAGGTGCTTTTCTAAAGCCAAAAGTTTCTTTTACTCTTGCAACGATTAAACGCTTTACTTCTTCTTTATCAATGCTTTCTTCTTTAGAAATACTTTCAGATAAGGTTTCAAGATTAAAGTAAGCATCTTTTGGAGAAGCAATAATTGCTTTTAATACATATAAAACGCCTTTTTTATTAAAATCAAAGCCAAATAATTTTAAAATCTTTTCAGCTTTAACTTCGTCTGTAGCATGTTCTTGTGAAATTTTCAAAAGCTCGTTGATATCAACAAATGATAATAACCGAATTTGAATCATATTCACATCTTTGCGTTCTTTTGGTGCATTAGGATCAACCATAACTTTTTGAGGTGTTTCGATATACACTTTTTTTTCTATGGTTTTTACCTTTTGACTTAACTGTAATGAAATGTTAAGTTTTTCGTCAATCTGTTCCATGAAATCAGTTGTCAACATTCCAAGATATTTACGAAGTCTAGTCTTGTCAACTGTTTGAATTTGTTCTGCCATAATTACATTTTCAGCAGAACCTACTTTTTCCAAGTCATAATCAACCATATTGCTAGAAGAAAATGTGCAATGAAAATGAACTGGAAGTCTTTTTTTGTGTTCAGAAGTACAAGCAATTACAATAGTTGTTGGAGAATGAAAATTCCCATCATCATTTTGTACGATAATAGCATATCTCATAAATCCCTGTTCACTACCATAAGGTTCACCAAAATCACATAAATATACTTCGCCACGTTTAACTTTAGAATATATTAAATCATATTCGGAAGTATTATGTGATAAAAGTGGAGTTGCTTGAATTTTCTCAACTTGTTGCTTTTCTTCTACACAAACAGTTGCAATATCTTTAGGCTTTTCTACAACTTCAGCTTGAGCAGATTTTTCATTTTGTGAAAATGAAGTTTCACTAAGAGCTGACAATGGTTCTTGACTTATAAAGTTTTGAATACCATTGATGTTAATGCTATCGCAAAGTTGCGTAAGCAAATCATCAGGAATATCGCCCTCTAAAGTGATTACCGAATCAGTTATACTAGACTTGATATTATACTTTACAAGTAGTTTACTAATCCGACAGATATTGATAGATTTTGTTTGAAATTGTAACACTATGTAGTCCTCCTTTTTATTTTTGTTTTTAACTGTTACAAATTTGCTTGTAATATCACACTCCTTTTTTGTAGACATTTGTTACTATTATGGAAAAATATTACTCCATAATCATTACAAAATTATGTAAATATTATACCATGAATTTTAAATAAAATCAATGGTAATACTATTAGAAATATATATTTTTAATGGTAGGTGTTTGTTTTTTGCAGTTATATTAATTGTTATACTATAAAAGAGGGGTATTATGGAAAATAATTATTCAAGAGAAAATATAAACAAAGTAATTGGAAATAATATAAGATACATAAGAAAAGCTAATAAATTAAGTCAAGAAAAATTTGCAGAACAAGTAGAATTGAGTCCACAATTTGTTAGTGATGTTGAAAGAGGAATACAAGGTATTAGTTTAGCAACTGCAATAAAAATATGTAATACTATGAATTGTTCTCCAGTAATTTTATTTGCAAACCTCATCAAATATGATAATTATAATAATGATATAGATAAACTGACTAGACTAACAGAAAAAAATAAGGCTATTGTTAATGAAATTTTAGATGCTTTGATAAATAACCAATAAATAAAATCAAGTAAGAGAAATATCAATTAATGATATTTCTCTTACTTAATTTTTATAGAAAAATATAACCAGTTAATACAATTTTTTTATTTTTCTGTCAAATTTGCAATATTTTAACTTTATTGTAATTTGCTTTCCACTATGGTAGAATATAAACGTAAAATTTTCATTTAAACTTAATGAATTTTCAATTTTTGTATAAATAAATCAAAATAAAAGAGGGGGTTAAAGTGTATAAATATACAGGATTAATAAAATGTGGTAATTGTAATCATTCTTTTAAAGCCCGAAAAGAAAGAAACAATGTTAATTATAGATGCAATTATAGATTAAAATATGGAAAAGATAAGTGCATAAATGATACAATGGTAGAAGAAACATTTTTAGATAATATGATTGAACATCAACTTGATAATATTAATATGTGTGCTCAAAATGTTGATATAAGATCAATAATTGATAAAATTATTATATCTACAGATAGAATTGAAATATTTTTCAAGAATTTGCCTATTACAAGTTGTTATCTTGATAGTAAACTTGGTAAATTGCATTATGATTCTATAAATAATTAAAGGGGTACAACAAATTTTACAAAAATTTCGGTGGGGGAGATTAAAAAATTAAGATGCTAGTTATTTTTTCTAGCATCTTTTATATTAATTATGCACATTGCATTAATTCATTATTTTCTTGTATCTCTTCGCTAAATAATTCTTGTAAAATAAACTCTAAAACATTGACAACAATACTATTTCCAGCTTGTCGGTACAGTTGGGTATCTGATATTCCAGCAGATTGTGCTTTAAAAAAATCCTCATCATCAAACCCGCATTAGTCGCCAAGTTTCAATAGGGGATAGTTTTCTTATTCTCATACATTGTGTTCCATCTTCTGATATTAATATTGCTGCACTTGAGGTTGTACTACCACAAGAGGTAGTTTGAGTTGGTGCAATATCGTTAATTTCTTTATTATTATATGGATTGAACATCTTTCTTTCTGCTATATTTCCTCTAAAATTACTTGCAACAACAGATGTAGCGATACCTTCTGTATCATATACTCGATCTTGAATACTAATTTTATTATGCAATATATTTATTGGTTTATCTATTTTTTCTAAAGTTGCCATATTAGGAGATGTAAGAATAGTTTGGGAAATTTCTTTTCCAACACGACCTCTTTTGGTTGTACTTTTCGGATAAGAAATATTAATAGAATCTCCAATTTTAGCCTCTGCATATCTTTTTTTTGTACCCTCTTTCACTAATATAAAAGGTTGTTTATTTCCTCCGTCCATAGTAGTTAATGTTGGCGATAAGCCATTTACATTATAAATACTTCCAGCTTGTCGAGTTCTTTTTTCTGTATCATATAATCCTCCGATTCTTTGTATATCTGTAGGGACAGATATATATTGACTATTTCTTCCGTCCATCTTGTGATAACCGGCTATTATACAAGCACTAATATTAGGATTTTTACTTTCTTTTATTAGTTTATTGTTTTTCTTAATTAATCTTCCAATTCCTTTTTCAGTAAGATAGTATTTTTCATCAACTTTATCTTCTAAAAGATCTTTCAATTTCCACAATAAAGGAACTTTTTGTGGAAAAGTAAAATTGCTTTTTGCTATATCATCACGAATAGAAACTATGAAAACCCTTTCTCTGTTTTGGGGTATTCCATAATCCTTAGCATTTAATACCTTCCAATAGTTTGTGTATCCTAAATCAGATAAGTCTTTTAAAATGGTATCAAATTGCTTTTTAAACCTTTTACTTGTAAGATTTTTAACATTTTCAATTATACTATATTTTGGTAGTTTTTCTTTTAATATTCTATATCCTTCATAATACAAACCACTTCTTGTTTTTCCTTCTTTTATTCCCTCCATCTTTCCAGCGATTGAAATATCTTGACATGGAAACCCCCAAGTCATTAAGTCAAAGTCTGGTAGTTGTGATATGTTAATTTTTGACACATCACCATAGTTTTTACTTTCTGATACATTATGAATTGCACAATAACTTTTTATAGCAAATTTATCTATTTCAGAGAATCCAACTAATTCATAAGGTATATGTAATCGTTCTAATGCTTTTTCAAAAGCACCAATTCCAGTAAATAAACTAAATAATCTTAGCATTTGTATTTTCCTCCTTTTATAGGCAAAAAAAAAAAGACCTTAGACTATTTCTGGAGTTTACTATTCCAAAAATAGTCTAAGGTAATAAAATGTATTATTTTGAATACATCTTATCTATTTCTTTTTTTCTGTCTAATATATATTTTTCTAATTCTGTTCCAATTATATTTCCCATTTTTTCATTATTTTCATTATAAATTTCATATTCTTTGTCATCTACTAAAAATAATGTATAATACTGATTTTTCTCATTAAAAGCAGTATATTTTTTAGGAATATATATTTTTTCCTTTGTATAAGGAAGATTAATGCAATATGTATCATCATCTGATAATTTATAGTCAATATGATTTCCTCCGAATTTTATATTGTGTATAAATAATCCACTATTAACTAATTTTTCTTCCTTAATTGTATCTAAATGATTTAATTCTCTTTGTAATTCTAAAACTTCTTTTTTCAATTTATTAATTGCTATTCTCTCTGATCGAGAATCTTTTATTAATTTTTTAGCATCATCTACAGATGAAATGTTTAATTCTTCTTGTATGCTTAAAAAAATCTCTACTTCCTTAGGTATAATATAGTTCTTATCTAATGATTTATAATACATAGCATATTCGTATGTTTTATATAGCCTAATATAATCTTGTGCTTTTTCGTTTCTTTCAATAACTTTATCATATTTTTCTTTATTTTTTTTTAATTCTATATTTTTACTTTTCATTTGATTTCTTAAAATAACAATATTTTGTTCTATATCATCAAAAGATTTAACTTTGTAGTTATCCAGGTATTCTAATTGTTTTTTTAATTCATAATATCTTTTTATTTCTTGATACCTGGTCTTTTGATATTTACTATACATTTTACCTTCTGTTGCAATTTGACTTTTTTCTATTGCAATTTTTGATTCATTTGCTTTATCAAAAATTTTGTTATTAAATTCATTTCTTACTGTCTTTATTTCTGCTAGTTTTATATTACTTTGTTCTTTAAAATGTTTATATAAGTTCTGTTCTGTGTATTTAGGGTCTATGCTATTTAACCTTGCATATTTTTTCATTCCTATAACTTTAACTGCTATATTTTTACCCCTTTTTATATCATACCCTATTATAGATAATTCATCTAAAAATTCTTCGAGAGTAGAACATTTTAAAATTAGATTTTCAACATCTGCTCTTATTTTTTCTTTCCATGTTTGTTCTTTAAATTGATAATAATAATCTTTATTTTTTATTTTACTAAAAGTTCTTTTTGGCATAATAAAACAGCCATATTCGGCTGCAATTTTATCACTTGTATTACTTAATCCATATAATCCTTCTTTTTCATTTCCTAATCTATCATCTAACTTTGTTCCATCTAAATTAATAGCATTTATTGATATATGATTATGAATGTGTCCTCTATCAATATGGGTGCTTATTACACATTGATAATTTGTATATAATTCTTCACACAATTTTTTTCCAATTTCATTTGCTTGTTCTGGAGTAATATCATCATCTGGTGAAAAACTTTGTATAATATGATATGCAACTCTATTACCCTTCATATCAAATCTTCTTTGTGTTCTTAAAAATTCTGATAAAGCAGTTTCAACATTACAATTTATTGAAGATGCTAATGCTACTTTTTCGCCATTATTTTTTTTATCTAAAATATATTCTAATAATTCTTTGGGTGAGCCATAATGAGCCATTCTTTTTGTGTAAGGCATAATTAACTAGCCTCCTTTGTTAAATTTTCTCTATTTACTTTTTCCCATACATCTAAATCCAACTTTTTATCAATTAGTTCTATCATTTCATTTTGCTTTCGTATTATTGAAAATAATAATGAATTTAGATTCTTAATATTATCATTATTTAACTGTGTGGCAAACTTTCTAATTAGTCTTATTTCTTTAATTACTTTATTAATTTCTTTTGTATTTTGAGCATAAGCATCATATATTAATTGTTCATTTTTCAAATCACAAACAGTTATCTTTTCATAAATTGCAGCATCAATTAAATACTTAGATAAACTTTTATATCCATAATATCTTGCCTTTTCTTTTACAAGAGATTCTTCATATTCTGTTACTCTTGCTTTTATTATTTTGTTCTTTATATTTTTTTTATCCATTTGCATTTTCCTTCCAAAAAAGAGGAGTAAGAATTAAGATCCTTACTCCAGTAAAATAATAATATTATTATTTAGTTTTCTTATTGCTGATATTTTTCATATATTGATTTCAATACTTGAAATTCATTTTCTGATACACGATATAAACAAACTCTAATTGACATTGTAGAATATTTTATAGCATTTGGAGTAACATTTTCTTTTCGTGCAATTTCTGATAACGTATATTTTTTAAATTCTTTTGGTTTTAACCCAAATAAATTAATGAATCTTGTTTTTTGTTTAATTGTTTTATTTGGTAAATTAATAATTATTTTATAGATGCTTTCTTTATCTGTATCAGATATATCAGTTTTTTTCATAAGTTCAACAAGGTTAGCAATTAACTCTCGCTTTTCATCATACTTTGTAATAGTTCTCACCTCATTTCATTAAGTGATTACTTTAAAATTTTTATAATCGATTACTTACTCGGTATAACGTAATTTAGTCTATTTGTCAGCCATTTTCTAATTTTTTCCGAAAAAATTATCATAAGGATAACCTGCTTCTATGTATTTTTCTGTTAGTTCCATTTTATATTTTTCTAATATTTGAAGATACTTTTGTTTAAAATGTTCTTTGCATAAGATTTCAATTCCTTCACCTGTAATATACAATTCATTATTTTTTTTTATTTTAAAGGATTTGTTATATTTTCTTTGTAGAGCATTAATGACTTTATTTATGGTATGAATATTTCTATTAAAAAAATTTTCTAATTGTGAATATGGAATATCATGAGCAAATAAGTTTTTAGATTCTAATAATAGCAATTCTTCATATTGTTTGCTTCTTTTTTCAAAAAAATCTATATCTGCATCTATAAATTTTTTATTATTTTGAAAGCACACATAACAAAGCCAGTAATATCCTTCAATCAAAATAAAATATTTTCTACTATCTATTTTTGGACTTTGCCATCTGCAGATTGAATGATTTTTATTCATAAGTTGTATAGCTCTTCTTAAATCCTTATGGGTTACTTCTTTATTACCTTTAGTTCTAATTCCTTCTTTTTTGAATCTCTTTAATATTTTTTCATAAGAAAGAAATATACTATCAAATTGACTTTGACTATCCATAATTTCCTCTTTTCAAGAAATAAAAAAGAGTAGAATTACTCTACCCAATTAATTACATTTCTTCACTTTCTAATTTTTGAATAGTATCTTCACAAGAATCTATCCATTCATCTGAATTTTCAGCTATAAAATCTTCTATACTTTGATTGAAACTATTAAAATTTTCTTTAGTAAGTCCTATTTCGTGAGTTATTAATCCATATCCTACCTTTTGAATATAAAAATTAATTTCTACTTTATCTTCTGGTATAACGTAAATATAATATTTATCTCCAGTATCATTTTCGACTTCATATCTATCAATATCTAATTTATATTTTTTCACATTCAATCCCTCCACAAAAATATATATTAATTATAACATTAATTTTTTTATTTGCAACTATATAAAAAAATTCTTGTAGTAGCGTAGCGTACACAAGAAATCCTGAGCAAATTTATTTGCGACCGAATAGAGTGGCATTTTCAAATGCCCAATATTCGCCAGCATGGTCCAATGGACCACAAATCGCTGTTTAGGGATAAATCCCTAATACCCTTTTTTACTCGCTGAGAGATATTTTTAATTATAATCATAATCATTTTCATTGTATTTTTCTAAATCGCTTTTATTATTTTCTATAGTTCTTCTGTTTAAAAAATCTTCTAGTTCTGAAACTTCTATAGGATTTTCTCCATAATAATCTATTGAATTTTTTAAATCATCATTCCAAGTTATTCCTTTGTAATTATCAAATTCAAATAAAAATAAATTTGTTTTCTTGTTATTAATTTCTGCAAGATGCTGCCAATCTTTGAATGTCAAATCATCTTTTAATAAATCTAATACTCCACAATCATCTAAAAATTTTTTGAATATGTTAAACTCATTTTCATTTGTAACTTTTATAACATTTGCTCCCGAAAAAAAAGCTATCCATGTACGAATATAATATCTCATTTTTACCTCCTAGCTCCATATATCTAAATCTATTTCATCATTATTTTTTTCTATTTTTAATGACTCTTGATAGATGGTTTCTATGTTATTTACTACAACTTTAATACCATTGAAGGCACTTGTATCAACAATAACTTTTGAATCATTTTCAAAAATTATTGTTGTTGTATATTTGCCATCACTTATTCCATCTTCTGTATAAATAGAATCAAACTTTACATTTAATTTATTTAAAATTTCTTCATACATTGTTGATAAATGATATAAGCCCTCATCTGTATCACACCCATAATCCATTAAGTTCTTAATATCATTTTTTCTAAAATATTCACTAACTTTCTCTATAATATTTTCGTATTTTTTTGATTCAACCATATATTTTCACCAACCTTATCCACACATTTCTATCTCATAATCATTTTGCTGCAAATCAAAATTTGGTGTATTATATTTTTTATTTTCTTCTACTTCAAGCCTACAATCATATAATACATTTTCAGATAATTTAGATAGATTAGATTCTATATTATCTGCAATTAAAACAACATCTCTAACACTTAGTTTATTTTCATTCGTATCTCTATTTTCAATAAGAAATTCCATATATTCATTCTTATTAAAATTATTTTTATAAGATATTATTTCATTAACTATACTAGATATGCTTCTATTTGAAGTATCTATTTCAAAAGAAAAGATATAAGAAAATAATACTTCTTTATCCAATTTCCAAGAATTATTTTGAATAGTAATATTCCACCCATAATCTTTTATAATTGATTTCAATTTATTAATTGAAATACAATCAATATTTATTTTTTCTCTATCTTTAAAATATTCTCCTATTTTTAATTCTTTAAAAATTTTATCTACATCAGTATTCCAAGAAGGAATAAAATTATTATTTTTTAGTAGTATATTTTCTAAATTCCTTAAAGAGTAATTATAATAACCTCTAAATCCTTGAATATCATAATGTGCAATATCCCCACAAGCATTTGTAAAAAAATGATACATATAGTTACTCATATTTTCTAATGAGTCTGTTTTTTGCATTTTTCTATATGCTTTTATAGTTTTTTCAAATGGATATACTGTGTTTCCATCATATAAAATATCGGATTTTAACTTATTTTCATCAATACATTTCTGAATAATAAGTCTATCTTTTTGTTCATTTCCACTTAAATTTAATTGCTCAATAATGTTTTTTTCTTTTTCTATTATTGCTTTAGTTCCATATAAATTTATTCTTTTGCCATTTACTTTTAATTCAATATAATTCATACCCTCATTCCTTTCATTTTCGATTTTAAGCAAAAAAAATAGATATATAGCCTTATTATATATCGTAATCAATTTCATTCATTTCTTGCTCAATATTTTGTTTATTTAATATGTTCTGATCTTCATAAATTATTTTTCGAGAATACTCAATTTTAATTATTTCACTAATGAATAGATTATCAATATTAATACTTCCTAATAATCATATTCTACTTCGTTAGAAATTTCTTGTGTTCTTGAATCATGCAGTAATGCTTTGTGTTTTAATATTTCTATTAAATTATCTATTTTTTCATTTATTATAGTTCTTTCTTCACCCTCTGGAAATGCTTTTATAACTTCGTCATTGTTATTAATGGTAATGTCAGAATGTGCATGCCCGCATAAGTAATCACTCCTATTGTTCAATTTATCTTTAACATAACAAGCAAAACATCTAGCAAACATTTCTATAGTGCTTTGCCAATATCCATGTGAGGTTTTAGAATGTATATCATCAAAACTTTTTGAATTTTTATAAAAATCTGTTTCAATCTTTTGAGGTTGTCCTATTTCGTTTTTAGAATTAGCTATTTGATTTTGCAAGTAAAAAATGTTACTTTTATCTGTTTTGGAAATAATTTTCCCAACTAAAGATTTTCTCAAATTAGATAATTCCTCCAAATCTTTATTAATTTTCTTTCCTGAATAATATGAAATATAATCATTTGCAGTTACTTCTGAATTATCAATTATATTTTCTAATAATTTATCTTTTTGTTTTGTTGTTTCTTCGTTTAAATATTCAGAAGGAAAACAACTATTTATTATATTTTTTAATTGATTAACTCTTTTTTCATATCTATCAATCTGTATTTTTTTAGATTTATCATTACATATTGTTTTATATTTCATAGCATCTATTAATTCTAATACTACTTTTGAATTTGATTTTTCTGTTAGAAATCCATTATATCCTTCTTTTTTCCCAATAATATCATCTAAAGCATGCGCCCATTCGTGAGCTAAGCTTCCAGCACCCTTCATTTTTGTAAGATTAATAACTTCTCTAAGTGGCTCATAATGTGCTAAAGCATTTCCACTCCCACGAGAGCCAAAAGCAATAGATAAACGATTACCTAAAGAAATATCTGTAGGTGAAATATTTAATGCTTTACTTAGATCAAGTAAAGCATCATAACCATAATTTAATGATTGTTGTCTATCGTTTTCGTTTAACCAATTTCCAAATTCTCCTCCCTTAAAATTGAATTTTTGTAACATATCTTCTCCAGTAATATTTTTATTATCTCTGTAGTCCTCACCAGTTCTAATAACATTTTCAAGTTGTTTTGGCTTAAATGCTGTTTTATGATTCCCTGTTCTTTTTTTCTTTTCTATTTTAAAATTTTCTAAAATATATTTTTCTGCATCTTCTATAGAAGCAAGATTATTTGTAATTATTTTTCCTTGTTTATAAATAAATATTGTGTTTTCTTTCCAATTTTGTGGACTATCAAATTCAGCTTTAGGATAGATATATCTTTTTCCATAGCCGATTTTTACAGATATAATATTTCTATTATTATAATCTTTTTCAAATTTTACATTATTATTGTCATATAAAATAATATCAAATTCTGATAATATTTTTTCATCATCTGTATAAAGAAATTGATGTTTAGAAATGCCTCTATCAATTTCAGTTAAATTATGTATTTGTGCTGCTTTATATAATTTATTAGTTACACAGCCTTCATATTCTGGTATAACTTCTGCTAATCCATAAGTTCTTTGAACTACATATTTTTTTATAAAATCAGTATGAAATGTAAGAATTTCACTATCTTCTTTCATATTCATAACAAAATCTCTTAGTTCACTTATGAATGAAATATATGTTTCTTGCTTTTCATTTATATTGTCTAATGAATAAAATGATGGTTTTGTTGGAGTAGCATCTCTTATTATTTTTATAAAATATGCCATTCTTGTTGACATTCCATTATTTACTAACTCTTGATAATTAGGTTTTTTCCATATATTATCTTTTGTAATAAATTTTGCTCTTTCTTCGATATTCATTCCATTTAAGTCATCTAATGAAAGTCCTCTTTCTTTCCACAGATCTTTCTTTGCACCACCAATTTTTTCACCAAAATCTTGTATATCCATATAAAATCCCTCCAAATAAAAAAATCACCTATAAAGGTGTTTAAAAGCCAAAATCTATTCCATCATCTTTATCATCATAATTAACTTCATCTTCTGTAAATTCAAGTGCTTTTGCTTGAATTATTGGATTATCCATTGAGTTGTTAAAAGCATCTACTATATCTTGATTTAATAAATGAAAGTTTTTCTTTTCTGCTTTTTTCTTATCATCTAAAAAATTATATGTATATCCTAATGCAATTTGTTCATTTACTCTTAAATCTTTAGGATTTATACCTAAATCAAGGCATAACATTGCTTGTTGAAAGTATTTTTCATCTTCCTTCTTTAATGCACTTAACTGATTATACATTATTGTAAGAAACTGCCTTTGTGTTATTTCTTCCATATATTGTTCCTTAACCTGATCTAATATTTTTTCATAATGTGATGCAGGAACTTTTGTTGGCTCATGGGTTTCTGGGTTAATATATGTATAGGTCATATCGCTTATATTTTTGCACATATCTTTTAATTTCATTTGTGTAAAGTCATCATATTGTTTTCTCATAAATTTCCTCCTTTTCATTTTTTAATGTTAATATTTTGCTACTTACATAGCCTTTCATAAGGTTTAATTCTCGTAATTTTTGAATGTAAGAATTTTTTTCATTAACTAGCCTATCTAAACTAACCTTCAAAGCATATTCACCGTTTAAATAAATAGCATCTTCTGTATTTGGATTAAGTGTAAAATCTTTAAATGGATATTTCAAATTTGCTTCTATTTCTGCTGCCTTTTTTTTACCTTCATTCATTTCATCTATCCATTGATCATAACTTAAATTTGCATCATCTAACTCTTTTTCTTTTGTTTCTATTTTTTCTTTTAATGCTTTTATATCTTTTTGCTTAGCATTAAGTATAACTAAATTTTTTTTCTTACTACCTTTAATTAAATCAATAATATTATATTTTATACTTTTTATACTTTTTATTTCATCTAATAAATTATCTAACTTTAATTGGAGATTAGATTTTTCATTTTCTGCTAACCTAATATCTTGAACAAAATCTATTTCTCTACAAGCAGATCCAACATCATTTTCATAAATATCTATCAATTTATAATATTGTTCTTTATTTTCAATAATATACAAAGCCTGATTGCATTCATTTATTTGGTCATTGAAGTATGATGGAAAATCTTGATTAAATAAGGTTATGGCTATATTCATAAATTTTTCATTATACTGACTTCTTAATAATGAATTATATAAATAATACTCTGTAGAATGGATTGTTACATCTAACCCACCATAGTATGAGATTAAATCGTTATCAATATCGTTATTATGTTTTAATTCAGCTTGCATCTTTAAATTTTTATATCTACTAATAAATAATTCATCAGTATTTTCTAATTCACTTTCTGGTATAAAATCATAAACCAAATCATTCTCTACTGATAATAAATTTTTGGTTGATATATCAATATTATATAAAGAATCAATTTTTGCAGAAATTTCTTCTTTTTTACTAGATTCAAATAGAGATATATATTCATCAGCTAATTCAGAAAAAACAATTACATCTTCTCCAAAATGTGAAATTAGTCCTCCTCCAGCAAAATCAAATGGACCCCATGATTTCACGATTCCAATACCATAACCATCTTTTAAATAAATACTTTGACTATGACTTTCATAATATGGCTCATCAACATCTGTAAATCTTTCAACATACTCGTCTTTAAATATTTCTTTAAATTTTTCCATTGCTTCATCTGGTGTATTTATGTTTTGAAATTCATCAAAAAAATTTTTCATTTTATTTTTTATTTCTATTAAATCAACCATAAAAACTCCTTTCGCTAGAATATATCATCTGTAATATCTTTATCATTCTTTACAATAGGAAATTTAATTCCACTAACCTCTTTATATAAGTCAGTTATTTCTAAATAAGTAGAAAGATAATTCATTATATCTTCAATAGAATACTCTGTATCTTCACTCAAAAATCCAGAGATCCAAATAAAATTGATAGTGTTATCTTTTGTTCCTTCTTTTACATATCCGAAAATTCCATCAGTTAAAGTGTTTAATGAGTTATCTGGTTGCCAATCGCCTTTTGAATCTCTAATGTCATTAGCATAATTATTAATTCCTAAAGCTATACAAGCAGTATCCATTCCTATCATTATTTCTTCAATTTTATTATCTGGTTGATAACGATAACTTCCATTTTCATGTAGATAAGTTGGGCTATTAGGATTATTCAACAAGATAAAAAATTCGATTCCATTTAATTGGATATTGTCAATCTTTTCTGAAAAATTATTTATTTCTATATTTACATTCCAATTATGCCCATTAATATTAGTTCGTTCATATCTACATGTTACTTTTTCATCATAGCTCGGATCTGAAACTATTATTTGATTTAATTCTTTTATTTTTCCTTGAAATCTCATATTTCCTCCTTTTAAGCAACTTTTCTATTTTCTTGTTCTATATATAAATTACAGCAATCATCTTTATTAGGATTTACATTATTTTTCCAGTAATTATAGTGTTCAGTAACATCTTCACATACGGTTAATTCTTTAAAGTTTTTTATTTTTTCTATCTGTTTGACTTTTTCTTCTAATGGTAAATGTAAATAGTTACTTTGTTTAAGAGTATATTTTGAAAAATCTATCTCTTTAAACCATCTTTTTATAAAAGTATTGACTCTTAAAAATTCAACAAGAATTTTGTTGCATCTTATTGAATTTAATTTATCAAAATCAATCAGTTCTGGAATAAAAGGAGATAGCCTTAATTGAACATCATATCCTAAATCATCTAATTTTTCGATTGCTGCAATTCTCCTTGATGTACTTGGTGCTTTCTCATATCTAAAAGCAACTTCATCTCTTGTGCTTGTAATTGATATTTGTATATGAGCAAGTTCTTTATCTAATATTTCTAAATACTGATCACTTGCAACCATATCTGATTTTGTAACAATTAAATAGTGTATTTTTCTTTTGTTTAGTAATTGTATAGTTTTATATGTAACTCTATAAGCATTTTCAAATACTTGGAAACAGTCTGTCATTCCACCTAGTCTAACAACACTACCAGGAGCAATTTTATTTATTTGCTTTTCAATTTTATTTATATCTGCAACTCTTGGATTTAAAGGATTCCATAATCCTCTAAAATCTAATAAAGATTTTGCATAACAATAGTCGCAATTATGACTACACCCACAGCCAAAGGTATCTAATCTCGTAAGATATTTACACTTACTAGATTCATTATTTCCTGCAGGCTTCTTATAAAAACTTTTAAATTCTAATACCATATAATCTCTCCCTTCTTAAAAATAGACATAAAAAAAGAGATATTTTAAAGTGAGTTTTAGTAAAATGTACCCTTTGTCAAGGGCATTTTGAAAAAAGATTTAGGCAACCATTAGA
>ERZ791716.86-NODE-86-length-58123-cov-5.676621_pt1 | contig 58123 bp, 45 predicted proteins | sample MGYA00510049_ERZ791716 | MGnify/ENA primary metagenome ERZ791716 (study PRJEB30046, sample SAMN00715135) | human gut metagenome | study: EMG produced TPA metagenomics assembly of the A metagenome-wide association study of gut microbiota in type 2... | reverse complement strand
TGGATATGTCCACCGGCAGTCTGGGTCAGGGCGTGTCTGCCGCCTGCGGCATGGCACTGGGTGCCAAGCACGCCGGTAAGCCCATCAACGTCTACACCATCCTGGGCGACGGCGAGGTGGAAGAGGGCGAGTGCTGGGAAGCCTTTATGTTTGCCGCACACTACGGCCTTTCCAACCTGTGCGTTGTGCTGGACCGCAACCATCTGCAGATCGACGGCACCACCGAGACCGTGATGAACAGCGCCCCGCTGGAAGAGAAGCTGAAGGCCTTCAACTTCAATGTTGTCACCATCGACGGCCACGACTACGACCAGATCGAAGCTGCCATGCAGGCATTCCATGCAGAGACTGTAAAGCCCACCTGCATCATCATGGACACCACAAAGGGCAAGGGCGTTTCTTATATGACCAACTCTGTGGACTGGCACGGCAAGGGCCCCAACGATGACGAGTACAAGATCGCAATTGAGGAACTGAACGCCGCATACGCCGCGCTGGAGCAGGAGGAAAACTAAGATGGCAGATGTGAAAAAGATCGCTACCCGTGAAAGCTACGGCAACACCCTGAAGGAGCTGGCCGCAGAGGGCCACGAGGATCTGGTGGTGCTGGACGCAGACCTTGCCGCTGCCACCAAGACCGGCATGTTCCGCAAGGCTTACCCGGATCGTCATTTTGACTGCGGCATTGCCGAGGAAAACATGATGGGCGTGGCTGCGGGCCTGTCCACCATGGGCTACGTGCCCTTTGTTTCCAGCTTTGCCATGTTCGCCGCCGGCCGTGCCTTTGAGCAGGTGCGCAACTCCATCGGCTATCCCCACCTGAACGTGAAGATCGGTGCCACCCACGGCGGCATCTCCGTGGGCGAGGACGGCGCTTCCCACCAGTGCTGCGAGGACTTTGCCCTCATGCGCAGCATCCCCGGCATGACCGTGATCTGCCCCGCCGACGATGTGGAGGCCCGCGCCGCTGTGCGTGCTGCCTACGCAATGGAAGGCCCCGTCTACCTGCGCTTTGGCCGTTTGGCTGTGCCTGTGTTCCACGATGCCGAGAACTATCACTTCGAGATCGGCAAGGGTGAGCAGATCACTGAGGGCGGCGACATTGCCATCATCGCCACCGGCCTGATGGTCAACGAGGCACGCATGGCTGCCGAGCAGCTGGCTGCCGAGGGCATCCATGCCCGGGTCATCAACATCCACACCATCAAGCCTCTGGATGAGGAGATCGTCCTCAAGGCTGCAAAGGAGTGCGGCAAGGTCATCACCGCCGAGGAGCACAACGTCATCGGCGGTCTGGGCGAAGCCGTGTGCGCCGTCCTGTCCGAGAAGCTGCCCACCCCCGTGCGCCGCGTGGGCGTGCAGGACGTGTTCGGCTGCTCCGGCCCCGCATGGGACCTGCTGAAGAAGTTCGGTCTGGACGCTGCCACCATCTGCAAGACTGCCCACGAGATGCTGGGCAAGTAAGCGCTTTTTATAATAATACGATTTCGACTTTTAAGGCCCCCCCCCCCCGCTTTTTGGGCGGTGGGCTCGCTCCGGCCTAGCCCAGCATCACATCGAGTGTCATCATGAGGCAGAAGCCCACCATAAATGCTACGGTGGCGCGGTTTGAGTGTCCTCCCTCTGACATTTCCGGCACGAGTTCTTCTATGACTACATATATCATGGCTCCGGCGGCGAAGCTTAGCAGGTACGGCATCACCGGCTCTATTATTCCGATGGCAAGTATCGTAAGTATTCCCGCTATCGGCTCGACTATTCCCGACAATACTCCGTATACAAAGGCTCTAAGCTTTGAGCTTCCTGTACTATGTAATGGCATGGATATGATTGCGCCCTCCGGGAAATTCTGTATGGCTATTCCGATTGCCAGTGAAAGGGCTGCTGCCCTCGTGATAGTGGTGGTTCCTGATATCCAGCTTGCGTAGAGCACTCCTACTGCCATGCCCTCCGGTATATTATGTAATGTAACTGCAAGCACCATCATTGTCTGTCTGCTGAAATTGCTCTTTGGACCCTCGACTGAATTATCGAGATGCATATGTGGTGTGATTGTATCCAGTATCAATAGGAAAAACATTCCGAGCATAAAGCCTGTTACTGCCGGGACGAACTGCATTTTTCCAAGGCTCTGTGACTGCTCAAGTGCCGGAATCAGAAGACTCCAGACTGATGCCGCAATCATTACGCCTGCTGCAAAGCCACTGAGCATTTTTGTGGTCTTTACGGAAAGCTCATTTTTCATAAAAAGTACACATGCTGCACCGAGCGACGTGCCTATAAATGGTATTAATAGACCTAATATGGTTGATGTAATCATGGTTGCCTCCTATTCTGCTATTCTGCTGTTTTTCTATTTTACACAAACTTCCCATATATAAAACTATATTTACCGGAGAGTATACAGTTGTTCCGAAGAAAAAAATATGAGGAATACACTGTATGCTAGGCCGGTATCACAAAATAAAATATGGGAAGTTTGAATATTTTATTATTCAACATATTATTTCTTATATCGTTTCGTATATCATGATATGAGGGTCAAAAGGTATTTTGCCTCTCATTTATGATTAATCAGATTACTACATGCTACGCATTCCCGTAATCTGACTACACCTCGAAAAGCACTTAATGTAAAACAGCTGTATGTAATTAGTCTTCTCTAACCCGATTACAGTTTAATACACCTATATAATTTCGTCAACCGGCCTCTGTGAGCCTTACTCGTTACTGTTCACACCTAGCAGTGTGACCAGCAACGAGTACAAGCTACTCCATAGCTTAGATACAATCGAGTTATACTTCTTTGCACAGCAATGCCCTGGCAAAAACGTCAGGGCCCGATATCACATGCCACAGATGGCATATAAAATGGATTCTAATACCGATTCCTGCAAAGAGGCTGTCTTCCCACACATATATTATCCTTTGTACGGTCACGAAGCTCCGGCACCGGATTCGGCGCCACCTCAAAGCGATAATCCTCCCCGTTTTTGCGGATATAATCCTCAATAAAGGTATGGCTCATTACATTTCTTACCGGGTCATTGACCAGGCGCTGATATCTGATAAATGTTTCAGGAGCATTGGTTCTTACATCCACATACCTTTCACGGCATGCTGTGTCGTTTACCGTACTGCCAAGCACACACCTGACATACTCAATATTGCTCTCCAGCACAAGGGGTGCCGGGAACTCAGCGTCCGGGATGACCTCCTGCCAATCCTTTTTTTCATACTGTCTTAGCAGCTCAAGTGCAATATGCAGATGCTTAAGCTCCTGTTCAAACATAAACTGCCATATGCCACGTATTCTTGTATCTGTCTCAGTTTCATAACAGCTCCAATACAGCCAGCACTCGACATACTGATGCACAAGGAGATTTTCAAGGCGGCTCATGCATGGCTTCAACAGACTGCCATACTGTGTGACATGCTGTTCCTCGACCATTCCGATTTCCTGATATAGCCTGCGTCCCATCTCATCAGGCCAAAGTGCCGCTGTGTTCATATAGTAGTTCATAGTCTGCTGTTCTGCTGCTGTGATTACGTTTGCAGCCAGCACATCCATTGTCGCAGGGCATTTATCCGTCATCGGATATCGTATTGAATCATATGGATGCCTGTGGTGTGAAATAGTCGGTCTGCCCGGTGTGATTTCCGTATAGCCTCCGACAAGCTTCTCTGCGTGCTCACCTGTGGTAAAATCAAGATAATCTGCATAGCGGTACAAATGATCAAAGTCCTCGAGCAAGGCAAAATCGAGCGCAGACTTAATATTTTTGTCATTTACTCGTTTTGCAAGATGAGCAGTCAGGTCAACCGCAAGCTGCTCGTAGCCTATGGTGTGCTCCAATGCCGACTCATCTGCCGGCTTTAAATGTGTGAGTATTTTCTGCTGCTGTTGCTCACTTTTCCTGATGTATGCAAGCTTTCGTCTAAGCTCATCATCACCTACGCTTCTTGAAAACTGATGTGAAAACCACACGTTTTCAAATTCTGTACCATTCATCAATATGATTCTCGTCCTTGTATACGGATTTACCTCATTTTTGTTATATGGTTTTACCCAGAATTTCTCCCAGTCAACAAATAAATCGCCGGTTCTCTCCGGCCTCATTTTAAATGGATTCATAATACAAACATACCTCCTTCATGCTATTGTATGCACGAAGGAGGTATGCTGTGCGTATGAATCACATTCTAATAATTTGTCAAATATATATGTGTATTTAGAGTTTTCCGAATCAGCCTCATAAGAGCCTTTCCTGCTCTATTGTTTTATCCGATTCAAGAATTGCTTCTTTTAATTCAGCAAGCAATCCTGCGTCCTTTTTTTCCAGTTTTTCCCTAGTTGAAGCCTTAAGTGGTATTCCCGCGTCTTTTTTTAATGCTTCCTCAAAATCCGCTACCCCCATTCTATAAGGCATTAGTTTTTCAAAAATTCTATCCTTAATAAACAAGAATATGCTTATCCCTCCAAAATCCATATCTCCCCAATGTAGGAACTCACATTCCTTAGATACAATAAGGCTTAATTTCTTTAGAAAATACACTTCCTTAGGAGTAAAATAACCATGACAAAAAATATACAAAGTATTCTCATCATATTGCATACTTTCATAGTTAGCCTTATTTTCTATGGTCATAATTCTTTTGCATCCTGCAAGCGAAACCGGACTTGCATGCTCAAGTGTCTGCGTATTAATAATGGTTCCATAAATCTGCTTTGACGTATCAATAACACATGTATCATCAATTCTATATGACAATGGTCCCTTCCATTCCATTGTCTGTGCATATGACATAATACCATGCATCTTCAAAATTTCAAGCCCCGACTTCTTTTTATCCTCTTTGGCATCATCTTCCTCTCCCTCTGTATCATAATCCTCCATATCCTTCTCATAATATGGAGAATATTTAGTCAGAATTGATACCATCTTTTGTCGATAGCATTTTTCAAATTTCTTTGAATCATAAAAAACATTTGCACTAAAAACACGCTCCCACACAGGCTCCTTTATTCTTGTTATAGCGTTGATACACTTAAAACGCATATCCTCCTCAGCCTCTGTGACACTCTTTCCGGCTTCCAGACGCCCCAAAATATCATCATAATATCTGCATATCCAATCGCAGTCACCAACCTCTGATTTCCACTGCTTTACAGACTCTATCAATCTTAGCTGTTTTGCTCTTGAATCCTCAACACCCTCAAGCCGACACAGCTCCGGTATGCTGCTGACATCACAATCAATTTTTTTAATATCGCTGTTGACCTGAATCCAATTAATTCTTATCTTCCCATCGTGGCCTGCTTGTGTATTATTCTCTATGAACCTTGCCTGATCAATTAGTTTCCGGCGTCCACCAACAAATTCCATCATTTCTGTTATTTTGTTCAAATGTTTTTCTCCGGTTAGTTTTCCTGACCGGTATCCTTCGGTGTCTGTTTTTTTAATAATATAGCCTGCAAGCGTGTGCTTAATTGGAGTTTTTCCCATAGCATAATACCCCTGTAAAACAATTAATACGTCCTATCACTTTTCTTCAAACAGCTCGATTTCCTCGCCAAGCGGTCCTTTGCAGAATGCTATGCGCGCCGGAAATGCCGGTGTTGATGCGATTTTTATATCCTTCGGCTCAATAAATACCTCGTATCCTGCTGCTTTTACAGACTCTACACACGCATCCACATCATCTGTTGCGAATGCGAAATGACGAATCACACCTTTGCCCGGTGCATCATCTCCATCGTTAAAAATCTCAACAATTCCGTTTCCGGTATCAAGCATGATTCCTGCCTGCCATTCCCTTGCGACCGGGATTTCCAGAATGTTTTTGTAGAAATCTATCGTCTTTTCATATTCCTTAAATCATATTATATCTATAAAATTTTCTATTGTCCATATATACAGACGATTATGATTGCGACCCATTTTCAATTTTCACTTTTGTTTGAAATTGGGTAACTATTCTGCGCTGCTGATTCTAATACGCTTGCGGCTCGCAGCTATGAAGGCACTGAACAATTACAAAATTTGTTGAAGGTACTGAACAGTCACGAAATTTGTTGAAGGTACTGAACAGTTACGAAATTTGTTTGCAAATTTGTGCTCTTCATTATACTATATACTATATACTCATAGTATCAGAAAATAAGTACAATCTACAGGAGGATTATCATGATAATAAAAAATGGTATTGTAGCAGATCCGGCATCAGGTCTCTACGAACATATGGATATACTTGTAAAAGATGGAAAAATAGTAAAAATTGCACCTGACATCTCATATGAGTCAGACGCTGCTACAACTGAAAAAGAAGAAATAATAGATGCGTCCGGAATGATTGTCGGACCTGGACTTATCGACACTCATGTGCATTTCCGTGATCCGGGCTTCACATACAAGGAGGATATCCACACCGGTTCCCTGGCTGCCGCAAAGGGTGGCTTCACAACTGTTGTATGCATGGCAAACACAAAGCCTACAGTGGATAATGTGGATACTCTAAAGGACAACCTCACACGTGGAAAGCAGGAAAAAATCCGTATGTATCAGGCCGCTGCAATATCGCACTCCCTCAAAGGACAGGATGAGGTTGACATGGCAGCTTTAAAGGAAGCCGGAGCATGTGGCTTTACCGATGACGGCATCCCGCTTACAAATGCTGCTTTCTGCTACAGAGCCATGCAAAATGCTGCAAAGCTGGATATGCCGATAAGTCTCCATGAGGAGGACCCTGCATTTATCAAAAACAACGGCATCAACCACGGAAAAGTATCTGACGCTCTCGGTATCTACGGCTCACCATCCATCGCTGAGGAGACTCTCGTTGCAAGAGACTGTCTGCTTGCGCTGCGCAGTGGTGCTGATGTTGTAATACAGCACATCAGCTCCGGTGTATCTGTTGATATAGTCCGCACCTACAAAAAGCTTGGTGCAAGGCTACATGCCGAGGCCACCCCTCATCACTTCACACTGACTGAGGATGCTGTCCTAGAGCACGGCACACTTGCCAAAATGAATCCTCCTCTGCGCACTGAAGCAGACCGTCAAAAGATTATAGATGGACTTATCGATGGCACAATAGACCTTATCGCAACAGATCATGCGCCTCACAGCGCCGAGGAAAAATCAAAGCCTGTAACCGAAGCACCAAGCGGTATCATCGGTCTTGAGACATCTCTTGCTCTTGGTATCACAAGCCTTGTCAAACCGGGCCATCTGAGCATGCTTGAGCTTTTGGAAAAGATGACTATCAACCCTGCCAGACTGTACCACATGCCTTACGGTACTATCTCAGAGGGTGCTGCTGCAGATTTTGTCATCTTTGATCCTGACGAAAAATGGGTACCATGCGAATATGCATCAAAATCATCAAACACACCTTTTACCGGCATGGAACTGACCGGTAAGGTTAAGTACACCGTATGCGGTGGAAATGTGATTTATTCGGATAAATAAATTGTGTATGCACTATTAAAAAAGCAGATTGTGAACGCATGTGTTCACAATCTGCTTTTTTCTACTTCTCCACCAATTCCAGGCAATCTCCATAGTGCCTCTGCAGAGACTTTAAGTCCATAATCATCACATAAAATACTCTGCCATTGTGCACTGAATCCACTATCCTGCCATGATCGAGCACTGAAATATATGTGCCGTCTGCTTTTCGCATATGAAAGAAAATATAATCATTTGAGTGTCCTCCGTTAATCTGCGACCATATGCTTTTTTCACAGCTTTCCTGTTCATCCGGGCGTATCAGATTGCAGAAGCTCTTACCTGTATATGCAAGCAGCTCGTCCATATTTTTACAGCCTGTAAGCCGAAGCAGCTCGCTGTTTGCAAGCAGAATCTCATCATTTTCTTTATCTGCTCTGTAAACAATGAAAGCTCCAGGCAAATTATTAATAATATCCTTCACGGCAAATCCAAGCTTCGCACGGCTCTTTATATGCTTACCCTCACGATATGCCATGCAGCCGTTCTTCCCACGCATTTTCACCTCATAAAGTGCCATATCCGCACAACGCATAAGCTTTGAACGGTTGTCAGCCAAAACAGGATACTCCGCAAAGCCCAGTGAAATGGTAAATGTATGCGCTTCACCTTTACAATAAAAATTCCTGGTTTCTTCTGTAAACTTCTTAAGGAAAGGCTTAACCTCCACAATCGTGCAATCCGGCATGAAAATGCTAAACTCATCGCCTCCGTTTCTACCGAGTATAACATCCTTTGAAAAATATTGCTTCATGCTCTCTGCAAGCTTCTTAAGTGCACCATCACCTGCCGCATGTCCATACATATCGTTGACCAGCTTGAAATCGTCAATATCAAGCATTGCCACAACACAATGCTTTTGCGGATTCTGTCTCATATATTGCTCAACCTGCTCATCAAAGCCGTGCCTGTTGTAAATACCGGTCAGTGCATCAGTCACAGCAAGTCTCTTGAAATTCTTCCTGTTTTCATTGATGAAAATCAATGCTGCTGTAAGCCCTGTCAAAAGCAGGACTATAATTACACCTCCGATGAACAGATATAGCAGATATCTGTTATTGTAAAAACCACTCTTTGGGAAAATCTCAAGCCTCCACTTGTCTCCATACACGTCGAAGTCATATATCACCGGATCGTTCAACTCCTTCTTTGAACCGTAAACCCACTCATACGTATCATCCTTCGGCGAAGCACACTTCTGCAGACTGTACTTATATCCAAAATTGGAAAGAGCTTCTACAGAATCAGAAAAAATTTCCGGAACCTTCAGTATAACAATTGTGAAGCCCCAAAAGCTCTTCTGACCATTTTCATCCTCCAAATAAACCGGATTGCGCACTGCTATACCATATCCGCCCTGCTTCAGCTCCAATGGTCCCTGCATAATTACAGTGTCATTATCCCTCGCATAGCGCGAAATCTCTCCCCTGTCACTATCATTTATCAGATCAATCTTACCAGATTCATTCCCCTCCTCCGGATATATTTCAGTCACAACTCCATTCGGTGCTATCTGTATACTCTGAATCGAATCGTCCATCATATTTGCTGCAACATCATAAAACCCATTTATATTTCCATCACCACTTATGACAACCTGCTTTAAGGTATCGGTAACTCCTATTCCCTCCATAAGCTCGCCATTTATACGCTCCGCATATGTCATCGCATTGAGCTTTGCATTTGTCCTGTTCTGCTGTTCCTGACTCTTTCCAACTATATATATCAAGCCGATTAACGCACACATACTCAATATAAATACCACTGCCGGAACAATGAATCTCTTTTTTAGCTTTTTCATTTGTATCACTTTCTAAAATCAATGTCTATCTGTTCTATATGATTTTAATATTATAGCTTTACGATAAGAAAATGTCTATAAATTTACATAAATTTCCAACACTTGAAACTTATAAGCAAAACGAAAAGAAGCCTCACTCATTATTAAATGAAGCCTCTACTTTTATCATAAGTTATATTTGTTTATCCGGCAGCAAAAGTAATCTATCTATTACCGGATGAATAATTGCCGTTTCTGTAATCTGATTAATTGCACAAAGTTTCTTCCCTGCATCTTTACTAGATGCTCCACAGAGATAAACCTGCTCTGTCTCCTCATCATAATCAAGTACAATTAACCTGTCATGACAATCGGGATTAGGCTTAATTCGTAGAGAGGAATATTCATTTTGAAAATCTGTCACTAAAGATTTTGTAAGAAATCCCTTGCCACCCTTTCCATTTTCTGTAAACAAAACAACCTCCACCCCATCAGCCTTCTGAGAAAGATGTTGTAATGACTTTGCATTCATATAATCATCTACAACATAGATTGATTTCTTTGCTTGCTGATAGATTTCTATGTAAGCAATGTCCGCTTCTAACTTCTGTCCTTTATAAATAACAAAATCCTTTTTATCCTTATCCGTAATAAAGTTATCTGCTAAAATGGTCACATCTTTTTGAATGAACTCTACTTTTTTCTCCATTCGATCCTGTCTCTCAGTTATCGTTCCAACCTTCGCTGTTAAAAGTTCCATTTCATTTCTAGTAACAAACTGTTGATTTTGACTAATATAGTGACACATCTCCCTAAAAGTGCGCATTATAAATATACTCTGCTGTTCTGCCAATTCTCCACGAAGAACTGTCGCAAGCATATAAATTCCTTGTTCTGTAAATGCATATGGTAATTTTCTACGGCCGCCTTCTTGCCCTTCAAAATAACCTATATTCCGTGAAGTCACAAATTGTGATTTCACCAATTCCACTTCTTCTTTAGTTAGTTGAAACATAAAATCTTGTCAAATTACGTTTTACTTGTTGATTTAAATTTTTAACTTGATAACCATAAATTTCTGCCAAATCCTGATCCAACATTACTTGCTGTCCACGAATTATATACACCTTACTACGAATATCATCCGTAGTAATCAATTCTTTTGTTTCTTCCATTATTCATCCACCATGCTTTCCATTTGCTCCAGTTTCTGCAATGCTTTCATATATGCCATCAATCTTTTATACTGTTCGTCTCCAAGACTGTGAATCTTCTTCAATATCTTAATATCCGACATGGTAACTTCATAATCCATATCTTCATCTTTATACTCCGGATCAATTCCTGACGACCTTTTATATTCTTGCCGGAATGCCCTTCATCAGAATATTCTCCAACAATCTCCATATCTTGAAATTCTGCATATTTTCTTATCTTGTCTTTCTGTACATCCAGGCTGTATCCATCAACCTGAATTGCTGTAGACACACGAGTATATATGTAACATCTTGTTTTCTTCTTCAATAATCTTACACTCCTATTTCGGTAATACTAATGGCGAATTTTTCAATAATCCTGCAATAACAGAGTTGTATTTGGCTGTTCCATAGTCCTCAACGATGCTTGTTATTCTAGCCCCGGCATCCTTGGAAGAAGCACCACACAAAAAGACTCTCTCATCCGCTGTTCCATAATCCAACACGATAAAACGATCATGGAATATGCCACCAGTCTTCTTCATTGACAGTTTTACAGTTGGATATTCCTTACGGAAATCCGTATATTCTATGTTGTGAAGTTTATTATTCCCAACATTATCGCTAAATAAAATAATATTTACTCCTGTCGGAGAATTCTTAAGATGTACCAGCGTTCTTAAACCAATGTAATTATCAACCACATATATTGATGACTTTGCCTGCCTGTAAATAGACTCGTAAACCTCATCCGCACTACTAAATTTTGCATTAAACATAAGCCATTTTTCATCATCATCTGAAATGAAGCTATTCATCATATCAGCAAGCTCAGATTTTGTTACAACATCCTTCAATCCCTCCACAACATCGGAGATTTGCTTTTCAATGGATATCATATCTGAATTTATCTTGCTTATTTCAATTCTGTTATTGGCAGTCTCCATACTTAGCTGAAGTAGTTCGCGCTTCCCTATCAATTCCCTGTTTTCTAATATGTAATCTTTCATTTTTTTGAATGTTCTCACGAGGTCAATACTCTGCTTAACTGCAAGGTCACCTTTAAGTATCGTCATAAGCATGTATATACCTTGTTCAGTAAAAGCATTCGGCAAATATCTTGAACCGCCCCAACTTGAGGTCAAATTTTTTGACCTCAAGTTGTTAACCTCTTCCTTGGTAAGTTTAAATGCAAAATCTGATGCGAAACGCTCACTGTTATTTTTGACCTGTTGATTAAAAGCTTTGGTTGAATAACCATATATTTTAGCCAAATCAAAATCAAGCATTACCTTATAACCTCTTACTTCATAGGTTTTGGCCTTAATTAATTCCTCTGTTACTTTGACAATTTTTATTTCTTCTTTTTTATCTTCTTCCATGTATATTCCTTTCACTGACATTGTTTCTATAGTTTATTTTAGTGAAGTAGCAAATGGCAGCCACATTATTATAAGTACATTCAATCCTGCTTAGCTTCTAAACAGATCGGATTCGATACGTTTAAATTCATATATCCTACGCAAACACTCTCATATCACTTACATCTGTTATCCAGACCAATTTCTCCAAATCAATAATCTGATCTGTAAAAATAGTATCAATTGCATCCGGGACTATCATTTTTACAAGTAAATCTGTATGAATTCTTAAGTCTATAGCATCTGAATGATAACCTAAAACATCAAATTCATAATCTTCTATCCCCTTCATATTCAAATTTTGTATGCACCACTGAATATTTTCTACCGTGTTATATTTTGAAAAATCTCTATCCACCTCAGTATGTGAGAGATTAATTATACGTTCTTCTACTCGATCTGAATAATAAGAAAAGTAAGGAAGCTTTATATTTCCCATCTCATCAATATGGATTTCGTTCCATTGCTCACCCTCATCATCTTCAAGAACACTATAAAATATTCCTTTTCCAACTACAAATACTTCCAAAGTCATGGATCCATCGGATGTTATCGATGACAAATACTGAATATCCAATCCTAATTCCCGAATTTTATCTAAATCGAAACGTTCTTTATTCTTAAGATAGTTAATCATTGACTTATAGTAACTATTATCATGATGACTATTCATAAAACGCTGTAATGCTTCATCAAATTCTTTCGCGATTTCATATTTCTCCACATATTGTTGCTCGGATTTGCATCCAGTTTTTATCTTCATCATATTCAAATATTCTTTTGCCATCATGAATTTAAGTGGCTGAAAGCTTATGATACTCGCAATCTCACTTCTCAGTGTTTCAACCTTTGTTACTTCTAACATACCCATTTTCTTGAAAAGTTCTTTGTCATCTGAAATCAATAAATTAAAATCAGTTTCTGCGATACATTTCCTACAACCAGGGATCTCAACAATCTTATCAGAATATTTCTTGCAAAATGCTTTCTCCGATATCTCCATCATCTTTGTAACATCCGATACAAGAAGATACATTTTCCCCTCATGAAATATTTTTGTCTTAAACATAATGCTTTTCATTGCATCCCCCTATTCTGGCTTATCATCCTATTAGTATTAACTACTAGTTCTGTTTCTCCACAATACTCTCCATTGTTTCCAGCTTCTGCAAGGCCTTCATATACGCCATCAGTCTTTTATACTGCTCATCACCTAGACTATGTATCTGTTTTAAAATTTTAATGTCTGACCTAGTAACTTCATAATCCATATCTGCATCTTTATATTCCGGGTCAATTCCCTTCCCCGTTAAAAGCTGCTCTGGTGTAATATCCAATGCGTCACATATAGATAACAGACAGTCTGCTTTGGGATTTGTCTTTTTCTTTTTCCAGTCACTGATGTTGCTAGTTGCAATCCCCGTTCTTCTCGACAGTTCCAACTGGCTCATGTTCTTCTGCTCCATTATGTAAAAAATTCTTTCACTGATAATCATGTGTGTTCCTCCATCAACATTTCGCATATATCCGTATTTATATATTTATGCATCCGTCATTACGGTTATAATATCATGCCGCAACTTTTCTTTCAATAGAGATTTTTGTATTTCTGAATTTTTCTATATTCTTCGATTTATAAAATTCGACATGCAACTGTTTTATTCTTTTCACGAGAAGATAACGATCCGGATCTTGCAAATTATCCAAGTCCATTGCTTCCGCATACTTTGCTACCATTTCTCCAATAAAATTTGCTAAATCACTCCATGCATCTCTTTCTTTTAGAACCACTTTATTCTTAACCATAATTAAAATCCTTTCTGACATTATTCATACTAACTATCATGCTATTTCACAAATTGGCAAGCAGTGCCCCGGTATATACCATGCGCATTTTTGCTTGTTGGGGAAGTCTTTGTTTTTTAGAAATCACTCTATCGGGGCAATTGATGACTTTTTAGAAATAGTTGTTCTCAGATTTTCTACAAAATTAGAAAAAGCCCAAACCACAAGGGTTTGAGCTCCATTTGTACATTCGTATTTTCTGCTTTTGGGTATAAAATCTCCGCTGTTAAATATGGAACATTTGTTTGTTTCGTCAAATCTTACTTGCAATTCTCTCTTTCTTCTTCGGCAATTCTTCCCACATGCTCTCAACCAGCTCGCACAGAAACTGCCGATTATCCACATCATCAACCAGAATCATTTTTTTCGCACCATCATATGGCGGTTCCATCTCAGCATCCGGCATCATTTTCACTGCCACCGGAACCGGCTTTACTAAAAATCTGTCAATGCGCACTAACACCTTGCTCCGCATTAACATTCTCAGGAAACTCCAGTTGTCTCATTTCTCCTATACTATGCTATATGTAAAGACTTAATCAAAAAATCTACGACACTCTTTTCATATTGATCTTTTATGATATTTTCTTTGCTTTCTTCAATACTTCCATCAACAAAATATTTGCCGTTTTCTTTATTGATTGATAATGAATCAAGAGGCCATCCTTCAAATCTTTTTGATGAAGCTTTATCAATCATATAGAATGATCCGTTTTTTTGAGCTGCCATATTGTCCATAAACGATGAAATTACTCCTTGATTATAAACTGCAATTCCATCTAGGTAATATGCTGTGACTTTACCTCCAAGCCCTGTAATAAGTTTTGAATAGTAATCAATCATCTCTTCATCTGACAGTCTATCCATATTCATAGGTGTTCTAATATTTAGTCCCGGCTGACGCCAATCCTCAAAATCCAGTTCTTCAAAATATAATCCAGAATCATTACAAATAACAACATCAAAGTATTGTCCATAAAACTCTGCCTTCATAATAGCATTTTCTTCTGGTGTATTCCCCATTTCCTCAGGTTCTTCTATAACTTCGATATCTCTTAAAGTAATAAATTCAATACCATACCCTTTTAACAAATCCGAAAATCTTTTTACCTTTGATGGATTTGTTGTTCCTAATAAAACCCTCATATCGTCATACTCCTAAACTAAATCATCTTAAAAACTCAACGCTTCTGCCTTAGCCTCTTCCTTCTCCTTCGGACACTTAGGCTGTCTTGCGTCATCTGACTTTGCTTTATTGTAATTCTCACGCTCTATAATTCCATACTTAGCCTTAACCTGTGCAATATACAGATTCGATACTTTCATCCCATCATTGTGCTCTGCCACGTATTTTTTAATCTTCTCGTATGTAGCCTGTCTACGCTCCGCTTCGGTCCTCGCTGTCAAATCCATCTCATCCATATCCAGTCTCACATTCACATGATGTTTTGCTTAATGAAGTCGGGACAAAAGGCACACCGTCTCCACATGCCCAGTATGACTAAACTGGTCAAATGCCTGCCACTTTATGAGCTCATACTTCTCCTCGCAAAGTATCTTCAAATCCCTTGCCAATGTTGCCGAATCGCAGCTTACATAAACAATCCTCTCCGGTGACATCGCAAGCATTGTGTCCAGACACTTCTCATCGCAGCCCTTTCTTGGTGGATCAACGACTATCACATCCGGGCGAAGCATATCTGCTTCATCTGTGTCTTTTTCTGCAGGTACTTCTGGCTTGATAGCTTCAATCCCTTTAGTTATATTTTTCTTTGCATCTGCATAAAACTGTGGCAACACCTCCTCAGCCTTTCCTACGAAAAACTGTGCATTTGTGATGCCATTGAGCTTCGCATTGTTTTTGGCATCCTCGATTGCCTGAGGCACTATTTCCACGCCATACACCTGCTTTGCCTTCTGTGACAAAAAAAGCGATATGGTACCGATACCACAGTAGAGATCCCAGACATTTTCGTTTCCTGTAAGCCCTGCAAATGCGAGTGCTGTGCTGTAGAGCTTTTCTGTCTGTTTCGGGTTTACCTGATAGAACGACTGCGGCGAAATCTGATATGTGATGCCTGTCCCCTGTGGTGTGAAATCGGGGTAAGAAAGCAGATGGATGGTGTCCTCAATATATGGTCTGCCCCATATGCAGACTGTCTTTTTGCCGAGGATGACATTTGTGTTTTCCTTGTTAATATTGTAGGAAATGGATGTCATTCCATCGATTTTTGAGAGTCTTTCGCACAGTATATCTGCTGCATTCCCGGCTCGGCATTTTGCTTCAAGACTGTCCCCATTTACCACAAGGCACACCATAATCTGCTTTGATGTAAAACCATATCTGATAAGTACATGGCGCACGAGCCCTTTGTGTGTATTCTCGTCATACGGTGTGATGCCGCACTCATTCATCCATTCCTTTATGATGTCGAGTATCTCTTTGTTTTGCGGCACCCCAAGCCTGCAGTCCTCGACCGGGATGATATTGTGGCTTCGCGATGCATAAAAGCCTGTCACTATATTGCCATCCCTGTCATATCCCACCGGAAACTGTGCCTTGTTGCGGTAGCGGTATGGATTGTCTGCTCCAACAGGCGGCTGCATTTTACTGTCCAGCTTTGCCTCGGAAAATCCACCTATACGCATGAGATTGTTGCGCACCTTATTATTTTTAAATTCAAGCTGCTTTTCATAGGAGAGCGCCTGTATCTGGCAGCCGCCACACCTCTTGTGCAGCTCACATTGCGGCTCAACGCGAAAAGTGGAAGGGGTCTTAATCTCTTCCACTCTTGCGTAGCCATAGTTTTTCTTTAATTTTGTTGCGCGGGCTGTTATGACGTCACCAATCAGTGCATCCTTTACGAAAAAGGTCATCCCATCATAATGCCCGATACCCTCGCCATCTGTTCCCATATCTGTTATTTCAAGTTCAAATATGTCATTTTTTTTCATGCTTTTCTCTTCTTTATTTTATATATAATTACTCTTTATAATGTTTGTATCCAGTGCAAGCTTTCACACCAAAATCACACCATAGCTATATTAATATCGTCCGCCTTTTACACACTTGTTCTGCGGAAATTTGTCTCCATAAATCTGTTGTAGCCCTGCCACTTTGTATCATTTTCGGGCACATTTACAAGCAGCTCCCTGAATGTCTCCATCTTGGCATCTATGTTGTCTGCAAAGCTGAGTGCAAGTGCCTCGACAAGTGCCGGTTTTTTAGGAGAGCCAAACTCCAGCTCGCCGTGGTGGGCAAGTATACAGTGCTTCAGCTCATTTGCGAGCACTACCGGGAAGCCGTCGATGCTCTTAATCGCATCGCCTACCCACTCTGCACCAATCATGATATGTCCGAGGAGCTGTCCTGCGTCTGTATAGTCATTCTCCGGGAAAGTAGAAAGCTCCTTTAATTTTCCGATATCATGGAAAATAGCTGCTGTAAGAAGCAGGTCACGGTTTAAAACCGGATACATTTTTGCAAAATAATCACAGTTCTTCGTCACACCGAGTGTATGCTCCAAAAGACCTCCTACAAAGCCGTGGTGCACGCTCTTTGCGGCTGAATGGAACTTGAAACGGCGCTCAAACTCCTTATTGTCAAAAAAGCTATGTAAGAGCTGTGACAGGTACTGATTCTTTACAGAGCCGATAAAGCCCATTAGCTCCTTATACATGACCTCGACATCCTTATCGCTGACCGGCAGATAATCCGCAGGGTCATATTCTCCCTCGTTCACCTTTCTCGCACGCTTTATGGAGCACTGCAAATTGCCCTGAAAGCTTGTGATATCACCGGTTATGGCTATGTAATCCATTGCATCAAATTCCTCAATGCCTACTGAGCCCACATCCCATATCTTGGCATCCAGCGTGCCTGTCTTGTCCTGCAGGATGACATTATCATAAGGCTTTCCGCTTTTGGTCATGGCTGTCTGCTTGCTCTTGCATAAAAAAATCTCATTGATTCTCTCTCCCTCGCGGAGAGTTGAAATATACTTCATATATCCTCCTAATTTCGGCTAATTCATCACACCGATTTTCACCTGACAGGTAATCTCCGTGTAGCCGTTGCTTCCTTTTCTCTTTACTTTCAGATTGCAGGTATCCTCAGGCTTTTGCTGCATAAGCTGTGTGTTGTACGCAGACACATTCGATACATCCTTATCGCTTACCGCCACTATCACATCACCGCTTTGAAGCCCTGCGACAAATGCCGGTGAATCCATGGTAACCTGTTTTATATAAACACCCTTTGGGATGTTATATCTGTTTGCTATTTTTTCCGTAACTGTAGTACAGGTGATGCCTATGTACGGCACATCTGCGCCGCTCTCGAGCTTTTCAATGACAGGTGACAGATTGCTTATGCTTACAGCCGTGAGCGTATTGTTTTCCTCCGCCGGATTAAAATCCTGCAGCGAAAGCCCTATGACCTGACCATCCGTATTGATGAGTATACCGCTCTGTAACTTGTTGCTTGCGATATCTGTGGTAAGCACCGAGTAATTGTTGTCCTGCGCCGACAGCTCGTTGGTTGTTGACGTTACAAGACCTGTGAGAATGGCATAATTTGCTTCAAGTGCAATGACAGATGCTCCTCTTGAAACAATATTTGAATTACCAAGCTCCGCAACCGCTATAGCCGCTGTTGTGGCATCGTCCAGAAGTGACTTATCCACAGAAATAATCGCTATGCCTGTATTGCTGTCGTACTTGACCAGTGCAGCATCAGCCATCATGTCGTTTACAAAGGTCACACTAAGCTTATCCGCCTTATCCACTACATCTTTCTCTGTCAGAATGATTAGCTGCTTTCCATTGTCCCTCAGTATCACTCCCACTCCCTGACCCTCGGTCTCATAGGAATTGTTGAAAATATCAGTGGCATCTGTCACACCCGTGACTCCTACTACAAATTTCGTAGCTGTAGCTCCCACTCTGTAAAGCTGGTTCTGCACCGCCTGATAATCTGCGAGTGTAGGCTGATAGGTCTGCGAAGACGGCTCCGAAGAGGTGCCGGATTCTGTGCTTTGTGTACCATTTTCACTATATGCATCACTGCTGTCATCTATGCCTGACTGCTGTGTGGCTGTCTGCACATCATTATTATTTTTTCCATCTGAAGCTTTTTTTGATTGTCTGTTGATAACCGGCAGAAATATAGCAAAAACAATGCTTGCAGCCACTGCAAATGCCACTCCGCAGAGTGCTGCCGTGCCTGCTTTTTTTGCAAGTCTTTTTTTATTCAGCGGTTTATCCTTTATCTTTTCTCTGATAAATTGCTCCATATTGTCACCCTGATTAGATGTCTTTAGTTACTATCTTACATTATATTCTGAATTATATTGCGTTGCAACCATATTTTTTCTTTGAGTATGGGCTCGTTTAACAAACCGGTTTGTTATGTATTAAACTTTATGTTATCATCTTGTAATTATCATTTAATACATATTTATTATGGTTTTTTTGAAGATTTTCAGCTATAATATGATAAGCTATACAGTAAATATGAATTTAATATTCAACTACCGAAATATAAGGATATAGAAATGAATAAAAAAGTTTACAAAACATTAGAATATAACAAAATCCTCACCATGTTAAGCAGCTACGCAGCATGTGATGAGACAAAGAAAAGGTGTCTTTCGCTTGAGCCTATCACCGATTTATACGAAATCAGACATCTGCAGACTACCACTGCCGATGCACTAAGCCGCCTGTACAAGGACAGCGGAGTGTCCTTCGTGGGCATACACAATGTGCATGCTTCTCTAAAGAGGCTTGATATCGGTGGTGCGCTGAATACGACCGAGCTTCTTCGCATCTGCAGTCTGTTAGAGGTTGCAAAGCGTGTTAAGGCTTATGGCAGAAGCGGCATGGACAATGAGAAGCAGGATTCACTCTCCGGTCTGTTTGCAGGGATTGAACCGGTTTCTGCGCTCTGCGATGAGATTAAGAGGTGCATTTTATCTGAGGAAGAGATTGCCGATGATGCAAGTCCTGAGCTCTTTAAGATAAGAAAGGGCATACGCGGCATGAACGACAGAATCCATGCGCAGCTCACCAAGCTCATGAACAACAGCACAACAAGGACATATCTGCAGGATGCGGTTGTGACCATGCGCGACGGCAGATATTGTCTGCCTGTAAAAGCTGAGGCTAAGGGCAATGTACCCGGCATGATGCACGACCAGTCATCTACCGGCTCTACCCTTTTTATCGAGCCGATGGCTGTCGTCAATTTGAATAACGAGCTCAAGGAGCTTTTCATAAAGGAGCAGGAGGCGATTGAAAAAATCCTTGCAGCGCTCAGCGACAAGGTTGCCATGAATGCGGCTGCTTTGGAGCAGGACTATGAGATTCTTTCAGAGCTTGACTTCATTTTTGCAAAGGCAAACTTGGCTAAATCATATAACGGTGTGGCACCGGAGTTCAACACCGAGGGGCATATCAATATCAGAAAGGGCCGTCATCCGCTTTTGGATGCTAAAAAGGTGGTCCCTATAGATGTACGGCTCGGCGAGGACTATAAGCAGCTCATCATCACCGGTCCAAATACCGGCGGTAAGACGGTTTCACTAAAGACTGTCGGACTTTTGACTCTCATGGGTCAGGCGGGTCTTCACATTCCTGCGGCTGACAGGTCAAAGCTCGCCATCTTTGAGGATGTCTTTGCGGATATAGGCGATGAGCAGAGTATTGAGCAAAGTCTCAGTACCTTCTCGTCTCACATGACCAATATCGTAAAAATTCTTGAAAAAGCCGATGACAGAAGCCTTTGCCTGTTCGATGAGCTATGCTCGGGAACCGACCCGACAGAGGGTGCGGCGCTTGCCATCTCAATTTTAAACAGGCTGCACCAGTATGGTGCCATCACCATGGCCACCACGCATTACAGTGAGCTTAAGGTATATGCACTTTCCACAGACGGTGTGGAAAATGCCTGCTGTGAGTTCAACGTTGAGACCCTAAGCCCTACCTACCGCCTGTTAATCGGTATTCCTGGAAAGAGTAACGCTTTTGCAATCTCATCAAAGCTTGGTCTTGATGAAACCATCATCGAGGATGCAAAAAGCAGGATTAATGATAACGACCTTGATTTTGAGGATCTGATTGCAAGCCTCGAGTCACAGCGACAGACTATCGAAAAGGAACAGCTTGAAATCAACAGCTACAAGGCTGAGATTGAAAAGCTCAAGAAACAGCTCGAGGAGAAAAACGAGCGCATAGATAAGAGCAAGGACAAGATTTTACGCGAGGCAAATGAGGAAGCCTACAAAATACTGCAGGATGCAAAGGATCTCGCCGACAAGACCATACGCAATTTCAACAAATACGGACAGGGACAGGCTCCTATGAGCCAGATGGAAAAGGAGCGCTCTGCCCTTCGTGACAAGATGAATGACAAGGAAAAGAAGCTGTCAGACATCAGGAAAAACACTGCCAAGGCAAATCACAAGGCGCCTAAGAAGCTGCGCATCGGTGATTCTGTGCTTGTGCTCTCCCTCAATCTGAAGGGAACTGTCCACACTCTGCCAAATGCCAAGGGCGATTTGTATGTGCAGATGGGTATACTGCGCTCGCTGGTTAATATTAATGACCTCGTGCTATTAAACGATGATGTCTCTCCTGCCAAGAAGTACGGCGGCAGCGGAAGCAAGATAAAGATGAGTAAATCGATGTCAGTTTCATCAGAAATCAACCTGATAGGAAAGACTACGGATGAGGCACTTGCTCTCTTAGATAAATACTTAGACGATGCATATATCGCTCATCTTTCATCTGTGCGCATTGTCCATGGAAAAGGCACCGGTGCACTGCGAAAGGCTGTGCATGGACTTTTGAAGAGGACAAAAACTATTGCGGAATACCATCTCGGTGAGTTTGGTGAGGGCGATGCCGGAGTAACCATTGCAACCTTTAAATAACGACAATTTACTTTTACGGAATATAAATAATTTTTAAGAAGGAGATTAGAAATGGCTGTTAAACAGAAAATACTGATAGTAGACGACGACAACAATATAGCAGAGCTTATATCTCTATATCTGACCAAGGAATGCTATGATACCAAAATCGTAAATGATGGTGAGCAGGCGCTTATCGCATTTGAGCACTACAAGCCAAACATGCTTCTTTTGGACCTCATGCTTCCGGGCATAGACGGCTATCAGGTATGCCGTGAGATCCGTGCAAAATCCGATGTGCCGATTATCATGCTCTCCGCAAAGGGCGAGGTATTTGATAAGGTTTTAGGTCTCGAGCTTGGCGCCGACGACTATATACTCAAGCCCTTTGACTCAAAGGAGCTTGTGGCAAGAGTCAAGGCCGTGCTCAGACGCTTTCAGCCTGCAAAGCCGGAAGCCTATGCTTCCGTAGATATCAAGTGTGTGGAGTACCCGGGGCTTATTGTAAATCTGTCCAACTACTCTGTCACTTATGACGGACAGCAGATTGATATGCCGCCAAAGGAGCTTGAGCTTTTATATTTTCTTGCCTCATCTCCAAATCAGGTGTTTACAAGGGAGCAGCTTCTGGACAACATATGGGGCTATGAATATGTCGGCGACACACGCACTGTCGACGTGCATGTAAAGCGTCTCCGCGAGAAAATCAAGGACAAGCCAACCTGGCGCATCGCTACTGTCTGGGGCATCGGATACAAGTTTGAGGTAAAATAATGAAGCACACCATCTACACTAAGCTGTTAATCAGCTATCTGATATACGGTGCCATCGCTTTTTTCATTATATGCACCTTTACACAGCATCTCACCACAGACTATATCGAAAAGCAGGAGGCTTCCAATCTCTACAGGGAAGCATCCATCATTGCAGGTGATTACGCTGCCGAATACTTTGGCTCATCCATGTCGCTTAGCGATTTCCAGAATCACATGAAAATTGTAGCCGACTATATGGATGCCGAGGTATGGGTGGTCAGCCCTGACGGTGAGCTGCTCATGGACTCAGATGATCCGTCAATAGGCATTGATACCCAAAATGACAGTTCTAAGCCTGTAGTGATAAATGGCTTTGATGTCACCGATTTTGGCAGCGACAACTATATGATTGGAGATTTTTACGGCTCCTTCAATCATAAGATGCTGTCTGTATTTTCCCCGGTAAATGTCTCATACCAGAATATCGGCTACATAGTCATTCACAAGACAATGATCCATATCACGGCAGGTGTAAACGGTTTTATGAATATCTCCTTTTACACTGTAGCGCTCATTTTTGCAGTGGCATTTATTCTGCTTGTAATGATGAGCCGCTCTATTTACCGTCCTATCTCCAAAATCACAAAGACCGCAAAGAAGTATGCAAAGGGTGATTTCACTGCCAAGATTGATGTACATTCCAACGACGAAATCGGCTATCTGGCTAACACACTCAACTACATGGCAACGGAGCTTGATACGCTTGAGGAGGATCAGCGCAAGTTTGTATCCAACGTGTCACATGACTTCCGCTCCCCTCTTACCTCGATAAAGGGCTACGTGGAGGCTATGCTGGACGGAACCATCCCTGTTGAGATGCAGGATAAATATTTAAATATCATACTTTTTGAGACCGAGAGGCTTAATAAGCTCACCAAGAGTCTTATCGATCTGAACCAGTTCGGTCATCACGGCATACACCTGGATATTGCTGATTTTGACATCAATACAATGATCCGCACGACAATCCTTACTTTCGAGGGTAAATGCAGTGAAAAGGGCTTAAGCTTTGACCTGGTGCTCACCGGAAATGAGCTTTTCGTGCGCGGTGATATGGTCAAAATCCAGCAGATTCTTTACAACCTGATTGACAATGCTGTGAAGTTTTCAAATAATGATTCGAGTATCAAGATTGAAACGAGTATCAGAAATGAAAAGGTGTTTATATCAGTAAAGGATCACGGTATCGGTATACCAAAGGACAGCCTTTCAAAGATCTGGGAACGTTTCTACAAGAGTGATTTATCCCGCGGAAAGGATAAGCGCGGTACGGGACTTGGCCTGTCTATAGTTAAAGAAATCGTGCAGGCGCACGGTGAGAATATAAATGTGATAAGTACTGAGGGTGTGGGAACTGAGTTTATATTTACGCTGCCGCTCAGCAAAAAAGAAGGGTGAGGCGCCTTGTGGCGCCTCGCTTTTTAGGTTGTGATGCTGCCTGCATAGCACACAGTATATTCCTCAGAAAAATGTGAAGTCAGCCGCGGTTATTTGTCTGGGCAGATTACGGTTTTATTTACATTTTCTTTCTTTTTTACTTTATGGAACTCCGCAGCAGTTCACATTTTTCTTCGGAACACACCGTGTACTCTCCGGCTAATTCAGGTTTATGAGCGAGGCGCTTTGCTGCCTTGCATTCTGGCAGTGCCGGACTTATTTCACTGGCGTGAAATTTTGTCCGGCACTTTTTACTTCCTAAAATTTGAAGCTCATTTCACTGATGCGAAATGAGCTTTATTTAGTAGTTATATATTGTTTATAAATAAACATTCTGAGCCGCCTTGAAAACACAAGAAAAACTGATTTTAAATAATTACACTTATATCACATTTTTATGGCTCATATTTGCTGCCAGCCGGGTCGGCTACTGTGTAGTCGCCGCCGGATATGTCGGCTATGGTTTCAAAGTCCGTGATGTCCTGATTTACGGTACCATCGAACAGGTCATATGTGAAGGTGTAGCCCTGTGCCGATACCGCTTTGACATATATTTTGATATTGCTTGCGGCTGTGACAGGGATTAAGTCTTCGATTTTGACTGTGCCTTCGAGGCTATGGAGCTTACCATCGTCCTCTTTTGAGGCATCAGAGGTATCATTTTCCGTGTTATTCTTTGAGCCATCTTTTTTGGCATCATCCTTCCGACTTAAGGCGGATGTGATGGAGTCTGTGTCTGCAGAGTCTGCACTGTCTGTGCCGTTTTCTGCCAACAGCTGTCGGATATCGTATGTCTTTAGCTCTGTATCTGAGCTTGCAACTACGAGCTGCACACTGTTAAAGTCAAAGTAATCATTTCCCATGACCGCTACATCTACATCTGTGCCAAGCTTTATGCTGCCATTGTCAAAGGTTGGTTTATCGGCAAGTATGCCTGATGCTACATTTTTGAACACTGATGTCACACCTTCAAACTCATCGAGCACCTCTGTGCTTCTCTTATTTCCGTCAACAAACAGAAATGTCACATTGCCTGCATAGTCCTCAGACAGCGGAAGTGTGGCCTCGCCCGTATACTTGATGCCGTTTAGCTCGAGCGGTATCTCGTTTGTACCGAAAAATACACTGGTTTTTGTATCCTCTGTGTACTCCTTTGGCACCACCGAGACAGAGACTGTGTATGTCATATCGGTAAAGTCTGCGCTTTTTAAGGAAATGTCCCAGTCTGTTATGAGGCTGGCCTCCTCCTCAAGAGTTGACTTGATATCATCCTGCATGGTCTGCACATCGGAAAGTATCACCGATGTGTTGTCTGATGTGTATGACATCTGTGTCTCAAGCTTTTTTATTCTGTTATTAAGCAATACTGCCCCCGCAATAAGTGCGGCGAGCAGTATTATGGTAATCGCATTGAAAATATTTTTTTTCAAATTCATATTATAGTGTTATTCCTCATCTTCCTCTGCAGCTATAGCTATTCCAAGCTCCTCAAGCTGCTTTGGATCTACAGTTCCGGGTGCCTCTGACATGAGGTCCGAAGCGTCCTTTACCTTAGGGAATGCAATAACCTCCTTGATATTGTCTGTATGTAGCATATGCATGCAGATACGGTCAACACCAAAGGCAAGTCCTGCGTGTGGCGGTACACCATATGAGAATGCATCAAGCAGGAATCCAAACTGCTCATGCGCACGCTCCTTTGTGAAGCCAAGCACCTCAAACATCTTCTCCTGGATGTCATCCTGATGGATACGCACTGAGCCTCCACCGAGCTCTGTACCATTGAGTACTATATCATATGCCTTTGCACGAACTGCGCCTGGATCTGAGTCTATCTTGTCCCAGTCCTCCTCCATAGGCATGGTGAAAGGATGATGCATTGCCATAAATCGGTTTTCCTCATCAGACCACTCAAGGAGTGGGAACTCTGTTACCCAGAGGAAATTGTACTTGTTCTCATCAATCAGTCCAAGCTCAGCTCCAAGCATGAGACGAAGCGCTCCAAGTACATTCCATACAATTTTATTCTTGTCGGCTGCGAAAAGGAGTAAATCTCCCGGCTTTCCGTTCATCTTTGCAACAAGTGCATCAAGCTCAGCTTCTGTCATAAACTTTGCAAATGATGACTTGTATGTGCCATCCTCATTGATGCACAGATAAGCAAGTCCCTTTGCTCCACAGCCCTTTGCATGCTCTACAAGCTTGTCAATTTTCTTACGAGGCATCTTTGCCTGTCCCTCTACATTGATACCGCGGACAGAGCCACCGTTTTCAAGAGCTCCTGTGAATACTCCAAAGCCACAGTCCTTTACCACATCCGAAACATCGCAAAGCTCCATGCCAAAACGTGTATCAGGCTTGTCAGAGCCAAATCTGTCCATAGCCTCCTGCCAAGGCATACGCTTAAACGGAATCTCAACATCCACATTGATAACCTCTTTGAAAAGGTGCTTTAAGAGTCTCTCATTTACCTCGATTACATCATCGATATCTACGAACGAAAGCTCCATATCGGCCTGTGTAAACTCAGGCTGTCTGTCTGCACGCAGATCCTCGTCACGGAAGCATCGTGCAATCTGGAAATATCTGTCATATCCTGAAGCCATCAGAAGCTGCTTAAAGAGCTGTGGTGACTGAGGAAGCGCATAAAAATGTCCGTGGTGTATACGGCTTGGCACGAGATAATCTCTGGCACCCTCCGGTGTAGACTTGCAAAGGATTGGTGTCTCTATCTCCAAAAAGCCCTCGTTTGCCATAAAGTCACGCATCACGCGAAGCACATTGCTTCTGAGCATAAGATTTCTCTGGATATCAGGGCGGCGAAGATCCAGATAACGGTATTTAAGTCTGATGTCCTCGCTGGTCTTTGAATTCTCCTCAATCTGGAACGGAGGTGTCTGTGCCTCTGAAAGCACTCTGATTGATGTAGCAATAACCTCTATATCACCTGTCTTTAGATTCTCATTGACAGCGGCTGTTCTCTTCTGGACAGTTCCCTCAACTGCGATGACGAACTCACTTCTTAAGGTGCCTGCCTTTTCAAAGCCCTCTGCACCTACATTTTCCTCACCGAACACAATCTGAAGTATTCCGCTTCTGTCTCTTAAATCTACGAAAATGAGACTTCCTAAATTTCTTCTCTTCTGTACCCAGCCCATCACGGTGACCTTCTCACCGATATTGGCATTTGATACCTCTGTACATCTATGGCTTCTATGTAAGCCCTGCATTGATTCTGCCATTTTACGCTCCTTATATTTTTACTATATATTTATTCTAATAACTGTTTGGTACCGCTGTTATACAGCTAATCTGCTGCTTATCAGATTCCTATCTGTTAAAGAACTCAACAAACTCCTCGTAGCCCTCTTTCATAAGCTGCTCCTTCTGGAATTTCTTGTTCTTGTTCATGCGCACGACAAGCACCTGCTGTCCGTTTGCTCTTGCGTCTTTTGCCTGGTTCATGACATCAACAAGCTTGTCTGCCGGATATTTCTTCTCAACCAGATAAGCCACCTTCTTTGGACTCTCAGGAATCTTGAAGCCGCTCTCCATGAGAAGCAGGATAATTCTCTCAAAACCGATTGAAAAACCACAGGCCGGTACATCATTTCCGGTAAACTTTCCAATCATCTTGTCATATCGTCCGCCACCGCCACAGGCTGCGCCAAGCTCAGGCATTGATATCTCAAAAATAGTTCCTGTGTAGTAGCTCATTCCACGAACAAGTGTAGGGTCAAATACGAGCTCAAACTTTGCTCCCTTTGTGGCATTAACAGCAGTAGCTATCTCTGTCATATTTGTAACCACTTCTTCATCTAAATATTCTCCAAGCTTTTCTGAAAGTAAATTTACACCCTCAGTGACATCCCTTGTCTGCTCCAAAAGCTTGAACAAATCAAGATATTTGTCAATATTTTCCTGTGGATAGCCATCCTGTGCAAGCTCACTTGCAACGCCGTCCACTCCTATCTTGTCCATCTTATCGAGAGTGATAAATACGCTGTCGTAGTCCTCCTCAGCGAAACCACTGTAAGCAGCCATTGCCTTTAGGATTCTTCTCTCGTTGATTCTTATCTCAAAGTTCTCGAAGCCGAGTCTGCCGATTGTGGTAGTGGTTGCTGTAATCAGCTCTATCTCTGCCAGATTGCTTGGCTCTCCGAGTATATCTATATCACACTGTGTAAACTGTCTGTAGCGGCCTCTCTGAGGTCTGTCTGCTCTCCACACACTGCCCATCTGAAGTGCCTTAAACGGCGATGGCAGGTTGTTGGCATTGTTTGAATAATATCTTGAAAGTGGCACTGTAAGGTCATAGCGCATTCCAAAGTCTACTACATCCGACTCTTCCTTTGCTGTCTCCAGATTCAGCTTCTCGCCTCTCTTCATTACCTTGAAGATCAGCTTCTCATTTTCTCCGCCCTGCTTGCTTGTGAGATTTGCTATATTCTCCATGCATGGTGTCTCTATCGGTGTAAATCCGAAGCTTCTGTATGTATCCTTGATCACACTTGTCACATAATCACGGATTTCCATCTCTGCAGGTAATATATCCTTCATGCCGTTGACCGGCTTTTTGCTCAGTGCCATTTGGTTTCCTCCATCTATATTAAAATATTGAATTCATTAGCTATTCTATTATACTTTTCGGTTTTGCAATCGTCAAGGGTTTATGGCAATTATACGGGCTGCAAGCCACGGCACCGCTGGGGCACACGCATATGCTTTGCTTTCGCTACGCTTTGCCGCTAAGATACTGTACGGATTATGCTTTTTGCGCTTCTATGCTTGACGAAACCGTCGAAACGCGCCTTCCGTGGCGCGGTTCTCCTTGACTTGCCCTCCATGGCAAGTCATTTCTGTGCTTCATGTGCATAATCCTACAGTATCTAAGTGGCTTCGCTATTCGCTCAATCAAATGCATATGCGTATACCCTGGCGGTGTCGTAGCTTGCAAATGCTAATGCACATCTACTGTGGTGGATTGCAAATTCCGCACGGAGACAAGCCCATGGATTTTGCTTCATCAAGCGTTACCTCTGTGTCACTCTTTTTCAAGGTCCGGCAGCCCGCACGGTGATATTTCTTGCCTGTTGCAGTGATATGGACCATCGTCTCGCTGTTTGAAGAATCTGCAGCGCTATTTTCTGCTGCTGAGCTGTCTGAGCCTGATGATGCACTTCCTGTTGTACTGCCTGAAGAGCCTGATTCTCCTGCCCCGCTTCCAGCGCTGCTCTGCGAGCCTTCATTCTGCGGTGTATCCGTCTGAGCGCTCTGCTGCGGAGTGGTGCCATCCAGCCAGCTGTCACCATTCTCATAGTTTATTCCGACTCCGGGCTGCACATTATAGCAATAGACATTAAAAAGTATGCCGCCACCGTTATCCTCAACCGACTTTGCCTCTATGAGAACGCCGTTTGCAACTAGATTACTGCCCGAGAACATCGGAGTCACTCTGTAAAGCACATGATTTCCTGTATTGTTTACATAATCCGCTACCAGATTCTCAAACGGCAGCATGCCCTCCACATTCAGGTATCTCGTACCGGTAATAAGATTCTTCGGATTGGCATTCTCCCCGGCAAGCTGATAACCAATAAGATGACAGCGATTATATAAATACCTGTCCTTTATCACATCATACTTCACCGTATGCCAACCTGATGGCTTTATCATGCCTATCTTGCCACGCTTCTCAGTCGGCATGATATCCTTGCATATATTGGCATAAGCCACTCCGCATCTGCCAAGCGAATCCAAATCACTGTAATTTTCAAAAGCAGTGGTAGTCATATCGCTGTCCGTAAAAAAAGGCTCATTATTGTTGACAGCCACGTATGCCTTGCCATCATATGCAGGAATCGCATCAAGTGAAACATAAGAATTGTTGTTTACAAGATCCTCCTGTGGCCCATCCGCATTATCCTTGCTGCCTAAAGCACCGGATGAATCCTCACCCGCTACAACAGCTCCTGCGGTTTGCCCGGCACCTTCAGTGCCAGCTAAATCAGTGGAGGCACAGCCTGTAAAAATTGTAGCAATTGCAAGTAATTCACAAAGTGCTATTGCTGCTGTTTTCCTTAACTTTAGCCATATGTTCATATAAAATCACGCTTTCTATCAATCGATTGATATTGGATTTTCCCTAATTACAATAAATTAAATGAATACTTAAATTACTAAACCTAATATACTTTTATTTCCTCGCATCATTTATTATAACAAACGTTTGTTTGCTTTTCAACCCTTGCTGTAAAGCTATACATTTCACACTATTTGGGTATGTTAGTGACTTCCCCCAGTAGTACGCACCTATGTCGCGTAAACTAAAAAATGGATTCGAGCAAATGCTCGAATCCCTATAAATATCAGCTTATCAAACTATCATTTAAGATTGCTCGATGATACTAACAACTCTTGAACTTCTTTTTTAGTAAATATACACACAATCAAAATCTATATGTATATTTTCTATAAAATAAAAAGGAAGCCAGACGCATCCAACTCCCTTAGGCATAGTCCGCAGACGTCCGCCGCAATTCTGTAATATATTATGCCATAATGAAAACTTTTATGCAATAGCACTTTTGAATTTTCCACAAATATTTTTGAATTCTTTACAAATACTTTTTCAATAAATTCAACTTCGTTCTGGTATCTGTATACACAACTGTGTTAAAAATGGACGTAGAAACTTTTCCCCTAAGTTCTTCACAGTCCTTTTCAAACAAACGAATAAATGCCATAATTTTCTTCTTTTGACACTCTAATAGTTTCATCATAAAGCTTATAAGAATCACATAATCAACAATAGACTCAAATGTAATATTATTAATTCCTGTCTCTGCACTTATACACTTAGCAATTCTCAAGCTTACCTTACCCGTTTTAAATCTAGCATCGAAAATCGTATTATTGTGTGCTACAGCATTTCTTAAATCCTTTAAGGCATATACGATCAATGGTAACAATTTACCATCTCGGTCATAAGCAACCTTTATGCCTACGCTCTTAGAAATTTTTTTCCTGGTATTTTGGTCAAGACAACCTACAAATGTACCAAATTCACCAAGACTAATTAATTCAAAAATTGCCCATATAGGAAGCGGCTGATCCTTGTCATAATAATGATTCACTATAAACCTCTTACCATAATCTCGGGAAATAAGACTATATACTTTATTTCTAAGATTCATTCTTTTATTAATTGCTTTTTTATAATCATTACTACCTATCGGATAGGCTTTGTAATCCGTTAACAATTTCGCATATATATTCGCAAATCTTTTACTTTCAGCATCTTCCAAAATAACTTCCAAAACATAGTTTTTAAATGCAGTTTCCAAAAACATTATCTCCGGATAAAACATTGTCTTAATCGCCATATCAAAGTCATAGATTGCCTGCACCTCATCAAAGGAATTGAATGCATATGTATTCGCTGGATTATTATGAAAACGATATCCTTTATATCCATGGAAATAACCCATATATCTAAGTTTTTTCTTATCACTACTTCCAGAAATACTCAATCCTTTTTCATCTCGCATATATGCCATCAGCGCATTAATACTTTTAGGTTTCTTTTTCATTGACACCATACTCCTTTTACTGTAACCTTCTCAACAATAATTTTAATGGTAATTTCCATCAAATGTCAACAGCAAATACTCTCTTTCTCTCCATCTATCCATCTCATTGTTACTGTCCCCCCCCTAACAGTGTGACCAGTAACTCTCTTCTAGGCGGATTCCCGCCACGATCGGGCAGAGCCTACGGCCCGAACTCAAAAAAGCCACCCCAGGCATAACACCCGGTGTGGCTTTTAATTATGTATTATGAAATTATATGAATCACCTAATGTGAATCAACACTGATATATTGCAGAACAAATCTATTCGCAAAGCTTAGAAAACTCATCCGCAACAAACTGAACCTTGGTTCCGATAATAACCTGAACAGAATTCTTGCCAGGCTTCATAACTCCTGCAACACCTGCAGATTTAATCTTCTTATCATCAACCTGAGTGATATCCTTAACCTCAAGTCTGAGTCTTGTGATGCAGTTGTCAATGCTTGCAATATTGTCTTTGCCACCGCAGCCCTCAAGAATAGTCTTGGCTACTGCTGTGTAGTCATTATTAGAAAGCACTGCCTTCTTCTCTTCTTCAACATCATCGTCCTCTCTACCTGGTGTCTTAAGATCCCATTTCTTGATAGCGAAATAGAATACAATGTAGAATACGATAAAAGCTGCGATTCCAAGAGGAATGATGAGCCATGTCTTTGCTGCAGCCGGAAGTGAAGATGAGAATAATAAATCCATCGCACCGGCTGAGAATGAGAAGCCTGCTCTAAATCCAAGAGCTACTGTAATCATTGTGAAAATACCATAAAGTAAAGCATAAATCACATAGAGAACAGGAGCAAGGAACATAAATGCAAACTCGAAAGGCTCTGTAACACCACAGATGAATGCACAGATAGCTGCAGAAGCAAGGATACCGATGGCAGCCTTTTTCTTAGCAGTCTTTGCACACTTAACCATGGCAAGTGCAGCACCAGGAATACCAAACATCATACATGGGAAGAAACCTGACATGTACATTCCGAGGCTCCATGAAACATCCTTTGATGTCTCGCCTGCCCAGAAATGAGAGAGATCTCCAAGTCCGATAGTATCGAACCAGAATACGTTGTTTAATGCGTGGTGTAATCCTGTAGGGATTAACAGACGGTTCAGGAATGCATAGATACCTGCGCCGACTACGTCAAAACCAACGATTGCTTTACCGATAGCTACAAGAGCACCGAAAAGTAATGGCCATACAAACAGTAATACTACAGATACAAGGATTGAAACAACACCTGCAATAATTGCTACGCAACGCTTGCCACTAAAGAATGACAACCAGTCAGGAAGCTTTGTATCCTTAAATCTGTTGTAACACAAAGAACCGATGATACCGGCTAAGATACCGATAAATGGGTTTGCAATCTTGTCGAATGCAAGTGTCTTTGTAGCGCTGTCAGCGATAGATGGCATGATTTTGGTAACAAAGTCTGTAGACAGGAGTGTTGTCATCATCAGCCATGAAGCTAAAGCTGCAATACCGCCGGTACCGTCGTTCTTTTCTGACATACCGACACCAACGCCGATTACAAAAAGGATGGCCATGTTATCAATCAAGGCGCCCCCTGCTTTAACTAAAAACAGGCCTATTAAATTTCGCACACCCTCGATGTCACCACCCTGCATGGTTGCAGGACATAAATAATATCCAATACCCATGAGGATACCACATATAGGAAGTACTGCTACGGGAAGCATTAAAGCTTTACCCAGTTTTTGAAGAAATTTCATAAATTTCCCCTCCTTTACATTATATATACTAAACTGGAGATACTCCAATATAGTTCGTTATTATTATACAAATCTACGCGAGACTTAAAATCTCATCACCGGCGGATACATCCCCCTCTTTGAGCATCTTTATCTCACTATAATCAGCAGTGTTGCCAATTAAAACCGGAGTAATGACATTAAGATCTGCTGCCTTAATCTGCTCCAGGTCAGCCTCCATCAAAAGGTCACCCTTCTTCACCTGATCACCAACAGAAATATGTGATGTAAAAGGAGCACCCTTTAGTATCACTGTATCCAGACCAATGTGCAAAAGCAACTCGACTCCCTGAGTGGTCGTCATGGTAAAAGCATGAAGCGTATCAAATACAGCTGTCACCTCACCATCCGCCGGAGCGTAAAACCTGCCCTCAGAAGGAATCACGGCCACGCCGTCTCCCAATATCTTCTCAGAAAAAGTAGGATCCGGAACCTCTGTAATAGGAACCACTCTGCCGTTGCACGGAGAACAGATCACCTTTTCCTTTGACTTATTCTTAAAAAAACCTAACATGATATCTCCTTTCCGTCGATATACACACTCACAATATCCAAATCTTCATTGAGAAGCACAAAATCCGCTCTCTTTCCTGCAGAAATGCTGCCTGCTTCATCATAGATGCCAATCTCCTTAGCCGGATTGGCTGTAGCACACATAATTGCCTCCTCAAGTGGAATACCTGCCTTCCTTACTGTGAAACGCATACAATCCATCAGATTGGTTGCCGAGCCGGCAATTGTCCCATCATGGAGTGTGGCAAGCGGACCTCTGACCGTCACTGCCTGTCCACCGAGTGTATACTCGCCATCCTCAAGCCCTGTGGCTCTCATGCTGTCACTTATTAAAATCATGCGCTCTGCGCCAAACATGGCAAATGTTGCCCTGATAACCGACGGATGAATATGCACTCCGTCGCAAATGAGCTCTGCATGACACTTTTCTGAATCTCTCACAGCCCCTATAACCCCGGGATTCCTGTGATGCAACGGTGGCATCGCATTATACAAATGTGTGGCATGGCTTGCACCATGCTCAATAGCCTCTACCGCAGTGTCATAATCAGCCGCTGTGTGTGCTATTGAAACCACAACACTTCCTCTTACCTTGTCTATAAACTCAATCGCACCCGGCTCCTCCGGAGCGATATCTACAAGCTTTATCAAGCCATGGGCCGCATCCTGAAGCTCACAGAAATAATCATAATCACATCGCATGATATTCTCTGCCGCCTGCGCTCCCTTTTTAGAAGGACTGATAAAAGGTCCCTCCATATTGATACCTACAAGATGTGCACCACCATGATAATTATAATCACCGGCATTCTTCATGACACTCAAAAGCTCATCCCTTTGAATGGTCATAGTAGCCGGACACACGCTCGTCACTCCTACAGAAGCCTCGTATGCTGTAATCACATCAAGTGCCTCTGTGGTGCCGTCACACATATCAGCTCCCTTGCATCCATGAAAATGAATATCCACAAGGCCCGGTATCATAGTAAGCCCCGATGCATCTATAATCTCATGCGATGCGCTGTCATTAGCCGCGTCCGTGTCAGCTGTTCTCTCCAAAACACTGTCAAAACGACCATCCTTAACGACAACATCGCCTTGCATAAAGCTGCCATCCTCTGTAAATACCCTTGCATTTTTTATTATCATATACATGCACCTTCTCAACTAAAAAACATTTACAGGCTGCTCAGTGCAGCCTCATCCGCTACAAGCGTAACATCATTGTGCAGCTGCAATACAGAAGCCGGCACCTGTGGTGTAATCGGTCCAAAGAAAGCCTTGTGCACAATCTCTGCCTTATCCTCACCACTTGCAACAATAAGAATCTTCTTAGCCTGCATGATGGTCTTGATGCCCATTGTATAAGCCTGCTTCGGAACATCATCAGCCGATGCAAAGAAGCGCTTATTGGCCTCAATAGTAGACTCTGTCAGATTCACACAGTGTACCTGCTTGTCAAAAGACTCGCCCGGCTCATTAAAGCCGATATGACCATTGTGCCCGATACCAAGAAGCTGTAAATCAACACCGCCAAGAGACTGAATCAGCTCTGTATAGCGCTTGCACTCCTTCTGTGAATCCGGCTCCATGCCGTTTGGCAGGTGAGTATTCTCAACCGGAATATTCACATGATCAAACAAATTCTGATGCATAAAATAATAGTAGCTCTGGTCATTCTCACGGCTTAGTCCCTTGTACTCATCAAGATTCACCGTCATGACCTCTGAGAAGTCCAAATCCCCCTTCTTGAACCACTCAACGAGCTGCTTATATAAACCGATAGGTGTAGAGCCTGTAGCCAGTCCCAATACACAGTTAGGCTTCATAATCACCTGTGCCGATACGATATTTGCAGCCTTTCTGCTCATATCTGCATAATCCTTAGCATGATATATCCTCATGAAAATCCCCCCAATTCGTAAAATATACCTAATACTATCTGCACAACCTTCAAATGTGCTGCTTGATTGCATATATGCATTTTACCTTATATAGGACATTTTGTCCAGTACTTTTTGTCATATTTTGCATATTTTGTAAAAAAAATATTAAATTTTAGTACAGTAAAGTGGTAAAATTGCATAAAAATCCGTCTCACCCGAATCTATAATTTTTCACCTACCACCCTGCATCTCTTTCTGCATAACTAAAATAATCCATTACACTTATATCTAGTATAGCGGATTACCCTGTAACATACAATTATTTATAATCTTGAGTGTCCAGCCATAGACCATCATACTGTCATTATTAAGAGAAAATGACAGCATATTTTTATCAGAGAGCAGTGAATTACTTTGTCCCATATGTCAGAAAGGCGGTCTTGTCTTCCGTGATTAGCATTGTAAGCAGATAGGCACAAAAGAAACCACCGCAGGAATTTAGCTTAGTTAAAGCGTTAAATTCTGCGGTGGTTTTAATTATGCATTCTTTTTAATTTCTATATCCATAATACCAATACCAATATAGCGCATTCACCAGATTTTTTAATTCCTCAGATGAATTTTCGCTATTAATGACCTTCTGTGAATAGCTGAACGGACCATAGTCCAGCTCGAAAATACAGGTCTTATTCTTTCCTGTGACTTTGCATGCATAATTACTATTCAGGTTGCGTGCCATTATTCCGTTTATATCTACACAATACACCCCATCTGAAGCCTTTTTAGGTGTCAGACTGACTTCATTGCCATATGCATTAACATAGCTGAACTTGTAATTGTTTATATCACAGCCTTCGTTCAACATAAAATAATGTCTTACTGTCATCTCAGACTTACATATCAGAGAGCTTCCGTAATATGTCAGTCCATTACTCTGACTATTTGCACTATCTGTTTTAATAACAGCCTTATATGCAGCAAAATCAGCATTTGCTACAGCTTTATCTGTATCGCTCAAACCAGCATTTGCCGGCTTATCAGTGTTATATTTAAAGAAGTTCTGCGCTGCGGTTCCATAGTTTAAGAGTGCCTTCACCAGCTTAATTGTTTCTTCCGGATACTCGTTTGATTTTGACAGGAGCTCAGTGGCATATTCTTTTACACTGTAAGTGTACTCATTTCCACTATTACCATCCACCACCATTTTGGCTTTAACCGTATCTGACATCTGTGCAGCATTTAGCGGACATGAGAACTTATATATAACCTTTCCGTTTTTCTCAACAGGGATTGCATCGTTTACGCTGACCTTATATGGCTGGCTATTATTCACCGTAAACTCCATATATGCGTTGCTGTTTGATTTGATACTTTCAGGAAGCTCCATATAGTAGTTCATATCAATATTATCTTTTAAAGTAAGGCTTCTGCCAACAAGCTTCTCAGAATCTTTTTCTACATTATTGGCGGTAAATGCTTTAATACAGAAATTACCATACACATTCTTATAATTCCAACTGTGGGAATATGCCAACCCTGTACCATAGAAATAATAGCTTGCCGTATTATCACTTGACGCATGATTCTCCCACACCATTTCATTATTATAATTTACATCACCGACCATCGCTGCCTCAAGGTCAATGGCAGGTATATCAGTAGTCACTACAACCGAATAGCTTGTCCCAGGCTTCAGATTAACCGCTGCTTTAAGTGGAATTGTGTATACTCCGGCATAGGTTGTCTGCCCTGTAGTGGTAGCAGTCTCCTGCTTTGTTCCGCTAGTTGGCTTTGTCTTATCTTTTAAATCTGTATAAATCTCTATTGTATAATTCACATTCGTTTTAGATGTAATAGACAGGGAAACTGCTTTCAAATCCTCAGAAGATACTCCCTGTTTTGTCTGAGTAGTAAAAACATTGGCCAATTTCCTATAACCGTTTTGATGGGCTACATTTAATCCTCCATCAACCTGATAGTTGTTATCATATCCATCATTAGCAGAAAAATCAAACACCCAAGCCGTATCGGATAAAGAAAACGTTTCATATGACATCCAGAAATAACTCTGATTATAATATGAACTGGTTCCGTCTCCCCAACTATTACGAATAAGCCATGCACCATCTTTTTCAGGTTTAACACCATCTCTGAAATTATCTTTAGAATAGTTATCATCCCATCCAACAGCCATTACCGCATGACCTGCTCTGTTATCTGTTTTATCATTATAACTGTTATTTATGTAATGATATCCGGTATCATTATGACTATACATAATTCCCACTGCACCATATTTTTTTATGGCTTTTTTCACATCTGATGCATTTTCCTTGATATTAATCATGTATGTATTTTCCAGATGTGCCTTATCCTTTGAATATGCATATTCATCAGATAAACCTGTATTAAGAAAAGTATCAATAGTGCTTGCTGTATATCCGTTGCTTGCCACCTTACTATATGGTACATCACTCTCGCTTACCGGACCACACCACTGTCCCATTCTGCGTGCCGCCATCAAATAGTTGCCACCACGATTGAGATAACCATACTGAACACTTGTATTATTCATATAGTACTTTGCATAGTCCCCCACTGTTCCACCAAGCGGATCTAACAGCGAATTATATGCATAATATGCCAGATGCAGTTCACTAAGATCTATATTTTTATCAAACGCACCATCATTAATCAGATCAAACTCTGCAAGACCTATTGACGAAAATGTCCAGCACATGCCAAGAGGATTTTGATTACGAACAGACGGATATTTCGCTTTAATATCGCTGACTCCATTAGCCGGATACTTGCTCTCTATAGTTTCATCTGCAGAATATCCCCAATAATCAGAATACGGCACCGCCTCATCCGGTTCATACACCGGTGTATTATAATCCAAATCACTCAGAATATATCCACTTGTAATGCTATTTTCTACAATTGGCTGTTGTTCTGCTTCAACTCCTTGCTCTGCTGACACCGGTTCTGCTGCCACCGGAACAGCCGCACCTAATATCATAGCCGCACTTAACACCAATGATAAAAACTTTTTTGTCTTCATTCGACTTCCTCCATTGTATTAACTCCTCTTACGTTTCTTCTTCAAATGTAGGTAAAACCACAACTGACGTCACATTAGTCAATCGGTATAATTGGAAGCTATATCACTCCGTTATCAGATTTCGGTTCATTATTATTATTCATTCCTGAATTGTTTATTTCAGATTTTTTATCAATCTTATCACCTGTTTTATTTACATCGTCTGAAGTGTTTTCTGATTCATCATTTTTCATTATATCAGTCTCATATGAATCCCTGGAATCATTATTATCGGTGTTTTCTGATGAGCTCTTTGTATCTTTCAAGCTTTTGCCCGTTTCTTTTGTAGTTGTTGAACTTTCGTCAGAATTCTTTGTATCACCAGATTTGTCCTTATCATCGACTACTATTGCTTTGTCTTTTGAGGAATCTGATGAATTCTTATCCACATTACTAGTCTCTGTATTTTCTGTATCCAATATCATCTCTGTAGCTGATACTGCCTCTGTGGCTATTTCTGAGCTTGTTTTATTTTCAAGCGCTATATTCTTTGCAGACAGTGCTGCAACTGTAATTGCTACGCCAAAAATCAATATCACTATTGTGCTAACCATTTTTTTGTTAAAATTAAATTTCATTTTCTATATCCTAGTATAATAATGGTGTAGTCAATCAAGACTACTTGGTTAATAAGTTTCTGTAAATCAGATTACTAAAGAAGGGATTCTTCCTTCATCAGATACTCTTTACTTGTCCAACTATATGGCAAAAATACTTGTGGCATTCCATCTCTTCTTACACTAATTTCAAAATACTGCCGATAATTCTCAATTCCTTCAAGCCCAGCCTTGCTCAAATAATCATCAAATATTCTATTGATATTTGCAAATATTTTCAAAGCCTGCTTACGGTTGTGCACTACAATGCACTTGCTTAAATCATCAATTGAAAATCTTTATTTCAAACACTTAAACTCTCCACTTACAAAATCTCCCTCATAAACAAACACTCCTTCCCATTCACTCCACTTAACCATATCATGTGACTGTCTGTCAACTTCCTTTTCTGCATCCATAATCCAAATCAATTTCATATTTGTTTTAGCAAGAAACTCATCAAGAACATCTTTTCGTATAACTACAGCATTAACATCTTGTGTCAAATTGGTGTCAAATGCTACTATTTCATGATTAGAATTATAAAAAAATCCTTCCCTATCTAATTGTTTTAGATGCATAGTATTTATGATTTTAGCACATGGCATGCTTCTCGTTACCGTTTCATCTATTGTTGCATCATATTGACATTCCCACAATAAATCGGTAGTAGCATGCAGAATATTTCCTATTTTCTTCCTAACTTTCCGGGTAACAGTTTTATTTTCATATGTTATATTTGGAATTGTTATTGTTCCATCACTCTCCTCGCCGTCCTCACCACTGTATTTAGTTATAAATTGCATGAATTTTGAATAATTAGGAACAGGAATATTTTCAGTAATAGTCTCTTCTTCTCCAGTTTCAATATCTACTTCAACCTCTGCATATTGCTCGGAACACTTATAACTCGGAGCCCACGGGTACTCTTTATTATATACATTAGTTTCCTGATGAAATGACGCAGTAGCATTTGTTATAACCGGTCGATTGTTAGTTATACAATTTACCAATTGTTCAGCTTGTCCGATACTTACAAAATACGCATATGCCCAGCTCCATTCATATAGCCTATCTCTATCTATCATCTTTCTTCCTGTATCGTAATACCTAGTCAATGAAATCCATTTTGTATCATCTTCATCTGACAAAATCATCATATTCTTCATTTCATCAAAAAATATTCCCTTTGTATTCATCCAATCTGATTTCATCTGTTCCGAGTCTACATTTACTTTAGAATGTTCATACTTAGCATTAATACTGCAGGATTTCAATACTTCAAATACCGGCATATCATCATATTTAATATTGTTACAAATCAAAGTCGGATCAAAATTTCTGACATATAGTTGCCATGCCCCATCATATACCAAGTTATTATTATCCGAACTCCATCTATCCAGCATTTGACAATGGTCTGCAATTCTCGCCAATATATTATACATCATAATCCATTGATATTTTTTGCCGATTCTCTCTGTTTTTATCGTTTCATTTCTGCCACTACTACAATGCAAATCGTACTCTCCAAATAAATCCTCTGAGTATCCTAAATCATTAAGTATATACGAAACTGCATAATTCCATACTTTGCTTTCATTAATGTCAAAAGTTTTAATCACTCCCTGAAATACATAACGTCCAAAGTCTCCATAAATTCCCATTCCTTCAAATTTCATGGAACTTATCAGCCTATACATTCCTCCTTCATAGTGTTTATCCAAATAATTCTGGTCGTTAATCTCTGGAATAGGCTCAGAATTATATGGCGGAATAATTTTTATTTTTTTTATAATACCTGTATATTCAGGATTCTCATATAAGAATCTTTCAATAATCATACGTGCATAGTCTCTTAAAAGAATATCCGGATACACCATATCCTTATCAAATATTGTGCAATACACGTATTCAGCCAAGTCCTGTATATCCTCATCATCCGAACATCTACAACAAGCCCCAAATACTATTCCATATAATCTTTGAAGAACATATGGATCATTTACGCCGTCAAATTTTTTAAGGATTCTACTACATAACTCAACTCTATCCTTTAATATTTCTATCATTGCTTTTGATGTATAATCTCTAAGCTTACGATTAGAAGAAGTCAGTAACCAGCCAAATAAAGTTAACATCAATTCAATCTGTTTATCATCTGATATATCGAGTGTTTGACCACTTGCATACATTTCGATTAATTGAATCAATCTATTGTCATTATTATAAGATTTTAATTCGTTAATATAAATTGTCCAAACATAATCTCTCTTATTAAGACTAAATTTATACAACAATTCATTAAGGTAATCAGCATTAAATGGATGATTTACTTTCATACTATTACTAATAAGCATTCTCCATACTGCTTTTTCATACAATTGATTTTTCATCAACCAATTATTAAACTGATTAACAGGAAGATTCTCTTTATTTCTCCATTCGAAAGACGTTAAATATCTCGAAAAAATAAAATACTTATCATTGTCATTATCAATAGCATCAATAATCTCTATGCATTCCTCCCCATACTTTTCTGCATACAACGCGCAAATATTTACAAACAAATCAACATTTTCCGGATTATTTAATTTTCCATTAACTATATTCAATACGTCAGCTTTAATGTATGCAATAACCTCAGCTCTATCTTTAACTCTAGAAATTATGGCCTTTGCACAAAAATAATCATTCATCTGATCATATGCAAAATGAAATCTTTTCGATTCACTATAAATAGACTCATACAATAAGCGTTCCTTTTGCAGCTGTCTAACAAAAGGTATGGCGCTAATATCATAATCACCCCAAAAATTCAATAACAACAATTCCTTTTGTGATATTGTTTTTTTATTATTAGTTATAAACCAGTCGGCAATTTGTACTACCAACTCACTTACAAGTTCATCTTCTTCTGTATAGCCCTTATCCTGCAAACTCTTTTTCAAATTATGGTATATTTTACGGTTTGCTTCGCCAATCAAACGCTCATATAATTCCTGTAAGCTTCCATTATTTCCATTATATGTCTTACAATATAATGTTAAGAAAAGAGGATTCGACATCTCACTACCAAAATATTCTGTAGGAGTAAAAGGAATATTATAATGATTTAAAAACTCTCTTATAGCCTGAATACTATTAAATTCAAAGCCTAGATGATGTATCGATACTGCATTAATTTTGTCATTTCTTACACATTCTGGTAACAGAATTTTTTCATATTCAGATCTATATGAAACAACAATCTTCACCATACGCGACTCATGTATTTTATCCAGAATGGATGATAATCCAGATTTCCAAAGATTTGCATTCCACGTTTCATTCAACGCATCAATAAAAACAGGAACTATTCGATTCTGCTTTTCTCCAATTGCCTCTAGAATGTCAACAAGTTCATCAAAACTGTAATTCAGATGTAAATTCTTCATAATCTGCTCATCAATTGGATCATTAGTAAAATATATTCCGGCAACTAATAACAGCGCCGAACGTCCCTCACTTAATAAGGTATTTGTTTTCGTAGCTAACAAATGTGACTTACCAATTCCGGCAATACCATGCACAAATAAACAGTCCCTCATAATCAATTTTCTCTCTTTATCTGAAATTATGAGGTCTCTTGGTAAATCAATAAGCTCCTTAATTTCCCTAATCTTATTCTGGACAGTGAAATCAGAAATTGACATTATATCATTTTCATCAAATTGTTTGTTTTCCAATTCTTCCAATTCACAATTTAGCTTACTGATACTTTGTGAGATTTCTTCACTAATTCTTTCATACCACCAAAATGAATCTTCCAGATTCTCTATACTAACATCATTCAGTAAACTTACTCTATAAAACAATAATCGCAAATATTCCTTATTAGATGTTACATATTGCTTTTTTTCTATCTTATCAAGTAACGCTTTCTTTTTGACATTGATCAAATTAACTGCCTTAGAATCATTAATAAATAGTGAAAGCTCATTCGAAAAAAGAGTTTCAACATCAAACTCTTTATTATACCTCTCCTGTAGTTCATCAAACATATGGTTATTATGAATTTCAAACCATTTATTATTTAAAGTATGATTACCAAAATAATATAAACCTAAATAAGGATATTTTGCCCTAACAAGATCAAGGATTGCCGTATCTGTAATCAGCTGAATTTCTATTTCATAATTAGATAAATACTTGACGCAATTTACATACCTATCAGATGTCGCAGTAATTGGTTTATTACAAAACAAATATACACAATTTACAATGCCTTCTTTACCTGTATAATACTCAACAGTTTTTTGAACCGAATGCATAATCTGATCATACTTAACAACAGTATCAAAGAATTTCGCCTGAAATCCAATCCATCTATCGTTTACCTCATCATAAATTGGCTCAGTTTCCAATCCATGATTGTTAGGATTAGCATGTAAATACTTATATTGCTTATTATCCTTAATAAACTCATTTATAAAGATTTGTCTGCATAAATCTTCAAATTTAAAACGGATACCACGAGAATCATGATTATATGTACTAAAGCACTCCCAATTAATCTGCATAGATACTTCCTCATATCTTTCATCAAACATATTTTCGATAAATTATATTATTCAGTATAGCGGATTTTAGGTTAATATTCAATTGATAACTATTATAAATTGCCACAATTAAATGAGCAGATGTCGGACAAAAATGAGAGCTGAATTTGAACAAGATAAGGAATCAGAAACAATCAGAAAAGAAGAGAATAAGGACTGAAATCCCAAATTTAAATTTTTGTTTTCAGTCCTTATTTATAAAAATATCAACTATTTCCATAAAATTCTCTGTACTCTATTTCCTGTGCATTAGGGCTTATAACCTTCTCCTTTATCATTAAGGCAGGCTCTACGTCACCTTCTTCATATAGCCATTTTTCATATTCTTCACCATTTGTAGATGTAGCCGAAGCAGCAATTGGTCCTCTTTCCTTAATTTCCTTAATAATTTCACTTGCAAATCTAATTGCCATAGTTTGTCACCTCTCCAAAAAATTTCATCCAACTCGGGTTTATAAAAATTATTATCAAGCAAATAACTATACTCAATCCCAAATTTATTGCAATCTGTCGAATTACTTTGCACTTATCGTTCCTGAGCCATTGCCACAAGTGACGGTAATTGTTATTCAATTATTATTATCTTCCAGCCTCCTTATTTCAGCATTCACACTCTCATCTACATGCTCAACACATCTACATATACAATCAGCATCATCCATACTAAAGTTTTCCGGCAATTGTTCTTCAAATCGAATAGCTTTGCTCAAGTCATCCCAAACTATATATTGATTATAATCTTTCAATGATTGTATCAAATCCTGAACTTTCGAATCATAAGTATCTAACTTCCCTGCTTCCTTTACCAATACTGCAAGATACATCAGATCAACATTCAGCTGTTCCACTGACAAGTTCATGTTATAGCAATTCACATTTGTTCCATGATTATCATATCTTTTTTGACAAAGCTCGTTTCTTTCTTGCTCAATCAATTCAGCTACATCACTATCATATATGTAAATTGAATCATTTCTGCAAACATAGCCTAGTTCTTCCAATACGATTACCAATAATTCTCTGCGTGCATGAAGATTTTTCTGCAATTCATTAATATTCCATGAATTATTTTTCAGTATATAATTTCTAAGATCCTTAATGCATGGCTTATCTTTCTTTTGTTTTGCAAAAGACTTCTTAAGCCATTGAACACCCTGAAGTACAAATGCGAAACGTGACGCCCAATCTATTATATCAATCGGCGAACTAATTCCAGCCTTTGATAAGATAATTTTTGCTTCCCATAAATAAGCACTCCAGTCCTGCATTATCCTTTGGAGAAATTCATCAGCTCCACCAACATTATTTGCAAAAACCACTAGTCCATCTCTCTTAACTAGTGGGAATGTTCTTACAAAGTCTTCTATTGTAACATTCTGGTATGGAACATTCCAATGAATTCCATCTTCAAATTGAATATATGGATAAAGCCTATATACAGCATTCATTTCCATATCTCCATAGTATGTATCAAAAGACAGATGATATATTCCTGTTCCTATTTTCAAACAAACTTCTTCTAAATTCTGTGGCAACATATCATCATCAATAATTCCAGTTACAGGAAAACGATTTTCAAGACAGTAATTAATTCTTAAGAAAAATAGATGTCCATTGCTTTGCTCATATTTCTTAAGTTTTTCCTCTGCGAAATTAATCTTGCTATCTATGTCTCTTAATATATCGCTCCGAGGATCAAATCCATTCATGTTTCCTCCAGTATCAAGATATACCACAACAAATGGAGTTCCATATATATGCAAAACATATTCTGGATGATCATCCAAAATATTATTTATTTTGTTCGTAATCTCTAAAAAAAATTTTTTGATATATTTCAAGAATTCGCATATAAGAATATGTACTAAAAGAAAATACTTATATAACATCTTAACAACCGTAAGTTGTACATTCATCTCTCCATAATCAAATAGCTGCTGTTCAATATTTTTCATCTGTTTCTTTAAGGTAGCATTTATTTTCGTATGTGCCGTATCTAAAATTTCTGAAAGTTGAAAAGATATTTTCTCACCATCAAAACTTACAGGAACATGCCCATGCTGCATATAGTTTCGAATAAAGTCTATAAATCGATAACTAAAATCTTCGTCATAAGCTTTGGAAATATAATTTTTCTTAAAGTTCTCTTCTTTATCAATATATACCTTATCAAATACATCCATCGATTCAATTAGTGTCCGAGCAGAGCTCACCGCATTGCTAACCAATGCATTTATCTCTATGGCGTCCACCTTTTCACCATGCTTTGAATACACACGATCATCAAATTGCATATCATAATGCTCCAAAAGCTCCTCTAAATTAAACAGCATCATTTTATACAATTGGAATATTTCCTGAAAATGTCTAGAAGCTTCCATGTATTTCCTAAAAAGCAACTCATCTTCTTTATCTATTTCATTAAAAACAATATTCTGTTCATCTTCTCCAATTTTGACAAATTCTCTTGTATTCATATACTCCTCCGATAAATTGCCTCAGATTTATATCATTTTTCAGACGCCACTAATGATGAGGTGCTATTATTCTTCAACCAGTACTCTTGGTGATCTCATAGTTTTTACCTCATGATAAATAGAGTAAAATGCTAGCAAAAAATACACTGTTCTATATCGACTTTTTTTACTTAACTCTCGCTACCTATTCATAAACCTTATAATATTCGAGTATATCATGTTTAAATTTTCCCAATGCGCAGGTCTTGTAATCCTCAGCCTCCATCTCTTTTCCATAAATTAAATTCTGCAAATAATGTCTATCTATCTCTCCACTTTTGTTTGTCCATTTATTAATACAATCTGCAATTTCATCCAAATTAGACGAAACATATGTCTCTTTTTTCTCCAAAATTTTTTTAGCTTCTAAATTATGTATTTGATACGCATCTTCTAATTTTAACGTATCAATATTACTTTTTATTTTAGATTCATCATTTCTTTCTAATCGAATATAGTTCCTTGATTCAATATATCTAAACTTAATCTCTTTATCAAATTTAAATCTATCATCAAATGGTGATACTAATCCCACATTTTCTCGCTTTATATTATTACACACACTACATGATGGCACCAAATTATAAAGTGATACTGCAAGGAATGGATATTTACTTCGACAAAAGAAATGATCCAATTGACATCCGGATTTATCACCTGACCTACCATTTATATAATCTCTATTACAATATGGGCAAACCGTCAGATTTAAATCCTCCGTTAAAGCAATGCTTATCTTCTTATTATTGTACTTGTAATCTCTGACCTTATCATAACAATCATGATATTTCTTAAATATTGTCTTCATTTTGCCTTTACTAAATATTATAGCATCATATTTTTCTTTTGTTACATCATTTGTTATGCAATTATATATTTGTTCAATTTTACAATATGGTAGCAAAATTAATTGTCTCAAAAATTCGTTTGTATCATCAACATCTATAATCTCTTTTGGAATAAACTTTTTACACTCAAAGACAAACTCTTTAACATCTTCAATTTTCCCAACTTTGTTTAACACAATATTACAGAATTCACTCTCAAATTTCTTGCTATGCTTTCCAATATAAATCATATTATCACTTACTCTCTTGTAAAAATTTTAAACGTTCCTCAATTTCAGCCTTTTGCCTCATCAAAATATCAAATTCATTTTGTTTAGGAAGAAATTTCTCCATCAAATGCTCTAATTCTATTTTATAAATTTCTTCACCAATATTATTAACAAATGATTTTAAAATGTTATATAATTCTGTTCTATTTATATTATCATCTCTTTTATTATATAAAACTTCCATGATATTTTCCGGTAACTCATTATTTTCTGATGCACGATTCCCTTCATCGCTTAAAGCTTCCATAACACCACTTATCTTACTATAAGCGACACATCCAATAGTTGATTTCATAAAAAACGGACTTTTTAGTAGAGTATGTATATTTTGTCCAAATGTTTCAGCTATGTTAAATTCCTCATCATTTGGCATAATATATAAAACATCCTGATGAAAGAAATCAGATAATATATATGGAGAATTTGAAGTGATGATCAGCTGAAGTGAACATTCTTCTTTCCTCAACTTTACTATATCAAGGATAGATTTCAAAAATTGTCTTTGCCACTCCGGATGATAATATAAATCTCCCTCATCTATATAGATAATAGCCGAATCATCTTCTCTTATACATCTACTCAAATCTATTTGTTCACTATTCTTTTCCAAAATATCGCTATAATATTCCCTAAATCTCTTTCCTCCTATCAAAGCCCAATAAAGCTTAGCTTCAAAGGTAAATTTAGCCTCCTGTCCAGATGACATTTTAAACCAGGATACATTTATATCATAAAATAGTTTATAATCCTCAGATCTATTAAATTTTTTACTTATAGCATCTTCTATTTCTTTGTATTTTTCCTTATCAATCAACGCTTCATACAAATTCACATGTTCCCACTCTAACTGTTTTAACTCCGTTATACCTTTACTATTTTCGAATAAAAACTTTATATACATAAACTGGTATATCAATAACATATTTAATGATTGATTTTCATCTGTTCTACTTACTGAATGTAAATACTGTGCTTCACGTACATCATTAATTCTTGTATACTCAATTTGTGCTATGACATCGTCCGCTTTTGTATCTCTATAATTACTTTTTTCTTTATTATCCTCATTATACTCATTATTCTCATCTGGTAAATTATGCATAACAGGAAATATTTCCTTTAATTCTAATTTATTTGACCAAAAATATACTTTATTTTTTTGTCCATTTTGTAATAAAAGGCTTCTTTTATATTCTTTAGTTTTTTTAGACAAATCATATATTTTATCTATATTAGATATCCTATAATACTTATCACCATATTTGAAAATAACTAAAAACTCTATATCTTTATCCAACTTTAATTCTTTGACAATTTGTGCATAGTCTATTTCTTTATAATTATCGTATAATGATACAATTTTAGAAAATGTATTACCTAAAAACTCTATAATACTTGTCTTACCAGCTCCATTTTTTCCAACAATACACGATACACTCTTTATCTTTCTGTCATAAAATCCTTCTGTATCAAAATACTTATTATTGTCCTCACAAATCTCCCTCTTATCAGGATCATAAATGAATTTATGATCAAATGAAAAACGGCACGATCTTATTCCCCTATATCCATTAAGATATAAATATGAGAACAGTAGATTTTCTCTATTATCAAACTTTTTATCCAACAGAGCTTCCTTGATTTCATTTCTAAATTTCTTATTATCTATAAAGTCATTCAGTCTCCATTCAAATTTCTGTACTTCAAATGGAATTTGCTTTTCTTCCTCAATTTCACCATTTGATACACCTATTAATAATTTCTTATTGCTACTATCAATCTTTATTTTATAGACCCGCCCTGTTTTTGTACGTATCTCCCAATCATTTTCATGTTGTATAAGAATCTCATGTCCAGTTTTACTACTATTATAGCTGCCAATGCGGTCAAGAGTCCATGAATTATAATATAAATCACATCCCTCAGCAGTAAGTATAGTTAATATAATGTTTAATACCACAGCACTATACAAAATATTATCTATCAGCTTTTTCTTGATTGTCTCTTCACCAATGCACTCTATCATCGTCAAAATCTGATGCCGATATTGACTAAAACGCGCAATATCATCACCTTTATAAAGTAATATTATGTTCTCAAGCAATTTATCATCAAGGCAATTCATATTGGCTCTCATAGTGTTAATTCCCAGATAACAATATCCATAGTCTCCTTTATCGCCACAATATATTACATTATCAAAAAAAGCTTTCTCTATTTTATTCTTTTCTTTATCTTCCATATCTTGGTAATTCCCAGGATAGTTTTTACAAAGCATATCTATAGCAATCCTGTAATCATCAAAATCTCTGTTGCAGGCGCTCCAAAATTCTGCTAAAGCAATATATAAATTATCATTATTTTCTTTTTTAATTTCATTCTTAAGTTTATTGTTAAGTTTTCCATTTTCTTCATATATACAATAAGCCCAATATTTACTTTGCGTAATAGTATTAGATAGCTCGGTTAACTCTGTTATATTATCTTCATAATTACAGTTTTTTTGAATGAGTTCATAACACTTTTCAATTTTTGACAAATACTGTTCTAAAATTGTTACCCAAACAAGTTCTTTAGGTATAGCTGGCCTGCGATCTTTTGCTATGGTATCAATATATGAATCTATCTCACTAATTTTCTTTATTGCTTCTTTCCATGTTGCTAAAGATTTCTTGCCTTTCATGAAATCTATAACCTGATCAATATCCTCTACATTTTTAATATCAAAGCTATTAATATATTCATCATCTTTAATATTCATATACTTCCCCTTCTTATGTTCAATAAAACTTTAGTACCAAATTAATGATATCACTTTTGTATATTAAATTAAATACATTCATCATAACTTATACAAAAAAATCTCAAGAAACTTTTATGTCATTCCATAATCAGGCGATATAATTCTTCAAACATTGGCTTTATCAGTTCCTGCCGCTTTTGAATACGTTCTCTTGATGGGATCCCTTTTAACTCAGTATCAGCGTTATAAAACTCAGCTAAATAAGAACCATCCTGTCCTGTAATTCCTATTATAAGTACTTTTTTATTTGAAATCTCCTTAAAATAGATAAAAAATACGTCTGTTTAAAATCATCAAAGCATCTCCTCCAGACAATCAACAATTGCTTTGCAATAAGGCTCATATTCACCATTATTCTTATTTGAATAATATTCTATAAAACTACGAAGCTCATCATCTCTAAACCAATTATTCTTCCTGTGCCCACAATGTTCATCATCTAAGATAATTATCGCCTCTCCATTGCATGATGCAAACATGTTTTCATATGTTAAGTCCATATCTCTAAAGGACTCCTGCGGAAAGAAATGCTCAATATGAGCTGACTTCTTTTATTAATTTGTTTCACGTCTTTTACCCCTTGATATTAGTATCCTTGCCTTAGGAATGCCATCAGCATAACCATTTGTTTTCTTATCCAATATATCCACTATTTTCTCTGCTTCGTCATACTTCTTCTCTTCAATACACTTGTACATCTCATCAATCATTCTCTTGATGTCCTGATTAACTGACGTATTCATTACTTCCTCTAAAATAACATTTGCATCCCATCCCACAAAGGATTCACATCTTTACCCGGATTTGCCAATTCCATTCTTCTTGCCAAATCTCCAAATAGAGCTATCGTGCATTTTTCTCCATCCGATAACTGATCTATCTTTAAAGACTTGCCGTTTTTATTGACCTTCATTGCCAAAGGTCTTCTCTCTATCCGAATGTCCTCAAATCCATCAAGCATAGCTAACATTGCTTTTTTAACAGCTGCAAGGCTTTTATCTTCATATTTTGAATCATCTCTAACCTTTATCTGATTCTCTATATCCTCCTGATTTCTAAACCATTTAAATAAATTTATAAAATCTATCGTACTTTCTATAGCTTTGTCAAATGCATCCAGTTTTACAAACTGCTCTTTGGGAGCCCTGACCGGCACATCAAGCACAATTCTATTTACTCCATAATTAACAAAAATGGGCATGCTCTTATTATCCGACTCTTCTATCCAATTGCCATTGCCATCATCAAAATCGAAATCAGCCTTTATGCCGGCCGCAGACTTTCCATAGCTAATAAAATCTTCATTGAATCTGGCTGTCTTACTTCTCACCGTTCCCATCAGCTTTGCAATGATATCAGCATATAATAAATCTATAGCTTAGAGGATTGTTGACTTGCCAACGCCATTCACACCAAAAATAACCGTTGTCTTATTATCAAGCTTTATTTCCAGATTGTCTATTCCCTTAAAATTTTGTAATATTATCGAATTAAGCTTCATATCCCTCCTCACAATAACTCTTCAGATTGCAGTAAAAAACAATTTATATTTTACCACTTTTTCCTGTACTCACTCTGACTCATCCCCTCTACCTTCTTTGCAACCCTCAAAAAGTTTGATTACCCAAATTGGGGCAAACCCTTAAAAAGTTTGATTATCCCAAAAACTTTGATTTGCCAATAAAATATAGATATGAAAATGAAAGAAGGGACTGATTATATGGTAATTTCAAACAATATCAAGGAAATCTGTGAAGATCGCGGATTGCGACAGTATGACGTTGCAAAAGCCATCGGCTGTAACGTAAGAACCGTCGGACGGATAGAGCGGGGAGAAAATGCTCCATCTGTTGAGTTTACTCTACGCGTATCAAAGTATTTTGATAGAGATCCATTTTATACTCATGTTATTTACTCAAAACTTATTATATAATCCCTATTTCCTAAATACTTATCAATCATGACATCTATAACTGAACAATAATACATAAGTAGATTTAAGAAAAAATGCTGCCTTTCTATATTCTTTCACATTCTTCCTTTATTTTCTTTACTTTCTCCCATAGTTTATTATAATTCATCTCATCATTTATTATCTCATTCAAACTCATATTCACTAATTTACCATTAGACCGATAACTAATCATGCTAAACATATCATCGAACAATAATGAATTAATATCGTCTATCAAGTCTGTGGAAAGTACTGATACATACATATCAAAACAAACTCTTATTTCTGATTGAATTTTTTCGCATTCATAACTAATAGCAGAATTAATCTCTTTTTCATCTTTATTATTATTACGAACCATCTCAGTTTGACAATGAAGGATATCTAATTGTGACAATAGTTTCTCTTTAATAAACTTCTTAGCATACTTCTTTAATATATATTCTCTTTTTTTATTCGGAAAATACACCTGTATAAAATAAAAAATAATCGCAGCTATTACAGATACTGATATACTATTAAAGAATTCCTCAATATAGTGTTTCCCATCAATTTTTGTTATATCTCCAACTATATTTTGCCAAATATAAAATATGCAATATAACACCGCTATCAACATAACTATCAAAATCCGATAGTTGTCCTTAAAAAAATCTTTAACATTTTTTTTAATTAAAAATTTCATACTTTTAAATTTGCTCATTGCTTCTTTTATTTTTTTCTCTTTCTTTTCCTTAATACTTTCATCAATCGATTTAAATGTTTTAGAATATAAATCTGTAATATAAAAGTTAAAATTATCTAAATTGTACAGAGTAGTAATTAAATAATTTGCAGCATAGGAAATAATATAATTAGCTATTATCAAACACCAAAATACAAAAAAACCATTTTCTTCTTGATATTCTGGTAAAACCCGAACAGCGATTCCAGTTGCTGATACATTAATAATAACGGATAAAACCTTCATAAATCCGGATATCTTATGCTTATACATTAGATATATAACCAATTCATCTTTACTGACGCTATATTTATCAGCTTCGTTCTTAATTAAATTAGCACAAAACGTCTTTCTTTCATGATTCTTTGCTACATACAGATTATTATATTTTTTCACTTGTCCAAATTGGATCCATGATCCAATTATAAAAACAGCTAAAAATATTAAAAATAAAATATTTAACACCATACATCTATAGCTAAATTTTAACACTAGAATTTCAAATGCAATGTCAACCAATGCAATACCTAATAAACTCCATGACAATATTCTTATACATTTTGGCTCATGAATTAAGTTCTTTTTTTTCTTTTTATAATTTTGTTTAATTTCTTTTAAAATAAATTTATAATATGTTTTCAATTATAATTTTCCTCTGAACTACCTATGGCAATATTGCCACTTCATCTAAATCTATCCACGTGAGAATAGCACTTGCTGCATCATGATATGAATTAGAGTAACACACGCTCCTATCATAAATACATTTTGAAATTACTTCCTTCAATTTATCAACTGTTTTAACTCCGAAAACCGGCATAATACTCTCACAGAACTGTCTTGATTTCAGTCTTTTCCATATTGAATCACATTCATCTGCATATACATAAAGGGCAGGAAACCATCCCAACCACTGAGTTAAAGTATCTAATTTCAAACCATTATAAACTTGATATAAAAATAAATCGGCATTGGCCATAGCTCGTCCGGAATAAATCGGCAAAAACTCTCTTTCCGTGCAGACAAAATGTCCCATAAGTGTATACTTTCTAGATAAATCACCACCCAAAGTTGGTTTGATATTTTCTTCAAGCATTTTTGAATGAAAACAAAATTTCTCATAACTTGCAGGTACTTTTTCACTCCCCAGTCCAGATTCCCGGATAAAATATGTATGTACTAACAAATCATGAATGTCCTGATAGAGTTCAAAATGTAACATATAGGTAACTGTACATAAAAACAACTCCCATATATGAAGTCTGAACAAGTCAAAGTCTTTTTCTCTACATGACATTGTTTTTGGATCAAATGTATAAGCATTAAAAAGAACGTTATACATACGTTCAAATTCATCTGCCATAATTTTTCCAAAACCATCTAATTTGGAAAAGACATTTAAATGGTCAAGAAAAACATCTCTATATTCCTTCATCTTTTTAAAATTCTCAAGATACGTTTTATTATCAATATTGCTCACATAAAACTGTTTAATAGCTTCAATATATGTATCTACAAAATCACGAACCTCTACCTTCTTCATTACACTTAAATCTGTCAAACTTATCTTCTTTGTTTTCTCTTTGATTTGATACAAATCATCCGGGCTTTCTTCTGTTAACCAACTAGGTGGAGTTCCAATTTCCGGTTTACGCTGAGAAGGTGCATCATAAATTATACGAATCAATTTCTCATATTCTTCCTCATAATTATCGCCCGAAAAATCTAAATATAGACGAGATTTCAAAAAAGACGGAAGATATTCCTTGCCAAGCTCATCTCTTTCCATAACTATAGGAATAAATTTTTGTTGATTTGCATGTCCATAGACTTCATCAGATATAATAGTTGTCTCGTTTCCTACCCCACCACTACGTTTATTAGCTTTTTCTGTATATAGTCTATCTGAAAAAATCAACACTTTATCGATTTCAGGATTTGTAACGCATTGTTCCATATAGGCATACTTATCCTGGCCTTCCTTCAAATCCCAAACATCAAGTTTTACATCAACTCCATCATGTCTCATACGAGTTGCCAGCTCAATAATATTCTGTTGATACTCTGTGCTTGTCCAACTATATGACAAAAATACTTGTGGTATTCTATCCAACATTTATTTTGTCCCCCTATTATCTAGTTTAATTTATTATTAATTTTACCACTTTTCGAATATGCATCAAATAATTATTCTTCATTCGTTTGGGTCTTTTTATAAAACATCCTTAATCTGCTCTATTAAGCTAGATTCATCTATATCCTCCGGCAGAAAATCAACATACTGTACTTCTCTAGTAACAAGATACCAATACCAGCCATACAAGCAGAATTTATAACTCTCCTCTAAAGCATATAGCTTAGAATATTTCCCAACATAATTGTTCCCAGCACTCCATGTTTCAATATGTACTGGATACAAAGAAGTGCTCTCTTCATCCGAAATAATCCTTGCGTATCCATTCTCATCAATAACAAGTCCGTTATTATTCCTGTCATCAGCATTTCTCATTAAGGCTTCAATTTCAGCTTTCGTAAACAAATGCTTTGGCATTCCATCTCTTCTTACACTAATTTCAAAATACTGCCGATAATACTCAATTCCTTCAAGCCCAGCCTTGCTCAAATAATTATCAAATATTCTATTGATATTTGATAATATTTTCAAAGCCTGCTTACGGTTGTGTACAACAATGCACTCACTTAAATCATCAATTGAATGCTCTTTAATATACCCATCATTGCATATATATCTATGTTCATTTTTTACCAATTCAGCCAAGCTGCAAGAAGATGACTTTTTAAATTCGAAATAGAAATCTATAGGTTCTGTCTTATAATCGTCAGACACTGAAAAAGCCTCTAAAAAATTCCACTTTGCATAATTTTCTTTTATATATGCATGTTTTTTAGCAACCCGAATTTCCTCTATTTTCGCCCTTTTGACTATCTCAGTATCGCTCTCTTCGTCACATGCAGATATCTCAAAAGGATTTTCATCAAAGAAAGAGGCTCTTAATATTCTGTCATCCAATTCTTTCCTTGATAAATCCGCATATTTTTCATCGTTTGCTGCTATCTTATTTATCTTCAGATACATTTCCATAAGATTCTCTATATATTCTCTGAATTCATCATTAGATACCATGCCATGACGTCCATCGTAAGTACCTGTTATTCCATTATAAGGACCATTTTTCATAGCAAACAGAAACGTGCCATCCAAATATCTTTTCAAATCATGAGCGCCCTCTGGTAATGGTTCTCCAGAATCATAATCATATACACCATACTGGAAACTTGAAGCATCTACATAGTGTCCAGGTGTATCCTCTACCAAATACTCAAAATCTAAACTATCGTATCTGTCAATAATCGGTGATAATTTTTTCAAATCAAGGCGAAAATAACTCCACCTATAATCTTCTGAAAATCCTTCATAGTATAATACCTTTGGTTTTACAAGATAGCACAAATCATTTTCGTCATATAGATAAATACAATTTTCTTCTGGTGCTCTCTTCGCATATGCAAAATCTGTTCCCCCACGATCAGATAATAGCATATGATTGTATGCAGGTGTGTTGCCTATAATATTCAAAACATCAATTATAATATCAATATCTCTCCATGCTGAAGAACCCGGCACGTTTTTTCCAAACAACTGCTTTGTCAGAAATTCCCAGTCACTACTCTGTGATTTATCAAAATCAACCGCTATCTCCTGCCAAAGTAAAAGTCTCTCCGTGAATTCATGAATATCGGGTCTTACGTCCGGATTATTGTCGGTCGCTTCTTTCAACAATTCATCAATTTCTACCAAATGCTCCTGCCTGAACCTGGACACATATCGCAGACTATGACTCTGATCCAGGTAATCATACACTCCATCAAAGCCCTTTTCATCACCACTCAAAAACATCCACAATGTTTTCGCAAGTGAGAATACATCTGCTTTACTTGCATCTGCCTGCTTTGGGTTTCTCTTCATCTCCGGGGCAATCGTAAATATTGCCCCCAGTCCCCTGTCTGACTTTGTGAAATCATCATTATCCGGAAAGTCCACCAATCCAAAATCACCAAGAGCAAATCTTCCACCATAATAATAAATATTGCTTGGCTTTATGTCCCTATGATGTATCCCCTTGTCATGTAGTGCACAGAGTGTTTCACATAACTGCAAAACTCCATCAATAATTTCATTAAGAGATTTTTTATTTATTAAATTCATTACAGGTTCAGCAATCGGCATCGTATACCAATAATCATCCATAGAATAAGATATTATTGGAATAATCCCCTGTATCAAGTCACAGTTATCTCTAGCAATCTGAATCTCACTGATAAATCTAGACTTTTTCTCCTCACTCCTATTATTGCTGCGAAGTTCTTTTAATGCATATCTACTCCCTGATTTGTTATCCTCAACCAGATAGACATCAGCATTTCCACCTTCTCCTAATTTACAAATTTCAGTATATAATAACGTCCATTTCTTTACTTTTGATTTCCCCATAATACACACTTCTCCATCTACATAGGTCATCCATTCCCTACTTCCAATTCGTCACAATCTCATCAAGAATCATATTATTCTACCCAGGATGCTTACGTTTCGAGCGGATATTAGAAATCCACTTTCCAAGTTTCACACCATCCACAGTATAACTTGGTTAATACCACATCACATTAGTCAATCGGTATAATTGGAAGCTCTATCACTCCGTTATCAGATTTCTGTTCATTATTATCACTCGTTCCTGAATTGTCATTATCTGAATCACCTGTGCCTGAACCACTATCTCCAGAATTGTTTGTCTCAGATTTTTTATCAACCTTATCACCTGTTTTATTTACATCGTCTGAAGTGTCTTCTGATTCATCATTTTTCATTATATCAGTCTCATATGGATCTCTAGAATCGTTATTATCGGTCATTTCTGATGAGCTCTTTGTATCTTTCAAGCTTTTGCCCGTTTCTTTTGTAGTTGT
>ERZ791716.84-NODE-84-length-58646-cov-74.020105_pt1 | contig 58646 bp, 97 predicted proteins | sample MGYA00510049_ERZ791716 | MGnify/ENA primary metagenome ERZ791716 (study PRJEB30046, sample SAMN00715135) | human gut metagenome | study: EMG produced TPA metagenomics assembly of the A metagenome-wide association study of gut microbiota in type 2... | reverse complement strand
CAAGCGGAATACAGGATTGGTCAATCGAGTTCGATTCTCTCATCCCCTGCTAGTTTTATTAGATGGTGATATGCCGAAAAGCCGCATAAATACTGAATGAAAGGAGCTTTTTGGATATCATCATTTTTCTTGTAAAATCAAAAGGTAATCACAGAAGTAATCAAAGAATGTTTGTAAACGCCGTAGGGGGCGTTATTTTTTTACTTTAGAATGGCGGATAACTGTCTAATTTATGGCGGTTAATCCGTCTTTTTTTATGCCAAAATATAATCAGAAAGAGAGGTAGTGCGAATGTTTTCGGATGAAATTAGAGAAAAAATCTTAAGCAAAGAAGAATTACAGAAACTTGACTTAGTAACATTATCTCTTGTTATCCACGCAATCGAGGAAGTTTTAGAGGAGGTAGAAGATGATAAACAATCCTTATCAGACAACACCCATGATGAATAATGGATATGTACCGCAATATGGAACATATCAATACAATCCTATGGCAAATATACAGAGATACCAGCAACAGGAGCAAATGTTACCGACACAAATGCCGGGAACATCACAACAGAATGTTATGGGGAAAATTGTTGATAGTATAGAGGCTGTCAAGGCTGTAGATATTCCTATGGATGGCAATATTTATTATTTCCCAAAGGCTGACGGAACGGAAATTTATGGTAAGCAATGGCAACCGAATTGTACAACTCGCATTTTGACTTATAAGCCTTGTTTGGATAGTAACTCTAACAATTTATCATCTAATGATAAAAAATCGAAATTTGACCTGTCAGACGAAAGCACAGAGCTGTTTATGAATAAGTTTGATGAACTATCAGAGAAGATAGGGCAGTTAGAGGATAGATTTGATAAATCTTTAGGAACACAGAGAAAAGCTTCAAAAACTCAAAGCAAGGGTGGTGATGAAGAATGAATCCAATTAACCTTTTTCAAATGATGAGAGGCGGTCCTCAACAGTTCATGCAGCAGATAGCGAACAATAATCAGCTTATGAGCAACCCAATGATGAAAAATACAATACAAATGGCACAGCAAGGCAATATGCAAGGCATCGAACAGATGGCTAGAAATTTATGTAAGGAAAAAGGATTAAATGCAGATGATGTATTTAATCAGATAAAAAGCAGATTTAATAATTAATAGCATATTAGATGTCTTTGCAAATTACCTGGGTGACATCTTTATGAATAAATTAATGGAGGTAACTAATATGTTTAATTCAAATTGTGCCAGCGTGCCACTTGTTGCAAATATTGATGGCAACAGTAATAACAATGGCTGGGGAGATGGCGGATGGCTTTGGTTCATTGTCGTAATCTTTGCAATATTTGGTGGCTGGGGCGGTGGCTTTGGCGGATTTGGCGGTAATGGTGGAGCATTACAGGGATATGCGACACAGGCTGATATTCAGAGAGGCTTCGACAATTCGGCAGTTGTCAGCAAGTTAGATGGCATTTCCAACGGACTTTGCGATGGATTCTACGCTATGAACAACAGTATGCTTACAGGCTTTAACGGCATTAACACAAATATCATGCAGACAGGCTACGGCATCCAGCAGGCTATTAACGCTGATACAGTCGCTAATATGCAGAATACAAACGCTTTACAGTCACAGCTTGCCAACTGCTGCTGCGAGACAAGAGAAGCTATTCAGGGTGTAAACTACAATATGGCAACTAACACCTGCGCTTTGCAGAACACAATGAACAATAATACAAGAGATATTATTGACAGCCAGCAGGCAGGAACGAGAGCTATTCTTGATTTCCTGACAAATGACAAGATAGCTACATTACAGGCAGAGAATAATGATTTACGCAGAGCCGCTTCACAGGATAGACAGAACGCACTTCTGACTACCACAATGGCAGCGCAGACAAATCAGATAATTGACGCTGTAAGACCTACACCGGTTCCATCATTCCCGGCAAGCAACCTTTACGGATATGCTTACGGATGCGGATGCAATACAGGTTGCGGATGCTAAACAACTGAATAATTAACAAGTATCTTAATCAATTTTAATCGGTTTAATTCTTGGTTTAACTCGGCTTAATTCAATTTAACTTGATTTAACTCAATTTAATCGAGTTAAGTATCGAGTTTAACTCGAAAGAAAACTCGAAAGATTATGTCTGCTAAGCAGTATTACTTATAATCAAAGGGCAGGCTATAATGCTTGCCCTTATTTTAATTATCTGGAGGTTTCTAAAATGGAAGAATTAAAAAATAAGTTTATAGAAGCAATTAAAAGCATAGATTTTAATAAGCTTAATATCTATGAGCTAAAAACTGTATCAGAAATTTCTGATACAGTAGATAAGATGGCAAAGAAAGATTATACAGAATTGCTTAAAGAGTCTATGGTTTCAATGGGGGTAAAAACTTCAAAAGAAGAGAAACCTAAAACAATAGAAGAAATGAAATAAGGAGGTTTTTATTATGGCTGAATTTTCAAATGTTGCAACACAGACAGTTGCGGTAAATGGAAATGTATTATTTACAGATGCACCAACGTCTGTATGTAACAAAGGATATATTTCGCACAGAACAGGAAGCGGATTAATCAACCTCAAAGGTGCTACTAACACTTGCAAGGCAAAGTACAGAGTAGAATTTAATGGAAATATTGCAGTACCGGCAGGTGCTACAGCAGGTCCTATATCCCTTGCGATTGCGATAGAGGGCGAACCAGATTTATCAGCACTTGCAATTTCAACACCAGCGGCGGCAGAAGCATTTAACAATGTTTCTATGGCTACAGATGTATGGCTTTCTTGCGGATGCTGTCAGGCAATCTCTGTTAAGAATACATCTACACAGGCTATCAGTGTTGCTAATGCAAATATCACAATCAACAGAATAGGTTAAGAAAGTGAGGTAAACAACTATGCATATTGAAAGAATACACAAAATGGTTGAGTGCCTTACCGAAAAGACACTATCTGAACTTGATAAGGGTATTGAAAATGTAAACGTTGAGGAAATGTCAGAAGCTGTGGATATGATTAAGGACTTATGCGAAGCAGAATACAAGGCAGTTATCGTTAAGTCTATGAAGAAAGCAGATGAAGAGGAAGAAGAGTACGACAAGGAGCTTCTTAGAACCCTTAAAGCTGAATATGGTGAAGAGGGCGGCAGAAGATACTATGATGAATACCGCTATATGCGCACTGGCAGATATGCCCCTAAAGGAAAGGGTAGTTATGTAGGCAGAAGAGGATACGAAGAACCACCTTATTACCATATGTACCCAGAGCGTGATATGGATAGGGAATATGGCAGAATGTACTATACAGAGCCTACAAGTACACATACCGCTGAAAGTGGCTATGACAGGGCAAAGAGAATGTACACAGAAACTAAAGAAATGCACAAAGCTAATACGCCAGAGGATAAGGAGCATAAGATGAAGTCACTTGACAGCTACACTAAGGAACTTGCAAGCGACATTACAGATATGGTTGCCGATATGTCAGCAGAAGAGAAAAATTTGCTTAGAACAAAGTTAAGCACTCTTGTATCTAAGATTTGATTTTAAAGGCTATGAGTAGCAATATTCATAGCCTGTTTTATTCAGAAAGGGGCATACAGATGTTTTTTGCAATCAATGGTACAATGTGGCAAGTGCAATATAAAAATTCAAATTCGGGTGAATTAAAGCGGTCAGACGGCACAATCAGCTTAGGTGTAACTGATAGAAATACACATACAATTTATTTGTCAAACGCCTTGCGTGGATTTATGGAACGCAAAGTGCTGATACACGAAGTATGCCATGCAATCTGTATGTCCTATGATGTGTATTTGCCTATCGAACAGGAAGAAATATTGTGCGATTTTGTAGCAACATACGGAGATGAAGTATTTGACATTGTTGATATGGTTTTAGGGGCAGTTAGGAGAGTGGGATGATGAGTATTGATGAGCTGTTAAAGATAATTCAAAGGACTAATCCGACTATGACTAAAGAATTATTGGTATATGAGCTTAGTCAATGTCAATATTCGAGTAAGGCGTTGATACATACAGAAGAATGTTGTCAAAAAATTTCGAGGTAACGCATTTAATACGCCCCCAGGTGTGGCATTTTATATTCACAATTTCAATTTTAAAAAATCTCAAAATTTGGCGCAGATTTCGTTCAAATCCTACTAAAAAAATCGGAAAAATTTTCCCACAAAATTATAATGCGCCGTTTCAAATACCCCCGTCATATGCAATTTTGGAATCCAAAAATCGGTTGAAAACTTTTATCAGATTTTGACCTCGATTTCGTTTAGATTTGCCTTGAAAAATTGATGAAAAACTTTAGAACTTTAACAAGCTAAAGTGTACAGCTGATTCTTTGCGGTTGTAGGTGCGGCTTACAATTTTGGCGTTGTGACTTTGCGATTTGCCCTGTACGGCGGTTTTATTGCGCCGATGTAGATTTATAAGCCTACAAAATAAAACAGCCTCAAAACGCTTTCAATTATAATATTCAAAGCCGTTAAAAACATAACTTTTCTTGTTTGTCTTCCAGTCTGTGAAGCTGTACAATATATAATTCGTGCAATCATCTTCCGACAGCTTTTTAACATTGCTAAACATGGCACATAATATATTATGCGCAAGCTGTGCGCGTTCTTTCTCTGTTGTTTGCCATTCTTCTATAATCTGCACATTTTTAACAAGTGGCTCGCCGTCGTTACCTGTGCTCATCTGCTTAGCTTCGATAATATAACATTTATCTTTTATTCTAGCACAAAAAGAGCGTAAAAGCTCAATAGAATCAAGAACCGGTACATTGTTTTTAAAACCAAAGCAAGAAACGCCTTTTTCATATGCGCATTCTGGCACACATTCCAACGCTTCATTATATCCGTATACATCGAATGCATATGTAAAGTCGTCGTTCTGGTCGTTTGTCATTTTTAGAAAATTGATAGATTTTTCATTTTTGGGGATTTCACCAAACCTTAAAAAATACATAAAATGCCACCTTTCAATATTATAATATTATACCATATTATTATTAATATGGGAATGCTTGCGGCTGGAATCGAACCAACCAAACCACAGCAAGCCAAAAAGGGCGCAGATTGTACGCCCTTATTCAATATATTTTTTGTAATGTTCTGGAAATTTGAAAATTCTTTCTCTTCCTATGTTCTTTGGTTTAGATGAAAATCTTTCTAATCTTGTTGAGCTGCTATTGACGTCTAAATCTAAATCATTGTAACACTGTTCGCACTCTAAACGCACTATCCAATTAAATGAGCCGCTATCATATTGATATAACATAGCTTTAGCCTTTGGATAGGCTTTTAAATAATTTTCAATAGATTGAAATTGTAAAGCAGTTTCTTCAAGTTTCGAATATCCGTCAATTTTTAACCAATGTACATATTTCACGGTACCACCTCCATATTTTAATATTATCCTTTACAGGAAAACCCGCCGCCGGCATCGGTCCGGCTGGCATCCTCTGCGGCGGTTAAAAAACAAGTTTTTTAAGTTTCAAAAATGTATTGTAATCAAATTTACAATCTGACAAATAAATACATTCGCATAATTCTTCATACTCTTTTACGTTGTCCGCCTTGTCAAATGCCTTTTCTATCTGACGCAAAATGTGCTTTGCGTGCTTTTTGTAATTCATAAAAAACCATCCTTTCTATAATTAAATTTCCCAGTTATCCGGGTAAAAGCAAGCCGGGGATTCGAACCCCGGAAAAGCCGACCTTGCTAATTATTTGCTTGCTAAAATCTCCCTTGCTAATAAATCCCAATAAAGACCATCGCCACGCTTATCAAGCCATTTTTCAGCTTCTTCTGTGCTTTCGTCTAACCATTTAGCCATAAGCTGGATAATATCGTAATAACTATAATCAACGCCAACGCCTAAACCTCTAAGCCATTCTATACAAGCGTTACGCTCACCAAGTCTTGCAACTGCCCATCCGTACTCATTTGCGAACTTATCCTTGATATCCTTAATTGTGTTAAGTTCTTCGCCCTGTGCAACTTCTGTTAAGTAGTTTCTAACTGCTGCCTTAACTTCCTTGCTGTTTGTTCTTCTCATTTTCTTTTACCTGTGCTATAATATAGCTACCTTTCTTTTTTGATTGGTGGCGGTTGTGTGTCTTGGTAGGATTGCAACCGCCTTTTTTTATTTACAAGATTATAATATCACTTTAAAAAGAAATACGCAAGCCTTTTTATAACTTTTTTAAGAAATATTTTTATTGACTTTTAGAACCTACTATATTATTATAAGAAATAAATAAAATAATATAGAAAGGAGCTATTGTAATGCTTAAATATCGCTTTAATGTCGGGGATGCTTTAGAGCGTGCCGGGTTTAACACATACAAAGCCAAAACAAGCGGATTATTGAGTCAAGACACGCTAAGAAAGATAAAAAATGAGGACACAAATATAAATGCTAAAAGCATAAATAATCTTTGCTTGATTCTGGATATGCAGCCGAAAGACCTCTTTATATATGAGGAAACAGAGGAAGAAAGAGAACTAAAAAAGAAATTATAAAATATTTTAAAATATCACTTGCAAAAGTGACAAAGAAATGCTATTATAATTATACAAATTAAGAAAGGACAGCCGAAAGGCTGAAAAGGTGGGAAATATGAGATTATTTTTAGCAATCAAGAAAGACGAACAGAAAAGGGAATATATAGCTGCGGTTATTAATTCAAAAAGTTATCCAAGTACATATGCAACAGATAACAGAGGCGCGCGAATTGTGGAATTGCCAGAGATTAAAGAGGGCGAAGATATTTCAAATTGTCATATATGTTTATAAGAAAGGTTGAAAAGGTGGAAAAGATGGAAAGAGACGACTTTAAAAAAATAATTAAATTAAGGTGTGGTTTAAAGAATAAAAAAGCTAGTAATAGTATTAAAACGCCTTATGATGGTTATTTAAAAGAATATATTACAAAGCTTGTTAAATCACAAATGGAGATTGACAGCCTTGGTATTATGTTAAATGGGAATTTATGCTTGGCATATGGCGGTGGTTGGAATGTCGAAGAACAGCGCATCGACGACTATACACTTATAGCTGGCGATTATTACAATGAAACCTGTTCAACCGAAGAAATGAACCAGCGAATAGCTGTTTTAGCGGCTGAAATAGTAGACGATTAAAGAAAGGTTAAAAGGTGGACGATATGAGACAATGTAATATTAGATTTAGCGAAAATGGAAAAGTAAAGAGCGAGGATATTAAGAAATTAGAAAGATTTTTTGACGAGGAGAATTTAAAAAAATTTGAATCTGAGGAAGTCTTCGCGGTAGAAGCGACGGAGCATCTAGGAAACGGAGAATATAAGAAAATCGGCTACGATTTTTGCATTGGCAGTGATACCCAAGCTAGACAGGGTTCAGACTGGAGATTCGGATATATTGCCTTCTGCAATTACTGGTGTCTTGTTAAAAACAACAAGACTGTAGATTTCGAAAAAGCTCTTGAAAGAGCTAAAAAAATTATCTTGACAAATAATTAGTAATTGTATATTATATTTTTGTCGGATGATAAACAATAACATTTGATGTATTGAAACATTTTTTTTGACGTGTTCAATGATTAACCGTAACGCAGGGCGTATATTAAAGAGGGCTTCGGCTCTCTTTTTTATTTGACTTATATATATATCTATGATATATTATTCTAATAATTAAATAACAGTTATACACCCGATAATTAAATAATAGTTATCGGGTTATTTTTATGTTATTAGTATATATTATAATAAGCCGGATAAGCTCCGGCAGAAAGGGGAATAGATGGAGAAAGTACAGGAAACAGCAGACAGTGAAGAGATTTTCGAAAATGAGATTGATATGCATTTCAAGCGATTCTGCACAAATGAAAATATCGAAGATATGACATCAGCTCCGCAATCTCTCTTTTATGCTGCCTTAATTTATGTATACAATAATACCTTTAAGGGTACTAATAGATTAAAATTAAAGGGTAAATTACAGGGATATAATAATAATAATTATAATAACCAGTATAGTAATATTAATAATAGTAATTGCAATAGTTATAATTATGAGTATCTCAATTATATAGCAGATTATTATATATATATGTGTTATAAGTATAATAAAATATGTACTATATCAGGATATTGTAAATTAACAGGCATAAATGAGACTGTTATATATGATTGGGCGAATGAGAAGAGAGCGTCAAAACTAAGTACTTCGGCTTACGATTTGTGGGAAAAACTGTCAAAAGATTATGAATCTAGCGGAGAGGCTCGCCTCTGGTCCGGTAAGAACCCAGTCGGGCAACTTGCAGTTATGAATCGCCGCTTCGGTTGGAATCTTCCGGGCGTGAGCAGAGAAAGCACCACAAAGGTTATTAAAACAGCCGCAGACCTTCCGCAGCTTGGCACATCCGGAAACGCTCAAGGCTCTAATGTTCGTCAAATTGCACAACAAGAAATTATTGTGCAAGATGTACAAGAAATCCCGCAAAGCCAGTAAACAAGCGGATTGTAGGCGTTTACCTTGTAATGATGTTATTTCGCTAAAGTTGAGTTTAGCGAAATGATAAAACAGAACATTTGAGCGATAAAAACACGACAAAGCCAGTAAACAAGCGAATTGACAGCGATTGTATGATAATTATTCATTGTGCAATGGTTCCGCTCTGGCTGATTTCATTGTACAAGATGTATAACGCATGGCGTGGGGGTTATATATTCAGACGCTGACCGCCCAACTAAGTCGCTCAAATATTCTCAAAAATAAAAAGGCTTATTATATATATTTATATATACATAATCAACCAATAATAATTTATTAAACTATATAAAATAACCATTATATTTATTAATATATAGCTTTGATAATAACTCACATAATATAATCAATAAATCTACTGTACAAATCCTATAGATAGGTGTATAATAGACACATCTTAATTATTCACAAGATATTCAATAAATACACACATCAAAACGGCTAATTCAGCCGAGTAAATTCCAAAAAATTTTAAAAAATAAAAAAGAGTTAGGAGTTAGAAATGCAGGGCAATGAATATCAGGCTTTGGCTATGCGTACTAACGATAAAAAGTCTACAGATAGGCTTGAGAAAAAGATTGATGATTTAAAGATAGGCAATCGTGGTGAAGATACACCAAGAATTGAGCTAGGTGGTGTTATCAATGCTGCATTAGGCTTATCTGGTGAGGTTGGAGAGCTTAACGATATGCTCAAGAAATGGGTTTTTCACGAAAAGCAGTTAGATGCCGAGCATTTAAAGCGTGAAATCAGTGATGTATGTTGGTACTTAGCTTTAATGTGCGATTCATTTGAGTTTAACCTTGATGAAATCATGCAGATTAACATTGACAAACTGAAAGCAAGATATCCACAAGGCTTTGATACCTACAAAGCTAATCATAGACAGGCAGGTGATGTTTAATGGGAAATGCTGAAAATAATGGATTTTGCGTTAATTGCATAAATAAATCATTACTATTTAGCGTAGAACCATGTAAAAGCTGTGTTAATAACGGTGGTAAGAAAAATAGTTTTACTCCGCTTAAAGATGTTGCTCCTAGCGTCAATGAAAAACCGGTAAATGACAATGTTAATCATCCGAGCCATTATGAGACTGGCAGCTTTGAATGTATAGATGTTATGTTGGAAACACAGGGCAAGGAAGCCGTTAAGAACTTTTGCTTATGCAATGCCTTTAAGTACATTTACAGACATAATAACAAGAATGGCTTAGAGGATATTAAAAAAGCTAAGTGGTACATTGACAAATACATAGAATTGTCAGAATAGTCGTGTCAGTCAATGAAAGTATAATGGCTGCAAAGGATAGTACGCTGCGACTTGTGGCAAATGCATACTGGGAATAGCCACTATTGCCCTTTAGTATAATGGTTAATGCACAGGAGCTTGATTCCTGCAATATGGGTTCGATTCCCATAAGGGTAGTTTATTTTTCTTTTTATTTGTTTGGCTGTTCATTATTGTGTTTTTGCATTTTACACAGAACAGTCCTCCTTTCATGTACCTCTTTGGATTTTGTTCAGTTAAAAGCGGTGCAAGACCGCTTGAGAGGGTTTGGCGTGTATATACATAGCCATGTGAAAATCAACTTATCAAGAAGCACTCCTTATCAAAATGCCCCTAATATTTTATTGTTTCTGTTCTTGTTTCTTGATAGCCGTTATAGGCGGTGTTTGCCGATATGGGATAAAGGTATTCCAGTAGCTTGCTAAGCTATCCAGCAGAAATGTTGTGTAGGTTCGATTCCTACTGTCGGCGTTATCACATACAAGTGAAATGGAAATATAGTTGTTGGTTACCTGTATTATCCTAAAACCAACCTGTATGTGAGTTGATGTGTATGCAAGTGGTAAGCAGTACCCGGAGGGTATATTCTGCTCGAGAAGAATTCGTGTGGTTCAAATCCACACCACATCAAGCGGTCGGGTAGCTCCCGAATAAGCAGGCGTTGCAGTATTCCCTGCTGAAATAATTAAAATGCTTGTATTGGTTGATTTGCGAACAGTATGGCAGATAGTGTAATGAAGTGCCATAAATACTTTCCAACACAAGAAACTGTACAACGGATAGTAGTTCAGTTGGGAGTAACGCTTGATTTATTCAAGTAGTCACAGGTTCGAGTCCTGTCTATCCGATTACAACAAACTAGCTTGACGAAGCGAAAAGCACTTCCGCTGTGCCTGTTTGTTGTTTTTATCAATTAAGCGGAGTATGTATCACAGGCATACATAAATGATATCAAGCGGAGGTATTGGAGATGAATTTTAAAGAATTATTTATTGACAAATCAAAGACACTTATTGTAAACACCGATTTAGCACTTGTTTTAGGAGATTTAAACGAAGCAATAGTGCTTAATCAGTTAAATTACTGGATAGAAATTAATAAAAAAGCTGAAAAGAACCTTGTTGATGGTAAATATTGGGTTTACAACTCATACAGTGATTGGAGAATTAATAATTTTCCATATTGGAGTGAAAAAACGATACAGAGAACATTCACAAGGCTTGAAAATAAAGGTGTCGTTTTATCTGCCAATTACAACAAATTAGCTATTGATAAAACAAAGTGGTACACAATAGATACTAAAAAATTACAAGAACTTGTGGATGAATTTAATTCCGATGAGGACAAAATGACAAATCGACAAGACAATATGACAGACCGACAGGACAAAATGACCTGTCGAGAAGGACAAAGTGACAGACCATTACCAGAGATTACTACAGAGAATATAAACAGAGATTATACTACAGAAAATAAATATGCTCTTTCAGAATCTAAAGATTCTTCAAGAGGAGATATATATGCTTTTTCAGCTGAAAAAGGCGGAAGCAAATCTGATGTGATTAAAAACCTTGCTGTTGAATTCGCTGATTGCGAGCCGTCAGATTGGCGAATAGAGGAGTTAAAGCATATTATTGATTATTTCCTTGAGCAATACAATAAAACTTTAAACATGAGCCATATACGCATTACAGAACAGGCTTTGACAAAGATAGTTATTAATTACTTTGAGCCAGTTGGTAATTATATGAGCGATAATTCTGCTTATGGATTTGATGATTACTACAAAGAGTTAATAGATTATTACTTACAGACAAAATACAAGATTAATGGCAAAGAAGTGACTAAGAGCTTGCAGCATTTCATGTTTGGAATGATAAGAGAAAACTTAGCACAGAAATATTTGAAATAAGGAGTGATTATTATGGCTATGGGCGTTCACCCACTAAACAAAGATAAATTCTATGAAGCAATGAACCTTTATGTATCGGGGCAGGTTTCGCAGGAAAAAGCGGCAAAGATAGCTGGCTGTAGCAAACCAACGTTCCTTAAATACGCTAACAAGATATATGGCGGCGAGGAATTACCAGATAATTTATGGGGGAAGAATGATGATTAAGAGAATTGTTAATCGTTGGATAAGACACAAGACAAAGAATCTGACAGAAATACCACTTTTTACAATGATATTTAATTATCGTAAATATAAAGCAGGCGGAAAGAAAGACAGTTGCATGTTTTATGCACACCCAGATATTGCCAATGATGAATTTGTAAAGGGCAAATTACAGGAAGTTGTTGACTATATCAGAGATAACTATGATTTAGATATTTTTACGAGGATTTGAGGTGTAATATGTGTAAGTTTTGCGAGGAAAAATTTCCTATCATAACACATTATGGCAAATTTAAGATTGATAAGTTGTCAAATAAACCTGTAATTACATGCAATTTGAATAAATGTCCGTCTTTTGCAGTGTGTAGCAGTAAAGATATGAATGTTGAAATGGTAATGAAAATAGCCTACTGTCCTATCTGCGGTAGGAAGCTGGTGGAAGAATGAGCAATATACATAAATTCAAAGTAGAATCAATAGAAGGACACCCGGGATGTGCTAAAGTTACGATTGATGGCGAACAGTGCTTATGCCGTTCGTATAAAATAGAACATTATGCCGGGAGGCTTCCGGTGGTCAATGTAAATCTTGTTGGCGACGTGCAATATGAGCAAAATGCAGAAATCAACATTGTAAACTTGCATGAAATAGCTTCACTGATGGACAAGAAAACATTCAAGGAGTTTTGCAGAACTTGGGAGGATATTCACGATGAAACATAGCAAAGAATGGCACACTTGCGACAGGTGCGGAAAAGAGATAATACCTAAGAGCTGGAAAGAAGTTAGATTTAAGCAAGTTGGATGTTGCGGAGATATAATTCCCACTTTTGAAGATAATGATATGTGCCTTGAAATCAAGAATGTCCATAGATATAAATTTTTAGAAAAAACATATGAACTATGCCCTAAGTGTAGGGAAGATTTTGAGAGGTTTATGAGGAATGAATGATTGTTCAAAATGCAAATTCAGCGAAGAAGATTATATTTTCGATGAAGAAATAGGAGAAGAATATCCCATTTATACTTGTAGCAAGGGCAATGACACAGATTTAGACTATGAGTGTAAGGATTTTAAGGAATACAAGCCAAGAAAGCCAAAAGAAAAAGATACAAAGTGCGATAAATGCGAATATCTGGAAACTTGCATCAAGAGGGGCGAGTACATTGATTGCACAACGAGTTATGATACAAGAACGCATTATATATGTGGTATGACGGGGTGTATTAAGAAAAATAAGAAGAAGATTGATAATGTTAAACATATCGGCGATGATGATGGCAAACCGATAGAAACATCTGAATTTCACGATATGACTATTGGCATTGATATTTCAGTTGATGCAGTCAATGAGTATGCAAAATCAATCTTAGGAAGATACCCTAAAGACAATATGGAGTTTTCAAGAGCTTTAGCAATGAAAATCTTACAGGAAACAAAATCATTAGCAAATAGTGCGAGAAAGGAATGAGATTATGAAAATAACTGAAATGAATAACTGCATTGAAGAAATGCGTAAATGTTACAAGTTTGATGACGATAAGACGGAAATAATACTTGGAGATATGACAAGCAAATCTGCAAGATGTGTAAATGTATACACAAAGGACGAAAACGGAACACGAATTGAAATGACAAGGTATGCAGATGAATTAGTGGAGAAAGTATATGAAAAAATCAAGAAGTAAAATCATAATCAAAACTAGAAAAGGCGGTTATACAAAAATATACGCTAATGGTAAATGGCAGAAAAAAGTTACAGACATTGATTTTCATGCAGACTGTAATAGAAAAGGTATGCCGTACATAAATGTCAACTGCCAATTTGAAAAGTATGTATGTGATAAGAACGGAGTGCCAATCGTATCTAACGGTAATATGGTAAAAGAACGCTGTATTGCTAAAATTTAATATATGAAAGGAAAAGCAGAATGAAAAAATTATTTGTAAGCGTGCCAATGAAAGGCAGAACAGAGGAAGAAATTAAGACAAGTATTCAGAAGATGAAGAAAATTGCAGAGGCTTACGAGGGAGAAGAACTGGAACTGATTGACAGTTATATTGAGGACAGCCCACCACAGAACAATAATCAGGCTATATGGTATCTTGGAGAAAGCCTTAAGAAGTTAGCACAGGCAGATGTATTTATTGGAATTGAAGGAAGTTGGTGCTGGAATGGATGCCACATTGAAAGAATAACCGCTGAAAAATATGGCATAAAAACATATGCGTGCCCAGCAGAAGATGTAATTGATTGTTATTCTTTATTACTGGAGAAAAAAGGGATATATGCATGCACAACTAAAAGAAATGTTTATCCTAACATTTAAAGATGATTGCTGAAATAATAAATATTACCGCCATATAAGTGATTTATGGCGCTACCCTAAAACAATTATAGGCAGAGGTCTATAAGCACCTTTGCTAAAAAGTGGAGGTGCTTTTCTTATGGCTAGTCAGAGCCTTGTTTCCACAGTTAATGGATACGAAAATTACATAAAGAAAAATGGAATTGATGAACAGGTAATTAACGCTTATACAGACGCTTGCAGTGTAGCCATAAACGGCGAGAAAGATATTGAGTATGGACTACAGCTTGCCAAAAGGACAAAAGAGCTTATAGAGAATTTTTGCTTGGCCAGAACAGGCGGCACAATATGGAGTTTGGAAAAATATGCTTTTGCAAATAAAGTAGAGTATGAATTAATTAATTGGTTTTACGATATTTTGCTGATTGAAGCACAGAACAAAGTTGTTGATAGCGGTTTTAGGTATCTTGAAAAGAAAAGAGAGCCTAAAGAGCGATTTTATATGCCACGCCGCAAACAATTTATAAAAATGGGGCTAACAGAAGCATTGCAAGGTATGATTGATGATAAATACGATATATTATGTGTGTCATTAATACCGGGTGCAGGAAAAACAACCATTGAAAAAATGTTTAATGCTTTAGTGGCTGGCTGGTTCCCTAATGACTTCTGTCTTTTTTACTCTCATTCGGGTGACATTACACGAATGTACTACGATGGCGTGTATGACATTGTTACAAATTCTGACGAATATGCGTGGAATGAAATTTTTCCTAATCTTACAGTTACAAACACCAATGCAAAGCTGGAACAGTTTAATGTGGGTAAATACAAACCATTCCCTAGCATACAATGCACATCTGTCGGTAGTAAAAATGCTGGTAAAGTTCGTGCAAGCAAATTTTTGCTTGTAGACGATATGATAGGCGGTATTGAAGAAGCACTTAATCCTATGGTACTTGATAAGCTATGGGATAAATATGCGGTAGATGCTAGACAACGTAAAATTCAAGATACAGACGGACATAACTGCAAAGAAATACATATTGCTACACGTTGGAGCGTACACGATGTTATTGGCAGAATACAAAATATGTACGCAGGGAATCCTAGAGTTAAGACCATCGCTGTGCCGGATGTTGATCCAGTGACAGGCGAAAGCAACTTTGATTATGAATATAGTGGATTTACGAAAGAATTTTTCGCAGACCAACAGTTATTAATGGACGAAATATCTTATAGGTGCTTATACAAACAGGAGCCTATAGAGCGTGAGGGATTACTATTTCCAGATGATAAAATCCGAAGATATCTCAATTTGCCACACGGAGAGCCGGAGATTATTACCGCTCAATGTGATACAAAGGGTAAAGGTACGGATTATTTTGTACTGCCTGTATTGCAAAAATATGGAGAAGATTATTACTGCGTTGATTGCGTATGTGACAACACAGCAGATTATGAAGAACAATACAGAAATGCCGCAGGTGTGCTTGTAAATAATAAAGTGCAAGAGTGCGAATTTGAGCGCAATGCCGGCGGAGATAGGGTTGCAATGGAAGTTAATAAGCGTGTGGAGAGTGTAGGCTGGATATGTAATATTACAGATACGCCTACAGAAACAAATAAAGAGGCAAGAATTTTTCAATGTTCTAACTGGATTTTGCAACACATTATTTTTAAAGACTCATCACTTTACAAACCTAATGAACCATACGGAGCAATGATGTCATTACTAAAGCAGTATTCAGTATCAGGGAAGAAACAGCTTGATGATGTTCCAGATGTATTTTCAAATTTTGCATTGAGGATGACACAAGGCAATAGAGTAGCAAAGGTTGAAGCTGCTATAAATCCATTCAGGAGGTATTAATCTATTATGACAACCAAGGACTATCTTAATCAAATCAGCAGACTTAATCGTATGATAAATAACAAACTAATAGAGATAGCACAGCTTAGAGAGCTTTCTTGCAGCATATCGGCAGTAAAGAATGAAGAAAGAGTGCTATCATCATCAGACCCAGATAAAATAGGCGCTACATACGTCAAAATTGACGAAATGGAACGTAATCTTGACAGAATGATAGATGAATACATTGATAAGAAAAATACAATCATAGGGCAAATAGACAGTATAGAGAATGAAGATTACTATAATGTTCTATTTTCAAGATATATCGAAAAGAAAACTTTTGAGGTTATCGCTACAGAGATGAAATATTCATGGAGACAAATTATTAGACTTCACGGAAAGTCTCTTAAAGCATTTGAAGAAAAATATGGTAACACATATTTAAAGATGTCATAGAATGTCATATTGCACTAATGATATACTGTATCTGTAAGAAATTACAGAGCTGTTTTTCATAAACAAAACATTCCTTATCGAAAGCACCGTTACTTAATTGTGGCGGTGCTTTTGTTATGCAAAGAGGTAATATATGGAATTTTATATGAATAAAGATAAGTCAATCATGTGTCCGAACTGCCATAAGTTTTTGACTAAGGCAGATAAGAAAGATCCACGCACACACAAGCTGGCTTGCAAACATTGTCATAAATGGATTTGGTATGTGCCGAATGATGATGATAATTTTCAGATTAAAGAAATTCCACAGAGCAGAAGCTCAAGTGGTATGACATTTTATTAGGAGCAAGATATGAACACAATGTATTTTCAAGACCTTGTCAGAGGCTGTTATGGTAGAAAAATTGCATACACAAATGTAGATACAATAACTGCTAACAATGTTGTTAAGGTTATTGGAAGTACAATTGGAATATTCAACTGGAATAAGCCTGTTATTAAGTATCTGTGGGATTATTACAAAGGCGACCAACCAATATTATATAGGTATAAGCTAACTAACGAGGATATTACAAATAAGATTGTAGAAAACCACGCATATGAAATTGTTCAATTTAAGGTAGGACAGACATATGGCGAGCCAATCCAGTTTATTAGCCGCAAAGATGATGAAGCTATCAATAAGGCGGTTGATATACTTAATGATTTTATGGCAGATGCCAATAAACAAGAAAAAGACATTAAAGCTGGAGAATGGCAGTCGGCAACAGGAACATCCTTTAAGGCAGTTCAACCTAAAAATGGTGATGTGCCATTTAGAATTGTAGCACCTACACCAATGAATACTTATACTGTCTACAACGAAAGCACAGAAGAACCTATGCTTGTTGTGCAAGAGCTTAAAGACGAGGACGGAAACCAGTATAAAATGGCATTCTCCGACACTATGTCATTCAGAATTATTGACAGTAAAGTAGTTGAAGCAAAACTACATACATATGGCGAAATTCCTATCGTTGAGTTTCCTAATAACCACGAAAGAATATCTGATATTGAGCTTGTTATAGGTATGTTGGATGCTATTAATAACATGCAGTCTAACAGAATGGATAGCATACAGCAGTTTGTTGAATATTGGGTTAAGTTTGTAAATTGCGAAGTTGATGAAGAAACATTTGCAAAAATGAAAATGAACCACGCTCTTACAGTTAAGTCCATCAATAAGGACAATAAGTCGGATGTCGAAATTATGACACAAGAGCTTAATCAGACACAATGCCAAGTTGCTAAAGAAGATTTGTGGGATAACACATTATCTATATTGGCTATACCAAACAAACAGGGCAACACAGGCGGAGATACGCAAGGGGCGGTTGAGTTAAGAAACGGATGGGATTTCTCTAAGACAAGAGCAAAGCTAAAAGACCCTATTGTTAAATCATGTGAAAAGCGGCTGGCTGTAGTGGTTCTTAACATTTTGAGACTTGCAGGGGAAGATTTAAAACTATCGGTTAGAGACTTTGATATACAGATAAATCACAGCCCACAAGATAATATGTACACCAAGGCACAGACGCTTACAGTGTTGCTTCAAAGCGGCATACACCCACTTATAGCAATTAAGACGGTTGGTTTATGGGGAGATGCAGAAAAGACATTCCTTCTATCAAAACCATATCTCGACAATATATACAAGACTATTGATGATGTGGAAGCACAAGAACAAAAAGCACAAGAAATAATTAAAAACCTTGCAGACAATGGAGGTGCTAGCAATGAAATATGATTATACAGTAACCCAGGATGGCATAACCTATAATGCCGGCGAAGAAGTCCCAGATATGGGAAGTATAACAGCTATTACATCAAATGGAAATTACAGAGAATACAATGCTTTATCTAAAGATTATGACAAGTTACCGCATTACGTCTCTTTTGGTAGCAGCTGTTACATGATTGATATATCGGAATTATATAAGTATGATGCCATTAACCATGTTTGGATTAAACAATAAGGAGGGCATAATGAGAACTGACGAAGTTTTTGCCAATCTTAAAAAAAGGATTGAACAAGGTGGCGTAACTGACGAAACAGTTAAGAAGATTGTAGAACAGTATTTTGAAAAAAATCCTGTTCAGGTCATAACTGATAATACCCTTTCGGTTGCCGGCACACCGGCTGATGCATTAGCAACAGGAACTGCTATTGATTCACTAAAGGAAGATTTAGTCGAGTTGGAAAATTTGGTTGCTGTTAAATCTCCAAATATTTTTGATACTTCAAAATTGGTCAATAAATCATTTACTGATACTGGAGTTCCTATTGCAAATAAAAATACTGTTGCGCTTTTGAACATTCCAATTGAAAGCGGTATTTCAATAGTGTGGAACGGTTTTTTACGAAGAACTGATATATGGAATGGTTATGTATACAACGAAAACGATGAATTGATTGATAGATTCGGACTTACAAATTTCGATTCTACATATAGCGGTGATGCATCTTGGGGACATTATAGCAATATATACACAGCTGTCGAAAACGCTAAGTACTTTAGTATCTATACTTTAAAAGGAACTTATGAACTTGGTTCAAATTATCAGCTAGAGTACGGCACTACTATTTCAGAGTATATGCCTTATGGTGCTTTGACATTCAAGTATGGGGAAAAAATCAAATCCATTGCAGACAAACAAGATAAATTGACCGCAGGGCAAGGAATTAGCATTGAAGACAATGTAATTACTTGTACCATTGGGGGCGGTGGAGATAGTGGCATTTCTTATCAGTATGAAAGCAGAATTATAAGTGATGCTTATACTTCACTTTCAGAGATTAGTAATGCTATCATATTGCCTTTTGCAGAGAGTAATGCAATAAATGAAAAAGCAAGGTTTTTGTTTGGAGAACATAAGATTGATTTACAGAACAATTACTACATTAAATCAGTTGACAAGACAATTACAAAAACATCAAAAGGTGGTGTTTTACAAATTGCTTTTGAGTATGATGGTAACGCATTTGAAATAGGCGGTGCTGGACTATCTACTTATAGATTTAAGGTTGACGAGGGCAATGGCTGGAAATATCTTGACGAAAAACCTATGAATGTTTCTACTCAAAATGGTTATAGAACATATACGCAGATTCGTTTTGCTGTTGCAAAACCTAGAAGAATAATCATCGAAACAAGTGATATTGTGTGGTGTTTACGATATGATGCAAGATATCAGATTGCACCTCTCACATTTGACAAACCAATTGCAGTTTTTGTTGGTTCATCAATTACCGAGGGGAGTGCATCTGGAGAGTTTCCAATGGCATCATACGGTGCTGTTTGTGCCGACGAGATGGGTTGGGAATATATAAATATCGGCGTTGGTGCAAGAGGGATGATTACTCCAACAGACACAAAACCAAGTGTTTTGGATGCTGTTACAGATATTATTCAATTTACACAGGCAAAATATATATTTGTAGGTGGTTCTATTAATGATAGTGGTTACACAAGCAATCCATCAGAATTGACAAGTGGTGTTGAAACAATCATTGATACAATAAGAGAAAGTTTACCAAATGCTACTATTATTATACTTGGAACTTGGTCTCCACAGCCAGACGATAACAATCCCTCTCACGCAATTACAAACAATGCTGTTAGAGATGGTGCTTTTTCAAAAGGATGTGCTTTTATAGATAGTATGAATGCAATAGTATATGATGCAAGTGGAAATATTGTACAGAATGGCACTACATGGGTAACTGGTGTATTTGCTCACGCGAGCGGAGATAATGAAATGTCTACTTTAGGAAATTGCGCAAGTGTCTATGCTCACGAAAATGGAAGTATAGACCATACTCATCCTGGTAGAGTAGGACATAATTATATCGGTATGAGATTGGCATCTGCTTGCAGAGCATTGAAATTGTAACTACCTTTAAGAGTAATTTTCGATAATAATTTACTGAACAAAAGAGGGCTTTTGTTAGCCTATTATGTATGAGAAAATAAAAAATGGTATCAAATCTATCACATATGGACCGCTGAAATGGTTAAACAGGCCTATAAAAAAGGCTTAATTACTAAAGAACAATATGAAGATATAATTCAATAACTGATATTAAATGAGCAACTACATCTTAATCGGTGTGGCTGCTCATTTTTTATACATTTTGCAGCTATGCGGTAAATAGCAGAAGACACAGCAGGAGCGACCTGCGGTAACAAAAGCGTGTGTTTAACGGAGGTAATTATGACAAGAGAAGATGTATTAAAACTTTTTCCAGAAGCAACAGATGAACAGATTACAAATCTTCTTAATCAGAACAATTCAGAGGTTGCTACGGAGAAAAACAAGGCAAAGCAGTACAAAGCTAAGGCTGATACAGCAGATGGCTTACAGAAACAGCTTGATGAATTGCAAACTGGAAATCTGACAGAGCTTGAAAAGGCAAATAAAGCCTTAGACACGGCTAATCAGCAGATAGCAGCTTTGCAGAAAACTAATGCTATCAGAGATTTGCGTGAAAAAGCTATGACTGATTTTAAGGTCACAGCGGAACAGGCAAAGGCAATTATAAAAGAAGATGGCAGCTTTGATACAGCCGAGCTTGGCAAGATTATGTCCGAGAAAGAAACGGCTGCGGCACAGGCTAAGGAACAGGAGATTGCTAAAAATCAGGATATTCCGGGCGGTGGCAGTAATAAAGGTGGTGCAGACAATAAGACAAATGCTGAAAAGATAGCAGAAAGCCTTATATCTAATGCGCCTAAAAACAATGACGTTTTATCACATTACATTCAGTAATAACAGGAGGTAAGAAATGGCAAAGGAAATGAATATGCAATATGAAAAGACTTCATACGCAGGAGATGTTCAGATTTTAAAGAGAGAGCCTAACGAAGCAATTCCATTAACACTTGATTTTGACGGCGTGACAACTAAAAACGCACAGGGCAAGAGAATTGTCAAGGCAGGTACTCCAATCGGAGCAGCTGGCAAGGCTGACAACACAGCCACAGTAGTAGGCATTTTAAGGTTCGATGTAACAGAGGACAGACCACAGGGAGTATTGCTTAAAAAAGCATATCTTAATACAAAGGTAGCAGAAGCACATTCCGGCGTTACATATGACGCAGCGGTTAAGACAGCTCTTCCAATGATTGTATTTGAATAATAACAGGAGGTAAACAGATGTTAATTAATGAAGTATTAGACAGTAAGTCTATTGCGTTATCAGCAACAGAAAACGCTAGCAATCAGATTCCTTATCTTGGCTTACAGTGGTTTCCGGAGAGAAAGAAGCAGGGGCTTGATTTAAGCTGGATTAAGACACACAAAGGACTTCCAGTATCACTTGCACCATCTAACTTTGACACAATCCCAACACTTAGAGCTAGAGAGGGATTAAGCAAAGAAAAAACACAGATGGCATTTTTCCGTGAGGGAATGACAGTTGGTGAAGAAGAAATGCTTGAAATCGAGCGTATTCAGTCTGCTGACGACCCATATCTTGCAAGTGCTTTGGCAAGCGTATATGACGATACAAATAATCTTGTAAGCGGTGCAGAAGTTGTACCAGAGCGTATGAGAATGTCACTTCTTGCAACAAATGCAGGTCATCCGGTAATTGCTATCGTAAGCGATGGCGTTCAGTATGCTTACGATTATGATAAGGATGGTTCATATGCAAAAGACCATTACGCAAAGTTAACCGGCACAAGTATGTGGAGCGATACAACCAATTCAAAGCCACTTACAGACCTTAACAATGCAAGAAAGAAGTTACAGAAGCAGGGCAAGATTGCCAGATATGCACTTATGAATAGTAATACATTCCAGTATCTGCTTGATAATGCACAGATAAGAAACTCAATCCTTGCACAGAACCTTACAGCAACTATTGAGGTTGACGATGATACTGTTATTTCAGTAGTGCAGAAGAGAACAAAGCTCACTATCGTGCTTTACGATAAGATGTACATTGACGATGATGGCAAGGAACAGTACTTCTACCCTGATAACAAAGTTACACTTCTTCCAGAAGGCAGTCTTGGTAATACTTGGTTCGGAACTACGCCAGAAGAAAGAACAGCAAGACAGGTAGCTGATGTAGATGTAACAGTATACGGCACAGGTATCACAGTTGCTACAAAGACAGAGTATGGACCACCTATGAAGATGTCAACATTTGCATCCGAAGTTGTACTCCCATCATATGAGAATATGGATAGCACATTCGTATATGAGGTTCATAGCGAAGAGTAGGAGGTGCAACTTATGATATATCCATATATAGTGATTCATAACGGAAAATGGTATAACGCAGGCGAAGAGGTTCCCGAAGAGGGGGCTTTTTTAGGTTATAGCAAAACAACCATTAAGCGTATGCCAACAGCAGACTTACAGACACTTGCCTTAGAACAAGGCATTGAGAACGCAATGGAGCTTACAGGAGCAGAACTTAAAGAACTGTTAATTGAGAAATTAGGATTATAGGAGCTGGGCTATGGAATTAAAAGATACAGTTGAAATGATGAATAGTTCCGATTATAAGGAACGTTTTAGAGCGGAATATCAGCAGGTTGTTATTCGCTATCAGAAATTAAAGTCTATGCTTGAAAAGTGGGATGCTGGAAGTGGAAAACTTGATTTTGAACCTGTATGTCCTAGAAGCACTTATAATATGCAGATTAAAGCAATGACAGATTATATTGCAGTTCTTGAAGCAAGAGCGGTAATGGAAAATGTAGAGCTTTAGAAAGGGTTTGAACTATGGCAGAATACACCACATTAGAGCAAGTTAAAATCAGACTTAAACAATTTCATATTGATACAGTCACAAATGATGATGAAACAACATCTGATGTGGTAGTGTTCGATAACAAAGAAGATAATCCAATAATCGAACAGCTTATTAAACAGGCTACAGAAGATGTAAAGGCAAGAAGAAACTACCCAGACAGCTACACAGATGAAATGATAACCGAGGACTTGAAGAAATTTGAGAGTGTTATTGTTAATCTGGTTGTCTATGACCATTCACAGGCAGGTGAAGCATTTATGGCAAGCTACAATGAGAATGGTGTCAACAGAACTTGGAGAGATAGAGACAGTTTATTTGTTGGGGTATTTCCTTTTGCTAAGGTTTTATAGAAGATAGAAGATTGTGCGTTACCAATACGGCAGCAGGCGGCACACATTAAGGGTGGTGGGCGGTGTGCCATTATTAATTATGAAAGGCGGTATATCAATGCCAATAGCAGTAATTATAAGCATTATTTCAGTTGCTTTTTCCGTCTTTTTCGGACTGTTTACGTTGGGATTTAATCTTAAGAACAACAAAAAGTCTGACAATGCAGAACTTACAGAGCGTGTAAAGGAAAATACACGCATAAATATGAAACTTGACACAATATCAAGCAATACAACAGAGATAAAAAATGAAGTTACAGAAATGAGAAAAGAGCTTAATTCTCATGATAACAGAATTATTAAAGTTGAGGAAAGTGTAAAGTCGGCACACCACCGAATAGACGGATTGGAAGCACGACTTAATGAAGATAAGGAGGTATAGCAGAATGGATATTATGCAGACATTGATTGCAAATATGACAATCATATTAGCAATTGTCGGGGTATTAGCCTTTATGGTATCTGTAATTACACAGGTAATAAAGGGCATTGGAGTATTCAATAAGGTACCTACAGATATTGTGGTATTTGTCTTATCAATTGGTATTACTGTAGCGGCATTTGTTGCTTATATGCAGTATATTCAGATGACAATACTGTGGTATATGATTCTTGCGGCAATTATGGCAGGTTTTGTTGTAGCGTTCGTTTCGATGTATGGATGGGAAAAGCTGTCTGAATTGTGGAAGCGATTTGGTAAGGATGTGAAGTGATATGCTTGACATCAATAAGCAGGCTATGAAGTATTCACTTCAAGGGCAGACGGTAACTATTTACGAAAGAGACGATGAGGGCAATATTCTTTATGAGGGATATACCGACACAGAAGGTAATTTTATTCCTTATCTTGATGATGAGGGCAATAAGATACCTAAAGTCCTTGAAGAGAAAACAGGCTTTTCAGAGCCAATTGATTTCAAAGCAAACATATCATTTAGTGGCGGAGAGGCACAGAGTAAAGAATACGGCTTTGATACCGCTGATTTTGACGCTATTTTACTGACAGATAGGGATATGTTACCTATCCAAAAAGGCGACCTTATATGGCTTGATAGCAAGCCTACATACACATCTGACAGCTTTGTTGATGAAACATCAGCAGACTTCACGATTGTAGGCATTAAGCCAGCATTGTATTCAACTAAGTATATGCTTAAAGCAGTTGTAAAGTAGGTGGTAAATACGAAGTATCAGACAGGTGGCTTTCCCGAAAGTGGCTCTTTATTCATACAAATAGACGATGAACAGCCAGAATTAACCGGCTCTATTCTTAAAAAGTCAATTGTAGGTACACAAGAGCCAATAATTGAAAGCATAAGGCAAGCTATTTCACAGGCTGTTAAGGAGCGTATTTATGGCTAAACATACAATTAATGTATCTCTATCAGAAAGTTCAATACAAGGGGCAATAAGACAGCTACAACTATATAAGCAAACATTACAGTATAAGTGCGAATTGCTTGTTGAACGATTAGCAGAATTAGGCGACAAAGCGGCAATTATGAGCGTTAATGAAAGTCCATTAGGTAGGACAGTAACATTGAGAGTTGACAGAAAGCCTATTCAAGATGGCTGCCAAGCTATTTTAATTGCTACCGGTAAAACTGTTGAAGTAGAAGATAGAGAGCCATTTTACACGCTATTAGCGATTGAATTTGGTGCAGGTATTTATTACAACAGCGGCAATGAGAACCCAAAGGCTAATGATTTCGGCTTGGGCGTAGGAACATACCCAGGGCAAATACACGCATTTGAAGATGGTTGGTACTACTTAGGTAATGATAATCAATGGCACTACACTCATGGCGTTAAAGCCACAATGCCTATGTATAACGCCACAATGGAAATTGTTAATCAGTATAAGCGTATAGCGAAAGAGGTGTTTAGTTAATGGCAAATGCAAACGATTGGGCGATAGACCTTGAAAACACAGTCACAGCACTTGTCAAGGCTAAAACCCTAACGCAATTAAAGAAAGCGTACCCCAAGATAGTTATAACAAACGAGGGGGAAAACAGCGGTCAGGCAGTATTCCCAACAGTATACATACATCTGTTGTCAGCGGTAGAGCAAGGGCAAACGCTTGATGGGCAGACAATTAATGCTTTGTTAGCAACATTCCAAGTAGATGTTACTACTAACACAAGCAAAGTTGATTGCCGCAAAGTTATGGCGATAATTACAGATACGTTTAAGACAATGAGATTTCAAGGCAACGCAATGCCAGAGTTCTCAATCAGCAATAAAGTACATAAGAGTACCGCTAGATTCAGACGAATGATAGCGGCAAATGACAGATTAATGTAACAAAGAGCAGAAATGCTCTTATTTTTTTGCAAATTTTTAGGAGGTAAACAAGGCAATGGCAAGTACAAGTTATAAAGCTAGGGTTATCTACAAGGAGCATAGCGAAGATGGTTTTGCAGGCTCATACAAGCTAATGGTTGCGGCTAAGTCGATTTCAGCACCAGTATCAGCACCTAACACAGTTGAAAGTACAACATTTGAAGATGATTCGCAGACATTCTTAATGGGTATCAAAACATCTGACGCTAAGACTTACACAGGAAACCTTGAAAAGGCTTATTTGCAGGACTTAATCAAAGCAGAGGGTAAGCAGTTAGATATTATTCAGTTATATGGTTCTGACGGATTAGGTGCGGTTGCTAAGTACGCATTTGTGGGGCAGGTAACAGCAACACCTAATGACGTTTCTGGTACTGATTCGGTACTTGAAATGACAGTAACAGCAGTTCCTAATACTTCACCTATCGAATGCACAGACAAGCTTCAAGTTGTCGAGGGTGCTGGTGGCACATTCACAGTAACAAAGGTGGGGGAATAATAAGCCAATCGACTAAATCAAAGGCTGTGTCGATTGGTGGCACAAACGCCAAAACAGCCGACTACACATCATATCTTGATGATGTAACAGAATAATTATTTTAAAAGGTAGGTGCGGTGTAAAATCCGCACCTTTCCCTATATGGTGATAGGGTGGGAAAGGGTAAAAATTATGATGAATATTAATGTAAATGGAAAAGAATACAAAGTTGAGTTCTCTTTTGGTGCGGCAGAGTGCAAAGAGATAGTGCAGAAAATGTTTTCTGTCGTTAATGGTTCTTACTTACTTGCACAGACAGATAAAAGCGTTGCACAGGCTTCCTTTGATGGATTAGCAAATATGACAGCAGATGTGCCAGAGATTTGCATTTTAGCCATTTATGCAGGTTGCATTGATAACAACCCAGTAACAATGGATGAAGCAAAGGAACTCACTAGGGCATATATCACAGAGAAGAGAAAGACAGATAAGAGTTACGGATATAGAACATTGTTTGAAGAAATAAAGAAAGCGATGGAAGATGATGGTTTTTTCGAACTGAGCGGAATAACAGCGATGTTAGAGGAAATGGCGAACAATGTGGAAGAAGCGACACAGAAACAGAAAAAGCCGACAGTAGTTCCACAAGACCACAAGAAAAAGCAGACTTCCACAAAATAATTTGGGAAGAATACTTTGTCTTAGCCAGTTCACTAGGCGTTAGTTATTCGGACTTTTTAAAAATGACACCTACAAAATTATTACTATATGCAAAAGGCAAAAAAATTGATAGACAAAATCGAGACGCAGAAATGTATAACTGGTTTTTAGTTTATGCAATTCCAGCTATTTCTTGCGGAATAGGTGCAGCATTTAATAAAGATGTACACATTGAATATCCTAAACAAGCTATTTTATCAGAAAAAACAGAAGAAAGTGAAGAAGATACATATGATAAGGAGTTACAGCTGATGTTACTCAATGAGCAAAAATGGGCGGCACAGACTGAAAAGAAAGGACTACCGCCAACAATCCTATAAAAGGGGGCTAAGGCGTGGAATTAGATTCATTAGAAGTCAAAATTACCGGTACTGCCACTAAAGCTATTAATTCTGTTGATAAACTGATAAATCAGCTTACAAGGTTGTCAACATCACTTGCAACTGTGAATGACTCATCACTAAGTAGCCTTGCAAGTGGTGTTAGTCAGTTAGGTTCTGCTATGCAGAATATGAACGCAGGAACAGCAGATTTTACAAGACTTGCCAAGAATATCACAAAGATAGGCTCTGTTGATTCAGCTGCACTTGCTAATACAGCTACATCACTTGAAGCTGTCACGAAAGCAGTTTCAAGCATATCAGCCATACCACAGAACGCAACACAGGTTACAGAATTTGCAAAGTCACTTGGCAAGCTAGGCAGTAAAAGTATTGAAAATGCCACAGTGAATATCCCTAAACTGGGTAATGCACTGAATGGCTTAATGACCACATTATCAAGAGCACCTAATGTAAGTAGTAATGTTATTGCTATGACTAACGCATTAGCTAATCTTGCTAGTCAAGGTAGCAAGGTGGGGACTTCTTCAAACTCACTTCAAAAGTCGCTGTATGGCGTTTCTACAAGTGCTAGAACAGCAACTAGAAGTAGTTGGAGCTTAGCAAGTGCGATAGGTAAGTTTTATGCCACTTATTTTATGGTAATTCGTGGCAGTAAGAAACTTATAGAAGCTATAAAATCAACAACAGATTACATTGAAGCGTTTAACTATCAAGCGGTAGCATTTGGTAAAATCGGTTCAGAATGGGATAAGGATTACGAAAAGTACGGATATGATAACGCAACAGCATACGCAGAAAGTTTTCAAAGTAGAGTAAATGATACTCTTGGAAAGTTATCTGGATTAAAAGTTAATGTTCAAGGTGGCTTACTTGAAGAAAGTGGAGCAAAGAACTTAGGACTTAACATACAAGAGATAACACAATACGCTTCGCAGCTGGCTTCTGTTACTAATTCATTAGGACAGACTGGTGAAGCAACAACGGCTATAACAAAGTCAATGACAATGCTTGCAGGCGATATAAGCTCACTTTTTAATGTGGACTATTCAACGGTAGCACAGAACTTACAAAGTGGCTTAATCGGTCAATCAAGAGCATTGTATAAGTATGGTATTGATATTACCAATGCTACATTAGCGACATATGCTTATAACTTAGGCATTTCTAAGTCTGTATCAGAAATGACACAGATGGAAAAACAGCAGTTAAGAGTATTGGCAATATTAGACCAATCAAAAGTATCTTGGGGTGATTTAGCTAATAGACGGAAGAAAGTTAACGACATGACTTATCTTCCAAGTGTTGCATAAGAATGGAAACATCTTATGACAATCGGGCAAAATCGGTAAAGGCTAAAGTTTTTCAACTATGCTAATACCGAGATAACTCAATAGATTACGAACAGGCTATTGAGTATCGTAACGAGTAGGAATTGAATAAATATAATATTCCCAAGAGTGTCCGACACTACTGTATATAGGACAGTATGAGGTGGAAGTGGCTACCACCAAACCAAACGTAAAAACGTGGGTGATAATGTACTCTGAACTTATAGGAAACTATAAGAGGTATAGGATAAAGAGCCTATACGATAACAAATTTGACAATAAATTCTCCAAGTAACATGTTACGCCAGTTCAGCAACAATATGAAAGAAGTCGGAATGGTGGCAGGACAGCTGTTTATCCCAATTCTTTCAAAGGTTATGCCAGTTGTAAACGGCGTTACTATTGCAATCAAGCGACTTCTAGTGAACCTCGCAAGCCTTATGGGCGTTAAGATTGACTTTGAGAGCTTCGGACAAAGCGGTTACAAAGATACTTCTGACGGATTGGAAGATATTTCAGACGGATACCAAAATGTAGCTGATTCAGCAAAGAAAGCTACGCTATCCCTTATGGGATTTGATGAAATCAATAAATTACAAGACGATACAAGCTCAAGCAAGGGTTCAAGCGGTGGCGGCGGTAGCAGTATTGACTTAACAGATGATATTACTAAGGCGGCGGCTGATTATGAAGCGGCTTGGAATAAAGCATTTGCCAATATGGAAAATTCGGCAACCGAATGGGCGGACAAAATAGAGAAAGCCATAAAAAAGGGTGACTGGTACGGGATAGGTACTTACGCAGGTAAGCAAATAAACAAAGGGATAAATGCTGTTCCGTGGAAAAAAACAGGAGAAGCAATTACAACAGCCGTTTGTAAAACATTAGATTTTGCAGATGGCTTTATCAGTTCCGTAGATTGGGAGCAATTAGGTAAAGATATAATTAAATTTATTGAAGGAATAAATTTAGGTAAAATAGCAGTAAAAGTATCTGATTTAACAATCGATTTAGCTTTATCTGCAATAAAGCTATTATGGGGTGCTTACCAAGAAATATATGACAAATGGGGAATTGCTGGTATCTTAGCTTCTTTAATTGTTCCTGGTGGAGTTGTTACTATTAAATTTATCACAGAATTTTCAGCAAGCATAGAAGACAGCAAGTATGTAAAAAAAGCTAAAGATGCTGTAGAAGATATTAAACTTGCTGTACAAGAAAAGTGGGATAAAATTACAGACTGGTGGAATAATACAGCTATTGTAAATTGGTGGAACAATGATATAACACCATGGTTTGAAAAAGAAACATGGGTTGACGCTGTTGACGGAATGAAATTAGGAATACAAGAAAAATGGGATTCAATCGTTGATTGGTGGAACAGCCTTGCAATTGTTTCTTGGTGGAACAATGATGTAACACCATGGTTTACTAAGGAAAAATGGGAAAACTTGGCTGACGGAATTAAAAAAGGCATTCAAGGGAAGTGGGATGATGTTGTAGATTGGTGGGAAAGCAAACCAGCACTTCAACGCATTTCTGTGGCTATCGAAGATTTTGAAACTAAGATACAGAACGCTTGGAACAGCTTTAAGCAGTGGTGGAATGATTTAGGACTTGAATTTCCACACATTGACACACCACACTTTAAGATTGACGGAGAATTTAGTCTGGCACCGCCTAAAGTACCAAAAGTCAGTATTGATTGGTATGCAAACGGCGGATTCCCAGGCAAAGGACAATTGTTTGTCGCAAACGAAGTTGGACCCGAAATGGTTGGTACTATGGACGGAAGAACAGCGGTAGCTAACCAACAGGAAATTACACAAGGTATTGCTAATGCAGTTTATCCAGCGGTTTACAATGCGGTTGTGGCAGCTATGTCAGAAGCTAACAACAATGTAAACATAACATTACAAGGTGACGCGGATAAGCTATTTACAATGGTACAAGATAAAGCTAACAGCTATACAAATATGACAGGTCAAGCAGCTTTTCCATATTGATTGACAAACAAATATCAAAAGAATATATTTAAAGTACTAAAGATGAGGGGGAATATGTATGTCAGTAAAAAAAGAACTGAATGAAATGTTAGAAGCAATAGGAGTGAAGAAGAAACAGCAACCACAAATTCAACGCCCACTAAATCCTAACTTTAAAGGAGTGTACAGAGCGACAGAAAACGGCTTAGTCGAAGTATATTGTCCAAGATGTAGCAGTTGGGACTGTTCTCACACGCAGATTACGACAACTGTACCGCAGAAAACTAAGACAAGATATACTGTTAATCTGAATCCCTTAAGACCGTTTACATTGGTTAATAAGAAAGAGAAGATTAAGCAACAAGGTGGAACTTATTCACAGCATAGATTTGTATGTAACAGATGTGGGTTGATTTTTTGGTAATATATGGTTTAAATGGAGCGTACCCACTTGTGGGGATGATTTGAGACAGATGTTTCGTGCCAAGCGGTTGGCGCGATTGATTTGCAGAAAATGTCATGCACACTTGTGTGTATGAATGTTTCGTAAGATTTTCTCAAGAAGTTGGGGATTTTGCAGGAAATTGCAAAACATTTTATAGCTTTCGCCACTTGTGGCGACGATTTCTTGTAAAGCTAGGAGAGTTATCGCAGAAAGTTGCGACGATTTTTCCAAGAAGCTGGGGAAGTTTTCCACACAAATGTGGAAAGCGTTTTATATAACCGTTGCAGAAAGTTGCAACGATTCCCCAGAAGTGGGGAAAATGAAATCAGTAGCGCCGAAATCTTGGCTATATTAAATACTTAAAGCAAATAAAAAGGGGCTGCCAGTCCGACAACTGACAGCCAAAAGTCACAATACCGCTTAAACAAGCAGCACAGATATTATATAACACTAATTGAATTAATGCAATAGAAATATTAAGGAATGTATCAGAAATGGTGCATTCCTTTTTTAATGCCTTGAAAGGGGTGGTTTGATTGATTGACGCAGTTGTGATTGAGGGGGTTAGATTCCCGGTAGCTTATAACGGCTACACATACAGCAGAAATAAGATATGGTCTAAGAACACAGGAAGAAATGATTATGGAGAAATGGTAGGCACGATTGTAGCACTTAAAGACAAGATAGAACTGCAGCTACCGCCATTAACGGGTAAACAGGCGTTGTTGCTTGATAATGTAGTAAGCGACATAGATAACCCATTCCCAACAGCACAAGTCTTATTCTTAGGTGGCACGCAAAAGGAAATGACAATATATACAGGAGATGTGACATATCCGTATCTTACAAGAGCAAAGAATGAGGACGGACTTATAGTCGGAGCAAAATTAAGTTTAATTCAGAAATAAAGGAGAGGGTTCCACATGAAACTTAAAACAAGTGAGCTAATAGACAGATTTCAGAGTTTAAGCAACATATCACATGACAAGACCACAGGCAGAATTGCTATGGCCGTTATGTGCAATATTAAGGCATTAGAAGAGCTGTACAAGGCAACATTACAGACCGTAGAAGATACTAAGGTTAAGTATGCAGATAAGGACGACAGCGGTAATCCAGTTATCAATGATAATCAGTATCAGGTTACATCAGAGAATTTAAAGAAGTTACAGGAAGAATTGCAGGAAATCAATGAGCAAGAGATTGAAGTGCCTGACATGACAATGCTTCCTATGGACGCGTTTGATAAATGTGAAGAAATTACACCAGCTAAATTATACTCAATCGAGTTTATGATAAGCCATTAATTAATCAATAAAGGCGGTGTAGAATGAAGATATTAGACACAGCTATGACGGAAATTGTTAGGGGAAATAGCGCAAGATACTATTCCAAGTATGTTGTTGACGGAAAAGAACATACTGAAACGCTTAACAATTTCAAGTTTCAAAACATAATAAATCCCAATAACGAAATTACGATAGGTAACACTTGCAGTAGCGGTGTTACCTTTTCTATTTATATGCCAACAGTAAGTCTTGAAAATAAAGAAATTACCATATTTGAGGGCGTTAAGGTCGGCACAGAAATTAAGTATATTCAGTTGGGAATATTTACAGTTACTAAGCAGACAAGTGACGGAGAATACACAAGCTATGAAGCATACGACAGAATGTATAAGGCTGATATGCCTTATTTCTCTGATATGACATTCCCAAGCACGGATAAAGCTATTCTTAATGAGATATGCGGTAAGTTAGGCATATCTTTAGCAACAAATATAGCCACAGCACATACTATCAACGACAAGCCACAAGGATATACCTACAGAGAAATTATCGGCTATATGGCTATGTTGCAAGGCTGCAATGCGGTAATTAATTCTGATGGAAACCTTGAATTAAGGTGGTATAAGGATAGTGGGTATGTACTTGACGGACATAAGTATTATCAACAGGGCGTAACATTCACGACAAGTAAAGATTTTATCATACAAAAACTGACATGCAACAATACGAAGTCAGGCGATAAGGAAACTAGCACGATTACCAGTGGTAGCGGTGCAACAGGACTTAGCTTTGCTAACCCATTTATGACGCAAGCGGTCCTAGATGAAGTCTACAAAAAGATAGGCGGTTTTACATTCAGACCGCTTACAGTTAAGTTTGTTGGTGATTACCGGCTAGAAGTTGGTGACATTATAACTGTCAGCAAGGGTGACGTTGATTACAAAGTGCCTATAATGCAGATTACGCACGAATGCGACGGCGGCTTGATGGATACAGTTACATCTATTGGACAATCTGACACAGAGAATACAAGTGCTGCTTCCGGTCCTATTACTAAGCAGATGGAACGGTACTATGCCGACTTGATAACTGTTAATAAGGCACTAATTAATAAATTAGATGTAGATACAGCCAAGATTACTTATGCAACAATAACTAATCTTAACGCAACTAACGCAAGCATTGAAAATCTTAAAACAAATAAACTAGATGCAACATATGCAGATATCATCAATGCTAATGTGGAAAGCCTTAAGGCGGCTAATGCAGAGATAATCAAACTTAAAGCTAATTCATTAACAGCAGATATAGCAGATTTAAAATATGCACAAATTGATTTTGCTAATGTCAAAGGTCAAGTAGTAGGAACTTCTCTTATTAAAGACGGAGCAGTAACTAATGAAAAAGTACAAAGCCTATCCGCTAATAAGCTAACAGCAGGCACAATTGACGCAAGCAAGATTACAGTTACTAATCTTAATGCTGATAACATTACAGTAGGTACAATCAATGGTAAGCGTATTGGAACAGGTTCTTTATCACTGGATAAACTGTCAGAAGAAGTACCTACTAAAGAATACTTAGATAAAGTACAAGAAGAATTGCAAGGTCAGATTGACGGCAATATTGAGACATTCACAAAGACAGAAATACCTACGCTTAATAATGAACCGGCTGTTAATTGGACAGACGATGCCACGAGAAAGAAGCATATAGGTGATATCTGTTATGTGGTTAATCCAGCTTCAAGCGCGGATGGATATTCATACAGATTTGCCGATACAGGTACATTAGAAGCACCTAACTATGAGTGGGTATTAATTAAGGACAGCGACGTTACTAAGGCATTACAGGACATTATTAACATCAATGGCGAGATTACTGGTATTAAGAAGTTTAATGTTGAAATCAGTTCATGGAAAACTGATACAGACAGTGAGTTATCAAGTCTTAAAACGCGAACAACTACTCTTGAAACTGACATGGGTAACAAGGTTGATACTAAGACATTTAACGAGGTTAAGCAAACAGTTGATGGGAACAGTAGCAGTATAACCAAAATGACTGAAACCCTATCTAAAAAGGCTGATAGCAGCACTGTTACAGCTTTAAGTAATACTGTTAATAGTGTTAAACAGACAGTCGACACAAACACTTCAAGTATCAGCAGTATGCAGACAACCATTAAGAACAAAGCTGACAGTTCGACAGTTACTGCATTGTCGAATAAGACTTCTGAACTTGAACAGAGTCTGAATGGCTTTAAAACAACTGTAAGCGATACATATGCGACAAAGACAGATTTAAACACAGTTGACGGGAAGTTCGCCGATTACAGTACGACAACACAAATGAATTCTGCGATTACACAGAGTGCAGATAAGATAACGAGTAGCGTTAGTGCAACTTACACCACTAAGACAGAGCTTAACAATCTGCAAATTGGTGGAGTCAATAGATTCATAAAGAGCACTGTAACTCCTAATAAGTATATAACAGCCACTGGCATAATAACAGATGGCGGTAACTATTGGGATTTGACTGACTACATAGATGTGTCTAAGTGGAAAAACTATGTAGCGAGTGGATGGACCAATCTGGGTAATGCACCGGCTACTTGTTTTTATGACAGCAATAAAAAGTTTATCAGCGGAGTAGCAGATAAATCTACTGGAGTAAGAGGTTCTCTGCCAGTTCCTTCTAATGCTGCATATATGCGTTTTAGCTTTGCACATGTAGATACAGACAAGCTAAAAATAGAAAAGGGCACAAAGACTACAGATTATTCTCCAGCACCAGAGGATGTTAATGCTAAATTTAACAATTATGCTACAACAGCAAGTCTTGACCTTTATATTAAGAAAGACCCAACGAGCGGAGAACTTAAATCGGCAATTGAAGCGATTGCAGATACCATCAATATTACAGCCAGAGGTGGCTTAAACATTTCTGGTAATAGATTTACGCTTACATCGACGAACACAACCGTTACGGCAGATGGAACAATTAATTGTAAAAACCTAAAAGCTGTTAATGCTGATTTGGAAGGAACTTTTAAAAATGTAAGTACAGCCTCAGGTGGTATTACAATGACAACTACTCTTATTGGTGGTGAATACCTTATGAAAAGCAACACAGGTGCGTACTTGCAGATACAGGGACATATAATGCAGATGTCTGATAATACAGGCAGCACTATTGCGTGGCAATTAGGAAGAACTAATGTTAATTTCAATGTCGAAACATACCTAAATAGCAAAACATATATAAATACCTACGATGATTTAGAAATATATCATCCTTCGCTTAAAAGCTATATGCAACCAGCTTTATCCATGAACAATCCAGTAACATTTGGCTGGAGCGGAGGCGCTTTGACTATATACGTTGACGATGTAGCTGTCGCTACATGGAATTGGGAGCAAAGAAAGTGGTACTAAATTCAGGCGATTATAAGGGCTAAAAAACTAAAAAACAGGTACACAGCTGCAACTGCATACCTGTTTAAAACAGTAAGATTCACTATTTAATTCTTTTATAGTTTAACAGAATTTCTTACATATTTCAACCTTTGTATAGATATTTATATAACTTAAATTGATAATATTTGCAATAAAGCACCTTAGTGGAAACACTAGGGTGCTTTTTTGATACACATTTTTCTAAATTTAGGAGGTAATTTATGAGTAAATTATTTGGAATCGACACATCGAAATGGCAGGGAGATTTTGACTTTCAGAGAGCAAAAGACAATGAGGGAGTAGACTTTGCCATTATCAAGGCAGGCGGTGCTGATGATGGCTTATACGAAGATAGAGAGTTTGAGAACAGCTATAACAAGTTGGAAAGTGCAGGAATCCACAAGGGAGCCTATTTCTTTGGTAACGCATTAAGTAATGATGAAGCTGTAAATGAAGCCAGATATTTCGCACAACTTTTAGCAGGCAAATCATTCTGCTATCCAGTATTCTATGATGTTGAAGCAGGCATGGTTACTGGTAACGACCTTACAGACATTATTATGGCATTCCTTGATGAAATGAGAAATGCAGGATATAAGAACGTCGGCTTATACTCATATGAGAACTGCATTAACAATTATGTAGATATTTCAAGAGTAAAAGAAGCTGGTTATGCCGTTTGGGTAGCAAAGTATTCAGATGCAGAACCTAGAATTGCCGTTGATTATGATATGTGGCAGTTTGGCGGCGGTGTTAATTATCTTAGAGACACACAGATTAACGGACAGACAGTAGACCAGAACTACTGCTACACCGATTATTGCACAGACCATGTTGTCGAAGAAGTAACAGTGCCGGATTATCAGCCAGTACCAGACACTAAGTACCACAAGGGAGATACCGTTAAGGTACTCAACGCTATCCAGTACGATAATGGCGAGCCATTTAGCACTTATTATGATGAGTACAGTGTCTTATCGGCTAGTGGCAGAAGAGTTGTTATCGGTGTTGATGGCGTAACTACTGCTGCTATTGATGAGGATAACATCAGCCTTATTAAGTGCATTTATGACAATGGCAATGATATCAACACAGATACAGTAAGCCGTGGTGATGGCAAGAAAGTCAAAGTGCTTGATAACATTGATTATGACGGCAATAGATTCGGCGTATATTATGATGAATATGATGTAATCGAAGAGGACGGAGACAGAATTGTTATAGGTATCGGTACAACAATCACAGCCGCTGTCAATATTGTTAATCTTGAATTTGCCGGCGGTGCAAGTTCTGATGATACACCTACAGATATTCCATTCAGTGAAGACATTGGAGAGGGTAGCACAGTGAGATTTGTTGGCGATACTGATTATGACGGCACACCTATTAAGGCTTGGTTTGATGAGTATACAGTATCAGAAAGAAGCGGGGACAGAGTTGTACTTGTGCATGACGGAGAATTATTCGCGGCGGTCAATGTAGCCGATTGTGAATTAGTCTAACCTTAACAAAAATACCGGGAGTGCAATGCTCCCGGTAATATCTTAATGAATAAGCACATAACAAGCATAATGCTTACAATTCTCTTTTTCATAGGCAAATCCCCTTTAAATTTAATTTTACTAATCATATCACAATATACATAATTTGTCGAATATTGCCGAAACTTGCGATATTTTTAAGTTGATTTTTACATTATCAGTATTTATAATAATAATTGTCCGAGAGAGTTCGGACGAAATCTTCAAGTTTTGGCTAGGTGGCACTGTTTGATTGGCGTTGGCAGTGTCACCGCTGAAAACTGTTAATCTACTGGGGTAGGTTGACATACAAGAACAGATGTTCTATAATAACACCATCGCTACTAGTGTTATATCGTGCAATAAGGGGGATATATGGAGAATGAGGAATACAGGCAGAAGATAATCGAAGAAATCAAAGAAATAAATAGCGTTGAAGTACTAAAGTATATTTACAAAATAATGATGGATGTAATAAAAAAGCCAGTGTAAAAATACACTGGCATACACCTAGAAAAAAGTAAAAAGAAATATATTGCAGTGCGTTACTAATATCTGAGGTAGATTACTTTTTACAAGCAAGCAAACCTAGTCTTGTAACTGTTACATTTTCCAAGGTTTGTGTAATATATCCTTTGCTTGAAAGAGTTTTCATAAATGGCAATAGAGATATCATATCGAGATTTAGAGCATTGGCTATATCGCGATAATCTGTATTGCCTTTCTCATTTCTTTTAGTGATAATAGTCATAAGAACATCATTCTCATTCAGCATATTGTTTACGCTCCTTTTAATAAATCTATTAAGCCGAGAACATATTCTTTTTGTTCGTCATTTAACTCTAAAAATGTATGTATCGAGCGTACTAATCTTCTGTCATTCCTTATCTTAATCCACAAATCAGCTTGTTCCGATAAATCAAGTTCTTTTTCTTTCCCAGTTCTTAAATAATCCACAGGTAATCCTAAAACTTCTGAAATTTTACCCAATCTATCATCTGGAAATGAACCTTTGCGTAATTGACTAATGTAGCCATTAGCAAAACCACATTCTTTTTCTAATCTTGATATAGGAATTCTTCTCTCTTTGCAAATTTCTTTTACTCTTTCTACAGTGTTCATTTGTTTTTCCTCCATTTTTAGAGATTTACCTAAAAAAGGTGTTGACAAATTAGAGAACACTCTATATAATAATTTTAGGTTTTAGAGAAAAACCTAAAATTAAAGCGAGTATTCTCAAATATGTTTTGGCAATTCATAGTTTAGAACATTCTCTAAATAATGTCAAGTTTTTCTCTAAATCCTATATAAATTAGGAAAGGAGAAGTCTATGTTTTATCAAAAAATAGTTGATTATTGCAATAAGAACAATCTTTCTATAATGGCATTTGAAAAGAAATGCGGTATCGGTAATGGAACTGTGGGCAGATGGAAAGATGATAATTCATTGCCGGCATTAACCACTATTCAGAAAATTGCAGATGCAACAAGTATTCCCATAGAAAAATGGATTAAGCAAGAATGATAGGCGATTGAAGCGTCGTTTAACTTTGCAAGAAAGGAATGACAATGAAAAAATAACATTTTCAGATGTTGCATTAGTGATTGCAATACTTACATTACTATTTCAGATTTTTTGTCATTTTATTTTACCAAGATTTTGACAAGGAATGTAACAACGATAGAAAGGAGTAACGAGTGGAAAGAGAACTGAAAGAATTAATCCAGATTGAAAAGAAAAGAAATTCCTTGCTTGAAGAAATCAATCGGTCATTGAAGAAACTTGCAAGCAAGGAAGATAAAGAGTATCAGAGCAAAGTTGGCAAATCGGCTTTTAATCTTGATTGAGCCAGTTATGGTAATGTTCCAGCATTTCCATAATGCCAATTTCCACCCACGCACGACGAATGAACTCGTATTCTTCAGCAGTGTCAATAAAGTTTTGCTTTTCAGTAGCAGACATTACCTTCTGATGAATTGAAGAATGAATTTCATTGCCATTAGAGTTTACAAAAGCTTTGAAATCTTCAAAATTTTTCACAATCTCACCTCTTTTCAATATTAAAGATAAGAGGATTATAGCACAAAGTACAAACAGATTAGAATTTTTGATATTGATGCAATAGAAAAGTGATGGTAGCGGTAAATAGTTGCAAATCTCTTATAATGTGGTATTCATTGGTTCTTCAAAACAGGAGTGGTGTCCTGTTCGTATCAAGTGTGAATTACCTACCGATTGGCAGTTTTGTCTTTAGCATATTTGTTTAATTCTATTGATATAGAAATAAAAGTATATAGGGTGCAGAAGTCTAAACCATAGAAGTATGAGCCGGCCACTGATATACACAATACTATGACAGTATCCATACAATCTCCTTTCGGAAAGTGTCTACCATCACTTCTCTATTGTATCAATAAATATAAAGTTCTACAAGTTACAGCAGATAGGAATGAGCAGAATTGCTCAAATGCACCTTAAAAGGTCAAAATATATCACACACAAATACAAAAGGAAAGGAATGCGTTTATGGAGCTACAGATTTTTAGCAATTCAGAGTTTGGAGAAATCCGAACCATTACTAAAGATAATGAACCTATGTTTTGCTTGGCTGATGTATGCAAGGCATTGGAAATATCAAATGTAGGAAATGTTAAGCAGAGGTTATCTGAAAAGGGTATCCATACTGCGGACACCCTTACAAAAGGTGGAATGCAGAAAATGACATTTATTAGTGAAGCTAATCTTTACAAGACAATCTTTCAGAGCCGTAAAGAAAGTGCAGAGAGATTTACTGACTGGGTAACATCAGAAGTACTTCCGTCAATCAGAAAAACAGGAAGTTACAGTAAGCCTTTGACAACATCTGAACAGATTAGATTATTGGCACAGGGCAACACAGAACTCACAGAGAGAGTTGATAAGGTTGAAGATAAGATAATCAGTATCGAAGAAGAGACTCCGCTTTACGGCTGTGAGATTGAAGAAGTGCAGAAGCATGTTAGAAAGAAAGGAATTGAAGTACTTGGCGGAAAGGACAGCAATGCGTACAAAGACGGTGGTATTCGCGGTTCAGTATATTCTGATATATACAAGCAGTTAAAACGCGAATTCGGGTGCGTGGCGACATACAAGAGTATCAAAAGAAAATACTTGGCTGATGTACATGAATTCATCGACACCTATTTGTTGCCAATAGCACTTGCCGAGGTGGTACATGATACAAACATGTAGGAGAAGATATGAAAGAAAAGATAATTAACATATCCGCAACACTGGCAGGAATCAGCCTTATAGCGTTGATTCTAAGACCGGTACAGCCGCAAGCTAAGATTAATCAGCAGAGCGCAGTGTTAAGTGAATGCTACAACTCACATGTTGATTATAAGGTTGAAACTGGAGAGATAAGTGTTGATGAATATGAGCTGTCGCTCATGGCACATTTGCTGATGGGCGAATGCGGAGCGACATGCAACGATGATGAAATGCTATATCTTGCAGGAGCTGTTGTTTTGAATCGGGTACAAAGTGAGTATTTCCCTAACAGCATTGAAGAAGTTATCTATCAGCCAGGGCAATATCAATGTACAGAACTTATAAACAGTGGATTCTATAAAGAACCAACAGAAAGGTGTTGGAGAATAGCAGAAGAATTATTAATAAGCGGATATGACATACCTAACAATGTGTTGTATCAAGCTGAATTTAAACAAGGTAGCGATGTTTATAAGAAAGTGCAGAACATGTACTTTTGCTACAAGTAAGGAGTGTTTATGGAAGAAAGGATAAGAGAAGAAATGCTCAACCTGGGTATTCTATCCAATAAAAGAGGTTACATCTACATAATTGAAGCTGTTAAACGCTTTGGAAATTTCACATCAATGGAAAATATTTACAACAGTATTGCTAAGGCAATGAATAGATCGCCAGCATCTATTGAAAGGTCAATTAGAACAGCAATTAAATCAGCTAACCATGATTTATCAGCATGGAAGAATTATGACTGCCTCACAACAAGAGGATTTATTGCAGCAATGTATTACAGATGTAAGGAGAGTGCCAATGAGTAACATAAAAAGAATTATTAAGCTGAACAGAAACAGACAGAGAGCTATAAAGGAAAAGGATTTCAGAAAGTTCTATACTTTCAGCTGCAAAATCCATCTGATTGAAAGAATGGATAAAGTACCAATAGGAAGTTACATATTAAAGTAAGGAGAGAAAGAAATGGAAAATGCAATTAATAACAACAATATCACATTAATAGGAGTAGTCGAGAAAGAAGCAGAATACTCACATGAAGTATTCGGCGAGGGATACTACATATTTATGCTCAAGTGTTTAAGAACAAGTGGCAATGAAGATGTGTTACCAGTGATGATATCAGATAGACTTACTGATATTAGAGAAATCAAAGTAGGACAGGCTGTCACGGTTTTAGGGCAGATAAGAAGCTTCAATAAGCATACTGACAATATGAAGAGCAAGCTGATTCTAACGGTTTTTGCAAGAGAATTTGAAGTGCTGACACAGGATTCAGAAGAATTACCATTTGAAGATAATACCAATATGGTTACACTTGACGCTTATATCTGTAAGCCGCCTATATACAGATGTACTCCAAAGGGCAGAGAGATTGCAGATATCTTAGTGGCAGTAAACAGACCATATGGCAAGTCAGATTACATACCATGTATAGCATGGGGAAGAAATGCAAGATTTGTAGGCGGACTTGAAACAGGGGAGCATATCCAGATTCAGGGTAGATTCCAGAGCAGGGAATACGCTAAGAAGATAAGTGACAATGAAGTTGAAACAAGAACTGCTTATGAAGTATCGGCAAGCAAGATTGATTATGCAGAGGAGGGCGAAGCTGATGTGTAGTGATATTACAGTTAGAGAGTTAGCAAGTATGGCTCTTGATGAATATGCGATGTGCCAGATATGGTCAGCGTTGCGTGGAACAGTTTTTAACGGTTCGTTTGAAGAAGCTAAGAGTTCAGAGTATGCAGACATAATAGTTGATAACTTCCAGATTGAAGATGGCGTATTTGTAATGAATGTTTAAATAATAAGGAAAGGATATTGTTTATGAGAGCAACTTTAAAAAGGGTAGTACTTGAAAACTTTATGTGCTACGCACACGCAGAGTTTGATTTTTACGACATAACAAAGATTATTGCCAAGAATGGCATAGGCAAGTCAACAATAGCCACGGCATATCTGTGGTGCTTATTTAACTGTGATTATGAGTTAAAGGATAATCCGGTTGTCAGAAGAGAGGTTGACGGAGTATCGGTTGATGATATGGACGTATCGGTTGAACTTACACTTGATGTTGACGGAAAAGAAGTCACTATGAAGAAAGTTCAGAAACGTACTTATAAAGAAGCTGTAAAAGATGGAAAAATTGTAACAACTGTCAGCGATAATAACTCTTATTACGTCAACAGTGTTTCTAAGACTTTAACAGCATTTAATGAGTATCTGGGCATTAATATGAAGATGTTCAAGGCTTGCAGTAATATCAATGCTTTTCTTAGTAGAAAGCCGGATGAAATGAGAGAATATCTTTTCAGCTTAATTGAAAGTGTTACGGACTTAGATATGGCAGGTTCAAGAGAAGAGTTGGCAGAATTAGTACCAATGCTTGAAAAATATACTGTTGAAGAAATCCGCTCAATGAATAAATTAATTTCGTCTAATGTTGACAAGCAATCGCCTGTTATTGACGGACAGATTAAGGAAAAGGAAAGAGATATTCAGATTAAGTCTGACATTGATACATCTGACCTTGAATTGCTTAAAAATAGCCTTAAAGAACAGATTAAGGACTGCATTGTAAAGCAGACTGACTATGACAAACTGTTGGCTGAATATGACAAGGCTAGTGCTGATATTCTTGATTTGAAGTTTAAGCAGGGAGATTTATCACGCAAGGCGAATGAGGACAATATTAAGGCTAGGAGAGAAGCAGAAATAAGAATAGAAAATCTCAATGGCGTTATTGAGAACTGTAAGAAAGATATTAAAACAGCAGAAAATGTTATTGCTTTTAACAATGGAATGGTTACAGAATTGCAAGCAAAACTTGAAGCAACAAGGGTAGAATGGAGCACAGAGAAACAGCGAGAATTTGACGAGAACAGCCTTATTTGTCCTTATTGCAGACAGGAATATTCGGAGGACAAGAAAGAGGAATTAAGGGCTGATTTTAAGACACATAAAGAAGCTGAACTTAATAGGATTACTGGCAAGGGCAACACAGCTAAGAATATGCTTGATGAAGTCAAAGGATTGTTAGTTGAAGCTGAACAGAAATTGACTGACAGGAAGCAGAGGTTAGAAAAGCATTTAGTTGACTTAGCAGACCTTGAAAAGCAGTTGTCCGAATTTCCGCAGGAAATTGATGTGACAGCCACAGAGGAGTACAAGGCACTTGAACAGCAGATAGCTGAAAAAGAACAGGCTATGCACAAGGCTAATGACATTTCAAGTATCAAGGCTGAATTAAAGGCACATGAAACAGTCTTAAGGCAGCAGTTAGCAGAATGTGAAAGCCAGATTGCAAAGTCTGATACGGCAGCAGATGAACAGCGACTTGAAGAATTAAGGGCAGAACAGCGTACACAGGAACAGAATAAGGCTAATGCTGAAAAAATCCTTGATTTGCTTGATGAGCTGGACAAAGCAAAGAATGAAACATTGTCTGACAGTATCAACAGTCATTTTTCACTTGTTAGGTGGAAGCTGTTTGAACTGAATAAGTCTGGCGGTTACAAGTCAGTTTGCATACCTACAGTTAATGGAAAGTCAATTCTTACAACTATGAGCAATAAGGGTAACAGGATTTTAGGCAGGGTTGATATTTGCAACTCAATTCAGAAGATTAGCGGTATGTCAGTACCTATTATCTTAGATGATAGTGAGAGCCTTGACAGCACTAATCAGAAGAAAGTTGCTGAAATGGTCGATAGCCAGTTGATTATGCTGATTGTCAATGATAGCGAGAAATTAGAGATTGTGGAGGGATAATATGCAATGTGAAGACGCATATGTACTTACAGTAAACGACGAAGAAGCGGAAGTTATCAAGCAGTTTGTATCGGCAATGGAGAGAGTTTCTATTGGCATAGACAATGATGATGTTTGGGATATCATGGAAACCATCGCAAACAAACGGACTTCTGGTAGCGTAACAGGCATAATGATTATATATGAAGAAAGTGAGGAATAATATGAATGATAGATATATCGTAGAGCGTGAATTTGAACACGCAGGATATAAATGTGTCGTGGTATTTACACACATGGGACATAGATGCGGATATGTCGGGATTCCAAAGAATCATCCATTATACGGAAAGGATTACAGCGATTACCTTGAAATCAAGAAAGCAGATGTCGGAGACAGAGAAGTAAGCGGGATTCTTCCTTTGCTTGGTGCTTGGCTGGATGAAGATGAAAGAATCCGCATTGAAGCATATTTTCAGTGTCACGGTGGCATTACATATGCAGGTGGTGGAGAACATTCAAGTTATCCAATCGAAAGCGATTTGTGGTGGTTCGGATTTGATTGCGGACACGCAGGAGATAAGTCGGATTTAGATTATGCGATACAGAAGTTTCCAAGCCATAGAAAAGAGTATGAACTGCAAAAAATGGTTGAAAGTAAATATCCGATTGATGATGTTATCCGCACCGAAGAATATGTTGCGGAAGAGTGTAAGAAGTTAGCGGAGCAGTTAAAAGAGTTTGAATAGAAAGCGAGGAAAACTAATTATGGCAGAAACAACAGCAGTAGCAGAAAGTGAAAAGAGAGAACTTGTCGCTAAGGATTTTACAGAGGGAATGGTAATGAAAGTCAGAGAGAAAGAGAAATTCGGGCTTACATTCCCTAAAGATTACAATTATACGAATGAATTTATGTCGGCAATGCTGATTTTACAGGACACAGTAGATAATAATAAGAAACCAGTATTGCAGAGCTGTACAAGGGCAAGTATTGAAAATGCACTTGTGGAAATGGTTACAAGCGGCTTATCAATGCAGAAGAAGCAGTGCTATCCGGTTGCCTATGGCGGTAAGCTGCAGTGCCAGAAATCAGTGTACGGAAATACTTGTATTGCTAGGAGATACGGACTTAAAGATATAACAGCAGAAGTTATCTATGATGGCGATACATTTGAATATGAGATTGTTAATGGCAAGAAGCACATTGCCACTCACAAACAGGATTTTGAAAACATCGACAACGATAAGGTTAAGGGTGCTTACGCAATAGCCACTATGGATGATGGAAGTATTCTCACAGAGGTTATGAATATCAAGCAGATTAAGCAGGCTTGGAAACAGGGATTTGGTTATAAAGAGAACGGAAACGGCACACATCAGAAATTCACAGACCAGATGGCTATGAAAACTGTTAAGAACAGGCTGTTAAAGCAGATTAACAATACTTATGGTTCGTTCTATGACGGAAATTACGATAATGAGGAAGAGTTGCCTAGTTATGATGAGCGTATGCAGGCTGATGTTGATTACAATATTGAGCAGAACGCTAACAGTGTAGATTTTGTTGAGGGTGATGTCGTTGGCGATGTTGTGGTTGAAGATACCGCCACAGAAGCAACAGAAGAACAAACAGACAGCACATTGCCGCCATTCATGCAGGAGTAGTCTATGAAATCAGCGAGTTTAGAACAGATAATGTCTGATATGAATAGCGGCGTATATGATTTGACTTGTAATGGAGAATGTACTCAATGCGGTAATTGCTGCAGTAACATACTTCCTATGACGGAAGATGAAATTACAACAATTCACAAGTACATTAAAAAATATCATATTAAGGAGCACAGGCATAATTATCCAACAGCCACACCGGCAATGGATATGACTTGTCCGTTCCTTAATGATGATAAGTCAAAAGAAAAATGCGAGATTTATTCACTCAGACCTAGGATTTGCAGAGAGTTTATCTGCTATCCGAGTAAAAGACCACCGATTGATGATTGGGATTACAAATTAAAGTGTAAGGCAGTTGATGTTAGAAAGGAGTTTTACGGATGAGAGTAATTTCACAGGACGGAACATTAGATTTTCCTTATGAATTATCTACGATTCGTGTATATAATGAAATAATTTCGATGGGAATGTGCAAAGACGATTCTTGCAGAAGCATAATTGCAAGATATTCCACCGAAGCAAAGGCACTTAAGGCTATAGAAATGTTGAGAGGAACATATGCTGGTATGCCTATTATGATGCAGAATGTTGATGTTTCAGAAGATGTGGCAAAGGAATTTGAAAGATTGAAGAAATGTGGTGTGCTGGTGAACGCAGAAAAACAGCCGTCAAAAGTAGATTTTATCAACAATGCTATCTTTCAGTTCCCGCAGGATGATGAAATCGAGGTGTGAGTATGAAACAAAATCCAATAATATGTGCGTGCGAATTATGCGGAAAACCACAACAAAAAGACGAATCACGTTCTAATGAGAATTGGAATGTTTATGACACAAAAGCTGTTTGTGAGTGTGGTGGAAAATTCAAAATAATGTTAAGAGAAGACGCGGAGAAATTAAGGAAGTGAGGTGATGTAAGTGTATAAGAATATGCCATCAATACTGAAAGATGGACAAGTTGGGGATTTTAAACTCCAACATTACGAAATTTCAGATAATAACTTTTATGCGATTGTTCGTCTTGGAATACCGCCCGGAAGATATATAAGGCTTATTAACGGATGTGACTGCGTAATGTCTGATACACCTATGGAAAAGAAAACAAATGAAGATTTTGTTCGCAATGCGCACGGAAATGTTCTTATTGGTGGTCTTGGAATAGGTCTTATCATTCTTGCAATACAGGATAAAGAAGATGTTGAACAAATAACAGTTGTTGAGAAAAATCGTGAAGTCATTGAACTTGTTGGAAAGCAGTTACCACTTAATTTCAAAGTAAACATTGTGAATGATGATGTGTTTGAATATAAGCCACTGATTAAGTATAACACGATTTATATTGATATATGGAACTATATTAACGAGGATGTTTACAACAAACAGATGAAGCCTTTAATTAATCGCTACAGGAAACATTTAGTTCCTAAAGCCGAAGATGAAAACAGGTATATTGATTGTTGGTGTAAAAGACAGGCTAAAAACGGAGAACGCATATGAAACTTAAATGTATCGCAACAGGAAGTACAGGTAATTGCTACACCTTAACTTCCGAAAGCGGAGAAACGCTTATCCTTGATTGTGGAATAAGCATTAAGGAGATTAAGAAAGGCTTGAATTGGAATGTTAAAGATGTTGTGGGTGTGTTATGCACCCATAAACACCTTGACCACAGCAAGTCGGTAAAAGATTTTAAATCTATGGGAATACCGATGTTTGCACCATATGTAGGCGATAGTTGTAAATCAATGAATATGGGCGAATTTACAGTAAAACCTTTTGATTTGACAACAATAGATGGAAATTGGACACACACCAATGCAAACGGCGAACCTTGCCCGATATTTGGTTTTCTGATTACTCACAAGGAAATGGGAAGAATGCTTTACATAACCGACACAGAGCTGATTAAGTGGCGTTTCAAAGACATAAACCACATTCTCTTAGGCGTGAACTACGACAAGGATTTAGTTGATACCGACAATCCAAAAGCTAATCACGTTTTTAGAGGTCACTTATCTATTGACACGGCTTGTGATTTTGTTAAAGCTAACAATTCGGACAGCTTGCAGAACGTCATAATGTGCCATTTATCAAGTGAAAATGCTGATAAGGATAGTTTTATTGAGAAAATGAAAAATGCCGTAAATGGGGCGAGTGTGGACGTTGCGGAACAGGGCAAGAGTTGGATTTTAAACAATCCTAGCAAGTGTCCGTTTTAGAAAGGAGAAGAATGTGGATAAAATTGTAATTTGCAAGCATTGTGGAAAGCCAGAGCATTACGGAGAAATGCGTTGGCTAAGTGGCAGGTGCAGTTGTAGAAATTGCTACAAAAGTCAATGGCAGGACGAAAATCACAAACTTTACAAATGGAATGATTTAGATGGAAAAAGACCAACTACGGAAGAATATGAGAAACAAGAAAGATAATTAAAGGCAGAAAGGAGTAGAAATGGAGAGATTAACAGAAGTTACAATCGAAGACGGAGCGAAACTTTACGACATATCCAGTGAGTTATGTTTATCAAGAACAACTCAAGGAGAAAAGATAGATACAATTTTGAAAAAACTGGCTGACTATGAGGACTTAGAGGAGCAAGACAGGCTTGTTAAGTTGCCTTGCAAGGTGGGAGATACACTATATTGGATTAACGGAAAATTCATAATAAATTACAAAATAACTGGATTTTCAATTGATGAAGATGGTGTATGGATTATGCATGCAGAACATTGCGTCAAAACAGTTAATAAGACGCATCTTTATAATATAGCTGTGGATACGATTGGAGAGACCGCATTCTTTTCTGAATCCGAAGCAGAAGCAAAACTGAAAGAATTGAGAAATAACAATGATTGATTGTAATATTTGCAAGCATAATGAAGATTATTGTATAGAATGCAAACACGGAGAGTTGTTCGAGAGAAAAACTGTGTCAGAACCTAAAAAAATATCAGTTAGTAACGGAAAAGAATATTGCGGACATTGTGGTTATTTGTGTGAATATGCCAGAGGATATAAAAAGATTTATTGTATTAGGTGTGGCGGACTTAATTTAAGAAGTTGGAAGAATTGAGAGGTGGAGAAAGTGAATGATTTGATTAGTAAATCAAAATTAAAGAATGAATTATCAAAAATTCCATCTGAAATGGGACTAATTAAAAAGGTGTGGGTAATGCAGGCGGTTGATAAGCAAAAAGTACAGGATAGCAACAATACCTGTAACTGCCAGCACAACAACAATTCAAGAGGCAATGAGCCTTGTTGCAGATGCGATAGCAAACAGACCAATGCCGACAGGATAAGGAATATGTCAGATGAAGAGTTGACAGAATTTCTTGTCGGATTTAAAAACACATTCGGCGAGGAATACGAAGGAGAAGCTAGTTGTATGGAATGGCTTCAATCAGAAGCGGAATAGGAGAGAATATGGAAGATAGATATTTATTCAAGGCGAAGGATTGCAACTCTATATGGCGTGCCGGGTTGCTTATAGCACTACAAGAAGATAGATGCGCAATTGAAGAAAGTGACGGAAGTAAATGGGCGTGTGACGCTAGAACTCTTTGCCAATGCACAGGCTTAAAAGACAAGAACGGCAAGCTGATTTGGGAGAATGACATTGTCAGAGATAAAGAAGGTAATTGTTATAAAGCCTTTTGGCAGAATAACTATTATCAATTCTCTTGGATTTGTGTCAAATCAGACATATTTCAAATCGGTACAAAGTGGGATTTATACATTTGGAGAAGTTATGAAATTGAAGTTATCGGTAACACATTTGACAATCCAGAGCTGTTAGAAAGTGAGGAAAAATAATGAATTATATTTTATTAATTTTATTATTTGTACTTGTTGAGTTAGGTATCTCTTTGATAGAAAGCTTTGTTATATCATGGATAGCTTGTATATTAGGTATTAACATAGCATTTAAGATAATTTTATTTGTGGTATTTATTGCAAATTTGTTTTTGGCTGTAAAAGGAAAGTAAGGAGGAAAAGTAATGAATCGTGTAATTTTATGTGGACGAGTGGTACGAAATCCTGACGTGAGATACGCACAGGGCAACAGCGGAAGTATGGCAGTTGCAAGATATACATTAGCTGTTGACAGAACTTTTAAGAAAGAGGGCGAACAGGCAGCAGACTTTATTAATTGTATTGCATTTGGCAAGAACGGAGAGTTTGCAGAGAAATATTTACATCAAGGCACTAAGATTATCGTTGAGGGCAGATGGCAGACAGGCAACTATACTAACAAGGACGGGCAGAAAGTTTACACTAATGATTGTGTTGTTGAAAGACACGAGTTCTGCGAAAGCCGTACTAATCAGCAGAGCAACAATAATGGAATTATGGGCGGTAACAGCAGTAATGACAGCTTTATGGCTATTCCAGATAATGTAGCTGACGAGGGATTACCATTTAATTAGAATAAGGAATACAGCAATGAGTGATAATTATGTTTATTTAAGAAAGGAATAACGAATCCTCGGTAAACCGAGGTTGCTAAATAAAGATGTTAAAGATTTAGTTGTAAAGTGTGAAATAGTAGCGTTAATGATTCGATAAGGTGGAATTTGAAGTAGCGCAGTTATACGGTAATCGGTAATTGAGTTTCAGACCATTGGCATGGGAAGTCGATTCACACTATCCTCGCACAGGATTTGTAGCGTGGTGTTATGAAAAAAGATTATAAGGTGTGTTGGTTATCTGCAGGAGTTTCAAGCTTTATTGCAGGATATTTGAACGATACAGCCATATTCACAAATGGAGAAGGAAAGGAATACAGGAGGACTCCGATTGATGAATGGATATATATTGATATAAAGGACCAGCACCCTGATAGTATGCGATTTATAAGGGATTGTGAAAAAATAATAGGTAAGAAAGTAACGATTCTTAAATCTGACAGGTTTAATTGCGTCGAAGATGTGGTTAGGAAGTACAGATATGTAAATGGTACACATGGGGCGGCTTGTACAGGAATGTTGAAGAAAGCTGTCAGAAAGAAGTGGGAAAATGAACATCTTGACTATGATTTGATATATGTTTGGGGTATGGATAATTCAGAACAAAGACGAGCAGATGGACTTGTAAAGAACTTTCCAGAATTTAAGCATGAATTTCCTTTAATTGACTCACAATTATCTAAACAAGATTGCCATGCAATAGCTAATAGATTGGGTTTGAAAAGACCGGCTATGTATGACTTGGGATATTCTAATAATAATTGTATCGATTGTGTTAAAGGTGGCATGGGTTACTGGAATAAAATTCGTAAAGACTTTCCCAAAGTATTTGAAAGAAGGGCAAAACTAGAAAGGGAAATAGGTCATAGCTGCTTGAACGGCGTGTTCTTAGATGAATTAGATCCAAACAGAGGAAAAATGGAAGATGAAATATCTACAGATTGTGGGATTATGTGCTATTTAAATTTAAAGGAGTGATTAAAGACGGATTACAAAAAGTTAAGACAGGCAAAAGCTATAGAATCAGAAAATCGAAAGCGACTATTGAAGCTGAATCCAAAGCTGAATGACAAAAGTGGAATATATTTTCTACTCCGAGAAGATGAAAACGGCTTTAAGTATGCGTATATCGGACAGGCGGTACATACACTTAGTAGATTGGCAAGCCACCTTGTAGGCTATGAACAGCACATAGATTTGAGCATACGCAAACATAAGCTATATTCAGAGGATAATCCGTATGGTTGGAGAGTAGAATTTCTGAATTTTCCCGAAAGCCAGCTTGACGAGAAAGAGAAGCATTACATCAAGCTGTATGCCGACAAAGGCTATCAGCTTAGAAATGTCAGTTTAGGCGGTCAAGGAGAAAATCGTGATAGTGGTTCGATAGGCGAGAGAAAAGCACCTAAAGGCTATTTACAGGGCATACAGCAGGGCAGAAAGAACCTTGCAAGGGAATTATCCAATATAGCCGAAAAACACCTTAAAATCGAATTGAGAGAAGATAAAGTAAATAATAAGGTATCGCAGAAACAGTATGAGAAGTTTATGGATTTATTGAAAGTAGATGATTCAGAATGAGTAACAATGCGAATATAGTAATAGCACAGGCTTTAATGATGAGAATTAAAGATTATACAGAAAAAGCCTTGGATAAAAGAGATGTAACGCTTGATATAGCTATGTCTGAAATACGCTATACAGTTGACGCTTATGACGAGTATTTTCAGACAGGCAGAAAACCCAGTAATTAATTAAAAATCAAAGAAAGGAATAGGTTGCCCGGACATAAAACCGAGGTTTTCTTTTGGTAGATTTTATGAATTTTGAAAATTATTCTTGTGATAATCAAATGAGCATATTTGACTTCACGAGAGAGCCAATCAGTATAACAAAGCCTATCCGATTGATAGAATTATTCGCCGGATATGGTTCGCAGGCTATGGCACTAAAGAGAATAGGTGCAAAATTTGAGCATTACAGGGTTGTAGAGTTTGATAAGTATGCCATAGCAAGTTATAACGCAGTACACGGAACGAACTTTCCAACTATGGATATAACAAAGGCGCACGCTGATGACTTAAATATTGTTGATACAGACAAGTATTGCTATATGATGACATACTCATTTCCTTGTACTGACCTATCCGTAGCAGGCAAACAAGCCGGAATGTCTAAGGGTAGTGGTACAAGAAGCGGTCTACTGTGGGAAGTTGAGAGAATACTAACAGAAATCAGAGATAGCAACGGAGAACTTCCGCAGATATTGTTTATGGAGAATGTGCCACAGGTACATAGTCAAGACAATATGCCGGATTTTAGAAAGTGGCTAGATTTCCTTGAAAGTTTGGGATATGTGAATTACTGGCAAGACCTAAATGCTAAAAACTATGGTGTAGCACAGAACAGGGAAAGATGTTTTATGTTCTCGTTCTTAGGAGAATATAATTACAAGTTTCCTAACCCTATACCACTCACAAAGCGGTTAAAGGACTATTTAGAGGATAATGTGGACGAGAAATACTACATTAACAATGAAAAGGCACAGAAACTTATTCAGATACTTATTGACAACGGAACATTGCCAGATACAATCCTTAGCAGAGTAGATAAAGTTGGCTTTATTGATAAAGGCACAGGACAACATCAAAGCAATACAATCTATTCTGATAATGGCTGTTGTCCTTGCTTAAATGCAGTAAATCACAAAGAACCGATTAAGGTTGTTACGAAAGGTTGATTGAATGGAAGTAATAGGAAGTATTTACACAGAAGTTTCAGACAATTTTCAGAAAGGCATTATCGGGGGTGGTATTTCCCGATGTGTAAAGGCCGAAAAACACGATTTAGGAGTTGTTTTAATGAATGAAGTTAAAGTGATAGGTTTGCTTGAAAGCAAATTTGAAAGTACGAACCGAATTTATGACGTGGGGGTGTAGTCCAACATTGAGTACTATGCAAGGTGGCGGTCAAGAACCGAAAATATTAGTTAATCAATTGGGAATTATGGATAACGGAACCGGAAAGCACCAGTCTAATACAGTTTATAGTGAGAATGGGTTATCTCCGAATATCACAACGATTGAGGACGGTGGTACACAGCAGATTAAGATTTGTGAAAGTCAGATAGTTGCTATGCGTGGCAGAAATCCCGATAATCCGTCCGACACGTCCGTGGGTAGTCCAACAGAACAGAGATTAGAAGTGAATACGCAAGGGACCAGCAATTGTCTTACAACAGTGCAGAAAGACAACATTGTGATTGAGCCACAATATAGGATTAGAAAACTAACCCCTAGAGAATGTGGCAGGCTTATGGGAGTATCAGACGAAGATATATCTAAAATGGCAGCAGTAAACAGCAACACGCAGTTATACAAGCAATTTGGTAACAGCATAGTTGTAGATGTTATGTGTGCTATGTTTAAGAATTTAAATATCAAGCAAGGAGATTAACTATGACAGATGATGCAAAACAGGAAATACAAATAGTCCTTGACTTGCTAAAAGGTAGTCTTGTAAGAAATGGTGTAAGTATGGCAATGGATAGAGAGGGTAATTTGATGTTCTTTGATACAGCCACTTACAACAGGAGCAAAGGTAAGGAGTTTGACGGATTTAGGGTTAATATTAACGATTTAGTAAAGTAACAATGTGACAGAACTTGAAGAGGTAATTATGGCAGGCAATTTTATTAAAATTGACAGAAAGATTTTAAAGTGGGAATGGTGGAGCGATATTAATACATTCAGACTTTTTATGTATATGTTGATAAGTGCCTATTGGAAAGACGGAAATTATAAAGGCAAGATAATTGAAAGAGGGTCTTTCCCCTCTTCAATATCTGAATTATCAAAAGAAACTAATTTGTCTGTAATGGAAATTCGTACCTCACTAAAACACTTGCAACTAACAGGCGAAATAACAAGCAAAGCAACAAACAAATTTACGATATTTACTGTGGTTAACTACAATTTGTATCAAACGGATAACAAGCAAGATAACAAACAAATAACAAGCAACTTAACAAACAATCAACAAACAAATAACATTCTATTAACAAACTCTATATTAAAAGAAAGTAAGAATGAAAGAACAGAAGAAATTAAAGAAGATAAGAATACAGAAAAAGATATTACTAACGTAATATCCAAAAAGAAAAGTTATTATCCCGATGATGAATTGCTTGATGAAGCATTTAACGAATATGTGACAATGCGTAAGAGAATTAAGAAGCCTATATGCACTGACAAGGCATTGCATAGGGCTATGAATACTCTTGAAAAGCTATCGGGCGGAGATAATGATTTGGCAGTTAAAATTCTTAATCAATCTGTAGACCATTGCTGGCAAGGACTGTTTGAGTTAAAAAGCGACAGCAAGCAAGATAGACAAGGATTTGGGAATGGGATTGATTGGAGCAAAGTGTAAAGGAGTGTGAAGAATGAGCGAAGAATTAAAGCTGTGTCCGTTTTGCGGTGGGAAAGCTGTTAAATATGTAAATAATGGAGTATGTGTAAAGTGTGTTGATTGTGGGATAAGTACAATTACACTTTGTGACATGCAGCGTATTGAATCTGATAAAGGAGCAATAGAAAGGGTTATCGAAATGTGGAACAGGAGGGCAAACAATGAGATTGATTGATGCCGATAAGTTGATATTGTAAAGGCAGGTGGAATAAATTGACAAGAGAAGAAACGGTTGAAATAATTCATATCATTTGTGATTGCTACCCGAATTTCAAACCTGAAGACTTATCAAGGACAATTGATGCGTGGCAAGTGATGTTAGAAGAATATAGTTGCGAGCAAGTGGCTGTTGCTTTAAAAGCGTATGTTGCGTCTGATACAAGCGGATTCGCACCAAGCGTAGGGGAAATCGTCGCAAAAATAAAACTTGTATCACAGCCGCAGGAACTTGACGGAATGGCAGCTTGGGGATTGGTTAGCAAGGCTTTAAGGAATGGTACTTATGGGGCAGTTGAAGAATTTAACAAACTACCGCCACTTGTAAAACAGGCGGTTGGTATGCCAGATAACCTTAAAAACTGGGCTACAGCAGATTATCAGACAATTGAAACAGTAATACAGTCAAATTTTCTAAGAACCTATGAAACAGTTGTTAAGCGTGCGAATGAAATAAATCGTATGCCAGACGATATCAAATCACTTATCGAAAAGACGAATGCAAATTCGTATAAGGCTCAAATCGAGCAAAAATTCCAAAGAGATATAAATACACTACCAACTAAAGAAAATGCCCTTATCGGTCAAAATATAAATGCAGAAGAATATATTGAAGCACCCAAAGAGGTACAAGATAGAATTAACAGAATGCGAGGTTGATTTTTAGTGGAAACAACGCCAATTAGTCCACAAATGAGAATGTACTATAAGCGGAAAGAGGCAGGGTTATGTATTGAATGTGGGAAACCTCTTAATGGAGAAAAACTTAAATGCAGAGATTGCCGAGAAAGAATTAACGCAAACAGGAAAGAACTTGTGCGCTGGTATCAAGACAATGGCATATGCCCTGAATGTCGGCAGAATAACCTTATGGGAGATGAAAGGGTTTGTCCTGAATGTTCTGCAAAGAGATATTCTCAAAGGATTGCTAGATACAATACTAACCCCGAAGAGTTCAAGACAAGAGATAGGCTTGAACAGAAGAAAATCAGAACAAGACGAGCCGAAAAGGGAATGTGTGTTAAATGTGGTAAAGTTGAGGCAGATGATGGGTATAAAACTTGTACAAAATGCCGCATTAAAGCAAGGGATGCGAAACGCAATAAGCAAAAAGATTGTAAGGTTGAACAACAACGAGAATGGGTAGCCAATGGCAGATGTTGGTTATGTGGCAAGCCTGCATTTAATCATACTAAATTATGCGAAACGCATTACAAGAAATCACTTAAATATGTCAGAAAAAGTGTAGAAGTGAGGCGTAAAAATGAGCAAGCTAGAGCAAAGAAGATTTCAAGAACAAATGATGAGAGTTCAGCTAAACAAGCAGAAGAATAAAGAAAATAAAGAAATGTTTGGTAATGCTTTAACGATTCTGTTATGGGTGCTGCATGATAAGTTTGGATTTGGTAATAAGCGACTAGAGCGTCTTATTGATGAGGTCGATAAATTTAACGAAGATTTCAATGCAGGGCTTATAGATCCAAAAGAACTTATTGAACAGTTAGAAGAAGAAACAAGAATAAAAATTAAATATTAAGGAGTGTGGCTTATGAAGTTTTCGAAACTAACTAAGCCGGAACTTGAAAGAATAATTGAAAATGCCAATTTTACCGAGGAAGAAGTGAGAATATTTATGCTTCTTTCTCGGAATTTTGCACAAAAGGAGATAGCGCACAGATTGTCAATGTCTACGAGAACGCTAGAAAGACGGGTGAGGAATATTAAGAACAAGATTGAGAGGGTGGTAAATGAGTGGAACTGACAGACAAGGAATTGTTGAATTATGTACTAGAGAATGATATTATCTCTCGTGATGATATCCAAAAAAGAATCGAAATGAACGAAAGGAAAAAATATTTAAAAGAACATGCCTACGAGATATGGCAAGGAAAAGATAGTAAGTGGTATACATATCTGCCAAGTGAAACTGCTTCAAATGGGAGAAAGCTATTGAAGCGGTCAACATTAGATTCACTTAATGACGGAATAGTGGAACATTACAAGAAATTAGAGAATGAACCGCTGATCAGGAATGTTTTTCAAGAATGGATTGACTGTAAACTTGATTATCACGAAATCAAAAAGCAGTCATACGATAAGTATACCAACAATTTTACTAGGTTTTTTGATTGTGAAGCATATCCAGTGGCAGACAAGAAAATTAAGTACATTACAACTGATGAATTGGAAAAATTCATCAAGACAATCATTGCTGAATGTAGTCTCTCGCAGAAAGCATATTCTGATATGCGCATTCTTGTCAACGGCATTTTTAAGTATGCCAAAAAGAAAGGCTATACAAATATCAGTATCACACAGTTTATGGGAGACTTAGATTTATCTCGTCGGTCATTTACCAAGAAAGTGAAAGATATGGGGGATGAGATTTATTTTGAAGATGAAATCCCTGTGATTACTGAATACTTGTGGCAGAGATACGATATCAGAAGTCTGGGACTTCTACTTATGTTTGAGACAGGACTAAGAGCCGGAGAACTGGCTTCACTTAAATTTTCAGATGTTCGCAGTACAAAACTAAAAGACGGAACTGTAAAGAATTTTATTTCTGTGTCAAGGACAGAAATAAAAATTAAAAATGAAAATGGAAAGTGGGTTGAACCTGTTAGCGATTATCCAAAATCCGACGCAGGCATAAGAGATGTGATAATTACAGATAAGGCGCTTAAGACTGTCAAAGCTATCCGTAGATTAAATCCTTTTGGAGAATACATGTTTATGGAAAAGGGTGAACGGATTAAGAGCAAGGCGTTTAATCGCAAACTAGAGAGGGTTTGTAAAGCCTTAAATATTAATTATCGTTCAGCGCACAAGATAAGGCGTGCTTATGGCACAACACTTTATGATAATGAAGCAAATGATTCTGTAATATGTGAAATGCTAGGGCATAGCAATATCGAGACAACAAGAAAGTATTACATATACAGCAATAAGACAAGCAAAACCAAAATTGAGCAAGTCAGTAAGGCTATTAATTTCTGATTTTGGTTACAAAGTAATCAAAGTAATCAAAGGCTAAAGGCGTAAAGCTAGAAAACAAGCGGAATACAGGATTGGTCAATCGAGTTCGATTCTCTCATCCCCTGCTAGTT
>ERZ791716.73-NODE-73-length-60865-cov-9.605279_pt1 | contig 60865 bp, 44 predicted proteins | sample MGYA00510049_ERZ791716 | MGnify/ENA primary metagenome ERZ791716 (study PRJEB30046, sample SAMN00715135) | human gut metagenome | study: EMG produced TPA metagenomics assembly of the A metagenome-wide association study of gut microbiota in type 2... | reverse complement strand
TAACTGCGCCTTGTTCTGCTGTGAAGCGTCCGTAAGTACCTGTTACTTTCTTCAGAGCTTCGTTAGCGTCTGTACCTTTTTTGATCTCATCCATGAATTTGCCCAGATGAACGAACTCGTATCCGCAGATTTCATCGTTTTCGTCCAAAGCGATAGTCTTGATATAGCCTTCAGCCATTTCAAGGTAACGAGGACCTTTAGCTAAAGTTCCATACAAAGTACCTACCTGGCTACGCAGACCTTTACCCAAGTCTTCCAAGCCGGCTCCGATCATCAAACCACCTTCAGAGAAAGCAGACTGAGTACGTCCGTAAACGATTTGCAAGAACAATTCACGCATAGCTGTGTTGATAGCGTCGCAAACCAAGTCGGTATTCAATGCTTCCAAAACTGTTTTTCCCGGAAGGATTTCAGATGCCATAGCAGCTGAGTGAGTCATACCTGAGCAACCGATTGTTTCAACCAATGCTTCCTGGATAACACCTTCCTTAACGTTCAAAGTCAGTTTACAAGCACCCTGCTGAGGAGCACACCAACCGATACCGTGAGTCAAACCTGAAATGTCTTTGATTTCTTTTGATTTAACCCATTTTCCTTCTTCAGGAATTGGAGCTGGACCATGATTAGGTCCTTTTTTTACAACACACATGTGTTCAACTTCGTGTGAATAAGTCATATTCTTTACGTTTTATGAGTAATAAAAAATAAGTATTTCGTAAACTTCTTATTACGGAATTTCTTCTTTAATTCGTACGCAAAGTTAGTCGTTTTATTTAGTTATGCAATCAATGAAACCTAACTTTTTGTTGGTTTTTAATGATATTTTTTGCTGAAACTCTTGTTTTGTAATCTCTGCTTGTCAAAATGTTTTTTATCTTCCGAAAGAAACCTGTATCTTTGCCGGTGGTAATATCAGCAGGATGGTAATACCTATCTGTAAGTAATAATAATTAGGTATATGAATGAAGTCGAAATTAAAGTAAAAGACGAAGACCTACGTCGTGGAGCCGAAGCTGGAATGGATGAATTTCTGAATGTGTTTATCCATAAGTATCTTGAGGTTACAGGAGGAGTAATTAATGCTGAAACGATGCCTTTACTGAATGGCTATCAGCATACTTTGCTAGGTTATCATTTCTTTCGTGAAGAAGTGCTTGAAGGAGGTTTTATACAGTTGATTCAAAATGGTTACGGACCATATATCTTTGATAATCCTTTTGCCAAGGCGATGCGTATGTTTGGAGCGAAAGATTTTTCAAAGCTTATTTATGATGCTAAAAAGATTTATGATGCTCATCGTGAAGATTTGGAAAAAGAATGTTCCGATGATGAGTTTATGGCAATGTATGAGCAATACGAAGCGTTTGATGATTTGGAAGAGGCCTATATGGATATGGAGGAGAGAGTTACAGCACAGATTGCTGAGTATGTAGATGAGCATTTGGAACAATTTGCAGGGATAGAGTAATCTTTTAGAATTTATTGCTTGTTTTTTGGTTTATAGTGAATAAAAGTTAAAAATAAAGATAGAGAAAGCAGTCTTTTTTACTCATTTTCATTTTAAGTGAAAAAAAATAAATAATAAAAGATAAATAAAGGAAGAATATGAAGACAATGAAGTTTTTTATGTTGGCATCAGCTTTTGCATCGATGATTGGATTTAGCTCTTGCTTGAATGGTGATGGGTATAGTGGATCTTATACTGTGGGTGGTATAGCAAAGGTAAATGGTTTTACGGGTATGTACTATTTTACAGGGATAGATGGATCGAAGATACAGCCTGCTTCCCAGGAAGGATTAGATAATCGTTTGAGTGGAAATCCTAAGTATGCCCAGATTATTTATCAATATGATCCTTCGACAGCTTCTGCCAATGGAAAGGAAATGATGGTTCAAATGGTGAATTGTTTGCCAATATTGGAGGGTCAAGTAATAAACACCCTTCCAGTGGAAACACAGAATGATACTATTGTTCCTTTTGTATACAATAGTACGGTACAGTTGCAACCTACTTTTTTTACTCGTACAGACTTAATGCTTCCTATATCTTTCTATGTACATCAAGACGTTATGGGGGAATATGATACTTATTCTAAAGAATTGGCACTTCATCATTTCAACTTGTATTATGAAGCTGAAAAAGATTTCAAGAATGGTAAAATGACTCTTCACCTTCGTCATGCTACTGATGTGTATATAGCAGGCGATGACGATAAAAATAAAGGACAAGGTAAACGTGACTATTTGTTTAACGATTATAGGTACTTCTCTATTGCTGCTCCCATGTATGAATACATGAGTCTGAATGGGGATGTATATCCTTCTCACATTATAATCAAATTTGAGCAGGTGAATGATGAGTCTGATTACACCGATAAAGAAGAAGATGGAACTTATGAGTTTGATTATACTCAATGGAAAGAGTTTTTCGATGAAATGGAGAAAAACAAATCTAGTGATAGTAGCGATGGCTTGGACGCAAAATAAATTTTAAGAGAGAAATATATATGTGCATCTGTGGGTGCACTTTTAAAGCACGGATTATGCGGAAACCTTTCAACGAAAGTTGGCGTTTTTGTGTGAATCGTGCTTTGTTGATTATTTAAAATATGTAAGAGAAATGTAAAACTGGTTAATATTGTGTGTTTATAAATATTTTGTAATTTAAAATGTAAATATAAGTCTAACCTTAAAAATAGAGCTATGAAGAAGTTTTTTTCGTTTATTGCGTTTGCTGTAACATTTTGTTTTTGTGTGTCTTGTGAGAAAGAGGAGTTTTCCTACTCTGATTATTTTGTAAAACAGGGAGAAGTACTGACAAGAAGTGGAGATGATTTTGACCCTATATTTGAACTTTCTGATAATAATGTTCCTATTTATATTAAGAATGTAGCTCAAGGTAATCCTTTTATGTCTGAAGTAGGAACTTCTGTTTTGTTGGAAGACATTGATGATGGGTCTGCTCGACAAAGATGGGTTTTGGCTTTATCGTTTGGGGGTAATGTTCGGTATGTGTTGAAACCTTTGACTCAATATGCGTTTATTGTGCCAATATTAACGGATAATGATCAAATTGCTAGGCCATTCTTATCTTATCCTAGTGGTTTTTTAGAACCATTTTTGGGCATGGTGTCTTTTGAAAATATAAAAAATACATCTTTTTATTATATAAAGACTGATCCTTCTTTTGTGTTGGGGACACGATATTTACAACGAGAGTCTAAAGAAAGTAATAATCTAATTTTTGGTGATTCAAAAGCTCCAGATTGGGCAAAATGGGAAATATCTCCATTTGGTGAGTATTCCATTGAGGATATAGAGTATTATTTTTATGACGGAGGTAGTTTAGATTCTTCAGTTGTGGTTGTTGATAGTTATGTGATGGATAATAGAAATTCTTCTGTAGAGGTTAAGAGAACTCAATCTGTTTCTAGAAAAGTTACGGAATCTTCTAATTTTTCAAAAACAGAAGGGATTTCTACAATGAATTCTATATCTTCATCTTCAAAGGAGCAGGTTTCATTGCCTGAGATAAATATAACTTCCAGTTCGGATGTTTCTATTTCTTCTTCAGTTACTAAAACATCTTCTTTTTCACAGGGTGAAAATATAGCAAAAGAACGGACTATAACTACTTCCTACGAGGTGACGGTGCCTCCATATACTTATTATTCTATAAAAACACTATTAAAAGAATATACAATGAATGTGAGATATGTAGCGACTCTAAAAGGTGCTGATGATGTTTCTTTTAAGGTAAAAGGCATATGGTCGGGAGTTCAAGCTATAGAAATGTATCAAGAAGCTTTTGATGAAAAGAATAATCTTGTAGAAGCAGATATACGACCTATTGAGTTTTGATGAGGCCTGATGATATGATTATTGCTTTGAACTTCTAAATAATAGCACAATTATTTATTAAAGGTGCGGATTATGCAGATAAGGCTGTGTATGTTAATGTATGTCAGCGTTTCTGTATAATTCGTGCCTTATTTTATTTCTTTTTTGTACATTTGCAGTTCCGAAGTTCGGATTTATTACAAAAAAGTAGAATAACATTGGATTATAAATCATTATTTCAGCAGATAATAGCTTTGTTGTCTACTCCAGGCAAAGCGTGGAGTGAAATTGCAGAGCGGGGGGTAGGAAGGTCAGTAATGCCTGCTTTTGTTTATCCTCTTATTGGGTTGTGTGGCTTGTCAGAGTTTATCGGAACATTTATCGGAAAAGATTTTTCATCCGTCATGTTCCAGATAGCCTTGACTCGCTGTTGTGCCGTAGCAGTAGCTTTGTTCGGTGGCTTTTTTCTGTCGGCTTATTTACTCGATAAACTGAACCGGAAATGGCTTGGAAGAAAAGATTCTTACGACCGGATACTGGTTTTTGTTGGGTATTCCATGGTCGTTACTTTTGTATTGAATATCGTCAGTGGACTGTTTTCTATAGTTGTACTGCACTGGATATTGCAAATATATACCATTGTAATTGTATTCGAGGGGGTACGCAGATGGCTTAAGGTTGAGGAGAACAAACAGACCGCCTTTACTCTTGTGGCTACTATCATTATTTTGGTGTGTCCTGCTATTATCGAATTTATATTTAATAAGTTATCAGTAATATTGAATTAATGAAAACAAACGCCGGTAATATAAATATTAAGAATAAACGTGCTTCGTTCGACTATGAGTTTATCGATACGTACACAGCCGGAATTGTGTTGACCGGAACTGAGATAAAGTCTATTCGTCAGGGAAAAGCAAGTTTGGTTGATACGTTTTGTTTCTTTTCCCGTGGAGAGTTGTGGGTAAAGAATATGCATATAGCTGAATATTTTTACGGTTCGTACAACAATCATTCAGCTCGTCGGGACCGTAAGTTGTTGCTGACAAAAAAAGAACTTCGTAAACTTGAACGTACTTCTGCCGAGCCTGGATTTACCATTGTTCCGACTCGTCTGTATATTAATGAAAAAGGGTTGGCGAAGGTTGTGATTGCTTTGGCAAAAGGTAAGAAACAATACGATAAACGCCAGACGTTGAAAGAAAAAGAAGATAAGCGTATGATGGATCGCATGTTCAAGCGATGATCGGGAAAGATGGTGCAGACAATTACAGTTTATATAAGTTGTCTGCATCGTGTTTTTGGCATATGAGGAAAACGATTCCCTGTGTTTTAAATTTAAATAGAGCTTTTTCAAAATGCAACAACTAATAAACGAACGTATTCTCGTGCTCGACGGAGCCATGGGAACGATGATACAGCAATACAATCTTTCGGAAGCTGATTTTCGGGGAGAGCGTTTCAAGGATCTTCCAGGATTGCTGAAAGGAAACAATGATATGTTGTGCCTGACTCGGCCGGATGTTATAGAGGAAATACACCGTAAGTATTTAGAGGCAGGAGCTGATATCATCGAAACAAATACATTTAATGCAACTGCTGTTTCGATGGCAGATTATCATATGCAGGCTTATTGCCGTGAGATAAATCTTGCGGCAGCTCGTCTGGCCCGTAAAATTGCTGATGAATATACAGCGAGAACTCCCGAAAAGCCACGTTTTGTTGCTGGTTCGGTAGGACCGACCAACAAAACTTGCTCGATGAGTCCGGATGTAAATAATCCCGCTTTTCGTGCATTGACATTCGATGAACTTTCTGAAGCTTACCGTGAACAAATGGAGGCTTTGCTTGAAGGGGGAGTAGATGCTATTCTGATAGAAACAATTTTCGATACGCTGAATGCGAAAGCTGCTGTTCTGGCCGCAGAAACAGCTATGCAGAATTTGGGAAGAAAAGTTCCTTTGATGCTTTCTGTTACGGTTTCGGATGTTGCTGGACGCACGTTGTCGGGACAGACGCTTGATGCGTTTTTGGCTTCGGTACAGCATGCTGATATCTTTTCCATCGGACTGAACTGCTCTTTTGGTGCCAGACAGTTGAAACCTTTCCTGGAGCAGTTGGCCCGTCGTGCTCCTTATTATATAAGTGCTTACCCTAATGCCGGACTTCCTAATAGTCTGGGGCAATACGACCAGACACCCGAAGAAATGGCTGCCGAAGTCAAGGAGTATATCGATGAAGGACTGGTGAATATAATCGGTGGATGCTGTGGTACTACTGAAGCATATATTGCCAAGTATCAGGAACTTATTAAAGATGCCAAACCTCATGTGCCTGCTCCGAAACCAGATTATCTCTGGCTTTCCGGGCTGGAACTGTTGGAAGTGACTCCTGAAATTAATTTTGTCAACGTGGGTGAGCGCTGTAATGTGGCCGGTTCACGTAAGTTTCTTCGTTTGATAAACGAAAAGAAATACGATGAAGCTTTGTCGATAGCCCGCAAGCAGGTAGAAGACGGCGCGTTGGTTATCGATGTTAACATGGACGACGGATTGCTTGATGCTGCTGAGGAGATGACAACCTTCCTCAATCTGGTTGCATCAGAACCGGATATTGCCCGTGTGCCTGTTATGATAGACTCTTCCAAGTGGGAAGTTATTCTGGCAGGACTGAAATGTGTGCAGGGAAAATGTATCGTCAACTCTATTTCACTGAAAGAAGGCGAAGGAGCTTTTGTTGAGCATGCCCGTACCGTCAAGCAGTACGGAGCGGCAGTCATCGTAATGGCTTTCGACGAGAAAGGACAGGCCGATACATTTGAACGGAAGATAGAAGTTTGCGAACGGGCTTATCGTATTCTTACAGAGAAGGTCGGTTTCCGTCCTCAGGATATAATCTTCGATCCGAACGTGCTGGCAGTGGCTACTGGTATCGAGGAACATAATAACTATGCTGTCGATTTTATTAAAGCTACAGGTTGGATTCGCCGTCACCTTCCGGGCGCACACGTCAGCGGAGGAGTAAGTAATCTTTCTTTCTCTTTCCGTGGCAACAATTATATACGTGAGGCTATGCATGCAGTATTCCTTTATCATGCTATTCAGCAGGGTATGGATATGGGTATTGTCAATCCGGGAACTTCTGTACTTTATACAGATATACCTTCGGATATCCTGGAACGGATTGAGGATGTGGTGCTGAACCGTCGTCCGGATGCAGCTGAACGCTTGATTGAAACAGCTGAAAAACTGAAAGCGGAAAAGGAGAACTCGGGTGAGCAGCAAACAGCTAGTTCACATCTTGCCTGGCGTGAAGGGACGACTGTAGAAGAACGTTTACAATACGCACTGGTAAAGGGTCTTGGCGATTATCTGGATGAAGACTTGCATGAAGCACTTGCCAAATATCCGGATGCTGTCAGCATTATCGAGGGTCCGCTTATGTCGGGAATGAATCATGTCGGTGATTTATTCGGTTCCGGTAAGATGTTCTTGCCTCAGGTTGTAAAGACAGCACGTACTATGAAAAAAGCTGTAGCTATCCTTCAGCCCTATATTGAGGCGGAAAAAAAGGAAGGGGCACGCAGTGCAGGAAAAGTGCTGTTGGCTACAGTAAAGGGAGATGTACACGATATCGGTAAGAATATTGTTTCTGTGGTTATGGCATGCAATAATTACGAAATTATCGACTTGGGCGTAATGGTTCCTGCAGAAAAGATTGTTGAAACGGCTATTCGTGAGAAGGTAGATATTATCGGCTTGAGCGGACTTATTACACCGTCGCTGGAAGAAATGGTGCATGTCGTTTCAGAACTGGAACGTGCCGGACTTGATATTCCTGTAATGATTGGCGGTGCTACAACTTCCAAACTTCATACAGCTTTGAAGATTGCTCCGGTTTATCATGCTCCGGTAGTATATATGAAAGATGCTTCACTGAATGCTCCGGTGGCAGCACGCCTGATGAATCTTGATCTTCGAAGTACATTTGCAGAAGAACTGGAAAGTGAATACCGTGAGCTTCGTGAAAAGAATAAGACCAAACAGGTAAAGACGGTTTCACTCGAGGAAGCACAGAAAAATAAATTGAATCTCTGGGAATAGTCTTTGTAGACAAACTGATTTATATTCTGTTATAAGGCATGGCATATCAAATTTTTAGTGATATGTCATGCCTTTTTCCGTATTCTTTGTATTTTTATCACCATATTGAAAAACACGACGTGATAATGAAAACACAATTTTGTTCTTTTTTACTTTGCTGGATAATCTTTTGTGAGTTTTTGCCGGCTCAGTCTGTATGCGGATATCGTTCGTTGGATGTTACAAATCCTATAGAGTTTTTAGGAAATAAGATTCTCTATGAAGGAAAGGAAATAGAGTTGGGAGAGAAAACCTTTTTTATCGATGGGCAGCTGTCCGATGAAGTGACGGCCAGATATCCTTTTGTTTTCAATAGCTTTAATGAAGCAGCCAAGGCTTTTGTTGCCGGAACAGAAGCAGAGCCTATGAAAGTATATATAGCTCCTTATGTATATTGGATTGATAATCCTGATGATCCTCAGGTAAGGGTAGGAAAAGACGGTAAAGAACCTTTCGGACTGGTAGTAAAATGTCCTTATCTGCATCTTGTCGGGTTAACCAAAAATCCTGAAAATGTAGTGCTTGCTTCCAGTCGCGGTCAGACACAAGGAGCTGTAGGAAACTTCACGATGTTCGATTTCTGGGGAGATGGTCTGTCGGTGAAGAATCTTACGATGGGAAACTATTGTAATGTCGATCTGGAATTTCCTTTAAAGAAAGAATTAGGACGTAAAAAAAGAATGTCTGCCATTACCCAGGCGCATGTAGCCTATTGTCATGGAGATAAAATTGTGGCAGAAAATGTCCGTTTCATCAGCCGCTTGAATATGAATCCTTTGAATGGGGCAAAACGTATTTTGTTCTACAAATGTTATATGGAAAGTACCGACGATGCGTTGACTGGTACAGGAGTCTACCTGAACTGTACGTTGAAGTTTTATGGTCAGAAACCATTCTGGCGGACGGATATGGGAGGGGCTGTTTTCTTGAACAGTGATTTTTATGTATGTCATGACGAAGACCGTCAGTATTTTTGTAAAGGAGTGGGACCTTTGACTGTTGTCGATTGCCGGTTTCATGTCCGAAAGCCTGTATATGCAGGCTGGACACACGAGCCGTCCGACTGGTTACGGTGTTACCAGTATGGTGTAACAATGAATGGACAGCCTTACGTAATAGGTGCGGACAAGCCTTATAATACAATATGTATGGAGCAGGAAAATGTACTTCACGCATACCGCCTGACAGATGAAAATGGTAAGGTAATTTACAACACTTATAATTTACTTCGGGGAGATGATGACTGGGATCCGCTTCAAGTGAAGGATAGTGTACGGGTAATTGGAGAACATGATGGCAGGGATTATGCGAATCTGCCGGTCTGTTTGTCGGTCACTCCGCTGGTTGCCTCTGTACAGACCGGAGGCAATCCGGTGAAGTTGGTTGCCAACGTAAAAAGACACTGCAATTATGTGCAGCAGGGAAGCTCTGTTCGCTGGAAGATTCAGCCGGGATATGAAAAGTATGTCAGCCTGTCTGCCGGAGAAGACGGAACGTGTGTGGTCAAGGCAATGAATCACGAGGACGAAACCAAACATTTCACTGTTGTAGCCTATACGGAAGATGGATTGGAATGTGCAGTAGAATTGACAGTTGCTCCCGATTTTGTGGAAGCTCCTGCTTTTGTGGAAGTGCCGAAGCTGGAAATAGCAGATGGAAAAGCAATGGTAAGTTACGAACTGGATTTGCAGGGACGGAAAGATGAGTCGCTGATTACCTGGTATCGGGCTGTTGACAAGGAGGGTAAAACGAAATATCCGGTAGCAGTGTCACGGTTGGCTAAGCCCGAAACAATCTATAGATTAACAAAAGAGGACGTTGGATATTATCTTATGGCAACGGTAGCACCCAAACATTTGCGTTGTCATCCTGGTAAAGAATATACGGTAATTTCTTCATCACCTGTTGGCCGTAAACAGGTAAATCCGGTAGATGTATTCGAAACTGATTTTCGAAATTTTCCTTGTTCCAATCAGCCTGTATTGTATTCCGGCGGATGGACAATAGGAGGATACAAGCCTCTTGATACGGAAGGTTACGATTGGGAACTTTTCTCCGATAAGGACTATTGGGTGTATGGAGAGGGAATGAACGGAGCACGCGGAACGGGTTTGCTGCAGGCGCAGCGTGGAGCACGGCTGTTATATACTCCATTGGAAGGTAGATATGGAGATATGAAAATAACCTTGAATGTAGATCCGAGCAAAACCGCAGGACAAGGGTTTGGAAGTGCTACGGGGCAATATATGGATATCTGTATCAAGTTCGATACCCGTACTCTGACTGGATATGCCTTGCGTATTATCCGTACGACAAAATACAGCAATGCGGTCGATTTCATGCTGATGAAATACGAAAATGGCAGGACTACTGCGATTTCTCTTCCGGTATCTTCCACCTGTTACCGTACCGACTGCACCATTGTACTTGAGGTTAAAGGAAATAAGTTGACGGCCCATGCCGAAACTTCCACTCCGCTTTCATCTCCTGTAACGGACGAGAATCTGAAACCGTCTGTAAGTTTAGAGGCTGATATTGTTCCTAATGCTTGGGGAGGTATGGGTATTCAGCATACGGGAAGTTGTGGAGAGAGCACTACCATGCTGCATCACCTGAAAATAGAATGGCAGGGCGTTTCGGCTAGCAAATGATAAGTGATTAGAATGCAGAAAAGGAAAATATGAACAGCCCTTCACGATATATGAATAATATTCATACAGGCTAACAGTGTACCTTTGCTTCAGATTAAGAAATGAAATAATATGAAGCAATTACTAGTTATTTTTACCTCTCTTTGTGTGCTCGTTCCTGTAAAAGCACAGGATGTCCTCACACTGGAAGAGTGCCTGCGGTTGGGCATAGAGAATAATCTCTCTTTGGAAAGCAGCCGTAATGAGATTAGAAAAGGAGAACATACACTGAGCGAAAATCGTGCAAAACTCCTGCCTCAGATTAATGCCGTTGCCGGATTCAATGACAATTTCAATCCTCCGGTATCTGTTACTGACGGTTCTGCTTATGGAAATCCTTACAACGTTACCAAAACTTTGCAGTACAATGCCTCGGCGGGTATACAGTTGCAAATGCCTTTGTACAACCAGACTGTTTATACGGCAGTAGATATTGCCCGTACAATGAATGAGTTGAACCGTTTATCGTATGAGAAGGCACGGGAAGATCTGATTTTGCAAATCAGTAAAATGTATTATCTGAGCCAGAATACAGCCGAACAGATAGCGTTAATCAAAGAGAATATTTCGCGTCTGAACGAACTGAGCAGTATTACACAGGCCTTTTATGATAACGGTATGGCGATGGAAGTCGATGTGAAGCGTGTGAATATCAATCTTGAAAACCAGCGGGTACAGTATGATAACGCACAGTCTATGCTGACACAGCAGCTGAATCTGTTGAAGTATGTGATCGATTATCCTGCTGATAAGGAAATAGCCTTGACACCGGTTGATACAGAAAATACTACATCCGTATCGCTTACCGGACTGGATAATAACCAGTATGAACTACAACTTTTGCAGTCGAAGCAAAAACTGGCCGAACAGCAGCGTAAGATGATTGGTCAGGGTTATATTCCTTCGTTAAGCCTTACCGGAAGCTGGATGTATTCTGCATATACCGACAAGGCAAAGAACTGGTTCCATTCCGGTCCGTCCAATCATTGGTATAATTCGAGCGGTATTGGACTTACACTCCGTATTCCTATTTTCGACGGACTGGATAAGCGGGCAAAAATGAAGAAGGCAAAGATCGAGATAGAAAATGCGAAGCTTTCTTATGAGAATGCACTCAAGAATATGCAGACGCAATACCTGAATGCTACAAACGAACTGATGAACAGCCAGCGTAATTTCAGGAAGCAGAAAGATAATTATCTGTTGGCAGAAGATGTGTATCAGGTTACGACCGACCGTTATCGGGAGGGAATCGCTTCGATGACGGAGGTGCTACAGGATGAGATGCGGATGAGTGAAGCTCAGAACAATTACATCAACGCACATTACAATTACCAGGTTACTAACCTGAGTCTGCTAAAACTTACCGGACAGCTGGAAACACTGTTTAACGGAAATTCTATTCATTAATCATTTAAAATTGTCAGCATTATGAAAACCAATAATAATACACTTCAGGAAAAAGCTTTGAAACTGAAAAAACAACGTCGTAACCGGATTATTGCCAGTTTGCTTGGAATAGCTATTCTGGTGTGGGGAGTAATAGAGGTTGCCTTTCTTTTTCTCGATTATAAACAGACGGAAACCAGTAACGACGCACAGATAGAACAATACATTTCTCCGGTGAACTTGCGTGCGTCGGGATATATTAAGAAAATTTATTTCACCGAACATCAGTCGGTCAAGAAGGGAGATACCTTGCTGGTGCTCGATGATCGTGAGTATCGCATTAGGGTAATGGAGGCTGAAGCTGCCTTGAAAGATGCAATGGCTGGAGCTACGGTAATAGATGCTACCTTACAGACTACACAGAATTCGGCTTCTGTGTATGAGGCTTCCATTGCCGAAATTGAAATTCGTCTGGCTAAACTCGAAAAAGACCGTCAGCGTTATGAAAACCTGCTGAAGCGGAATGCGGCAACACCGATACAGCTGGAACAGATTGAAACGGAATATGAGGCTACACGAAAGAAACTGGAGGCTACAAAGCGCCAGCAAAAAGCTGCCATGTCGGGCATTAAGGAAGTTTCCAATCGCAGAGAAAGTACGGAAGCTGCCATACAACGTGCTACGGCTGCACTCGAAATGGCACGACTTAACCTTTCGTATACTGTTGTGTTGGCTCCTTGTGACGGGAAACTGGGACGTCGTGCATTGGAAGAGGGACAATATATCGGTGCCGGACAAAGCATTACGTATATCCTTCCTGATACGCAGAAGTGGGTGATAGCTAATTATAAGGAAACTCAGGTAGAGAATCTTCACGTGGGACAGGAAGTCCGTATTACAGTAGATGCAATCAGCGATAAGGAGTTTACCGGAAAGATTACGGCTATTTCTGGAGCAACCGGCTCGAAATATTCACTTGTCCCGACTGATAACTCTGCCGGAAACTTTGTCAAGATTCAGCAGCGTATTCCGGTACGTATTGATTTTACGAACCTTTCATCGGAAGACAATGAACGTCTGGCTGCCGGAATGATGGTAGTGGTAAAAGCCAGACAGTAAAAATAAGACAAACATGTTTTTCAGTTTCTAATAAATTAGAATTATGCCTTCGTGTCCGAAAAATTATCCGTTTTATAATTGGGTTCCCAAACCTTTGGGTATTCTTATTCTGTTGCTGTTGTTTATTCCGATTCTTACGGCAAGCGGAGTGTATACGGTAAACAGTGGCGAGATGCTGAGCGGGCTGGGTATTCAGTCTGAACATATTCAGTTTGTTGGTTTTCTTACTTCTGTAGGAATGGCGGCTTTCTCTCCGTTCTTTTACGAACTGGTCTGTATCCGCCGTGAGAAAATGATGTGCATCGTAGGCTTTTCGCTGCTTTATATATTGAGTTACGTATGTGCCAAGACCGATAGTATTTACCTGCTGGCTGTCTGTAGTGTGGTGATGGGATTTCTGCGCATGGTGCTGATGATGGTCAATCTGTTCACGCTTATCAAATATGCGTTCAAGATGGAGGCTACCCGAAATATAACTCCGGGCAATGAACCTGTGGATGGTGAAGGATGGGATAAGCTGGACCGTGAAAAGAGTACCAGTATGCCTACCATTTATCTGTTTTTCATGATTCTGGGGCAGATAGGAACTTCGCTCACTGCATGGCTGGCTTATGAGTACGAATGGCAGTATGTATATTATTTCATGATGGGGGCGTTGTTATTATCTATTCTGGTTGTGTTTATCACCATGCCTTATCATAAATATGTGGGCAAACGTTTTCCTATCAACTTGCGTAAGTTTGGCAGTGTGGTAATATTTTGCGTGATGTGTTCGGCTGCTATTTATGTGATGGTGTATGGAAAGGTGCTCGACTGGTACGATTCTCCGTCTATTTGCTGGGCTACCGCGACGGCTGTTGTGTTTGCCATACTGTTTGTCTATATGGAACGTAACCATAATTCGCCTTATTTTCTGATGGATGTGTTTAAGTTGCGCTCTATCCGTATGGGTATCCTGCTCTTTCTGTTGCTGATGATTTTCAACTCCAGTGCCATGTTTGTCAGTGTGTTTGCAGGAGTTGGTATGAAGATAGACAACTGGCAAAATGCGTCGCTTAATAACTGGAGTATAGCCGGTTATTTTATCGGTTGCATTATTGCTATTGCCATGGGGTCAAAAGGAGTACATCTGAAATACCTTTTCTCGATGGGCTTTGTTCTGATAGGACTTTCCAGCCTGTTTATGTATTTTGAGGTACAGACCGACGGCTTGTACGAGCGCATGAAATATCCGGTTATTATCCGTTCTGCCGGAATGATGCTACTTTATTCGCTGACAGCTGTACATGCCAATCAGCGGATGCCTTATAAATATCTGTCTACCTGGATTTGTATCATGCTGACAGTGCGTATGGTACTGGGACCGGGGGCTGGAACTGCTATCTATACCAATGTGATGCAGCATCGTCAGCAACACTATGTAACTCGCTTTGCTCACGATATGGATCAGTTGAATACAGAGGTAGCAGCCTCATATAATCAGACGGTTCAAGGGATGATGTATCAGGGAAAAAGTGAAAAGGAAGCACATAATATGGCAGCTCTTTCAACAAAAGGGCGTGTGCAGGTACAGGCTACTCTGGCTGCTGTAAAAGAAATGTCGGGATGGACATTCTACGGCTGTATGGCATGTGCCGTTCTTATGCTGGTAATTCCGTGGAGAAAAAGGAAGCTGGATTTACAGACATAAAATACTTTACACTCGTTCATTTATTTGCTTTATACATCACGGTGGAGCGTATTTCATTTCTTAATCTGACTTTTCGGTGGAAAAGTACCTATGAAAGCTCCCCGTGATGTATTTTTATTTTCTTGTTTCATGATGGGAATATAGAAAAATCTTACCTTAGTGGCAGACTTTAATTTTAGTTTTATGGGGATGGATGCTAAGGAACAAGAAATGCGTTTAACACGTTTTGAGCGCGATTTGACGGCGGGAAAAGATATTTGCTGCCTGGAAGGGGAAGTTAAAGCTTTTCCGAAGATATTGTGTAAGCCTTTCCTGATGAATTATGTGGGACTGATTGTGTGTGAAAAAGGATATTTCTGTTTCGATGTAGATAAAAAGAAGTTTACAGCCCGGGCAGGGGAAACGGTTTTTCTTTCCGAAGGGAATAATTTTTCAATAGGAGAACTGTCTGATGATTTACGTGTGAGCATACTGTTTTATCATATAGATCCGATACGTGAGATTTTAGGCAGTTCGATTGTGGCAATGTATTTGTATACGACACTGACTCCCGAACCATGCTATGTATGGACTTCCGGAGAAGAAAGCGATTTGGCACGTTATATTGCATTGCTGGGAAGACATAGGAAGAGTGCGCAGAATCCGTTTGATAATCATGAGTGTAAGTTGTTGTTACTGGCATTGACTTACCGTTTGTGTTCTATTTACAGCCGGCGGATTATCGAAGAAAAAAATGTAGCAGGACATAAGATTGATACTTTTATCAAGCTCATTCGGTTGATTGAAAAGTATTATATGCAAGAGAGGGGAGTAGCTTTTTATGCCGATAAGTTGTGTCTTTCTCCCAAATATCTTTCAGCATTATCGAAATCGGTTTGCGGATATACGGTGCAGGAACTGGTTTTCAGAGCTATTATCCGGAAGAGCATTTTCTGGCTGAAGAATACCAACAAGAGTGTACAAGAGATATCGGATGGCTTGAATTTTCCGAATGCTTCTTTTTTCGGGACATTTTTTAAGAAGCAGACGGGACTTGCTCCTTCGTATTACCGGATTTCTGCTGAGGAGTAAAATTGTTTCGGTATTTAATTCATGGGTGAGACTGTACTTGATGTGGTTGTTGAACCGGCAGGCTACAATGTAGTGCATCTCCTTGTATTCTACACAGTCAGTATCTTTTCCGTAAAGAAGTCGCTCTTCATACGGACAAGTCCGGCCGTCTTGTTTTCAAGTTTTGAGAGAGTGCCTTCAAGAAAAGCGAGGTAATTGGTGCTTGCTGCGATGTTTCCCGGACACAGCAAGTAGTTTGTCATTCTTACATCCGAAACAAAGGTGAGAAGCGGATGATGCGACGGACGGTTCGGACGCTTTGGATTATATCCTTTGGCAGTTCCCTCCTGATTTCCCTCACGTGCCATTACCGTGGAATCAAAGTCCAATGTGTAATTGTCAAATAGAAGTTCCAAGAAGAACTATCTGAACAGTTCACCGAACACACGCTGGTTAACGGCTTGTGAAAATTTGTTGAAATAACGCTGGTAGGCCCTGTGGTCAGCTCCGTGTTTCCAGCCGAGCAGATTACATAGTGCAGTGCCGATCGCACCACGTTAAGATGTCCGAGACAGCCTTCACTGCACTATACACCCGCAAATTAATCCCAATATGAGCTGAAGGGGTCTGCAGTCCCTGTTTGAACCTTGGACCGGAATGTCGCTCTGTTCCAGATGTTCGGCCAAACGCCATTTTTCGAGTATCTTGAAAAATAGGGAAAGTCCGCCGAATGGGGTCATTTTCTTGTTTACAAACTTTATATCGCAATTTCGCATCAAAACTTATAGGTTTTAATCGTGATAAAGTTAGTAAACAATTATGAATCAACTATATACTAAACTATATTTCTAATGGATGTCATTAGAAATATAGGTAATGAAATCTCTAATTAACCGATTTTGGGTAAACACTGCTTCCTTTACGATAATTCATAGGTGTTATGCCATACATCTTTTTAAAAGCATTATAGAAGTTAGGCGTATGCTCGAAGCCGCAGCGTTCTGCGATGTCCTCGATCGTCAGTCCGGGTTTGGTTTCAAGCAGTATTCGTGCCCTCTGCATCTTTATTTTCAGCACGTATGTAGCAGGAGAGTCGCCTGTAATAGCCACAAGTTTCCGATGAAGCTGACGAGGACTCATGCAAAGTGTCTCTGCGAGCGTGTTTACATCCAACTGTCGTTTGTCTAAGAGATGATAAATGGAATCGACTGTTTTGGCAAGGAAACGTCGCTCTATATCCGTCCACCGATGCTCTTTGTTCGCAACATCACCAATATTGCCAAATTTATCGCGCAAACGGCGATGACGGTCAAGCATTTTCTCTACTCTCATGCGCAATTCATCAGCATTGAATGGCTTAGCGAGATAGGCATCGGCCCCAGCCTCCAAACCCTTGATTCTCTCCTCTTCCGTTACCTTTGCCGTTACGACAATAATAGGAATGTGGTCGGTAATTTCATTATCTCGTATCTGTCGGCACACCTCCAATCCGTCCAAGCCAGGCATCATCAGGTCTGTGATGATGAGATCTGGCACAAGGTCCAACGCCTTTTCCAGTCCAACCTTACCATTCTCTGCGTAGCAAACGGCATAGCGGTCGGCAAACTGAGAGCCGATATAAGCGGCAATATCATGGTTGTCCTCGATAACGAGCAGACGGCATTGCATGTCTTCACCTTCATTATCTACAAGCACTGCCTCCTCCTTCGGGAGCAGAGGGGTAGTTTCAAGGTTCCCGTCAGTTATCTGCTGCTTACCAGTATGCTGTATAGGCACACTGATATGGAATACCGTACCCTTTCCTTTTGCACTCTCCACCGTAATTGTACCGTCCACGGCTTTAATAATCTGCATTACGAGGGCTAATCCTACACCCGTACCCACATGTTGCGTTCCGTTCTCTCCCTGATAGAATGGTTCAAAGACGTGATCAAGTGTTTTCTTGTCTATACCCTCTCCTGTATCTGCCACATCAATAAACAAATTCTCCCCTTCTCGCCATGATATTACGTTTACTTTGCCATATTCAGGTGTGAACTTGAAGGCGTTGAAGAGTAGATTGTTCATTACCTTTCCCACATAATCAGGCACAAAATCCATCACTACCTCTTCCTTTTGGAAAAAGGAGAGGTCGATGTTACGCTTACAGGCATAGTCACGATAACTTTCTACTACCATGGCGAGATAAGCCATGATGTTGCCGCTCCTCCAATCGGCCTCGCCAACCGCTGATTTGATTTTCGAGATGTCCAATAACTGATTGATAAGCGTAAGCAGTCCCTCGCTATGGCGGTGAATGGCAAAAGCCTTATTCTTCACCTCTGTCGTGTCTGATTTTTGCAGGTCCTGACTTAGTCCGAGTATCACCGTAAGTGGCGTGCGCAACTCATGAGTGATATTGGTAAAGAAATTCTCACGTAGTGCTGACAGTTGTTTCAGCGCTATATTTTTGCGACGGAGAATGCGCTGGATGTAGAGGAAAGTAACCAACGCCCCTATCAGAATAATGACCACAGACACGATAATGGCATGGGCTGTATGGCGGGCTGCACGTTCCTGCTCCAGCTTCAGTCGAGCCTCCGTCATCTTCCGTTTCTGCCGATTGCGCTCGATGTTAAGGCTTGCATTCTGTATGCGGTTCATCTTCTCCATATCCAGCACGCTGTTCTGCATGGCGATGGCCTGTTCGAATGACAACAAAGCCGTGCGATAATCCCCCAACCGTTTATAGTATCGGTAATATAATGTATAGATTTCCACCAAATGCTCCGGCGATTTGATTTTCTGGGCCACCTGCCGTGCTGTGCTGAGATAGTCCATCGCTTTGACGTTGTCGCCCGTTTCATTGTAAATACCAGCAAGAGCGATGAGCGTATTCAGCGCGTGCCACTCATCCTTCGACGCTTGCATCAGCCGGTAGGCTGCCTGATATTCCGCCGTAGCCTCGTTATATTTGCCTTCTTTTTCGTAAAGTGACCCGAAATAAGTGTGACAAAGCGAGATGCCGAGTGTACTCCCCACCTCTATGTTAAGCGTCATCGACTTGTCATAATATAGCCTCGCAGAATCCATCTCTCCATGATGTTCGAAAATGGAGCCGAGGTTGGCATAGTTGATGGCTTGTCCCAACATGCTACCCAATTGCCGCTCGCCTGCCAGCGCCATGCGTAGCATACTATCGGCACGCTCGTAGTTACCCAAAGTCATGTAGATATTTCCCAAACCATTGAGCGAAACCACACGATTCTTCCTGGCATTGTGCGAAGTATCTGTACTTTCCTCACTCAACTTCCATGCGTTATAGTGGTACACTTGCGCTACATCGAGCATACCCATGCGCCGATAGTTGGTACCTATGTTGTTGAGCGCCCGTACCCATTCCAGTGTATCGCCAATGGCTTCTGCTTGCCGTAACCCCTCGCTGTGAACAGACAACGCCTCCTCAAAACGGCTTTCGTTACGCATCCGTTCTCCCAAGGACCTCAGCGCAATAATGCTTCCGAGGCGGTTTCCTTCTTTTTCCATCTGTTTCTGCATCTGGGCAAGCGTATCGATGTTACGCACGGCATGTACCATGCTGTCAGCCTTCTTGCGCTCATCATACGTGAAAGGTTTCGGTTTCTTAGCGCATGAGAATAACAAAAGGATACTTGAAAGAAACACTATCAAGACATTAATAATCAATCTGTAGTGCATGCGCCCTCTCATTGAGGACCAAAGACTCTCAGTGAAGTTGTAACGTAATTTTAACACTAAATTTTTGATTCTATGTAAGTTAGATATTTTCTAATGATTCAGGAGGTATTTATCCTTGAGTAGGTCATTGGCAAAAATCTAAGAAATTTATCTCCACCCTTTCCTAGTCTTTATAGACATTTAACTTCTCCCAATAAGCAACATACCATATAACCAGCAGTTCTTGGAAGCAAAATAAAAGATTATCCGACATCTTGTTTCCATGGCTTTAGTTTTTATATTCGGCCAATCGGATTTAGTGCAAAGATAACAGAATTTACATAACACACAATATCTCACTTTGAAAAACTTCCACAAAAATTAAATATTTCTATCGTTCTCTCCTCCGTTTTCCAGCATCAGTAACTACCGCTGATAGACAAAATAAAGTGTCTTCAGGCTGCGTATTCCATCTATTCCAAGTACAAGTGTACTATTACTATTCTCCACTATGTATCAATATATTACATACTAAAAATGTCCGATTAGAATAGTCATACGGAACGGAAAATGTCCAATTTAAATAGTTTTCTGTCCGATTAGAATAGCAGTTTCTTCGCAGTTCCTGCCTAATTTTGAGATAAAGACAGCGATATGCGGCAAATTGAAAAAAATCCTTTTGCTAACGCTCTACTAATAAATCTCATTGTCTGTGAAACATGCCGAAAAAACAAATAACCAGATGAAGTAGCAGCGGAAATGCGTCGAAGCACAGCAAATCTCAGAAGACCGCACGTTGCTCCTTGAAACCATCTGTGAGGTAATCCCCTTCCGGCTCGAAGTCCACGACTGGATGACCGGAAATGTTCCTCATCCCTTGAACCTTCGACCTGAAGACGCAACTCTCAACTGCAAGTCGAAAGGAGAATAAAACGAGAACCATTAAAAATCGATTTATTAAAAAAACTCGCAATGATAAAAGGTTAATTGCACAAAACCATGGCTGTAATCAAACTCGAACAAGTTCAAAGCTCAAGAAGACAAAAACTTGGTGGATTAGCAAATGAATTATACCAGAGCAAACTGAGAAACAATCCTCCTGTCCTCCCCAACCGTGTAGTAACCATTGATAAAATCAATACCAACAGCATTCAGATTTCATGGGAAAAGGCTACCGACAAGGAAACCGCACAGAATCAGCTTAAATACAAGGTGAAATGGATGATAGGTCCCAGCTACTCGAATGACGAGGCAAAGGAAACGGGTTATATGACGAATGTAAACTCCTATAAAATAACCGGACTGTACCCAAACACTGACTACAAAATTCAGGTCTATGTCTCTGATGGAGTCACAACTTCTATGTATAACGCTCTATATGTCACCACCCTGCCAAATGAGGCAGATAAGGAAAAGGCGAGACGAACAGCCATCAACGCCGGTCTGGCAGGCATACCTTATCGGGCTGCCGATTTGATTAACAACAGTATGTACAATGACTCGACCGAATACCCGGATGCGTTTGAGAGCCTGCCTGACAGAGACTGTGCGTTCCTCCTCTCCAAGAGCGAAACCACATTCGACCAGAAGGAAATATACGTGCGCGGTAGCGGATACGAGAACATTTATCCGGGTGCAATCCTCTTGGTCGACAACCAAATCACGAGCGGCTCGCCAAATCCGCTGGGCAGAATCCCGAGAAGCAAGATTTCAATCTACGGTGACTTCCTCGCCGGTGGGAACCCATTCCAGGAAAACGTTAATCCTTCCAACTACGATGTCAGGATTGCCACCAACAAAATCATGGAGGCTCTCTTGAAGGACCCGAGATACGACGCGCCGGGCATGCAACGGATTAGAACGAAAATCCACTCCAGCCAGAAGAGCCTCATGATGGACCTCAGCGTCGACTCTTCTTTCGCAGGTTGCAGCATGACCGTCAAGGCTAAGACCAATTCATCGGAGCAGACGTTTATCCAGGCCACTACGTTGGACCAGGACTACTACACCATTAAACTGAAGGACAACTGGAAGCAGGACCCGTCGTCGCTCTTCGACAAGTCAGTGACTTGGGAGCAGCTCAAAAAGGAACTGAATGGAAAGGCAATTGCCATCGTAACCTCCGTCACATACGGCAGAACGTTCAGCTACATGAAGGAATACTCCGCAAAGAAATTCACATATGATGGTTCCCAGAAGGTTTCCGGCTACGGACAGTCGGCAAGCAGCAGCCAGTCGCTTGCTGAATCGTCTGAATATAACAGCGATGAAATCTTCAACCTTGGCGGTACTGCCCTGCCAATCAGTGCGCTGCGAGGCAAACGCACGCAGGCAGAACTGGAGAAAGCCATGAGCGACAACATGAAGTTCAGCCATGAGAACCAGGGCGTTGTGACAAAATACACCATCCAGCTCATTTCCGGAGCATACCCCGGCAAGGTGGTTAAGCCGCTGTACTCGGGTACGCAATACCAGATTGGCTACACGCGCTGTCCGAGAAGACTGTCGGTAAGGCTCAACGTTTCCGATGTGACCATCTTGAGCGGTTTGGTGAAAGTACAGCTTGACGTGCAGTGCTTCCGCGTGGTGAACGGAAAGCCGGTCATTTTCAAGACCGTAAACGGCAGCAGCCCGAGCAAGGTACAAGACCCATGGTGGTACACTACTAAAACGAGCAGATACCAGGAATACGGCGACCTGCAACCGGGCGAATACATCTACAAGGATCCGCTGCTGCGGGTAAGAGCGAAAGTTGTCAAATACGCAGCTAATGACGAGCGACGGCTTTCCCACGGCGAGATATCGACAGGAGCCATGGAAGTCGTGATGAAGGGTAACGTTCACAACGACTCCGTCAGAATCGTCCGGATAACGCCTTTGTAAATACAAAAGAGAATAACATTAAACACTCGTTACTGTTATCGGACACATAATAAATACTTTAGGGATATTTGTCAAGGTTGAGATGTAACGTGAAGAAGCCGACTCAAAAAGGGGCTTTGAAGTCGGCTTCTTGTAACAATTGTTTCAACGGATTCTACACTCGTACGTCTATGCCACGCAGCTTAACCTCAAATCGGTTATTAGAACACCGCTTTATTCAAATTAGATTAGATGCATGGGGGAGTGGATTTTCACTTTCTATCGGTATCTTGCCGTCGTTTTTTGCTCGAATTATCCTGCTAAGCCTTTAAAAAAAGTAACGACAATTACTTTATCATTGCTGTCCGATAAAACTTTTTTAAGTCATCAATAACTTATTGATATACATAAAATTAAATACCAACTTTAACAAGGAGGATTATCCATAAAGATAATACTGATAGTCAGCCTATTTAATATGTTTATCGGACACTAATAATATTAAATAACAAGTATATCAAGAACAGGGAATTAATAAAGAGAAGTATAGAAAAAATGATTAATAGAGAGAACAAATAAGCATTGAAAGCATGAAGTATTTAAACTATTGAAAATAGGAAATAGTACAAATTTTGAATCTGTGACAGAATTAAAATAAAGAAAAATTTAGTTTTAGCGTGTGCAAAAAAAGGAGAAATAACCAATATGCAGTATCCATACAATAATAAAAATTGGAAATTTCTCCATAAACAAAGTAGGCTGAAACAATTTAATAGAATATTAGCATACCTATCAGACTCTTACCAATTTATACAACATGTTTGAACGGAAAAGAGAATGGCAAAGCTGAATGCTTACTTTGGTTCGTAAACCAAGAGTTGAATCTATGATGTTCGACAAGAGAGCATCGAATTGCTCCATAATTGAAAATATTCCGCCCAAATGTGTGAGTCTTCCGGTATGGTAAAGTACAGGGTAATATATTGTTACTCAGTAATATAATTTCTATGATTTTAAAAAGAGTTGCGGGTTTAAGAATTATTAATTTTAAAATCTAATAATATGCCAAATTACAAGGAACATTTAGTTAAAAAGTTCTTCAGTGTTACAGGAAACGACAAAGGAGTAATATTGAATAAGAACAATGAAAATGCAAACGGTGAGATAAATTGTACTTATGCCACTGCTTTTCTTTCCGGTGATATTGTAAAAACAGATGCGAATTATGTCACAATGCATCTAACATATCAAGTGTTAGACAATGTAGGAAACGATGTGTCTATGAATTGGGAATGCAAAGTTCCTATAGAAATAGGAGGGAAAACAGATATAAATTGGGAACTGGTAAGCAATTATAAATACAAGTACGAAGTTAAACTTCCCAAAAGAGGAAGTAGAAGAGGCTGGATAAATGTAGAAATGCAGGATGTGATGTCGGATGGTATCAGTGAATCTCCATTCGATATGGAGAGTTTGCAAATAAAGTTGGATGGCGAAGGCAATGAATGGGTTAATAAAGACAATATCGGTGTACGGGGAAATATCAATTTTTATATTAATGTACAAGAAATATGCGATTTGTCATCTTATGAAAAGTTAATCGAAAGCATCAAAATCCAGCCTCTTGTGGACGGATATGATTATTACACATCTATAGACGAGCCATACGACATGTACACTCCAAGCGTGAATCTCCGCATAAGACGTAATAATCCGCATGAGAGAAATCGGTTTTCCTGTGATTTTAACAACAAAATAAACATATATCCGGGACAAATAATTCTGGCAGACGAAAGATTAATGAATTGTACCCCAAGATATATCTCTTTTAGCAACGGAGAGCGTAAGCCTCTTGAAATTTCCTGCGACAATACGCCTACAGACAATCCTTTCAATAAAGCCATTGAGCCTACAGAAGTGAAAATGCATGAGGCCATATCTAGACTCAAGCGTGCGTTGGCTAAAGATAATGATTATCCCGCTTCGGAATTCGAAGCCGAATACTATGATTTCGAACCGGGGATGAGTGCCGATATAGGAGGAGTATTTACCATTAGTATTGCAGGAGGATTGGCCGGGAATGTAGAAACACGCCGAAGAGTGATTATTGTGAGAGAAAAAGTGTTTACTATTTCGCTAAACAATAATATAATTAAAGGCTCGGATATCTTCGATTTCAACGAACTTGACTTACAACGTCTGAAAAGAGCAATAGGAGATACTGCTCCAGCAATTATTCAGGATGTGACATACGGACGTATGGCTGTTTTTGTTGCGTCATCAAAGAGTGCGTTCAAAACAGAATTCAAGATAAGCGACTTCAAAGGCAGTATAAATGCCGGCAAGGAAACAAAAATCACGACGATACTTTATGGAGGCACTGTTGAAGGACTGGATTTAAACGGGGAAGGAGAAGGCATGGATTTGGCGGAAAAAGTGTTTAAATATCTGCAAGACCCAACCAATAAAGTGAAAATGTCACAAGTTACAAGCCTCGTGCCTATCGAATACTCCGCATCTTATCTAGCGAACATCGACAGACCTGTTATTGTAAGCATCAAGAGATATGATGTTGCAAAAGTGGACCAAATCCGCATGAAAATTGTAGACGAAAACACAGGCGTATCGGCAAGCTGCAAGTTCCGTTGTCTTAATGTGATTCCGGACAAATACGGCAAAATGGTTTACGATAAATTGTACGAAGATAAAAAAGTTGGATACGACACTATGATTTCTCCTCGTGCCGTATGTCTTGAGTTCAAGATGGATGCTTATAGTTCATCGAGTGAAGACCATAATATTTTCTGTCCACGGGTGCCATGGGAGAAATTGTTCTGTGATGAAGATAATGGAATATGGACATTCCGCCTGTTACTAAAGGGTTATACTTTATGGGATCAATCCTTTATGTTCAGCCCTACACTTCCGGGATGCTATATAAGCGAAAGTTCCAAACATTACCTTAACAATAACGGTATATTGGATAAAACAGAACTTTGGGAGAATGTTCCGGCAACTAAGGAAAATGAAAACAATATGCTATTGGCATACTTCTCTTGGTGTGAATACTATTACTGGAACAATAAATCGGTCAAAAGACTTACGGAAGCAGACACACAAAACCCTGCGTTGAGAGTTACATCCAGCGGTATAAAATACCTTTTCAAAAACTGGTCTCCGGAGACCTATATATCTTCTTCTAAATAACCAATCGATTATCAGATTACAATAATCACGCATCAAGAGCCATACCATACTTTATTCTTAAGAGTTTCGGTATGGTTCTTTTTTATATTTTATCGATTTTATCGGACAGCAATAATACAAAATAAAAATCCAATTAAGTTCTAATGACCGATTAGGGTTTAATATGCTGCTGTTTTCAACCGTTCAGTTTGGTTTGAAACACGTGTTTTGGAACAGTTCTGGAAGTATGTCGAAAAACTTCAGCAAAAGTTGGGAAAAACATCATGAATTTTTCTGAAAAATCGTACAAAGTCTGTTAGCCTTTGTACAAAAAAATAAGGCAAATTGCCCGTGTTTTTTAGATATTATGCAGTCGGTTGGATTGCCTTCTGCATTAAGGTACGGGCAAGTTGCCTGTTGGCTTGTAAGTGACTGATATTTTTATTCTTGATCCAGTTCTGCCAGAAAGCTGGCAGCTTTCTCAAGGGTTTCCGGTTTTCCTATATCAATCAGATGAAGCTCTTCGGTCAGGCATCCGCCAATCCGGGCTTCCCCACATGTCTGCAAGTAGAAATCCATGATGGAAAATTTACCTTTCCACCGTTCGTCCATGTATCGGAACAGGGAAGGGGAGATGACGTGGATGCCGCTGAAGGCATATTCCTGATACTGGGTAGCGTTATATTCAAAACCTTCGGGCTTGGTCTGTCCGGTATCTTTATTTATCCATCCTCTCAGATATGCCTGTTTGTCGAACAGCAGATAGCGGGCTGTAGTTCGTTTGCTTGCTAGCAGGGTAGCATCATTGCCACTGTGCAAGTGATATTCGTATAAGGCTTTCAGGTCGGTATCGGAGAGGATATCGACGTTATGTATCAGGAATGGTTCGTTTCCCTGAAAAAATGGTGCGGCTTTTTTGATACCTCCTCCCGTATCGAGCAACTGTTCACGTTCGTCGCTGATATGAATTGTCAATCCGAAATTCTGGTTGGCTTCAAGAAAGTCGATGATCTGTTTTCCGAAATGATGTATGTTGATAACCAGTTCGTTGAATCCGGATTGTTTTAGTTTCAGGATGACGTGTTCCAGCATCGGGCGTCCGTTTACGGGTACGAGTGCTTTGGGCATATGGTCGGTCAGCGGTTTCAGGCGAGTTCCCAGTCCCGCTGCAAATATCATGGCTTTCATATTGTTATCGGGGTTCTAAAATTTGTTCAATATGTTGTTCGCGGTGTATCAGGTGGATGCGTACACCGAATTTTTCATTCAGGTGGCGCGCTACGTGTTCTGCCGAATATGCGGAGCGGTGCTGCCCGCCGGTACAGCCGAAGCAGATGGAAAGGTTGGTAAATCCTCTTTCCAGAAAGCGCTGTACGTGAGCGTCGGCCAGTGCGTCCACGTGTTCCAGAAAACGGAGTATCTCGCCGTCCCGCTCCAGAAAGTCGATAACCGGTTTGTCGCGTCCGGTCAGTTGCTTGTATTGTTCGTACTTTCCCGGATTGTGCACGGCACGGCAGTCGAATACATATCCGCCTCCGTTTCCTGACGGGTCTTCGGGAATACCTTTCTTATACGAAAAACTCATTACGCGTACGGTGAGTTTCCTTCTGTTTCGTATGCTGGCAAACTGGGGAAGTTCTGTCAGTTTGCGTAGCATGAGGCATAAGTAGGGATATTCAGGAAAATCTGTTTCCAGCAGCTGACGGAGATTTTCGATGGCATACGGTACACTTTGTATGAAATGTGTCTTTTTCTCAAAATATCCACGGAAACCGTATGCGCCTAGAACTTGCAGAGTACGGAACAGTACAAAGTGACGGAGGGTGGTGAGGAACTGCTCCTTATCAATCGTGTGATAGGGGCGAAGAGCATCGAGGTACTCATCCAGAAGCTCCTGACGGAGCGAATCGGGATAGTTTGCCTTTGCCTGCCAGAGGAAAGAAGCCACATCGTAATAGAAAGGTCCCTTGCGTCCTCCCTGAAAATCGATAAAGTACGGTTTTCCTTCCCGTATCATGACATTGCGGCTCTGAAAATCACGGTACATGAATACCTGGGGTTCTATCTGAAGAAGGGTATCTGCCATACGTTCGAAATCATCTTCCAGCAGATTTTCCTGAAACTCCAGTCCGGTAGCTTTAAGAAAACAATATTTGAAATAATTCAGGTCCCACAAAACGCTGCGGCGGTTGAATGTTGCCAGCGGGTAGCAATAACTGAAATCCATTTCCTTGCTTCCCTCAAACTGTATCTGCGGAAGCAGGCGGATAGTTTGTTTCAGTATATTCGTTTCTTCATCACTGAAGTTACCGCTTTCTCTTCCTTGTTTGATAAGTTGGAACAGAGAGATATCTCCCAAGTCATCTTGCAGGTAGGCCGACTGGTCGGTTGCTTCGGCAAGTATACGGGGTACGGGCAAACCTTTTTGTGAGAAATGTCTGGCCATGTAGATAAATGCACGATTTTCTTCGGTGGAGGTTCCATATACACCGATGAGGCTTTCCTTGCCTTTCAAGCGAAAGTATTTGCGATTGGAGCCTGCTCCCGGCAAAGGTTCGATACTTGTTGGAGCTTCTCCAGTATATGATTGATAAAGTTGTGCGAGTAATTCGGTATTCATACTATCTTTTATTACATAAACTTATAATACAAGGACAAAGATAGATATAAAAAGCTGAAAGAAAGAAAGGGATAAAAAGAAAAAGGTCTGAACAGAAACTGCTCAGACCTTGGTAGCCCGTGGGGGAATCGAACCCCCCTTTCAAGAATGAAAATCTTGCGTCCTAACCGATAGACGAACGGGCCATCCTTATACATCGGATTAACCGTATGTTTTGTTTTGGTAGCCCGTGGGGGAATCGAACCCCCCTTTCAAGAATGAAAATCTTGCGTCCTAACCGATAGACGAACGGGCCATCCTTTGTTTGTGTTGAGGTGTTTCTCAATCACGGGTGCAAAGGTACGCATTATTTTTGAATCTGCAAGTGTTTTGCACAAAAAAATGCAGAAAAATGCATATTTTTTTCTTTTTCCCCCTCTGAAAGGGGTAAAAAAGGGGAAAACTGCTTTGTGCAGGTAGCGTTTTATGAATTATAGATCTTCCGGATCGGCAGTATCTTCCAGTCTGTTTTCCCAAAGGTATTTTTGTGTTTCTTTGACGGCAACTCCCGATAAGAAGATGAGGGAAATCAGATTAGGAACTGCCATCAGTGCGTTTACGCTGTCGGCAATGTTCCATACTGCTTGTAAATTCATGGTGGAACCAAAGTAAATGGATGAAATCCATATAACACGATATACTCGCAGGAGTTTTTTCCCTCCTAAATATTCGATGGCTTTTCCCGAGTAATATCCCCAGCCTAAAATGGTAGAAAAGGCAAAGGTCAGAATACCGATTGCCAGAATGCTGGTACCTACATAAGGGATTTTACCAAAGGCTGCTTTGGTCAATGCTCCACCTTGTGTATAATCGATGTCAGGAAATGCGAGTACACTGGTAACCAGCACCAGTCCCGTCAGCGCGCAGATAATGACGGTGTCCCAGAATGTTCCGGTAGAAGAAACCAGTGCCTGACGTACCGGGTTGCGAGTTTGTGCTGCTGCTGCCACAATAGGTGCTGAACCAAGTCCGGATTCGTTGGAGAAAAGTCCGCGGGCAATACCGTAACGTGCTGCGAGCATGACACTCGTTCCTAGAAATCCTCCTCCTGCGGCATGTGGAGTAAACGCAGAACTGATGATGAGTTTGAAGGCTTCTCCCAAATAGGCGTGGTTCAGAATGAGGATATAAATACATCCTCCTATATAGAGGATAGCCATCAGAGGGACCAGCGTCATACATACACGGGCAATACCTTTTACTCCGAAGAAGATAACCAGTGCGATGCCTAGTGCCACTACTATTCCGGTGATATGTTCGCTTACTCCGTATGTTTCTTGCATCAGTAAGGCAATAGAATTAGCTTGTACTGTACTTCCGATACCGAATGCTGCCATGGCTGTAAAGATGCAGAATAAAATGCCCAGCCATTTTTGCTTCAGTCCTCGTTCCAGTGCATACATCGGACCACCAAGCATTTCTCCGCTGGACGTTTTTACGCGGTATTTAATGGCAAGGAGCCCTTCGGCATATTTTGTTGCAATTCCAAAAACACCGGTTAGCCAGCACCAGAATACGGCACCGGGACCTCCGAATGCAACGGCAGTCGCCACACCGATGATGTTTCCTGTTCCAATAGTTGCTGCCAGCGAAGTGGCAAGTGCGCCGAATTGACTGACGTCGCCTTCAGAATCAGGATCTTTTTTAAAAGAAAGTCGTATAGCTGTAAATATTTTGCGTTGTGGAAACTTTAACCGTATGGTCAGAAAAATGTGAGTTCCCAGTAGTAATATAATCATCGGCCATCCCCAGAGAAAGGAGCTGACCGATGCTGTTATTTGTTCGAATAATTCCATGCAAATATTAAAATCGTTAAGGTTGCATTGTTTCTACTTCACCCAAGCTTTTTTCGATGTCTTTATCTGTCAATGTATAGTTGGTTAAGTTTCCAGATAAATATTGGTCGTATGCACTCATATCTATCAGACCGTGTCCGGATAGGTTAAACAGAATAACCTTTTCTTCGCCCGTTTCCTTACATTTGTTGGCCTCTTGTATGGCAGCAGCAATGGCGTGGCACGATTCAGGGGCAGGGATGATGCCTTCGGCACGGGCAAACAGACATCCGGCTTCGAATGTTTCCAGTTGCTGTATGTCTACGGCTTCCATCAAATGATCTTTCAAAAGTTGTGATACGATAACTCCTGCTCCATGGTAACGCAATCCACCCGCATGAATGTTGGCAGGTGTAAAGTTATGTCCCAGTGTAAACATCGGCAGAAGAGGAGTATATCCGGCTTCATCACCGAAGTCGTATTCAAACTTTCCTCTTGTCAGTTTCGGACAGGAAGCCGGTTCGGCAGCTACGTAACGGGTTTGTTTTCCTTCCAGAATGGTATGACGCATGAAGGGGAAGCAGATACCTCCAAAGTTTGAACCTCCACCAAAACATCCGATGATGATATCTGGATATTCGCCGGCCATTTCCATCTGTTTTTCTGCTTCCAGACCAATGATGGTTTGATGAAGCGTTACATGGCTCAGTACAGATCCTAATGTATACTTACAGTTCGGAGTTGTACGTGCCAGTTCGATGGCTTCGGAAATGGCTGTACCCAGTGACCCCTGATGATTAGGATACTTGGTCAATATATTTTTTCCGGCGCGTGTTGACATAGAAGGTGAAGGAGTAACCTGTGCTCCGAAAGTCTGCATGATGCTGCGTCGGTATGGCTTCTGTTCATAACTGATTTTTACCTGATAAACGGCAGCCTCCAGTCCGAATACTTTTGCGGCATACGAAAGGGCTGCTCCCCATTGTCCGGCTCCGGTTTCGGTTGTAATATTGCTGACACCTTCTTTTTTACAGTAATAAGCCTGTGCCAGTGCAGAGTTCAGTTTATGAGAACCGATAGGGCTGACACTTTCGTTCTTGAAATAGATATGTGCCGGTGTTCCTAAAGCTTTTTCCAAACCATATGCACGAACCAACGGAGTACTTCGATAATACTTGTACATCTCACGTACTTCTTCAGGAATTTCTATCCATGTATCGGTCTGGTTAAGCTCCTGATGACATAATTCTTTTGCAAAAATAGGATACAAATCTTCCGGTTTAAGCGGTTCGCGTGTAGCTGGCTTCAGAGGAGGCATGGGTTTGTTTTTCATGTCTGCCTGAATATTATACCAATATTTAGGAATTTCATCTTCCGGTAAAATGAATCTTTTCTGTTTATTGCTCATAAATGTTTACTTTTTGATTGATTTTTCAAAAATAAGTAAAACAATGTAATATTGCAACCGTTTTTGCTTTTTATTTGTTATTTTGATGTTTTTATGCCTTAAAACCGTGCACGGCGTTTCTTGAACATAAGTAGATGATAGCTTGTTTTTATAAAAGTTTTTCTTCAGAAAGATTTATTCAGAGTATAAGATGATGTTGACTTTACTAATAGAACAGATGGGGAAAAACAAATATGTAATAAAGTCATGCTTTTAATCGGAAAACCGATAATTATAAATACATTTGCGTGCAAGTATTAATATAAAAACAGTTTTAGTATGGATTCTTTAGAAAGGCTCTTGCTTTATCGTAAGAAACTGATATTACCTCGTATTTATCAAGTCATAAATTGGTTCATGTGGATTACGTATTTTTGCGCAATCCTGTTTTTGGCTACTTTGGTTTATGAACATGGATTTATGATTTCATCGGATGAGGCAAAGGCTATTCGTATTATATATAAGAGTGTATGGATTGTTTTTTTGCTGTCGGCTACAGTGCAGATTGTTTTTCAATCAGATGAGGACGGACAGAAAAATACATTTTGGTCATGGGTAATTAATGTCTTACTATATCTGACTTTACTTCCTGTGCTGTTCAAGAAACCGGATGCTGGAGATGAAGGTGTTTATTGGACATGGATGTTCTTTCATAGTCATTATTATCGGATAGCTATTTTATTATTATATTCTTTATTACAGTTGTCCAGTAGCTTGGTACGATTGTTGGGCAGGCGTACCAATCCTTCTCTTATTTTAGCTTCCAGCTTTTTGGTTATAATATTTATTGGGGCTGGATTGCTGATGCTTCCCAGAGCAACTTATCATGGAATTTCGTGGATAGATGCATTGTTTACTGCAACTAGTGCTACGTGTGTTACCGGACTGGTTTCGGTTGATGTTCCGTCTACCTTTACACTGGAAGGACAAATTATTATCATTTTGCTTATCCAGATAGGAGGATTGGGAGTTATGACACTGACAAGTTTTTTTGCCATGTTTTTTATGGGAAATACTTCTTTATATAATCAGCTGGTAGTTGGCGATATGATAAGTTCTAATTCATTGAATTCTCTTTTATCCACCTTATTATATATTCTAGGATTCACATTGGCTATCGAAGGTATTGGTATGGTGATTATCTGGTATTCTATACACAATACTCTGGGAATGACGTTGCAACAGGAAATATATTTTGCAGCCTTCCATTCGGTTTCAGCATTTTGTAATGCCGGATTTTCTACTTTGCCGGGTAACTTAGGAAATGCGGCGGTTATGCAAAACCATAACTTGCTTTTTATAACCGTTTCATTCCTGATTATTTTGGGAGGTATTGGTTTCCCTATTTTGGTGAATCTGAAAGAAACGCTTTTTTATTATTTACGTTATCTGAAATGGAAGTGTTTCGGGCGTTCATCTCATTTTCCCAAACAGGTCCATTTATATAATTTGAATACACGTATTGTTTTGATAATGACAGCTATTTTGCTTGTGCTGGGTACGTTGGCTATTGCTCTTTACGAGTGGAACAATGCATTTGCCGGCATGGAAGTTACAGATAAATGGGTACATGCTTTCTTCAATGCGACATGTCCGCGTACGGCTGGATTTGTCAGTGTCGGGCTGACTACGCTGTCTACACAGACTTTGTTGCTGATGATTATACTGATGATCATAGGAGGGGGTACGCAGTCTACCGCAGGTGGAGTAAAGATAAATGTGTTTGCTGTTATACTTCTGAATTTGTGGGCGGTCATTAGAGGAGCAAATCGGGTAACTATTTTCCAGAGAGAGTTGTCGGATGATTCGATCCGCCGCTCAAATGCAGTGCTTATGTTGTATCTTATCATTCTGTCTGCTGCAATTTTTGTCATGAGCATGTTAGAGCCCAAAGCATCTCTAATGGCACTTACTTTTGAATGCGTATCGGCTTTGAGTACTGTGGGGTCCAGTCTGGATCTTACTCCTGTTTTGAGTACGGCTGGTAAATCGGTTATTATTTTACTGATGTTCATAGGCCGTGTAGGAGCTTTTACCTTGTTGCTGGGACTGATTAAACAGGTAAAGAAGCGTAATTATAAATATCCAAGTGATAACATTATAATAAACTGATATATGAAATATATTGTAATAGGACTGGGAAATTATGGCGGAAAGCTTGCCGAGGAACTGACTGTTTTGGGGCATGAAGTCATAGGAGTGGATGTGAGGGAGCATTATGTAGATCATTTGAAAGATAAGATTGCTACAGCTTTTGTTCTTGATGCAACCGATGAAATTGCACTTTCTGTTCTTCCATTAAAGAGTGTAGATGTCGTTATTGTAGCAATAGGTGAAGACCTGGGAGCTTCTGTACGCGTTGTATCGTTGTTGAAGAAAAACAAGGTAAAGCATATTTATGCCCGTGCGATAGATGATGTCCATAAAACTGTGCTTGAAGCTTTTTCGCTAGACCGTATTCTGACTCCGGAAAAAGAGGCAGCACGTATGTTGGTTCAGTTGTTGGAACTGAATGCATCTGTAGAACCATTTCAGATAGACGAGGAACATTATATTTTCAAGTTTAATGTACCTGCCAAATTAGCAGGATATGGCATCAATGAATTGCAGTTGGAAAAGGAATTCGATTTGAAGATTATTTCATTGATACGTGGAAAGAAGGCACAGAATTGCATTGGTATTTCTATTTTGGAAAGAGAAGTAGCCAATGAATTTCCTGAAGATTATATAATACAGCCCGAAGATGCATTGGTATGTTACGGACTGTATGCTAATTTCATGAAGTTCTGGAAATCTATTCGTTGATTGAAAATTATATTTAAGGGAATGTTATCAGTGGATATTTCTCTGGTTCAATGCCCGTTGGTAACGGCGGGCATTGGCAAGATGTTCGTTCCAGCTTTTGGCAAAGTTGTGTGTGCCAGAGAAATCTTCCTTCGCACACATATATAGATAATCATGCTTGGCGTAATTCAATACGCTTTCCAGTCCGTCGATAGATGGTATGCGAATCGGTCCGGGAGGTAATCCTGCATGTTTATATGTATTATATGGACTATCTGTTTCCAGATGTTTATGCAGAATACGCTTAAGTCCAAATTCTTGCAAGCCAAATTTTACAGTGGGGTCGGCCTGCAAGGGCATACCTGTGTGCAGACGGTTGATATAAAGACCGGCTACCATTGGCTTTTCTGCCTTATTAGCTGTTTCTTCTTCGACGATAGAAGCCAGAGTTGCCACTTCTTCGGGAGTAAAGCCGATACTTTTTGCTTTTTCCATCCGTTCCTTGTTCCAGAACCGGTCGTGTTCTTTTTTCATACGCTTGATAAAATCCTCAGCACTCATGGTCCAATACACTTCATATGTATTAGGAATGAAAAGAGCAGGAATCGTGTATTGATTATATCCTAGCGTAGAACAATACGTACTGTCATTCAGCAAACTGGCGATAGAAGCTGAGTCCGTCATCAGACGTCGGGAAACGGATTTAGCCAATGCTCCGAGCGTACGTACACTGGGTACTGTCAGACGTATGGGAGTCTGATGTCCACTTTTCAGTTGGTGAAATATATGCCAAGTGTTATCAGTCGGTTTAAGTTTATAGGCTCCCTCGTGAATGTTTTCAGCATAATTACTGCATGAAATGAGCATACGTAATCCCGTGATACCGGAGGTGTGGAAATCTTTCTTCAATTTTGTATATACGGAGTCTATGTTATCGTCGCTGTCAATGTAGAGATAAGCAGCTTTCTCTATTTTGAGAGGGGTATTCAGTATTAATGTTTTGCAGGCAACGATACCGATTAAAATCAATAAGACAATCGATCCGACGATATAAATAACTTTTTTATTTTTCATTCTTGCTTTATTTCAGTGCGGCAAAGATAGCTTATTTCTTCCATTTGGACAAAAAGAAAAAAGGGAGAGTATCGTATTTCAATACTCTCCCTTTTAGGTAGTTTCTGGAAACCTGTATAAGTAGTTTAGTTTCGGAATATCAAACCTTCACTGTTACGTTCTACGATGATCGGTTTAGTGCGGTCTACTTCCTGTGACAGAAGCTTCTTTGACAAATCGTTCAGTAAGTAGCGCTGGATAGCACGTTTTACCGGACGAGCACCAAACTCAGGATCGTATCCAGCAGTAGCAATAAAGTCTACAGCCTGATCGCTCATCTGGAGTGTAACACCATTTTCTTCCAGCATTTTCTTGATGCCGTTTATCTGCAAGCGTACAATCTGTTCAATTTCGTTCTTGTTCAACGGTTGGAACATGATTGTTTCATCTATACGGTTCAAGAATTCCGGACGGATGGTCTTTTTCAGCATATTCATCACTTCTGCCTTGGTTTCTTCTACAACCTGGTCGTGGTTCTGATCATTGATCTTTTCGAACTGACTTTGTATGTAAGAACTTCCCAAGTTGGATGTCATGATGATAATGGTGTTCTTGAAGTTTACCGTACGTCCCTTATTATCAGTCAGACGTCCGTCGTCCAATACTTGCAACAAGATATTGAATACATCCGGATGTGCTTTTTCGATTTCATCGAAAAGAACAACTGAGTATGGTTTACGGCGTACAGCTTCAGTCAACTGACCACCTTCATCGTAGCCAACGTATCCCGGAGGCGCACCGATCAGACGAGAAACGGTATGTTTCTCCTGGTATTCACTCATATCGATACGCGTCATCAGCGATTCATCGTCGAACAGATACTCGGCAAGAGCCTTTGCCAGCTCGGTTTTACCTACACCCGTAGTACCCAAGAAGATGAATGAACCAATCGGACGTTTCGGGTCTTGCAGTCCCGCACGGCTACGGCGTACAGCGTCGGCTACTGCTTCAATTGCTTCATCCTGACCGATAACACGTTTATGTAATTCATCTTCCAAGTGGAGCAATTTATCACGTTCGCTTTGCAACATCTTGCTTACCGGTATTCCCGTCCAGCGCGATACTACATCAGCGATATCTTCGGCAGTAACTTCCTCCTTGATCATGGCATTGTCGCCTTGCTTTTTCTTTAAGTCTTCCTGAATACTCTTTATTTCATTTTCCAAGCTCTGCAACTTACCATAACGGATTTCAGCAACTTTACCGTAGTCGCCTTCGCGTTCAGCCTTGTCAGCTTCAAATTTCAGCTGTTCTATTTCCTTCTTGTTCTGCTGAATCTTGTTCACCAGTTCTTTTTCGCTCTGCCATTTAGCCTTGTATGAAGTTTCCTGTTCCTTCAACTCAGCTATTTCTTTGTTCAATTGAGCAAGCTTAGCTTCATCTTTTTCACGTTTGATAGCTTCGCGTTCAATTTCAAGCTGTTTCAACCGGCGTTCAATTTCATCCAGTTCTTCCGGAAGTGAGTCACGTTCCATACGAAGTTTGGCTGCGGCTTCATCCATCAAGTCGATGGCTTTATCCGGCAAGAAACGGTCGGTGATGTAACGGTTACTCAGTTCTACAGCGGCAATGATGGCTTCGTCTTTGATTCTCACCTGATGGTGATTTTCATAACGTTCCTTCAATCCACGCAAGATAGAAATAGAGCTTGCCGTATCCGGTTCGTCTACCATGACGGTCTGGAATCGTCTTTCGAGTGCTTTATCCTTTTCAAAATATTTCTGATATTCATCAAGGGTAGTAGCACCGATACTTCTCAGTTCGCCACGTGCCAAGGCCGGTTTCAGGATGTTTGCAGCATCCATGGCACCTTCACCTTTTCCGGCACCTACCAGTGTATGGATTTCATCGATGAACAAGATGATATTTCCATCCGATTTGGTTACTTCGTTGATAACCGACTTCAGTCGTTCTTCGAATTCGCCTTTGTATTTTGCACCTGCAACCAGCGCACCCATGTCGAGCGAAAACAATTGCTTGTTTTTCAAGTTCTCCGGAACATCTCCACGCAGGATTCGCTGAGCCAGTCCTTCTACGATTGCTGTCTTACCTGTACCCGGTTCACCAATCAGGACCGGATTGTTTTTGGTACGACGGCTCAAGATTTGCAGTACACGACGGATTTCTTCATCACGACCGATTACCGGGTCCAGCTTGCCGTTACGTGCAGCTTCTATCAGGTTGATGGCATATTTGCTGAGTGACTGGTATGTATCTTCACTAGACTGTGAAGTAACATTTTGTCCCTGACGAAGTTCACTGATAGCAGCCCGCAGCTCTTTGTCGGTAACACCAGCATCTTTCAAGATGGTAGATACGGTACTTTTTACATTGAGCAAAGCCAAGATGATAGCTTCCAGCGAAACATATTCATCACCCAGTGATTTGGAAAACTCGACAGCTTTCTGCAATACTTCATTAGCGTCACGGCTCAGGTAAGGTTCACCTCCTGAAACCTTTGGCAAAGAAGCTATCTGCTTGTCGAGTACGGTTTCTATCTGCTGACCGTTGATGCCAAGTTTCTGGAAAATGAAGTTTGTGACATTTTCGCCAACCTTCAGCACCCCTGCCAACAAATGTTCCGGCTCGATAGCTTGCTGTCCGCGGCTTTGTACGAGATTCACCGCTTGTTGCACAGCTTCTTGCGATTTGATTGTAAAGTTGTTAAAGTTCATATATTGCTCTCCTTTCTTATTTATCTATGTTTTTGTAATACACCTTTTATCAGACAAACTTCTTGCCACAGCTCTAAAAATATAATTATATGCCTAAATGTCAGTGTGTTAGCTTTGAAAACTGCAATATTGTCCGGATATATATCAAAATGTCAGGAAAGTTTTTATTATCTTTATCGCCATAAACTTTGATATATGGAAAAGAAGATACCTTTTGCCCCTGTTGTGATGCTGATAGATGCTTCTTATCTGGACAGGGTAGGCAGTGACATGAGTGCTCATTTTGCCCCAATCGTGAACCGTGAGTTACCCAAAGCTGATCTGGCTAACCTGCTGGAGTGCCTTGCTCTGGATGCAGGAATACAGCTGGGAGAAAATGAGGTACAGGTGATTTTTATTTACGATGCCGGAGAAGAAAAAATGAATTTTTGCACTCCTTCAAATCTGGGAAAAGAGCTCCATGATGTAGCATTCAAGAGTCAGCTGGGTGAATTTTCACTTTATGCCTTCCAGCCTTCCGATATGGCAACCCGCGAAGACCTGTTTATCGAGTCGTTCCAGTTGGCTGGTGAATCGAAAGATGTTCATCGCATTATTATTGTGCCCGATGAAGACGGATATGGTGAGCGCATGGGTAACTATATAAATAAGGTGAAAGGTAAGGAAAGCATTACCGTTTTTGGAATGAACCCTCCTGCATACGAAGGTGATTATTCGTTTGAGATGTTGGGATTCCCCATTCTTCAGTCATTAGGAATACGTGCGGAGGAACTCTAAATGTCAGACTTCCGACTGAAAGTTTTTTACAGTGTGGCGAAAAACCTGAGCTTTACAAAGGCTTCGCAGGAATTGTTCGTCAGCCAGCCCGCTATAACCAAACATATACGCGAGCTGGAAAGCTTGTATCAAACCCGGTTGTTCAATCGTTTAGGGAATACGATTTCGCTGACCGAATCGGGAAATGTTTTGCTGGAACATTGCGAGCGTATTCTGGCCGAATATCGTAAGCTGGAGTATGATATGCATTTGTTGCATAATGAATACAACGGCCAGCTTCGTCTGGGTGCCAGTACGACGATAGCCCAGTATGTGCTTCCGCCTATTTTAGCAGCTTTTACAGAGAAATATCCGAAAGTTTCCGTTTCGCTGATAGATACAAATTCACGCAATGTTGAACAGGCATTGCAGGAACACAATATAGATTTAGGTATGGTAGAAGGAGTATTCCGGTTGCCTAACCTGAAATATGAGCCTTTTCTGCACGATGAGCTGGTGCCGGTAGTCTGTACTTCTTCTGCCTTGGCTAAAAAAGATTCGCTGACACTCGATGAACTTAAGGATATACCACTGGTACTTCGTGAACGAGGATCGGGTACACTCGATGCAATTGAAATGGCACTATCCGAACAGGGAATAAAGCTTTCGTCGATGAATGTCAGGTTGTATTTGGGTAGTACGGAAAGCATTAAGCAGTTTTTGAGAAACAGCTCCACAATGGGCATTATATCCCTTCAGGCAATGTTGAAAGAACTTCGTGAAGGCGAGTTTAAGATAATTGATATAAACGGACTACAGATAAAAAGACATTTCTGTTTTGTGCGTGCTCAGGGACAGGAGGAAGCTCCGGCTGCCAATTTTATCCGTTTTGTACAAGGCTATTTGAAGTCGCGTAAAGCTGCGGGAGATATAATAGGTAAGATGATGGTATAGCATCCGTTTTTCGTTGGATGCTGGACAATAAAAATGTCCCGGCTGTATTTCTGATTATCCGTCAGATAATTCGAAATATGCCGGGATTACTTGTAATATTTAATTTTTACATGAAAGCAGGAACCAGGTATTTAGTCAGCAGATAGCCACCGCCTACCAGCCAGATATACAGCAATCCTGCCAGCAAGAATGGTTTTGCACCTGCTTGTTTGAATTTCTCGATACTGGTATCTGTACCAAGGGCAGTCATTGCCATTGTCAGCATAAATGTATCAATGTATTCGATTGCACCGTTCAAAGGTATTTCCTTTACACTGTCTACACCTAATATATATTGTAAAAGTGAGTTCAGACAGAATCAGGAAGAGCAGCAGTTCAGACAGATGATTCCGATGAATCCGAAAGCAAACCATGGAATAGTGATTTTACTCTTTTCTGCTTTTCCTCCGTTAGTGCTGCTTTTGCGTTTTGCCAAAGCAAAGCTCATGATGACCAATACCGGAGCAAGCATCATCACACGAATCATTTTTGTGATAGTAGCTGTTCCTGCAATACCCAGTGCGTCGGTAGGGTCCATGGCATTACCAGCTCCGGCTACATGCGCTACTTCGTGCAGGGTACTTCCGGTGTAAATGGCAACTCCCATATCTCCCAATCCGTCTAGCATACCGGCACGGTACATGATGGGATAAAGAAACATTGAAATTGTTCCGAAGATTACCACTGTAGATACGGCAATAGCTGTCTTGTGACCTTCACATTTCACTACCGGTTCTGCACCCAGTACCGCAGCCGCACCACAGATAGCACTACCCGTTGCAGTCATCAGTGAAGTATCTTTGTCCATTTTCATGGCACGTCCCAACCAGATGCCCAGGAAGATAGTTCCTGCAACTATGATTGTATCGATTATAACCGCAGGTAATCCTACTGCAGCAACTTCAGTAAGTGTCAGTCGGAAACCATATAACACGATACCTGCGCGCAGGATTTGTTTAGTACAGAATTTGATTCCCGGTACCCAAGTTTCGGGTAAATGGTTTCTCAAACTGTTAGCATAAAGCATACCCAATATGATACCTACAATCAGCGGACTGAATGAAAGACTTTTTACAAATGGAATTTCAGCAATGTAGAATGCTGCAAATGAAAATAATGCAATAAGCAAAATACCATGAATGGTATTACCTCTGTTTCCTTTTTCGAACATCGTATAATTTTTTTAATGGTTAATTCTTTTTTTTCGACTGCAAAGGTAGGTCATTATTCAGTGGAAACCTATTGAAAAATATTTATCCGTTATAACCAAAGGTAATAACCTTGAAGTAAACAATTAGTCCTTTCTTCTTTTCTGTCGGTATGCTGTTTGGCTTACCAGAAGTATGAAAAAGAAGAAAGGATTCTAAATGCAGAAGTGCTGCCATAGTTGTCGAAATAAAACTTCAGCAAGTTTTATTGATTTTATCATGATCTTTTGGGAAACTTTACATCAATTTTCTAAAAAAGATGATGATGTTTTTTTGACTGCATGACAACTGTTGCTTAAATAGTTGATAATCTTTTGCTTATAATTTGCAAAATAGAGAGACAAAAAATGGAACACTCATATCTATCAGTATGCCGTGAAAAATAGCAACAGGCATCATATCTTTACCCGAATATCGTGTGATCATGGGTAAGACCACGTCCATGGAGTTTACTCCGGCAGCTGAGATCGGAGCAAGCTTTCCGAAGTATTTGCATAACAATGGTGTTCCAAGCAATGCCATCATTTCACGGAATATGTTAGACAGCAATGCGATTGTTCCTAATTCGGTAGCAAGTTGAAGTCCGATAGAAGCTTCTTTGAACTGAGTAATCAGGATGGACGAGAGCGAATAATAGGCAAATCCGCTTCCTACAGCCATACAGTCGAATATGCTCCAGCGGGAAATCAGCAGGCTGGCAAGTGCCGAAAAGAGCAGCGTACCACATATAGTGGCAAGGGGTATGAGCAAATATTTCAGACGAAGATCGGATATGATATACTTCAAATCCTTGCTCGATCCGATACTTAATCCTACTTGTAGCATCAGTGCATATAAGATATACATCGTCAGGTTACTTTGCTTAAGATCAAAAGGAAGCCATCCCATAACTCCCAATATGCAGCCAGCTACAAAAAACAATAAAACGATAATACTTCCTTTCATTGTTCACCTCCTTTCTTGAAGAAAAATTTCAGCACCATCCACGATGCCAGAATACTGCCGCAGGTAGCAGAAAAAGCCAGTATGGCAGCCTGCCATCCAAATGCAGCCAGATTATTGATAATTAGTTCATTTGAACCGACTGAGATTCCAAGCAGGAACAACAGAAGAAAAATAGTAATCGAAATGGTCTTTTCAGTCTTTTGCAAAAAGGCAATATTTCTGAACAGGTATCCCACAGTGATCCCTGTCAACATAAATCCGATAACAGTAAACATATATACGTGATTATGAGGTTAGAAACTTTTGTTATATAGTCTTTGTTGTGCCGTCAGAAGCGGCTGTACCTCATAGAAATCCACTGAACCAATGTATGTGTACGATGCGATAACCGTTGCATATAGGTTCATGCAACAGCAACTTTATGTCGGTATGTATCGCTTTTATATTCATTGGTCAGTTTGGTTTTTGATGGTGCAAAGGTATGATGTTTTTGCATATTTTCCAAATCTTTATGCATAAAAGCGGTACAAATAGTCGAGATTCGCCACAAGCAGGTTGAAATAGAGTATTTTATTATTCGACTGACTCCTGCTTGCAGCGTATCTTCGTAACACGACATACATAAACGGAGAATACCGTTATGAAGAAGAACTGATGCTCCCGGATGCTTTTTCGTTGCTGGTAATTCAGTCATAAAGAGAGAAAATCCAGAACCATTCAAGTTACGATGCTGTCGATGTTAGTCATTACATTATCGCAAAGTGTGCAGCCTGCCATCCATAATGCCAGGTTGCTAATAGTCGATTTATTTTGATCCTATTGAAAATCCTAAATATAAAGAGTAAAAGCAAAGTGGTAAATGTAACGGTTTTTTCAGCCCTTATAAAAGAAAAACATGTACGAAAAGATGCCCGATAGCCATACCCATCTATACAAAGGTAAGTAAAATCAGAATATATCAAAAATAAATGATGTATATTTGTGGAGAAAAAACAGACATTAACATGATGCGAAATACATTGTTGGCACTTGCCTTAGGAACGGCACTCTGCGGACAGGCTCAGGAAAGTATGAAAGCTGAATTTTGTTCTCCCTTCGACTTTCCGTTGCTGCTAAGTGCGAATTTTGGTGAGTTGCGGCCAAATCACTTTCATAACGGACTAGATATAAAGACACAAGGGGTTACAGGTAAACCGATTCATGCTGTTGCCGATGGATACATATCACGAATCATGGTATTGCATGGTGGATATGGTCAGGCGATTTTTGTTACTCATCCCAATGGATATACTTCAGTCTACGGACATGTTGTATCTTTTGCTCCGGAAATACAGAAATATGTACGTGCATACCAGTATGAGCATGAAACGTTTGTATGTAATCTGTATCCCGAACCTGATAAGTTTCCTGTAAAGGCTGGAGATATCATCGCCTTAAGCGGGAATGAAGGAGCATCGGCAGGGCCGCATCTTCATCTGGAATTACGGAGAAATGACAATGGAGATTATGTAGATCCTATGCCATTTTTCAGTCATTATCTGAAGGATACCAAGTCGCCGGTAGCTAGTATTGTCGGGCTTTATCCGGTGGCTGGCAAAGGTGTAATAAATGGTTCTTCCAGAAAGAAACTGGTAAATGTAGGAGCTTTGAAGCAGCAGTTTACAGCTTGGGGGCAGATTTATACGGGTATCAGTGCCAAGGACTATATGGACGGAACGTCAAATTTTTATGGAGTGCATTCGGTTACTTTGTATGTAGATTCTGTAAAGGTTTTCAATAGCACAACTGATGAGGTTTCTGCCGATGAGAATCGTATGATAAACGGTTTTACCGATTATGATGAACTGATGCGTACGCGCAGGCTTATCATGCGTTCGTATAAGTTGCCGGGCAATAGGCTTCGCCTGATAGAAACCGGTTCAGACCGCGGACTGGTGACTATTGATGAGGAACGTGATTATCATTTCTGCTACGTACTGGAGGATAATTTCGGTAATAAGCGTAAATATCGTTTTACGGTGCGAGGCAAAAAACAGGAGATTCCTCCTTATGTACCCGAAGCCAATAAGATGTTGTACTGGAATAAGACAAATGTTATTCAGGAGCCTGGTATGGAACTGGTTATACCTAAGGGCATGCTTTACGATGATGCTGAATTGCGGACGAGAGTAATCGGTGATTCCAACAGTATTTCTTTCGATTATGTGCTCGATATCGGACGTACTCCTTTACATAGCTTCTGTGATCTGTCTATTGGGGTACGCCATTTGCCTGTTGCCGATACGACAAAATATTATATTGTGCAGAAAGCTGGAAAATGGCGCTCTTCTATGGGAGGTACGTATCAGAATGGCTGGATAAAGACCAAAGTCCGCACATTGGGAACATTTGCCGTAGGGGTGGATACGATACCTCCTCAGGTTACTCCTTTGGGACAGGGTAGTTGGCGTGTGAACAGAAATATTCGTTTTAAGATCAGTGACGCACAGACTGGTATTCGGGATTATAAAGTATATGTAGACGGCAACTTCGTACTTTTCGGATTGAAGAAAGGTATTCTGATCATTCAGGACCCGGAACGGATAAAAAAAGGTGTATCTCATAAACTGGAAGTGATAGTGACTGATAATTGTGGTAACGAAACACGAAAACAATATAAATTCTAAATACGTATGATAAAAAAACTAATGTTGACTGCCTGCCTTGTGGTAGCAGCGTGTGTAAACGGTTGGGCATGTACCAACTTTATTGTCGGCAAGAAGGCTTCTGCCGATGGTTCTGTAATCGTATCCTATTCTGCCGATTCGTATGGCATGTTTGGGTTCCTTTGCCATTATCCGGCTGCCGTACATGCAGCGGGTACAATGCGTAATATCTACGAGTGGGATACAGGTAAGTATCTGGGACAGATAAAGGAAGCTAAACAGACCTACAATGTGATAGGAAACATGAACGAGTTTCAGGTTACTATCGGAGAAACTACATTCGGTGGTCGTCCGGAGCTGGTTGACACTACTGGTGTGATGGACTACGGAAGCTTGATTTATGTTGCTTTGCAGCGTTCGCGTACAGCCAAAGAGGCAATCAAGGTTATGACCGATCTGGTAAAGGAATATGGTTATTACAGCAGTGGTGAATCATTTACTATTGCCGATCCGAATGAGGCCTGGATTATGGAAATGATTGGAAAAGGACCAGGAGTGAAGGGAGCTGTATGGGTAGCAGTCCGTATTCCAGACGACTGTATAGCAGCTCATGCAAACCAAAGCCGTATTCATCAGTTTGATATGAACGATAAAGATAATTGTCTTTATTCTCCGGATGTGATTTCGTTTGCACGTGAAAAAGGTTATTTCGATGGAGTAAACAAGGATTTCAGCTTTGCTGATGCTTATTGTCCGCTCGATTTCAGTGGATTGCGTGCTTGCGAGGCTCGTGTGTGGAGTTTCTATAACATGTTCAGCAAAGTAACCGGACAGGCTTATCTTTCTTACATACAAGGTGAAAGCAAAGAACCGATGCCGCTTTATATTAAACCGGACCGCAAGGTTTCTGTTCGCGATATTCAGCATGCTATGCGCGATCATTATGAAGGTACTCCGCTTGATATCACTAACGATATGGGAGCAGGAGCATTTAAAATGCCTTATCGTTTATCTCCATTGACATTTGAAGTGGATGGCAAGACTTACTTCAACGAACGTCCTATTTCAACTCAGCAGAGTGGTTTTGTCTTTGTTTCTCAAATGCGTTCTACTATGCCTGATGCCATCGGTGGAGTACTTTGGTTTGGAGTTGATGATGCTAATATGACTGTATTTACTCCGGTTTATTGTAATACCGATAAAGTTCCTGCTTCTTATGCAGAAGGAGAGGGCGACTGTGTGACATTCTCATGGAATTCTGCTTTCTGGATTTACAACTGGGTAGCAGATATGATTCGTCCCCGCTATAGTCTGATGATAGACGATATGCGTACAGTTCAGAATTCATTGGAAGATATGTATGCTGACGCTCAGGAAGGTATCGAGAGTACCGCTATGAAACTGTATACCCAAGATCCTCAGAAAGCAAAAGATTTTCTTACCAATTACACAGGAATGGCTGCTCAGACTGCTGTTGATAGCTGGAAGAAACTGGGTGAGTTCCTGATTGTCCGTTATAATGATGGAGTAGTAAAACGTGTAAAGAATGGTAAGATTGTACGTCCTGAAACAGGAAATACTGCTCCTCTCGATCGTCCGGGTTATCCGCAGGAATTCTTGAATGAGGTTGTAAAAGCTACCGGAGAACGTTATCTGGTGAAATAAGAAATACAAAATGAACAACTAAAAACAGCTGTTCAAGGATTTGTGAGTCATTTTTTTGATTCGATTAACGAGAGAGCTGTTTTTGCATTATCCCCTATAAATAGTGATAATAGAATCATTATTTATGGGGGTATTTTTTTTATATTGATAATGTACTTTTGTAAAAAGAGAAAGATTTATGTGAGAAAATAAGATAAAGAGTACAATGATCGATTAGAAAATGTGATACTATAATTCAAACTTTGTTTTTTTATTTAGAGATGGGGCACAAATAAATTGTGTTAATTTAGTCAGGATACATCGTGAAGATGTATCCTGATTTTTGTATTATCTGACTATTAATAGCTTTCAAACAGGAAATCGCATGTGAATGATTGTTCCCTTATTTAAAGTAGATTCGATTTCACATTCTCCCTGCAATTTATTGCATCTTTCTTTTATCGTTTGTAATCCTAATCCTGCTGTCAAGATATTATGAGATGAGGACGTATCAAATCCTTGGCCGTCATCCTCTACTATAACTTCTATGTCGCTGGGTGTACAACTGACAGTAAGATACATGTTTGGGGCATGTGCATGTTTGATTATATTGGATATGATTTCCTGCAAGATTCTGTATATTTCCAAAATATTTTCTGATGGAATTGATAAATCGTTTATTTCGTCGGCTATATATGGATGCAGGGCTGGAGATTTTAAAGCACTTAGTTTTTCGACGTATAGATTCAGCATTTGATATAAACTGATGTTGCTGAAATTAGGTGTCGATAATTGATGTGATATGTTACGTACGGTTTCTCGTATCACGCCAAGCTGTGCTGCAAGTTGACTGGCATTTGCTTGCTGTAACTGCATTTCAGCTGCCAGCAACTCATTGCAGACATTGTTATGGAGTTCTTTAGAAATATAGTTGTTGCTGTCTTCCAGTCCTTTAAGATATCTTTCTGTCATTTTCTTATTCATTTCATCAATTAGCTGCTGGCTTTGTATTTCTTTATTTCTTAGTTCTTTTTCCAGTTCCGATTGACTCAGTTTAAGTGCTACTTTTCTTTTCTGAAGACTGATTATAATGATACAAGATAGTAGTATGATTAGTATTAATATGCTGGAAATAATGTATATACGTGTTTGATATGCAATTTTGTTTTTGGCTTTTTCTGCGTTCAGGCTAATGATTTCCAGATCCTTTTCTTTAGTTTTAAGTTCAGCTTCGAATCCGGCCAGACGATTATGGAAATTCTTGTGTTGGATTTTTTGCTCTGTTTCGTATGCTTCAAGAGCCAATTTGTATGACTCTTTCACATTATTTCTTTTGGCTTCTACCTCTGCCAATGCAAGAAGGGACTTGGTGAGTAGCACACTTGGATTTTTTCTGTAAAAATCTAAAGCGTTTGATAGATATTGCCGGGCTTGAGCCAGAGAGTCTGTAGCCTGAAAAAGCATATATCCGTACAGGTAATCCAAATTTGCCTTATTGTACTCGTTGCTTGATTGCTTTTTATAGCTTATGGCTTTCTGGTAATATTTGATTGCTGATTTGGTTTCTCCTGTATCATATAGTGCTTTTGCGTAATTAGTATAGATATATAATTTTAGTCCTGCGGGCATATTGTCTTGTAATAACCTGGTAGCTAATTGAAGACTGTCGATGGCATTCTTATAATATTTCCCGTTTGTGAGCAGGATGGCATGGTTACATAAATAACTTATCTTATTGATCTGATAATCGAATGCAAGTGTATCTGTTTGTGGGTATGAAAAAAATCTCCGTGAAAATACTATTGCTTTTTGATTTTCCTCCAGTTCATTGTACAGAGTGGCTATATTGCTGCTGATGATGGCTGAAAGTGTATAATCTTTTTGTTGTTCGGTTATTTTCAAAGCTTTTTTGTACATTAAAATAGCTTTGTCAAGCATGAATGAATTCTTGTATATAACTCCTGATAAGTTATATGATTCAGCCAGTCGGGAAGTGTCATTGGCTTGCTCAAACAGTTTTATAGCTTCGTGAGCAAATTTCTTTGCTTCATCAAGTTTATTGTTTGACCATAGTCCATACGCTATTTCATAGGTAGCAATACTTTCCGATTGTAATAATTTTTTTTGAGCGTCGGATGAAAATCTTCTGTCTTTTAAAAGACTGATTTCTTTTTTGACATCCTTAAGTATTGAATATGCTTTATCATACTCTCGTTTCGAATTGAGGTAAGTAGCATAAGTTGTATGTATCTCTACTGCGGCAACTGGGTCGTTTTGGTAATTCACTTGTTGTTTTGCTAGAGAATATATAGAATCCATCCGGTGAAAGTCACCGTTATCGCCGTATTGTTGAATCTGTTGGACAAAATTGTTGGCTGTGATATATCCAGTAAAAATACTTAGAACAAAACTTAAGATTAATTTTTTCATGTAGTTATCCATCCTTTTATAAAAGCCAGGCGCATAAGATGTGAGACATTGATAGCGCCACTTTTTAATAATATGTTTTTTCTCATTGTATCTATAGTGCTTTTGCTGAGGTTAAGTTTTTGGGCTATTTCCTCAGATGTGTACCCACATGATAGCATATTGATGATTTCTTTTTCACGAGGGCTTGGTGTATATGCTATCGAATCTGTTGCAGAATGATCTCCTACAAGTGACAATACGATATTGAGTGCTGTGGGAGAGTAGTATTTATTTTTCGTCAAGAGGATAGATTCGATTGCTTTTTTTATTTCGCTGGTATTATCATTTTTGGAAACTATACCTGCTACTTCTTTTTTTATTAGCAGTTTTATTATCCAAAACTCCGTATGCATAGTATATACAAGCACAGGTGTCTGAGGTATTTTCTTTTGTAAGTATGGCAGCAGATCTAATGCTGTTTTATCTTGTAGCTCGTAATCGATGATTAAAAGACTAATGGGATTACTTTCTATAAAATTATACAGTTCAGAGTAATGCTTTCCTATTGTGACCTGATACCTTTCATCCGTCATCAGTAGTTGAGCAGTACCTTCTGCTATCATAGGGTGATCGTCCAATATGTAGATATGTTCTTTCATACAAAAGTTTCTGTTTTCTAAAAGATATATTTATTCACTTTTATGTTACAAATATGGCTATTTTATATTTTTTGAACAAATTATTGTTTCTTTTTAATGACATTAAATTCATAATGTAACGATTTTCTTGTCCCATTTGACAATCTGTAAGTGGTTGATTTTTATAAAATCAACTAGGTACATGTCTGTATTTATATGTATTTCTTCAATTAAATTATTTAAACATTTTCTTGTTGTTTATGAATTATTTATGATGTATGGATTTTTATTTTGAAAATGGGGATAAGAAAAAGTAATAAATCAAGATTCAATTTGTTTTTTGCAAAGAATAATTAGGATAATTAGAATGAATCTTTTATTTTTGTTTCGCTAATACAGGAAAAACATCAATAACTATAAAGAATATAAAATCATGGAAAACGAAGAATTGATTAAATTGTGTTCTGATAAAGCTCAGAAATGGTTGACTCCTGCTTATGACGCTGAAACTCAAGCTGAAGTAAAGCGCATGTTGGAAAATCCTGATAAAACAGAATTGATAGAAGCTTTTTATAAAGACCTCGAATTCGGAACAGGTGGCTTGCGTGGTATCATGGGAGTAGGTTCAAACCGTATGAATATCTATACTGTTGGAGCTGCAACTCAGGGATTGTCTAATTATCTGAATAAATGTTTTGCCGGAAAGAAAGATATTTCTGTTGTCGTAGGACATGACTGTAGAAATAATAGCCGCTTGTTTGCTGAAATTTCTGCTAATATCTTTTCTGCTAACGGTATCAAAGTCTATTTGTTCGAAGATATGCGTCCTACTCCGGAAATGTCATTTGCTATTCGTCACTTGGGATGCCAGAGCGGTATTATTTTGACTGCTTCTCATAATCCAAAAGAATACAATGGCTATAAAGCATATTGGGACGATGGTGCTCAGGTGCTTGCTCCACACGATAAGGGAATTATCGATGAAGTAAACAAAATTGCTTCGGCTGCTGATATCAAGTTTGAAGGCAATAAGGAACTGATTCAGATTATCGGAAAAGATATTGATGACGAATATTTGCGTCAGGTTCATACTATTTCTATCGATCCGGAAGTTATCAAGCGTCAGAAAGATTTGAAGATTGTTTATACTCCGATTCACGGAACTGGAATGATGCTGATTCCGCAATCATTGAAACTTTGGGGATTTGAAAATGTACATTGCGTACCTGAACAGATGGTGAAGAGTGGTGATTTCCCAACTGTTGTATCTCCAAATCCGGAAAATGCAGAGGCTTTGACTTTGGCTATTAAGTTGGCTAAGGAAATCGATGCTGACATTGTAATGGCTTCTGACCCAGATGCTGACCGTGTAGGTATGGCTTGTAAAGATGACAAGGGCGAATGGGTATTGATTAACGGTAACCAGACTTGCTTGATATTCTTGTATTACATCATCAAGAATCGTATTGCAATGGGTAAGATGAAAGGTAACGAATTTATTGTAAAAACAATTGTTACTACTGAACTTATCAAGTCTGTTGCTGACAAGAATAACATCAAGATGCTTGATTGCTATACTGGATTTAAGTGGATCGCACGTGAAATCCGTTTGCGCGAAGGTAAAGAACAATACATTGGCGGTGGTGAAGAAAGCTACGGATTCTTGGCAGAAGATTTCGTTCGCGATAAAGATGCTGTGTCAGCATGTTCTTTGTTGGCTGAAATTTGTGCATGGGCTAAGGATCAGGGTAAGACATTGTATGACATTTTGATGGAAATCTATGTAGAATATGGATTCTCTAAAGAAGTGACAGTAAATGTTGTGAAACCGGGTAAGAGCGGTGCAGATGAAATCAAGGCTATGATGGATAACTTCCGTGCTTGTCCTCCAAAAGAATTGGGTGGATCAGAAGTTGTTCTTGTAAAAGACTACAAGACTTTGAAGGCTACTGATGCAAATGGTAATGTAACTGATTTGGATATGCCAGAACCTTCGAATGTTCTTCAGTTCTTCACAGCTGATGGTACTAAGATCTCTGTTCGTCCTTCAGGTACAGAACCGAAGATTAAGTTCTATATGGAAATAAAGGGTGAAATGGGATGTCCTAAGTGCTATGCAGGCGCTAACGCTGATGCAATGGAAAAAGTTGAAGCTGTAAAGAAATCTTTGGGTATCTAAACAGAATATCTGACTGAAATAAAAAAATCCGGTAAGCTTATAAAAAAGCCTGCCGGATTTTTTTGTATTTACATTGCCGGATAATCCTCATAAAGAAGATACTTTTTTCTTATTTCTTTATATTGATTTAGTTTCTTTTGCCAGGCAGAACGGATTTGTTCCTCTGTTTTATTTTTTAGAATATCCAGGCGTACTTGATTGGTTCCCATTAAAAGATCGAACCAATGAGGTCGTGTAAAAAAATCTTTTTCCGCATGTTTGGTGAGATTTTGAAAATAGTTATAGAATTGGATGACATACTGCAAAGAAAATCCTTTGGGAATATTCTTTTCCGAGCTGAGATTTAATCCGTAACAATATGTATCTTGGTGTAGCGGATGTTTATCAGAGCCTTTCATAGGATGAGGCATAAAACGAAATTTCAGATTTTTTGTTGTCGGGCTTCCAATTATTTGAAATGGAAAATCTGTACCTCTTCCTACACTGACAGATGTTCCCTCAAATGGGCAGAGAGAAGGGTAGAGCGCAATGGCCTGATCATTTGGCAGGTTAGGGGAGGGCTTTACCGGAAGTGAATAAGGTTGTCCGTGCTTCCAGTCTTCTATAGTAATAACTTTCAGTGGACACTGGAGATTATTACCTAGCCATCCCTCTCCATTTATCATTTGTGCCAGTTCACCTATCGTACAGCCATGAAGTACCGGGATGGGAAGCATACCTACGAAACTTTTATATTTCATGTCAAGTACAGGTCCGTCTACATAGTCACACGGGTTGGGACGGTCTAAAATAATCAGTTCCTTATTGTTTTCGGCGCAAGCTTGCATGACATAAAACATTGTGCTGATGTATGTATAAAATCTTGCACCTACGTCCTGAATGTCAAAAATCATAATGTCTGTTTGCTGTAGTTGTGACGGTTGAGGCTTTTTATTTTTTCCGTATAAAGAGATTATAGGCACTTGAGTCCGGTAATCTTTACCGTTTTTTATAAATTCTCCCGCATCGGCATCTCCTCTGAATCCATGTTCAGGAGCGAATACCTGAGTAATATGCACTCCTTTATTATACAAAGTATCCAGAAGGTGTACGTTCTGTACAAGGGAGGTTTGGTTTACAACCAATGATATACGTTTGTTTTCAAGCAGAGGAAATAATTCCTCCAGTCTGTCGGCTCCTTTTTTTACTTGTGCGGTTGCTTGCAGAACTGCCAGCCAGTAAATGAATAAAATAATATATTTCATATCGGATGATTTTTTTCACTATCTTTGTTTCACACAAAGGTAATAATAAAAGAATAATTACATGGATCCACTGTTGTTAATAGACAAATATTATCCTGAAGATAATGAGTTAAAGCATATTTTATTGAAGCATAGTCGTTCGGTAGCAGATAAAGCCCTTGCAATGGCACGGAAGCACCCTGAGTTGAATCTGGATTTACAATTTATAGAAGAGGCTGCCATGTTGCATGATATTGGTATCTTTCAAACCGATGCCGAGGGAATCTGTTGCTTTGGAAAGTACCCCTATATTTGTCATGGATATTTAGGAGCAGAACTGGTTCGTAAAGAAGGATTTCCGAAACATGCTTTGGTATGCGAACGCCATACGGGAGCCGGATTATCTCTGCAAAATATCATACAGCAAGATTTGCCTGTTCCACATCGCGAAATGACTCCGTTCAGCCTTGAGGAGCAAATAATTTGTTTTGCAGACAAATTTTTTTCAAAGTCCAAACTGGATCATGAAAAAGGAATTGAAAAAGCCCGAAAAAGTGTTGCACGATATGGCGAAGAGGGTGGTAAACGTTTTGACTATTGGTGCGAACTCTTTTTATAGTCTTAAAAATAAATTAAAAACAGTAGCTCTTGTGTTTATTTGAGAGAGAATGCTTACTTTTGCACTGCATTGTGTAAAAGATTAATGAATGGCGTCATTTAAAAAAACTACATATCTGCTGTTGTTTCTGTTCTTTGTAGGATTTTTTTTCTCTTTGTATGCTGAGACTCAGCGTGTGAGAGGGAAAAGATCGCGAGGTAACAGAACAGAACTTCGTACGGATTCGCTTGCTGCCGATTCTTTAAAAAATGATTCATTGACAGTAGATTCATTAGGACTTGATTCTATTGGAGCAGATTCACTGGCTCTTGATACAACTCCTAAAAAAGAACCTCTGGATGCTCCGGTTATTTACGAAGCAGCCGATTCTATCGTGTTTACTAAAGGAGGTTTCGCTCATTTGTATGGTGATGGAAAGGTGAATTACCAGAACATTGAATTGACTTCCGAGTTGATTACAATGAATATGGACAGTAGTACGGTGTATGCCCGTGGTGTGGCAGATACTACTGGTGTAGAGCAGGGTACTCCTATATTTAAAGACGGAGAAACACCTTACGAGTCGAAGACCATGCGTTATAACTTCAAAACGAAAAAAGGATTCATCAATAGCATTGTAACGCAGCAGGGAGAAGGATATGTCACCAGTGAGAATGCCAAAAAAGGAGCAGACGATGAGATCTATATGACTCAGGGTAAATATACCACCTGTGATAATAAGGAACATCCGCATTTTTATCTTAAATTGTCTATGGCGAAGGTACGTCCTAAAAAGGATGTCGTTTTTGGTCCTGCACAACTTGTGGTTGAAGATGTACCTCTTCCGATAGCTGTTCCTTTCGGTTTCTTCCCATTCAGCAGCAGTTATTCTTCTGGTTTCATTATGCCTACCTATGGTGATGAAATGAACCGTGGTTTCTACTTGCGTGACGGTGGATATTATTTTGCCATTAATGATAAAGTAGACCTTAAGGTTTTGGGAGAAATATATACCAAAGGTTCCTGGGGACTGTCTGCCGCATCCAATTATAATAAGCGTTATAAGTATAGTGGTTACTTTAATGCAAGTTATCTGGTAACGAAGACAGGCGAAAAGAATATGCCCGATTATGCTGTATCAAAGGACTTCCGTATTCAGTGGAGTCACCGTCAGGACTCAAAAGCTAGCCCGAACAGCTCATTCTCGGCAAGTGTAAACTTTGCAACCAGTAGCTACGACCGTTCAAGTTTGAGCTCATTGTACGACCCTTCGGCATATAGTAACAATACCAAGGCGTCAAGTATCAGCTATTCACGTAACTTTCCTGAAATCGGATTGAATATTTCGAGTACATTCAATATTACTCAGAATACAAGGGACTCTTCTGTTAATATGACCTTGCCCGACTTGAATATTTCGTTGAGCCGTATTTATCCGTTCAAGCGTAAGAAGGCAGCGGGTGACGAACGTTGGTATGAGAAGATTTCATTCCAGTACACGGGTGCTTTGACAAACAGTGTAGACACAAAAGATAATCTACTTTTCAAGACTCCTTTCTCTCAGTGGAAAACCGGTATGAAGCATACCATTCCGGTGGAGGCTACCTTCAATCTGTTCAAGTACATCAATATTACTCCTTCGTTTAACTATACCGAACGCTGGTATACACGTAAGGTCATGCAGAGCTACGATCAGCGAGCTCAGGAGGTAGTGAAGGATACGGTCAACGGCTTCAATCGTGTGTACGATTATAACATGTCAGTTTCCATGAATACGAAACTGTATGGTATGTATAAGCCCCTGTTCATGAAGAGCAAAGAAATTGTATTGCGTCATGTCATTACTCCTTCTGTAAGTTATACCTATACGCCTGATTTCGGAAAATCGCGTTATGGTTATTACGAAACTTATACATATACCGACGAAAACGGTGAAGTACGTATGGCTGAATATTCACCATACGAAGGCTCTCCATACAGTTATCCGGGAAAAGGTGTTTCTCAAAACGTCAGCTTTTCGCTGAAAAATAATCTGGAGATGAAAATGGCTTCCGACAAGGATACTACCGGATATAAGAAAATCAGCTTGATTGATGATTTGAGTGGAAGTTTGTCATACGATATTGCCCAGAAGCGGTGGAGTAACCTTTCGTTGACTGCTCGCTTGAAACTGACCAAGAGCTATACCTTCAACATGAATGCAACGTTTGCCACTTATGCTTATAAGTTCGACGAAAATGGTAAGGTTGTAGAGAGCGATCGTACCGAATGGTCTTACGGACGTTTCGGACGATTCCAGGGATATAGCGGATCATTTTCGTATACCTTGAACAACGATACGTTTAAGAAACTGTTTGGTAAGGGTGATGATAAAGATAAGGAAAAAGACAAGAAAGATACGGATACGGAAGAAGATGATGAAGATTTAGAAGAAGAAACTGATAAACAATTGAATTCTGGTACCCGTAAGACAGAAAATGCAACACTCGATCCGGATGGTTATCTTGCATTTAAGCTTCCATGGAGTTTGAGCTTGAGTTATAGTTACAGTATCCGTGAAGACAGAAGCAAGCAGATTAATATCAAAACCATGCGTTACCCATATTCTCTGACTCATTCGCTGAATATTTCAGGTAATATAAAGATGGGTAGCCGATGGAATGTAACTTATTCTAGTGGTTATGATTTTACTTCGAAGGAAATGTCTATGACTACAGTAAACATAACTCGTGACTTGCACTGTTTCAATATGAGTTGCGGTTTGGTTTTCGGTCCGTATACATCATATAACTTCTCGATTCGAGCTAACTCGGCTATGTTGACCGATGCCTTGAAATGGGATCAGCGTAGTAATACGGGGAGTCAGGTTACCTGGTATTAATATACATTTGTTGAGCGATAATATGAAAAGAGCCGCGGAAAACAATTCTGCGGCTCTTTTCATATCTATAGGTAAGTTTCACCATTTGATTGGTTCTTCGCCATGCTGAATCAGATATTCGTTTGCGCGGCTGAAATGTTTGTTTCCGAAAAAGCCGTGGTAGGCAGAAAGCGGCGAAGGGTGTACAGATGTCAGAACCAAATGCTTGTTGCGGTCTATAAAAGCCCCTTTCTTTTGTGCATACGCTCCCCATAAAATAAATACCAGATGCTCCCGGTTTTCGGCTAAAGCTCGGATTGCTGCATCCGTAAATTCCTCCCAACCTTGACGTTGGTGTGAGCCTGCCTGATGAGCACGGACAGTCAGTGTGGCATTGAGCAGCAAGACACCTTGTTCTGCCCAGCGGGTAAGATTTCCAGTTGTTGGTATGGGAGTACCTAAGTCATCATGTATTTCCTTGAAAATATTTTGCAGCGACGGAGGAAAAGGAATACCGTCGTTTACAGAGAAACAGAGGCCATGTGCTTGTCCGGGACCGTGGTATGGGTCCTGACCGATGATAACTACTTTTACTTTGTTGTAAGGGCAGAGATTGAAAGCATTGAATATCAATTTTCCCGGAGGATATACGGTCGTAGTCTGATATTCCCGGCGAACAAATTCCGTCAGGCGGATAAAATAGTCTTTATCAAATTCAGGAGTCAGCACTTGCTTCCATGATTCTTCTATCTGTACATTCATATTGTCTGAAAATTTTATTGTATATAAGTGAAAATGCGTTGCTTTGTTGCTGCTAAATCAGACAAATGTAGTAAAAAAGATATAAATACAGTATTGTGTGGAAGAACTTTTTCAGGAAGCCTGATTCCCTTTACAGGTATCTGTGAAGGGGATAAAGATTTTTAATCAATGAAATATGTTATTATGCAAAAAACATCACCTTCTTTTACCTGATTCTTCTCGATATTTTTTGAAAATCTGTACAAATTCTTTTCAGGATTTCAAGAGTGAATTTTTATTCTTCTATGAGGGTTGGCAGGAGGTGTAACTAAAAAACGGCAAATATTTCTTATGTCGTAATATTTTACCTCGTAAAGAAATATTTGCCGGTAGAAAATCATTCAGTGTATTTGTATTTCGCATCAAATAAGTTGCATACCCAGTTCAGCACATTCCCGACGCATCTCTTCGGGCCATATGCTAGCTTGTATTTCACCGATATGCGCTTTTCGTAAATACAGCATACAGAGGCGCGACTGTCCGATACCCCCTCCGATACTAAGCGGAAGAGAACCTTCCAACAAACGTTTGTGGAAGTAAAGTTTAGTTCTTTCTTCCTTTCCTGCCAGTTCCAGCTGTTTTAGTAAAGCTGCTTTGTCAACACGAATACCCATTGATGAAAGCTCGATTGCTCTTCCAAGTACACTGTTCCAGATGAGCAGGTCACCATTCAGTCCCGGAAGTCCTGTTTTCGGGTCAATAGTTGTATAGTCATCATAGTCCGGGGCACGTTTGTCGTGTGGATTTCCGTCACTCAGTTTGCCACCGATACCGATGATAAATACGGCTCCGTATCGTTCGGTAATCAAATCCTCACGTTCTTTAGGGGTTTTGTCCGGATACATATCAAGCAAATCCTGCGAATGAATAAAATGGACATCGTGAGGCAAGAATGAACTGATTTGAGGATATACTTCACAAATCATATATTCAGTGCGGCGCATGGCCGAATAAATACGGGTAACGATACTCTTCAGGAAATCTACGGTTCGCTGTTCTGGAGTGATGACACGCTCCCAGTCCCATTGGTCTACATAAAGCGAATGCAGGTTTCCCAGTTCTTCGTCGGCACGGATTGCATTCATATCGGTATAAATGCCATATCCTGGTTCTATATTATAGTCGGCAAGAGTTACCCGTTTCCATTTGGCCAGCGAGTGTACCACTTCGGCACGTTGTTCTCCCAAATCTTTTATAGGGAAGGTTACAGGGCGCTCTATTCCATTCAAATCATCATTCATTCCCATACCGGTCAGGACAAAAAGCGGTGCCGTAACACGGCGTAAACGCAGTTCAGAAGACAGGTTTTGCTGGAAAAATTCTTTTATTTGTTTTATACCCAACTCGGTTTGCTTCATGTCAAGCAAAGGTTGATAGTTGGTAGGTTTTATTAGGTAACTCATGTCTTTTTAATTTTCTGTATTTAAATATGTAGGCAAAGATAATTATATTTTGTAAAAATGCAATGTATTTGTTTGAAATATTATCATTGTGAGATGATTTTCTTTGTTTTTATTGATAAAATGGTAATTTGTTGTGTGTAAAAGTTTTATTCCTCTCTTATTTTTTTTCTCGAATATTAGGACGAAATACAGAATAATTGTATTTTTGCCATGGTTTTAGAAAATATGCACCCATAGTTCAATGGATAGAATAATGGATTCCGGTTCCATCGATTGGGGTTCGACTCCCCATGGGTGTACTAATGTAGTTTGAAAAGATTCTGATTATCAGAATCTTTTCTTTTTTTACGACGCTTGCTTTCTGTCAGAGAAAGCAAGCTTTTCTTAAATTATAATGGATTGTCCATTTGGGGAATTCAGGAAATTTTCTGAATGAATTTATTTTCCGCAATTAAGTGACAAACAGATTTCTGTTGGAAATATCTGTAAAAGCTTCTCTTTTATTTGTACCTTGTAGATAAAATACTCCCAGCATAACCAGCAATACACCGATGAAGGCATAAATAGTCAACGTCTCGTTTAATACAACAAAGGCTGCTAAAGTAGTGAATAATGGATTGAGATATAAATAGTTTGATGACATTATCGTACCGAGATGCATCAATACCATATTCCATACAACAAAGCAGACCAGTGAGGCTAGAAGACTAAGGAATAGAAGGTTGATGAATACTTCAGGACGGAGAAATCCCTCCAGTGGAAAAGAAAAAGGATGGATGATGAAAGCAGGAAGTATTCCTAAAGTTCCGTAGAAAAATATTTTGCGAGTAATGAATATAGAGCGGTATTTCTTCGAGAGTTTATTGATTATAAGGCTATAAAAGGCCCAGGATAATGCAGCTGCCAGTGTCAGAAAGTCTCCGATGGGGGAGAGTTTCAGAATCACGCTGCCATTGAATATAAGTATAGCTACGCCAATGAGTGCTGCTATAGATCCCAGAAGCCAGTTGTGGCTGACTTTATTATTTCTATCTGTCAGGAGTGATAGTCCCGTAGTTAGCAGAGGAGTAGCACATATTATAAAGGCTACATTAGTAGTCTGGGTAAATTTTAAGGCAGTATTTTCGGTCAGGAAATACAATGTACCTCCAGTTAGTCCGGCAGCAAACATAGTAAGTTCGTCTTTGATGCTGTCTGAAAAAATCTTGCGAGGAGAGATGAACCATATTCCGATATATGCAATAATGAAGCGGAGAAGAAATATTTCCTGAGGTGACAATCCGTTGTTTATCAGAATCTTTGTAGATATGAACGTAGTTCCCCATACCGCTACGGTGAGAATAGCCAGAATGTGATATTTTGCCTTTAATGAACTTGTCATATTAATTTATGTAATACTTGCTGCTGTAAATATGCGCAAAATTAGATATATTTTCCATATTTCTGAGACTATATCAGATACTAATTGGTCAGCTGACAATAGTAAAAATAGAAAAGGCTGCTTCATCACGAGGCAGCCTTCCCGAATATCCAATTGAATTTGTTAGGGTTAGTATAAGCATTTGTAAATGCTCAATTGCAAATATACGATTTTATTTGATTGCTTGATAAAAATCTTTCCAATTCTTGCTGAAATCTGACATAGCATGGAAAAGATAATTAGCTCCTTCGTCCAGTAAGACTTTATCAGGCAGAGGACCAGTATTTACAGCTACTGTAAAGATACCAGCAGCTACACCAGCGCGTACTCCGAGAGGAGCATTTTCTACAACGATAGCTTCATTGGCTTTGACACCGGCTTTCTGAAGTCCCATCAGATAAGGTTCCGGATTTGGCTTTCCGTATTTTACATCGAAAGCTGTTACCATAAGCTCGCCTTTGAAAATATTTGGAAAATTTCTGTTCAAGCGTTCCAGCAATGATTTCTGTCCTGAGCCTGTTACTACCACTGGAATCAAATTGTCTTCCTTTATCTGATTGAGCAGTTCGAGTGCTCCCGGCATTCGTTCGGCCTTAGGAAGGGAATTGAAAATATCGCTTTTAGTCTGATAGATTTTTTTTATTTCCTCTTCGGTTGCTTCTCTATGACGCTGTCGGGTACTTACTATATTGATTGTTGATGCCCCTGTACGTCCTTCGTGCATATATGCTTCTTCCGGACTCAGATGCATACCGTACTGCTTCATGGCTTCGTGCCAGGCTGCTGCATGATTTTTCATGGAATCGAATAATACACCGTCCATATCAAACAGTACAGCTTTCAGGTTCAGTTTATCAAAATGATGGGTTGTGAGATAATTTTCTATTGCTTGTTGGAACATCTTTTTCAGTTTAAGAATAAACTACATATGTGTAAATAACAATACTTCGGTAAATTTTTACCGATAAATTAAAATTAAACATAGAATCGGCATAATCCGGTTCAAAAATATATTCAAGAGATCATTGAAATACTGTCAAGAATGAA